>Ga0209639_1002111_pt1 | contig 16713 bp, 13 predicted proteins | sample EPASupsiteHSE605_FD_187268 | JGI IMG/M metagenome (GOLD analysis project Ga0209639, IMG submission 187268) | Bioremediated contaminated groundwater from EPA Superfund site, New Mexico - Sample HSE6-05 (SPAdes) (version 2) | ecosystem: Environmental > Aquatic > Deep subsurface > Groundwater >...
AAAGGAGGTGAAAAGATGAGAAAACAAGGAGTAATACTAGTAATAGCGACTTTGATGGCACTAATTCTTTGTGGAGCAGTTTCTGCTACGGATTCATCTACTAGTGGAGGTGAAGGTAATCTTTCTGATGTAAATACTTCTGAAGTTGTTGACCCCATTCTTTGGGTGAATGTAAGTTATGAGTATGCAGATGATAAGATTAACCCTGAAATTGAAGTAACAGATTCCAATAATGACAGTGTAGCTTTTGACAAGACAAAGTATTCCGATACGCTCTACAAGTTGAACTTCACTTATGAGGGTGTTGTTAATGGAACTCTTTTCAACGTGAAAATAAGCGCTCCAGGTTACATTAACCAGACTCAAAAAATGGCAGTTAATCAGGCAGGCACAGATCCAGAGTTCGTTGGAATTGCAACCTTCAACCTGCAAGCCACCGAGAACTACAAACTGGGTCGAGAAGTCACTGCGGCTGCAGACAAGTTACTAGACTTTGCAAGTGCGGATGACGTCCTATGCATAACCACTGCTGGTTTGGCTTACCGAAATGGCACCACCACTGAAGACTGTTTGGAAGGTGTTTTAAATGGTTCACACGGTGAGATTAGTTATGGTCAGGGCAACCTCTTGACATTCCAATCAATCCGAACCGATCCTGTTGATTTCTGTTTCATTGTAAGGAATGGAAGTGAATTAACTGCAGCGTTCTTCAAAAACGGCACATTAACCCCAGCTTATCTGGGAACGTTCTCTGCCATTGACCAGACATTATGGGAAAATACATTAGTCCCAGTCTTAGGTGACAACGCCTTTGGTTACGTTAGTATTGCCAATGCATGGAAAAAAGGACTCTCTACTGATATAATGAGGCAGGCGGCCTACCACGGTCATGTCTGTTTAGGTACCATCGGTGGACAGGCCATGGTAAGTCTTCTTCTCAAATATTTCCCACCCGGAATATATGGGGATGATGGGGAATTAGAAGCAACCAGTTACAGGGCTATAGGTGTCCCCGGTAATTCAGATGATGATGCATTTGGCTATTCTCTGGATTTAACAACAGGAAAACGTTCATACGTTGGATACTTTACTGCTGAAGACAGTGTGGTCGGATTCATCCGATGGTGTGCATCGACCAATCTGGGAACCCTCATAATAATGAAATTCAATGAAGACACTGTTACTCAGTTGTTCAAACAAGAAACAGGTATAACTGCGTATTCTGGAATAGTTGCAGAGTTATTGTTTAATTCATGGTTAATAGACAAATTAGAAAACGACCCAGACTCCCTGGCGGAGATAATATTAGTTTTCGAAAATATAACTCCTGCAATTCACAACAACCTGACTGGAGGGGTGGACTCTAAGAATGTGGTTACAGATGCCCTTGGATTAGACATGGACTACATACTGGGCCTGGGCCTGACTAACGTCGCAGAACAAAGAGTTGCCACCAACTACACCACTGGAAACTTAACTCCGGAGCAGATCAAACAGATCGGAATAGACGCTGCTAATATGGCAATTGCACTATTTGCAGCAGATGGGATCACTTTAGAGATAGATAGTTCTAAACTCACTGTCTTCACTTCTGCCGGTTACGTTCGTGTCAATGGACAGGTGGTGGACATGACCATGGATGGTCTTTACCAGATCCTTGGATCCCGCCTCAGCAGAGCAACCCTACTTCCAGTACACACCGCTAGATACAACCAGTTGTACTTCCAGTTCAGTTTCGAAAATGCCAATGGAACTGTGACCACCAAAACCATTTACTACGATCCAGAATCAGGAAATCTCACTGCGAAAAACGAATCAGCATGCAACATAGAACAGGTAATCCTCTATGATCCACCCTACGATGCGTTAATGGCCTGGTTATGGCACAACCATGTCTGTGGTGGTAGCGCTCCAGGATACTATATCACCAACTATATCTATGATAACTTCCCTATTGGAGAAAACGAAAGCTACTCTTATATAGGCACTTCTATCAGCTGTAGAGATGATATATATTCTTACCTCTTAGGAATTTCTCCAGGAGAAGGATCATACCTAAGTCAGAGAATGACCACTGATTCAAATGGTAAAACTATTGGAATTCTCTCAATCTATGACAGCGAAACCGACACAACCCGAATAATCGTTTTAGAATACAACGGTCCAATATTCAAAGAGGGTTCCAACATCTATGAAGAATGGATACGGATTTACAAAGAGGATTATTCGTCACCAAACTTGCTTTCTGGGCCATCGGTGGTAATAACGAAAGACACATACACAGATGGTCGCGGAGCCTGGAATAACCTGGGTTCTGGGGGTGATGGTGATGTTATAGGTGCTGCTATGTCCTTAGCTAACCTTAGCAGGGCGGATGTTATCCGTATGCGTGGTGGTTCACAGACTGGTGGATCAACTTCGGGAACTGGATTAATCAGTTCATCCAATGGAAGTGGAACTGGTTTAAGTGGATTATCTAACGGGTCTAATGCTTCCGGCGTTAATGTCAGTGCAGCCACTGTAACTAACTCAACCACTAGTTCTGTTGGAACTCAACCTGGTGAAGCAAAAGCCTACGAAGTTACTCAAGCCAGTGCAGAAGGTTCAGAAGGAACTCCATGGGGGCTTTATGCCATTGTTGGAGTGATAGCTGTTCTAGTGTTAGGTGGAGTTGGATTCTTCTTCAAAGGCAATCTGTTTGGTAGATAAAAAACCTTTTTCCCATTTTTTTCTTTTTTTTACAATTAATGAATTAATTCCCAAAGAAATAAGAAAAAATAATAATTATTTAGAAAATAAATATTTCTCCTGATGGTGATTTAACTGTTTTTAAGCATTTTTTAAGACTATACTAAAATTAAAAGATATTTAAGGCAGTTTTATCTAATTAGTTCATTTAACTTACAATAATAACTAAATTCATTCACTAATATGTGGTGATGAGTGGGTAGTTAGGGTTATTGCCTGGTTCATCTGGGGAGCTGGTTTATTTCTGAGAAAAACTTCCAAGGTAAATCTAATTCCCATTCTTTTTTATTTTTTTTATCTACTTTTTCGTCAATTTATTTAATACTAATTATACCTGCTTTAAATTGATTAACAAACCATTTTTGACCATAACACTCCTTAGGGGAAGAACTAAGGAATTTAAATATCTCCATGGAAACGTTTATATACAATAAATAAGTTAGGTATACCTAACAAAGTTAGGTTATCCTAAAAAATTAGGGGCTACCTTTGTAATTTTCAAACCATCAGGAGAGTAACATAAAATGATTAAATCGTTAAATAATCTTAAACAAGGCGAGACTGGAGTAATAACAGCTTTTAAAGGTAAAGGTAAAATTAGAAAGCATTTAATGGAAATGGGTCTTGTTAGAGGGTCTGATATTAAAGTGGAAAGAGTAGCACCCCTGGGAGATCCAATTGAAGTTAAAATCAAAGGGTATTCTCTTTCACTCAGAAAAGAAGATGCAAAACAAATCGAGATTGAGATACCATGATGAGCTTAGCAATGGCTGCAGAAAACGAAAATCTGAAAATCGTCCAGGTAGGGCATGGGGGTAAATTCAAAAAGAAACTCTCGGAGATGGGGTTATACAAGGATTCTCAGATCAAGGTCATAAAAAATGATATTCCAGGACCATTAATTGTGGATGTTAAAGGTTCACGACTCATCATTGGACGAGGACAGGCACAGAAGATTATGGTCGAAGGTAATAATGAATAATTGTCAAAGGTTTTTAAAATGGATAAAATAAGAATTGCCCTGGCAGGGAACCCCAATGTTGGAAAAAGTACTCTTTTCAACCGTTGGACTGGTATGAGGCAACATGTTGGCAACTGGCCGGGTAAAACTGTTGAAAAAAAGGAAGGAACATTCCAGTACAACCAGCAGGAAATAGAAGTGGTTGATCTTCCCGGAAACTACAGTCTGACTGCCTACTCTGCTGAGGAAGTGGTTTCCAGGGATTACATTGTGGATGAAAAGCCAGATGTTATTGTTAATGTTATTGATGCGGCCAATATAGAAAGAAATCTTTATTTAACTGTTCAAATGATGGAATTAGGGGCGAATCTGGTTCTGGCACTTAACATGAATAAATTTGCCCGGGAAAAAGGACTGAAAATTAATAAAAAACAGCTTTCAGAACTTTTAGGAGTACCAGTAATTGAAATTGAAGCAGTTGATGACACTGGAAGTGATGAGCTACTGGAAAACATAGCGAAGGTTTCCAAATCACCCAACATTGTTCTGGACCGCTTGGAGTATGGGAATGAAGTATCTGAACATATCCAGCAAATTGAAGAAATCATTAACCAGGACATCTCAGGAGACCGGGATATACCCATGTTTGATGCACCTACTAGCTGGATTGCCCTTAAATTGCTGGAAGATGATCCAGAAATCATAAAAAAAATTGAAGAATCAGGGAAAGGACAGAGAGTACTGGGGAATGTTAAAAAGATCCAGAAACATTTCAACGATGTTTTTGGTGATGATGCCGATGCTGCTATAACTGATGCCAGATACGGTTTCATAGCAGGACTGGTCTCAGAATCAGTTAAAAAACCTAAAATTGATAAAATCACCAGATCTGATTTAATAGACCGGATTGTGACCCATAAATATTTGGGAATACCCATATTCCTCATTATAATGTGGCTCACATTCCAGATAACATTCACCCTTGGTGACCCATTGGGGGGTTACATTGAACAGGGATTTGCCTGGCTGGGGGAAACAGTAGCCGCCAGTATGGGTGAAGGGTTCTTGACCTCATTCATTGTTGATGGAATAATTGGTGGTGTGGGTGGTGTGCTGGTATTCGTACCCATAATCTTCATACTATTCCTGGTACTCAGTGTTTTAGAAGACAGTGGATACCTGGCCAGAGCAGCATTTGTAATGGATCGGTTCATGCATAAACTGGTGGGTTTACACGGAAAATCATTCATACCCATGATACTCGGTTTTGGATGTGCCGTGCCCGGTATAATGGCCACCAGAACACTTGAAAATGAGAGGGATAGGTTCCTAACCATGTTAATTGTTCCTTTCATGTCCTGCAGTGCAAGACTACCTGTTTATGCTCTTTTAGCAGCAGTATTTTTCTCAGCATACCAGGGATGGGTCATATTCTCACTTTACATCTTGGGAATAGTGGTGGCAATTATAATGGCCGCAATATTCAAGAAAACCATATTTAAGGGAATGTCAGCGCCCTTTGTCATGGAACTCCCTCCCTACCGAATACCAACTGCTAAAGGTGCCATTATCCACATGTGGGAAAGGGGAGTACTCTTCCTGAAAAAGGCAGGTACCCTAATTTTAGCATTATCTGTGGTGATCTGGGCCCTTAGTAGCCTACCAGTGGGGGTGGAGTATGCATCTCAGGAAAGTATCACCGGACAGATAGGAACCACATTAGCTCCGGTATTTGCACCCCTTGGGTTTGGTCAGTGGCAGGCCACTGTAGCCATAATATACGGATTCCTGGCCAAGGAGGTGGTAGTAAGTACATTTGGTATCCTCTACGGTGTGGGAGAAGAAGGATCTGGTGGAACCGCGACTGAGGAAGCAGCAAATCCAGAATTTACTGGTGAACAGGCTTCATCTGAACAGGCATCTGCTGAATCTTCTGCTGGATCTGCATCCGGTGAAGAAAAAGCTGCTGAAGAAGAAACAGCGCCTGAAGAAGACCCTGGCTTTATCTCAGCAATACAGGAATTGTTTACACCACTATCTGCGTATGCCTACATGGTATTCATCCTGTTGTACATACCATGTCTGGCTACACTGGCCACCATAAGAAGGGAAACCAATTCCTGGAAATGGCCTGCATTTGCAGCAGGATACACCTTTGTGGTGGCATATGTAGTTTCACTGGTTGTGTATCAGGGAGGATTACTCCTGGGATTCTGAAGATACGGTGAATAAGAATCATGAATAAATAGTAAGGAGGTGATTTAATGAGTTGTAGATGTGGAATTCGTGGTAAGAGTTGTAAAGAAGATAAGAATATCGAATCTTCCAACGAAGATTCAAATCGGGAAAAAGACAAATAAACCCCTTTTCCCATTTAAAGTTCAGGTAATTATCAATTAGGGGCGTCTATAATAACATCATCCTCCTCGCATGTAAAAACCTCTTAGTTGCCCCTAATTGTTACCTTTTTTTAATTCAAGCTAATTTCTTTTTATAAATTTTAACTAAATTTTCAAATCCCTCCTAAAAAATTGGAGATTCTATTAACTATTAGGAGATTATATAATGAAATGTAAAATTTGTGGTTATGTCTTTGATGAAAATAAAAAAACAATCACATGCCAGGGATGCCCCACCCATAATTGTAAGATGGTGAGATGTCCTAACTGTGGCTTTGAACACTTACCCGAGAGAAAAACTGGGTCAAAATTATTTAAACTTTTTAAAATGGTTTTTAGTCTGGGGAAAAATTAATATTAATGTTTATTGAGCTTATCTTCACTTGTATTCATTTGTTCAACTACCAGTTTACCAAATACTACCAGTTTACCAAATAAATAAGGTAATGGGATATAATGGGTCTAACATAAATTAGGTATAATCCAATTGATGAGTACATACCCCCGCAGCTTTCTTTAACCGGTGAATTCATGAGCTTCATTGTCAGTTTCCTGCAATTTTTTTATCAGATACTCCTTGAAAATTCATTTTTTATTTTGTTAGGTTTCTTGCTGGCGGGGTTCATTCACATCCTTTTTCCCTCCCATTTACTGGAACGGCTTGTTGGAACTTCAACTGTGGGTGGAATATTGAAGGGGATACTCATTGGTTTACCTCTCCCTATATGTGCCTGTGGTATTGTACCGGCAGCCATAGCCTTAAAAGATAAGGGAATCCGGGATTCAGTTGCAGCATCATTTTTGGTTTCAACATCAGGGTTCAGTGTAAGTTCCATTGTACCATCCTATTCCTTTTTGGGCCTACCTTTAACACTCATGCGCCCCGTGGTAGCCGCAATTTCAGGTGTAACTGCAGGGGTTCTGGTACACTTATTTGGAGGTGATGATCAAACAAATCAAACAAATAATGTGATACAAACAGATCCTAATCCTCAAACAGATCCTAATCATAATATTAACAATACCAATAACTCCCAGTGCCCTATTGATGGCAGTTATACTGGGCATTGTGGTGGTTGTAACAAGAAACTCATTAATTCCAATGCGAAAACTGTGGATAATTCAATCTCAATGAAAAATAAATCCACAGGCCATAATGATGATCAAGCGGATGAAATATATGATAAACTCAAAGAAGCTCTTAGATATTCTTTTAAAGACACATTCCCTGAAATTTCAACCTCACTTTTAATCGGACTCATTTTAGCTGCGTTGATGGGCGCTTTGATGAATATGGGGATGCCCTGGGACATTTTAAGGGCCTTTGCATCCGATCCAGTTTTATCTCTCTTTATATTGTTGCTAGTGGCAATCCCCATTTACGTCTGCCCAACAGCTTCAATGCCCCTGGCACTGGCACTTGTTTTCATGGGATTCACACCCGGAAGCATACTGGTCTTTATCTATGTTGGCCCTGCCACCAACATGGCAGCCATGTCCATGATCCTCAGTAAGTTCAAAAAAAGATTCTTCACCATCTACATGTCATCAATTGTGGTGGTGTCTCTTCTTGTGGGTTACATGGTCAATTTATTCAGTAATTTTTTCCTGCAGGCGGTTACCAGCACTGATCTGAATGTGTACACTGGATTCATTCCATTTTCAGCCAAATTTTTATCTGCAGCTATACTGGTATTACTGATGGTTTATGGGATTTATCGGACCAAAATTTCCAAGAGAATCAGTGTAAAAAAGCAAGAAACCCATTGATAAAAAAATGAGGGGATTTGTAGGGATATGATTTTTGTTATTAATTAATTTATTTTTTCTAAAATTTCTAAAAGAAATCTTTCTGTTTTCGTATTTTAAAATTAGATTCAAGGGACCTATCTGGTTTTAGGTCCCTCAATTTTTGGCACCTTTAGGAAAACTAAGGAGGTTTACTGGACCCTATTGGTGTCATTTTTGTAGGTGTATGGATTGTCAACATTACCTTGGACCTCTTATTATATAAACTTTACTTGATCTTTTTTCAATTATTATGGAAAAATATATATTAAAGAATACTTTATTAATTTTCAAGCATCATTGAATTTATCAATTTTGCTTAAAAATAACAAAAAGGAGGTGAAAATATTGAGAAAACAAACGATTTTACTAGTAACGACAATTGTTTTCGCACTGCTTCTGTGTGGAGCAGTATCAGCAGAAGATTCACAGGGAGGTGTTGGTAATAATTCCACGGACTTACCCAAGATTGCCATTGTAAGCAGTTATCCCAATAGTGTGGTAAATGTAAACAATGTATCAAGTGATACAAATATTTCAGGCAAACTCAACGTAACAGCTTATTCTGGTCGAACTCAGGATAATTTAAATTCTACCAGTTACAATTTAAGTGATTGCAATGTAATTGTTTTAGATAACCTTATAGCATCAGTTATGGATGCTCTAACACCCACAGTTCTGGAAGCCAGAAACAATGGTGCTTACGTCATTGCCATAGGTGATTCAACTGCAGCCTACAACTTACAAAATGTAAATCTTCAGGATCCACAGTATTCAGATATAACCAAATATTTCCAGTATCCATCAACAGCAAACTTGCAACAGATGCTCCTGTTTTTAGGAGTTAAATTCTGTAACATCACAGCAACTGTAAAAGCCCCGGAAACTGGGATATTAGAAGGAATATACCACCCGGATGCACCAAAGATTTTCAGTAATTTAACAAATTATCTTGAATGGTACAGTTCAAGTTCAACAAGCCGCTATGTTTATAATTCATCTAATCCCACAGTGGGGATTATAACATCAAAATATTCTGATATGGCCAGGGACTGTCCTCTCCTGGATGCACTGGTCAGATCATTTGAATCAAACAATGTAAACGTCATTGTTGGAACCTACGTGTCTAGCAATCGAAATTCCATCAACTACTTCATCAAGGATGGGGTTTCATTTGTGGATGCCATGATTGTGGTATCCATGGGAGCTAACCTGAACTCTCAAAACAAGACCCTGGGCATAGAAGACCTGAAAAAACTGAATGTGACAGTAATAGATGGAGTAAGATTATTCTATTCCAATGTCTCTGCATGGGAAGAAAGTTCAATAGGGGTTCCCTCATCAGAACTTTACCAGATCGCCTATGCTGAGGAAGATGGAATAATTGAACCCATTGTTATCAGTGCCAAGGAAACAAATCCTGCAACTGGAAACCAGTACAACTATCCAATAGATTACCAGATAGCATGGTTAACCCAAAGAACCATCTCATGGATGGATCTACGCAGGAAAGATAACTGGGAAAAGAAAATTGTTATCACCTATTATAGTGAAGGCGGAGGAAAGGCCAATGTTGGTGCAGATATCGATTACTATCTGGACACACCAGCCAGTCTGGCTAACCTTCTGGCAGCACTTAAAGAAAGGGGATACAATGTTGGTGAAGGTCCATTACCCACTGCCAGTGAACTTGCCACTTTAATGACACAAATTGGAAGTAACGTTGGAACCTGGGCTCCTGGTGTACTGGAACAAAGAGTCCAAAACGGTAGTGTGATACTCATCCCAGAGGCCCTTTACATGCAGTGGTTCAGTGAACTTTCTGCTGATAAACAGGCAGAAATGATGGCACAGTGGGGACTTGCACCGGGTAAAATTATGGTTTATGAGAATTCCACCGGGAAATATATTGTAATTCCTAAAATCCAGTATGGAAATATTTTAATGGTACCAGAACCTGTATGGGGATGGTTACAGGATAATTCCACGTTATATAATACTGGAACTCTGCCACCAACCCATGATTGTCTTGCATTCTACTTCTGGATGAACAAAGTCTACCATGCAGATGCCATCTTCTCTATCTTCAGTATTGTGGAACTGATGCCAGGTAAACAGGTTGGACTTTCTGCCAAAGATTGGGGTGCTATTCTCCTGCAGGACATGCCCATAATCCACGTACTACCCATGGATGCACAGGGAATATTTGATAGACGAAGGGCCAATATGCTCATCGTTGACTTTATGACTCCCATACTCATACCATCAGGATTGTACGGAGATTTAGCAGATCTAGATCAGGATATTAACCTATACAACTCGGCAGTAATTGAAACTCTTAAAAATGGATATAAAGGAGATATTATCAACAAAACAAAAAGTTTAGGCATTGATCAGGCTTTAAATGTAAATTTGGACAATTTGGGTAATGATCCCACCTTATTTGATGCATTTTTAGGGTTACTCAAAACTTATCTGCAAGATTTGAAAACAACCTACATGCCTTATGGTTCTCACATACTCGGTGAAACACCCAATGCCACTGATCCTTTAAACGGAACGGCTATGGTGGCTATGATTGAGGCTATGCTGGGAGATGACTATAAAAATTCGGTTTTAGCCGTAAATTCATCGGATGGAGTTTCCACAGCATTGCTCAGTGAAGTCTTAATAAACAACTTGACTCCAGAAGATGCTCAGAACAAAGTCATGGGAACAGTATCCAGTGATGTTACCAAGTACCTCAACCTGGCCTTGGATTACGCTAGTAGAATTGCAAACTGCAAGTGTGAAATATCCAGAATACTGGATGCTCTGGAAGGTAAATACATTTTACCTGGTCAGAACGGTGACCCTATACGAAACCCGGATGCTTTACCAACTGGAAGAAACCTCTACACCTTTGATTCGAGGATCGTTCCAACTAATCAATCTTGGATTGCCGGTCAAAATCTTGCAAAAGAGCTAATCAATCAACAGCTTCAAAAGAATGGAACTTACCCTGAAAAGGTTGCGTTTGTACTATGGTCCATTGAAACATCCCGTCATCAGGGAATAATGGAGTCTGAAATATTTTACCTTTTAGGAGTAAGACCAGTATATGATTCAAAAGGTCGTGTGAAGGATGTTGAACTCATTGACTCAGCAGAACTAGGAAGACCAAGGATAGACGTGGTAATTACAGTGTCTGGAATGTATCGTGATGATTATTCAGTCCTCATAAAACTACTGGATAAAGCAGTAAGATTAGCTGCCCAGGCAAACGATACAACCGATTATCCAAACTACGTAAAAATACACTCAGAAGCGATCTACCATTCACTTCTTGCAGAAGGTTACAGTGAAACTGAAGCCCGAAGCCTTTCCATGTCCAGAGTATTCTCTGAACCACCTGGTGCTTACACCCCTGGAATTCAGGAAGTGATACCTGCCAGTGACACCTGGAACAGTACTGATGAAGTGGCGGATTTCTATCTAGAAAGAATGAGTTATGTCTACGGAGTTGATGGTTGGGGTGTTAAATCAACCAGTTTATTTAAAATGGTCCTTATGGGTGTAGAAAGAGTGGAATTCAGTAGAACATCCAATCTCTACGGAGTAATGGATCATCCTATGGTTGCAGCATACTTGGGAGGGCTGGGAATGGCCATTGAACGAGTTTCCGGAAAATATCCTGATTTGTACATCAACAACTTGAGAGAATCTGGAGGCTATAAAATCGAAACATTAAGCCAGTTCTTTAACCGTGATCTATTAACCAGATACATGAATCCTACTTGGATCATTGGTATGAAGGGAAATGGGCAGGATGGAACCCGCTATATGGATAACTTCATTGAAACTTTATGGATGTGGCAGGTAACAACACCTGGCTTGGTCACTGAAGATACATGGAATATGGTTTATGAGACTTATTTCCTGGATAAGAATCATCTTGGTCTGAAAGAGTTCTTCAACGCCAACAATCCGTACGCCAAACAATCAATGCTGGCAAGGATGGTGGAAACCATAAGAAAAGGCTACTGGAACCCATCAGCAGAAGTCAAAACAGCTCTCATCAATGAATTCATCCAGAGTGTGAATACATATGGTGTAACCTGCTGCCACCACACCTGTGGAAATCTGGTGTTAAACCAGATGATGGTTACTGGCTCATCCCTGAGCATGGAACAGCTTCAACAGTATGCTGCAGCTTTTGCAAGTACCACTGGTCAGAGTTTGAATCTGGGAACACCGGGATCCACACCACAATCAGCCAGTGCACAGTCAACCAGTGGGGCATCCTCTTCAGTTGGTGATTCATCTGGCAGTGAAGCTGCTACTAAGAGTGGGTCACAGAGTTCATCCACATCCCAATCAGCATCGGAAACTGCCGGCACTGATGGTACTTCCAAGTCCTATGAAGTATCAGAGAATAGTTCTGCCTCACCTCAATCCAGCATGCCAATAGTTGCAATTGTGGGCGTTTTAATATTGGTAGGTCTGGTAGGATTTGGTTACTTCAGGGGAACGATATTTAAAAAATAAAAGATTTTTATCCCTTTTTCTTCTTTTTTTTGGGTGTAAATTAACATGATTTCGGAACATGATTTCGGGTGTAAGAATAATTATTACTAATTAAACCATGGCAAGTATTACAATAACTTCTAAAACCATACTAAAAGTATTAAATTTATTCAAAGTATTACGATACAACTTGATTTGACCTGAAAAGTAATAATACTTAATAGATCGAAAATATTATAAGTAATTTAATTAAATTCTTAGTGTGGTTTAACATGACGGAGCTGTGATTAAAATGATGGAATTACTATGGAAACTGGGGATACTCTCGGTAGTAATGGTTTTCGGAATAAAAATTGGTCTGGCCATGGGATTTGCCGGTCTTTCCAGGAAGGTAACAGCGGCTATAATCTTGGGCTACGGAGGCGGTATACTCTTACTCACTTTTATTGCTGGCGGTTTCATTGAACAGATACAGGGATTTGTTTATGCCTACAGTTCTGTTCTGGGTATTGCAATGGCTGCAATCATCCTTTATGCGGGTTTCCACACACTCAAGGAATGGAAAATACACAATAAAGACAGTGTCACCGCAACCTGCATGGCCATGATTGCTCCCTGCCCATGTTGTTTTGGAGCAGCGGTGGCAGCAATAATCATTGCCGCACCTATGATTGGTGCTTCTGCATTTGCTGTGGGGGAATACGCTGCACTGTTTTTAATGATAACCATGGCTGTATGTTACCTTGTTTCAGGGTTAATAGGGCGCAAATTAAACAAACCTTACCCTGTTTTACTGGGTAATTTCATGTTGTTTGCCGGGTTTTACTTTTTAACTTCGGCCATAGTCATTCCCAATATCAGCACAGTTTTAAGTCAACAGATGAGTCCTGTAGATATTCCTGATATCTGGACCTTTGTTTATGCATTGATAACAATTGTTGTACTCACTGTGGCTGGTTATTATATAGCCCGCAATCGTAGTCCTTTTCTAGATAAAGCTTCAGAAACCAATCAAAAATAGTAAAAATAGCAACTAAAACGCAAAAACCAATAAAATTAATCAAAATACCAATCAAAACGCAAAAACCAATTAAAACTAATCAAAATAGCAAGCGATAATTAAATATTAGGTGATTTACATGGTAGCGATTCCAGGCAGTGAAATGTTAAGTTCAATTTTACATGTCATATCTCAGAGCCTTCTTATACCCGTTGTTGTCGGGCTTTTGGCTTTTATGCTTTATGCCATAATAAGCTTCGGAGGTCTTATATCTGAGTATACGGGTAGGATAAGAGTTAGTACGGATGAAATAGAGAATATTATCAGTGATTTTGCTAATACTGGTACATCTGATGGAATTATGGAAGTGATGGATAAAAGCAGTATTCCAGCCGGTTACAAGAATATCATCATCAAAATTGCATCTCACCCTGAACTGGGCAGTAAATCCAGGGAAGCCCTGGCCCGAAAACTCATTGAAAAAGAAGAGGCCATGGCAGCCAAAAGTCTGGAGAAAACAGATATTGTAACACGTTTAGGACCTACATTGGGTTTGATGGGAACTCTGATCCCCATGGGCCCTGGTCTGGCAGCACTGGGTTCAGGAGATATTAACACTCTGGCCAATGCAATTATCATAGCATTTGACACTACGGTTGTTGGATTAGCAGCAGGAGCTATAGCTTACGTCATATCCAAGGTCAGAAGAAGATGGTACGAAGAATACCTGTCTAATCTGGATGCTCTGTGTGAAGCTGCACTTGAGGTGATGGATCATGGTAAGGCGCAAACGCCGTATGCTGGATGATAATCAGGGAGAAGACCCATCAGCAGGATCGGCCAACCTGGTGGATGCCATGCTGGTACTGGCAGTTGGATTTTTGATATTTCTGGTAATGTCCTGGAACATGCAAAACGTGGTTTTTGCCAACATGACCCAGGAAGAACGTCAAGAGACCATGGAGGCCATGAAGCAGGTGGCTGAAATTAATCAGGGTAGTGAACTCAATGACACACCCCAATCAGAGTCAGGTTCAGGACAGGGATATGCTAAAAAGGGAACTGTTTATCAGGATCCCACTACTGGAAAGTTGATTATGGTGGAGGGTTGACTTATCTGGCGGTATTTGCACCGCCAAAATAGGACTTTCCACCTTTAGTTTTTTCATTTCATTTTATTCTACCTAATCATCAAAACTATTTATCTTAGGTAACATCAATAAGATTACATCAGATCTTAATTATTTCATATTGGGTATATTTACTGGTTTAGAATGTGCGAGTGGTAACTTGGAGTCATGCTTTGCACATACAAAATTATAAAAATATAAAAATAATTAATAGCCTTAATTTGTGGGTGATTAATTGATAATACCAGTTTTGGATATAAAAGAAGGAACGGCTGTTTCGGGAAAATCTGGAAACAGAAAGTCATATAAACCGCTTCAAACAGTTTTCTATCCTTCTCCCGATCCTCAGGAAATTGCCCGTGCTCTTTTTGATGCAGGGGCAAAGCAATTGTACATTGCTGATCTGGATGCCATTGAGGGAAGGAAATCTAATCGGGATCTGGTAGGGGAAATCAACCAGATTATCCCTGTGATGTTGGATTGCGGTGCCAGTGATCTGGATTCAGTAAGAGAAGCCCTTCAAGTTGCAGATATGGTGATAGTGGCCACAGAGACTCTGAAAAAACTGGAGGATCTTCATGAAATATTTTGCAGGGTTAACAGGAAACAGATCATTATAAGCATTGATATCATCCAGAATAAAGTCCTAAGCAAACATATGGTGCTTGATTTCAATATATTACGGGAAAATTTAGAAAAATTACAACCATCCCAGATAATTCTTCTGGATATCTCCAAGGTAGGAACTAAAAGAGGGATTAACTGGAAGTTAATGGATGAGTTTGCAGGACTTGAAAGTTCTATTATTTTAGGAGGGGGCATTACTGTGGAAGATATGTCCCAGCTGGATAAAAGAGGTGTGGATAAAGTTTTAGTAGGTACTACACTCCACCAGGGTCAAATAAAACTTTTTTAAGGTGTATAATTCATCAGATACTCATTTTATGAATTTACTTTTTTTTGAATAATCTCATTTACAATTAATCCATATCAATTTTTTTTAATAAATTACCAATCAATCCTTAAGCTTATTAATTCATCTGTCCAAGATATTTTTATGGCTAAATTTTTGATTATAGGTCCTGTAACCCGTGACACTATTTTAAAAAGTGGTTCAAAATGTAAAGGCATTGGTGGGCCAGTTTATTATCAGGCCGGAGTTTTATCAGCCCTTAAATCGGATGTCACCGCCCTGGTGACTGTGGGAAAGGATGATGCTAGTCTGCTCGATAATTTTCCTCAGGATATAAAGCTAAAACCCGTATGGGGTAGCAAAACCACGCAATTTGAGAATTTCTATCCTGATGAGAATCCTAATCACCGGTTGCAGAGAGCCTGCATACCTTCCAATCCCATTGAAATCTCTCACCTGTCTCCCATTGATTGGGAGACATTTGATGCGGTACTGGTTTCACCCCTTTCACCACACGACGTACCTTTTGAAACCCTTAAATACATCTTTGAGCAGGAAATACCAGTATATTTGGGAGTTCAGGGGTATTTGCGTCATTTAAGAGGTCAAAAAGTAGTTTTAAAGCCATTTAAACATTATAAAAAGTTTTTGACATGTGCGGATTTCCTGTTCCTGGACGAGGTTGAAGCAGGGGTGATAATTGATGATTCATCCCTTTCTTTGCATGAAATTTCCAGGAACCTTTCTCTTATTGGTCCCGGGGAAGTGATTATCACCAGAGGAGATAGAGGATCTATTGTTTATTCCAGGCACCATGATGGTACCCATCAGATCCCTGCCTTTCCCTCAAAGGAAAGAGTGGATCCAACTGGCCTAGGTGATAGTTACCTGGCGGCATATGCATTCAGAAGGCAGGAGTTATCGGATCCCCATGAGTGTGGAATTTTTGCTTCCCTGGTATCCTCACTAAAATTAGAAAATAAAGGAGCATTTCAGGGTAATAGAAAATTAATCGAGGATAAGCGTTCTGAGTTCATATCTTTAATTCAATAATAAATGGGATTAATTAAACAGAAAACTTCAATAGTTTAAAATATTTAAAGAAAAAATAGTATTTGAAAATGAAATTAAATGGGCACACGAATCTATTTAAACGTTCATGTACCTAAAATCACTGGCAATATCAAAAAGGGCAGTAGGCCAGCTGCAAAGAAGAGTACAACTCCTGCAATGGCATAATTCCTTTTTCCATCCATGATTCCACTGCA
>Ga0209639_1002117_pt1 | contig 16691 bp, 17 predicted proteins | sample EPASupsiteHSE605_FD_187268 | JGI IMG/M metagenome (GOLD analysis project Ga0209639, IMG submission 187268) | Bioremediated contaminated groundwater from EPA Superfund site, New Mexico - Sample HSE6-05 (SPAdes) (version 2) | ecosystem: Environmental > Aquatic > Deep subsurface > Groundwater >...
TCGTTTAACATTATTCCTCCCATAGATGGTTTGCTTACCAAATAGTTTTTCCCAACTTAGTTAAAGATTCTCCAGTCAAATATAAAGCTTTAAGCTTCCTTTCACAATACCTTGATCAACTATTTGGACCAACCGGTACTTAGTATATAGAATAATGAAAAATATGATGGACGCACACGTAACTATATAATTTAACACTGTATAATATGAAGATTTCCTTATATTGGTGATTTCCGGCTTTGGCTCGTTTAAAAAATACTTTTAACTTTGCGTACCTACAGCAGATTACAAACCGATTGAAGATATTTATCTGTATAATTTTTCACCGTAAGAACAAGTCTAGTAATATCACTAGCTGAAGAATAAGCCGCGCAGAGGATAAGGGCTGCCCGGAGGCAGCCCAAAACTTTAATAATGACTTTGAAATAGTCTATTAAATTGGAGGGATGAATTAAACATGATGATGTGGAATTATGGAGGCAACTATCAAATGTTCTCCGGGATGATGATCTTTATGATGGTAGGAATGTTGGCTGCCTATATTATATTATTGTTAGCGGCATGGAGACTAATGAGGGCTCACGAACGTATTGCTGAAAGTATTAAGGAGATTATGCAATATCTTAAATTTAAGTCTACAGGAAACGAATAATAAAAATACATGCATTTCCTGCACAGAAACAACACTATTAATTAAATAAGAACAGAGCCTTACTTATAAAGCAAGGCTCTGTTCTCATTCTTATCTATTAGTTTTTACATCTGGCTCATACTGGCGCATGCATTCGCACATTGGTGGCAAACGTCGGCACACTGCTGGCAGTGGTTGTCTTTAAACATAGCGCATTCTGTTGCACAAGCATCACAAATAGTCCTGCATACACTGCAGATATATTTAGCTTCGGTATGATCCATAGTCATGGTCTGTACTGCCAGGTTGCATACATCCGCACATAGTCTTAGCATTTTGATGCAATTGGCCCGAGCTTTTGCGTCGGGTTCCTGCAAACAGGAATTAAAGCATTCATTACAAATCTGTAAGCATTTGTTGCAGGCATCGATACAAGCCTGATACTTGGTAACTGATGTTTGATTTACTGTCATAATCATTCTCCTTTGAATTATTTTAAATAACCAGTACTTATTATTCTCAGTGAATAAATAAATATACTATCCGTCAGGTTGAGTCCGCCCATGCAAATTCAGTAATCGGATCAAAGCGTGCGAGGTTAAATTTAAACATTTGAGATCGGATGCTATTTATTATATGATGATGTGAGTTGAACTAAAAAACTATGAACAGGAGCGGAAATAGCTTGTATCCACAATATTTAAATTATAAAATGCCTGCCGAATGGACTGAGCACATTCGTACTTTTATATCCTGGCCGGTTCAGGAGTCTATGTGTTATCCGGAGGATTATGAAGATGTTTGCCGGGGATATGCAGAGATTATTCAGGCAGTAGCTGAATTCGAACCAGTTACAGTTGTGGTGAATTCTGGTTCTGCGGAAATGCTGTCTCGCTTTATTAAAAATGAAAACATAGAATATCTTTTTATTGAACATAATGATGCCTGGCTGCGTGATAATGGACCTACTTTTCTCATGAATGACAAGGGAGATCTGGCCGGGGTTAACTGGCATTTTAACGCCTGGGGCGGCAAATATACTCCCTGGGATCTGGACGAGGAGCTGGCTCCTAAAATTCTGGAACATACCGGGGTCAGATGTTTTGATGCCCCTTTGGTCATGGAAGGTGGTTCTATCCATGTGGATGGCGAAGGCACAATGATTACTACAGAAGAGTGCCTTTTAAACCGTAATCGCAACCCAGAATTAAGCAGAGAACAAATTGAGGATTACTTAAGAAAATATTTAAGTGTTAATAAAATTATATGGCTAAAAAAAGGTTTATGCGGTGATGAAACAGACGGACATGTGGACAATGTAGCTTGTTTCGTGGCCCCGGGCAAAATCCTGCTGCAGGTTTGTGATGATTCTTTAGATGAGAATTGTTCTAACACCCGGGATAATCTGAAGATATTAAAAGAAGCCACCGATGCTCAGGGAAGAAAACTCGAAATCATCACCATACAACAGCCTCCGTTGAGGACACATAACAACCAGCGTTTAACCTTGAGCTACTTAAACTTCTATTTTGTAAACAAGGGTATTATTCTCCCCATCTTCGGGGGTGATGCAGAAGCTGCCGACCAAATGGCAATTCGGAAGCTAAGCGAAATTTTCCCGGAAAGAAGGATTCATACTGTAAACGGTATGGCAATTATACGAGAAGGTGGCAATGTACATTGTATGACTCAGCAGATGCCGGCAGGGAGAGCGAAATAAATCTTCTACGGTGATGAAGGGGGAGGAAATATATGAGAAAGATTACGGTTGCAGCTACTCAGATGAGTTGTTCAACCAGTATTGACGATAATATCAAAAAAGCTGAAGCCTTGGTAAGAAAAGCGGCCGGTCAGGGTGCCCGGATCATCCTGCTGCAGGAGCTGTTCGAAACCCCGTATTTCTGTCAGAAGGAGAAAGCAGAGTATTTTGAATATGCTGCGGAATTAGCAAATAATAAAGCGGTTAATCATTTTGCGAAGCTGGCTAAAGAACTTGAAGTTGTATTGCCGATTAGTTTTTTTGAAAAGAAAAATTATGCCCGCTATAATTCTATGGCAGTTATTGATGCCAGTGGAGAGATACTGGGTATATACCGAAAAAGTCATATTCCGGATGGGCCTGGATATGAGGAGAAGTTTTACTTCAATCCCGGGGATACCGGTTTTCAAGTATGGAAAACCCGCTACGGAAAAATTGGGGTGGGTGTTTGCTGGGACCAATGGTATCCTGAGGCCGCTCGTTGTATGACCTTAATGGGTGCTGAAATTCTTTTATATCCTACAGCAATAGGATCTGAACCTCAGGATAATTCTATTGATTCCCGGGATCACTGGCAGATGTGCATGTTAGGACATGCAGCCGCCAACCTAATTCCGGTGATTGCATCCAATCGGGTCGGGACGGAAGAAGACGAGGACTCGAAAATCACCTTTTACGGTTCATCCTTTATTGCCGGTCCGCAGGGAAATAAGCTGGCTGAAGCCGGGCGGGTTGAAGAAACGGTGCTATTGGCTGAATTTGATCTCGATCAGTTAGAAAGGCAGAGGCTAGAGTGGGGGATTTTCCGTGACCGCCGGCCCGATTTGTACAAAATTATTACTTCCTATGACGGTGAGTTAGTCCGATAAAGTTAGTGTGAGATGTGCAGCTGCATAATGCGGGGAAAAATTTAAAATGGAGAACCTTGTTGTGATGATGGCTGTTGTTAGGGAAAGTATACAGTATAATAAAAGGACTTTTTTTTGTTTCGGAATATCAAAACTGAATTAATAGATTATAATAGAATGGTCTTAGGGAGCCTCAAGAGAACTGGGTTAATTATTTATACCAATTATAAACACTGCTTATTGTGGTAAGACAGCCATAAACATAAAGCAGCTATTTTATCTTGTTAGGGTCCATAATTTAAGTATTTGGAGGTGCAAAATTGCCACACTTAATAAAAAATGGGGTTTATTTTGTAAACGGAAACACACTGGTTGAGATTGGCGAAAATGGGGCAGTTAATACTTTAAAAGGCAATGACACAGCAGGGGATTTGTCCTCATATATAGGAAGCATTGAACGGGATGATGCGAAAAAAGGCACTATTGCATACCACATTCTAAGCAAACATAATACTACTGATGATCATAATAATCTTCAACTGAGATTTGATGCCCTGGCATCCCATGACATCACCTATGTAGGTATCGTACAAACGGCTCGGGCCAGTGGACTAAAAGAATTTCCAATGCCCTATGTATTAACTAACTGCCATAATAGCCTTTGTGCTGTTGGCGGTACTATTAATGAGGATGACCATGTATTTGGGCTTTCGGCTGCACAAAAATATGGCGGGATTTATGTTCCGGCTCATCTTGCTGTAATACATCAGTATATGCGAGAAATGATGAGTGCTTGCGGCAATATGATTTTAGGATCAGATAGTCATACCCGCTATGGAGCACTTGGGACTATGGCCATTGGCGAGGGAGGACCGGAATTAGCCAAGCAGCTGCTCAATAAAACCTGGGATCTGGCCTATCCGGAGATTATCGCGGTTTATCTGGAGGGATCACCCCAACCGGGAGTTGGCCCGCAGGATGTGGCCTTGGCTCTAATAGGAGCGGTATTTAAGAACAACTTCGTGAACAATAAGGTGTTGGAATTTATTGGTCCGGGTATCAACGGTTTATCGGTTGACTACAGAAACGGTATCGATGTAATGACCACTGAAACCACTTGTTTAAGTTCTATATGGGCAACTGACGATAAAGTAAAGGAATACTACAATATTCATGGACGGCTAGAGGCTTATAATCAGTTGAACCCGGACAACCTTGCTTATTATGATGGAGCAGTAATCATCGACCTCGCTAAGATTGAGCCGATGATTGCGCTGCCTTTCCATCCCAGTAATGTATACAAGATATCTGAATTTAACCAGAATACCTATGATATTTTAAGAAAAGTTGAAATTGAAGGCCAGAAACAGATGGAAAACCCGCTGGCTAAATTCAACCTTACCAACAAAATAGTTGACGGGAAATTAAAAGTGGATCAGGGTATCGTCGCCGGCTGTGCGGGAGGTACCTTCGAAAACCTGTGCGAAATAGCGTCTATGGTTAACAACCATTCTATCGGCAATGGAGAACTAGCATTCAGTGTTTATCCAGCCAGTCAGCCTATTTATTTGGAACTGATTAAAAACGGCGCGGCATCGAAAATGATGACCGCTGGGATAACCATGAAAACTGCTTTCTGCGGCCCATGCTTTGGCGCCGGAGACGTACCTGCCAACGGGGCCTTGAGTATTCGGCATACCACCCGCAACTTCCCCAACCGGGAAGGTTCCAAACCCGGTGATGGGCAGATTTCTTCAGTAGCGCTTATGGATGCCAGGTCGATTGCCGCCACTGTACTTAACGGGGGATTTTTAAAATCGGCTGCGGAATTAGATATTGAGGATTCAGCCGTATCCTATAGTTTTAATAAAGAGGTTTATGACAATAGAGTTTACTTTGGGTTTACAAAGCCATCTCATCAGGATGAATTGAAATTCGGACCTAATATAGCAGATTGGCCGCAAATGGTGCCTCTACCCAAACATCTATTATTAAAAGTAGCTGCGGTTATCACTGATCCGGTAACCACAACTGATGAATTGATTCCGTCAGGGGAAACCTCTTCATACCGTTCCAACCCGTTGAAATTGGCAGAATTTACACTATCACGCAAAGACCCTGGCTATGTAAGCCGCGCCAAGGAAGTCGCCCAATTGGAAAGTGAACGCCGCGGTTTAATTGGAAAAACAGATCAGCAGGTATCCGATGCTTTGCAGGATATATGTACTCAGATAATTAACAATATGGGCTGTTTTACCAACTCTACTGATGTGCTGGAAACTACTGGGATAGGCAGTGTAATTTATGCCATTAAGCCCGGTGATGGTTCTGCAAGGGAGCAAGCTGCTTCATGTCAGAAGGTTTTGGGCGGATGGGCTAATATTGCCGGTGAATATGCTACCAAGCGTTATAGGAGCAATGTAATAAATTGGGGTATGCTGCCGTTTACCATAGATGATGCAGCTTCCGTTCCTTTTACGGTTGGGGATCTCATTTTCATTCCTGATATCAGAGAGAAAATAGAAAACGGCGCTGAAGTTTTCACATCCTATATTGTAGGGGGAAAAGGCTTACAAAACATTGATTTGTATCTTAAGAAACTTGCTGCCGACCAGAGAGATATTATTTTAAAAGGCAGCTTAATAAACTATTATGCAAATTAATCCTAAATGATTTGCTTTTTAAATAGCATTGAAAGGTGACACCGAGAACCCCCAATGATACGACAAGGGCTGGAGAAAAATCCAGCCCTTAATATATTAAATGAAGAACCCAAGGGTCTATAAAGATAGGACATCCTGTTATGGAGGTTAAATAAAATGCCCAAGACAGTTGGTATTGGTATTACAGGGAGTATTGCTGCATGTGAAATAGCAGAGCTGGTTAGCAAACTGAAGAACGATGATCTGGACGTCGTTGTAATAATGACCGAGAGTGCCACCAGATTTATTACTCCCCTTACTTTTCGGAATCTAAGCGGCAGGGAAGTAATAACTGATCTGTGGGCCAAACCACGTGAATACAAAGTTCAGCATTTGAGTATAGCCGAGCAATTGGATTTGCTTATAATAGCTCCAGCAACTGCTAATTTTATCGCAAAAATGGCACATGGGGTTGCGGATGACTTTTTGTCAACGCTGGTAACAGCTAATACTGCACCGGTTTTGGTAGTGCCATCGATGAATGCCAACATGTATAAAAATGCTATTGTGCAGCAAAATATTACATCCCTGCAGGACCGTGGCTGCCGTATCATAGTTCCTGACGGCGGACTTATAGCCCCCGGTTATATTGGTAAGGACAGCCTGCCAAATATTGAAGATATATATCAAAAAATAATTAAAAGCCTTTAAGATATATCTTCCAAAAAACCTTTTGAAATCAACGGCCAAGGCCAACCGACATTCCACTAAACCTTTTTTAACTGCCAAATATTTATTGAAATGAAAAGACATAATAAAGATATCATCCGAATTTTTTCTATTTTCTGTTGACATTATATATTTAAATAATTAATATTATATTATCTTGATTGGATTACTAGGTAATGGGGGTGGTTTTGGATGCAAATATCAACCCGAGGAAGATATGGCTTAAGGGCTATGGTGGATCTAGCCATATATTCGACTGATCAATATGTAGCTCTGAATAACATAGCTGACAGACAAAGCATATCTGAAAGCTACCTGGAACAGTTATTCTCGGCCCTCAAAAAGGGTGGCCTGGTAAAAAGTATAAAAGGTTCTCAGGGTGGCTATGCACTTGCAGACCATCCTTCTAAAATAACCGTTGGAGCTGTATTAAGATTACTGGAAGGAAAACTATTTACAGTTGCCCAGACTTCAGAAAATGAAATGGCTAACTCGATTGAATATTGTTTAGACATGGATGTATGGGAAAAAATTAATGCAAGTATATGCAAAGTTGTTGATTCCATAACCCTGGAGGATTTAGTTGACCGTTATCAAACATTTAACGGTAATGCAGCCAGAATGTTTTATATTTAAAAAATTTGCAGCCAATGTCTAGAATTACAATGGGAATAATAATATAAGCAAAAGGAGAGGTTAGAATGAGTGAAAGAAAGTTAAAATTTGATACCTTGCAGGTTCATGCGGGGCAGAAACCTGATCCTACTACCGGATCCAGAGCAGTACCTATTTATCAGACTACATCTTATGTTTTTAATGATGCGGAACACGCCGCTAATTTATTTGCGTTGAAAGAATCAGGGAATATTTACACCCGGATTATGAACCCAACCACCGATGTATTTGAACTGCGGGTTGCGGCTCTGGAAGGCGGGGTAGGTGCTCTGGCAGTTGCTTCAGGTTCAGCGGCCATTACCTATGCCATATTAAATATTGCTGGAACCGGAGACGAAATAGTCTCAGCCAGTACACTATATGGCGGAACATATAATTTGTTTGCAGCTACATTCCCTAATTTCGGAATAAAGGTTCATTTTGTTGATCCTGATGACCCTGAGAATTTCAGAAATGCTATTAACGAAAAAACTAAAGCAATCTATATAGAGACGATTGGCAATCCGAGTATAAACCTGGTTGATATTGAAGCGGTAGCCAATATAGCACATGAAAACGGCATACCCCTAATTATTGACAATACTTTTGGTACTCCCTACCTAATAAGGCCAATTGAGTTCGGAGCCGACATCATCGTTCATTCTGCCACCAAGTTTATTGGCGGGCATGGTACATCAATCGGCGGAATAATCGTGGATTCCGGTAAGTTTGATTGGGCCGGCAGCGGAAGATTTCCAGGATTAACCGAACCAGATCCCAGCTATCATGGGGTCAGATATGTTGCAGATCTGGGAGCTTTGGCTTATATAGTAAAAGCTAGGGTGCAGCTGCTAAGAAACACCGGAGCTGCAGTAAGCCCTTTCAATTCCTTCCTTTTCCTTCAGGGTTTGGAGACATTATCCTTGAGAGTGGAAAGACATGTTGCTAATACTAAAATTATAGCTAAATATCTAAATGATCATCCTCAAGTAGCATGGGTAAATTACCCGAGTTTGGAAGGTGATAAATACTATGATTTGGCCCAGAAGTATCTTCCCAAGGGCGCTGGGTCGATATTTACTTTTGGTATCAAGGGCGGAGTAGAGGCTGGCAAGAAATTTATCGACAGTCTGGAAATATTCTCCCTGCTGGCCAATGTCGCCGATGCTAAGTCGCTGGTGATACATCCCGCCAGTACTACCCATTCACAGCTGTCTGAAGAAGAGTTAATTGCAGCGGGAGTAACTCCGGATCAGATCAGGCTTTCCATTGGCATAGAAGATGTTGAAGATCTTATATTTGATCTCGACCAGGCTTTGGCAAAAGCAGCCAGAGGTTAATAATTATGCCACTGTATATGAAACTAAACGCTCTGCAAGATATGATTAGGTCCATGGATAATCTAGCAATTGCTTTTTCAGGCGGTGTAGACAGCACATTCCTATTAAAAGTGGCCCATGACCTTTTAGGGGATAGAGTAGTTGCCGTTACTGCTGCTTCACCAACTTTCCCCAAAAGGGAGTTCAAAGAAGCGGCTGATTTTGTTAATAAATTTGGTGTTAAGCAGTTAGTGATTGATACTAAGGAACTTGATATTGAGGGTTTCATAGATAATCCTATAAACAGGTGCTATTTATGTAAGCGAGAACTATTTAGTAAAATCATTGAGACTAGCCGTCAGAATAAAATCAAATTGGTGGCGGATGGTTCGAATTTTGATGATATAAATGATTATCGGCCGGGTCTAAAAGCCCTGACTGAGTTAGGAGTTATCAGTCCATTACGGGAAGTGGGTATGACCAAGGAAGATGTTAGGGCTCTTTCAAGGGATTTGAATCTGCCCACCTGGGATAAGCCCGCATTTGCCTGCCTGGCGTCCAGAATCCCATATGGACAAAAGATCAGCAGGGAAAAATTATCTATGGTGGATAAAGCGGAGCAATACCTGCTGGATAGGGGTTTTGGGCAAATTCGGGTGCGTCACCATGGCGATATAGCCAGAATTGAGGTTTCTCCCCAGGAACGAGCCCGATTTATGGATGAGAAACTTATGGATGAAGTTGAAGAAGAATTCCACCGGATCGGGTTTGCTTATACAGCTCTGGACCTCAAAGGATACCGAACTGGCAGTATGAATGAAAACATTATGAAACGTAATGAGTGAAAAGGAGGCAATAAAATGAGTAAGATAGCTAAAAACCTTACTGATTTAATTGGCAATACACCTTTGTTGGAACTATCCAACTACAATAGGGCGAACAAACTAGAAGCCCGGCTGGTTGCTAAATTAGAGTATTTTAATCCGGCTGGCAGCGTAAAAGACAGAATTGGTTATGCCATGATTAAGGATGCTGAAGAAAAAGGATTATTGAACAGCGAATCAGTTATTATAGAACCTACCAGTGGAAACACTGGAATTGCTTTAGCTTTTGTATGCGCAGCAAGAGGATATAGATTAATATTAACCATGCCAGATACTATGAGTCTGGAAAGACGAAACCTGCTAAAAGCCCTGGGAGCGGAACTGGTGTTGACCCCCGGGGCTAATGGAATGCCAGGGGCCATTGCTAAAGCAGAAGAGCTGGCTGCCCAAATACCACATTCATTTATTCCCCAGCAGTTTAAGAACCCGGCCAATCCAGAAATTCATCGCAACACAACCGGTGAAGAGATATGGAGAGACACAGACGGGGCTGTCGATATATTTATTGCCGGGGTTGGTACCGGTGGGACGGTTACTGGGGTTGGTCAGGCTCTGAAGGCTAAGAAACCCGATGTTCAAATCATAGCTGTAGAGCCCTTTGATTCACCAGTTCTATCTGGAGGGGCACCTGGACCCCATAAGATTCAGGGTATAGGCGCCGGATTTATCCCGGAGGTATTCGACCGTGAAATAATTGACGAGATATTTAAGGTTAAAAATGAAGATGCTTTTAATACCGCCCGGAGCCTGTCAAAGAATGAAGGTTTACTGGTTGGTATATCTGCAGGTGCTGCCACTTATGCAGGCACTCAGATTGCAAAGAGGCCTGAAAATAAAGGCAAAACCATCGTAATCCTTTTACCTGACACTGGAGAACGATACCTATCCACAGTACTATTCCAGGATGTATAAATAAAGCTGGCAAATGAAACAAGGAGGATTTATAACATGCCTATAAAAATACCAGATAATCTTCCGGCAACTGAAATTTTGAGTAATGAAAATATCTTTGTTATGGGAGAAAAACGCGCCTTCACACAGGATATACGTCCGTTAAAAATCGTAATATTGAACCTGATGCCGCTGAAAAGCGTCACCGAGACGCAATTGCTGCGATTGCTGGGAAACTCACCTCTGCAGGTAGAAGTAGTTTTTTTACATCCTGAAACCCATACATCCAAAAATACCTCCGAGGAACATCTAGAGAACTTCTATAATACCTTTGAGGATATTAAACATCAAAGATTTGACGGCATGATAATAACGGGAGCTCCAGTGGAACAACTGGAATTTGAAGAGCTCAGTTACTGGGAAGAACTGAAGGATATCATGGACTGGACGCGACGTAACGTGTTTTCCACCTTGCATATTTGTGTAGGGGCGCAGGCGGGACTTTATTATCACTATGGTGTTCCCAAATACCTGCTGGACAATAAGATGTTTGGCGTTTTCCAGCATACGATTAATAAGAAAAATGTACCCCTGTTAAGAGGATTTGATGATATTTTTTATGTCCCTCATTCGCGGCACACCGAAATAAAGCGTGAGGATATTGAAAACGTAAAAGATATAGAAATCCTATCTGAATCTCCGGAGGCAGGGGTTTATATTGTATCATCCAAAGATGGGCGTTTGATTTTCGTGACGGGACATTCCGAGTACGATGCTCATAGTTTAAAATCAGAATATGACCGTGATGTGGGCAAAGGGCTGGATATAGCCGTTCCCAGGAATTATTTTCCTAATGATGATCCGAGTCAGCAGCCCATTGTGAGCTGGCGAAGCCACGCCAATCTGTTATTCACCAACTGGCTTAATTATCACGTATATCAGGAGACTCCTTATGATCTGGATGAACTAAAATAATATAAGGAGATGGCTCTAGTAACATCCTGGCTTAATCATGGTGTTACCGGGAGCCTTCCCCTTACTTAAATAAAAACTACCAATTAAATGTCTTGGTATTTATATTATTAAATAGTGTTTCGGAGTAAACCTTTCGAAACCTGTCGGTCCTATTTATGTTTTTACCATTCATCATTTTGTTTTCAAGCTTATATTTCATGCGAGGTATTCTTTTTCCGCCCTGACGTTTACAATCGTGTCCCCACTGCATCATACAGAAGTTACGATCTTTGCAGTTATCGCAGACCAGGATGCTGGGTAGCTGTTTGGTCATTCATCTTCTATCTCCTTATCTGTTTCTAGTTTATTTTTTCCAGGCATTTTCCCATACTTGGAAATACCGGCTATGGCACCAAAGAGTGAATCATTGAATCCTGCTGGTACCACTACAATACCGCCGGTCTCCTTTACACTTTCATATAAAAGGTTCATCGCCCTGAGATTAAAAGCCATATTGCATTCTTCATATTTATGGGCTGCCTCAACGAAACTATCTGCAATTTCCTTTTCAGCCTGTCCTAAAATGTTGCGGGCGCGTCTTTCTCTCTCCGCCTGAGCTTCCCTGGACATAACATCCTGAAGATTATGAGGTATAACTACATCTCTAATCTCGACTGAACGGACTGTTATTCCCCACTCTTCTGTACGTTCATCAATCATCTTCTGCAGCTCATCATCCAGACGTTCACGTCCGGCAAGCATTTCGGAGAGCTCGGTTTTGCCAATGATATCGCGCAAGGCTGTTTGCGCTGCCCAGCTAACTGCTTCAAAGTAATCTTCAACTTCCAAAGCAGCCTTCTGGGGGTCCCAAACTACCCAAAACATAATTGCATCCACATTGACAGGCACATTATCCATGGTAAGAGTCTTTTCAGCTTCGAAATAACTGGCTCGTATACGCTGGTCAATCCAGACGGTAACATGATCAATAATAGGAATACAGAAGAAAAGGCCTGGACCTGCAAGTTTATAAAATCGCCCTAAGCGCAGTACTATTGCTCGCTGCCACTCGTGAGCAACTTTTATAGAATTTGCCAGCAGGAAACCCAGTAATAAACCCGGTAAGGCATATAATATACTGGTTTGCAATATGGACCAATATATACTTACTCCAGAACATAGTAAAAATATCCATAGCCCGAGGGATTTACCGCGCGTATTTTGCTTTTTACTTGGTGATTCATGGATAAATATCTTTTTTTGATCACCTGGTTCATTACTCATTATTTCCATGCCTCCCTTTCTGATCACTATTAACCTTTATCGCAAATAGATCCAATATTTCACCGGTAGTGAACCCTAAGGCATATGCTTGAATGAGAAGATTAGCCAGGAGCTCGTCGATAATGATCAGGCGTTCCTCGTCTTTTTCATTTCGATCCGGAACACCGGTCACGAAAGTCCCTTTTCCCTGGCAGGTAGAAATATATCCCTCTTGTTCAAGCTCTAAATAAACTTTGCGGACAGTGTTTAGATTTATCTTCAACTCTACGGCATGCTGGCGGACAGTAGGAAGCCGGTCGCCCGTAATGAACTGACCGGTTTCTATTGCAAATTTTAATTGCTCCTTGAGTTGAGCATATATGGGGATCGGACTCTTACGGTCTATTAGCATAAGTCTTTACCCTTCTTCTTAAAATAATAATGTTCTTGTTGAAAGACCCAATGTTATGTAAAAGACTAAAATAAAGTTTAACAAAGGATCTATCAACAAGACAACAAAAAAGAGGAAAGGAGGTTATTGATAAAAAGTTAGTATCGGGTAAACTAATTCTCCACCATATACTATTACATATCGGAGTATGAAACCGCCGAATAACACCATAACAGGTTCTGCCCAGGATATTAATGGTGAAAGCGAATGATCAAACCTATCCTGCAGCTCCATTATAGCTAAGGTTAAAGGGGCTAAAAGTCCTATTAATACAAGACCTATCCAGAATAGGAGGTAGTACCCGCCGGTGATTATCGCCTGGCCTAAAGCCATATGTCCCGTAGGTTGCAGAGCATAACTGATAATAAGGGTAGAAATAACTAACAATTCAATTACGATAATAATTATATCAATGGTTAGTAAATTTCTTGTTATGTGATTGTCAAAATTTAAACTCTTGCGTTGTGGTAGTAGATCTTCAGGAATAAATCTTCTCAAAAAATCTTCAGTCTGATCCCAAACCTTACCTCCGATAATAATCAGACAAAGACCTGTAGATATGGCAGATACAAAGAATAAGACAGCAATAATGGAATTACCCCAGACCGGGTTAGCATATATAGCTGAAAGTAACAGACCGGCATATATTCCAACAGCTACTCCCAGGATAAGTTCCAGCCAGGTACATACCTTGCGAATCGTACCATTAATATTCCAGTAAACCAGTCCTGCATAAGCCAGGGCTGTAACAGGGTAGACCAGGAGGAAAAACGCACCCCACGACATAACCGAGGTGGGATTATAATGAATCAGTACCTGATAAAAATTCAAGGGGCGGTGTAAATCCAAAACCAGACATGCCAATCCCAACATAACCGGAAAGGGTGCCAAATAAGCTCCGATTCTTCTAACCCTTTCATCGGCCTTATTAACTATTTCACCAATAGAAGAAATAACCCCTGAACCTGCAGAGAGACCTGCCAGGAACAAGTAAATGACAATTAAGTAATTCCATGTAAATAAGTGCTCCATTTAATCTCACCTCCTGAAAGGAATAATAAATACATTTGGTTTGGTTCCCAGTTCAGGGCGTCTGGCTACTGCGCCTTTACCCAGCCATTTATTAATTTCACTGCTGGGATCATTCAGATCTCCAGTAACTATAGCTCCAGCTATACAAGTTGTTTCACAGGCAGGTTTTTGACCTTGCTGAAGACGATGTACACATAAACTGCATTTCTCAGGCAGTCCTTCGTTGCTTCTGGGACTCATCATCCGCACCCGGTAAGGACAAGCCAACACACAGTAGCCGCAGCCGATACATAACTCAGGTTTAACATCTACCGTTCCCCATTCAGTGTAATGCGAAGCTTTGGTAGGGCAAGCTTTTACACAGGGTGCATTCTGACAATGATTGCACGAATACTTTTCGGTATAGCGAACTACATTTGGATACTGACCTTCCTCATTTTCAATGATTCGGGTTCGGTAGACTTTATCTGGAACTTTGTTTTCAGCGAGGCAGGCTACACTGCATGCATGGCAGCCCACGCACTTATTTAAATCAATAATTTTTCCCCATCTTTTCTTCTGTTCAGCCACCTCAAGCCACCCCCTTTAATTCTTTTCTTAATTTGGTTAAAAGACAGACTAATATTGATGCCAGACTTTTATAATAAGAAGTCTCAGCATAAGTTTCCATATTGTGCAAAAACTTAAATGCCCAGTTTTCGAAGTATCCAGCCATCATCTCCTGCATGGCAGTATAATAGAGTGTTTCACCGGTCCGCTCATATTCTTCAGCCATTCTAGCCAGGAACTCCAGCTCCACCATGATATGATCAGCCGGTATTTGATTGTTGTCATCATAGCTAACTCCATAGCGAGAATAAAATTGTCGTACTTTATTATCACTGGGCCCAAAAATTATTGCTTCTCCTTCATACCATCCCGCAAAAGGGTGGGCTCTGGCAGTCGGGAAACTATTAATAAACAAAGCGGTAAAGTCTACTTCCAGTTGTTCTAAATTATAGGTTCCTGATACAAGCGCCTCTTTCCAGACGTCAGTATTATCCAATCTCAATCCTTCACCGATTGCCCAATCCAGGAGTTTTTGTATATCATGATTTTGTTCCGCTAAGTTTTCTTGATTTGGGTAGAGAAAGATTTCCTGGGCTGTCCATAGTAAGCTGGTATCCAAAGATAGACCAGACATGTTTATTACACCTTCCTTACCTTGACTATCATGTGACAATCCAGACAGGCTCCCGTTGGATCCTTTAATTCTATACTTGTTTCTTTGGGGAAAGCAGGCATAATAGTCCCGTCGTTCATACCATCATTTTTAACTAATTTTAAGAATGGTGATTTTTGTCCAAAACCATGCAAGATACATATTGTATCAGGTCTAATGCCCTGTGTTAACTTGGCTGTACCCTGGTCTGTGCCATATGCGGTGCTGAGTTCAATGGTGTCTCCATCAGCAATACCTAGTTGTTTGGCCTTATTAGAATTAATGTAAATACAACCTTTGGACATTATCCCGTTTAACCACCTCATGTTATGGGTTTTAGCATGGCGATGCATTGGGGGTCGGCTGGTGACCATATAAAATTCGTTCTCACCCTGAGGCTGCATTAACCATTTTTCATCAAAGAATGGCAGGGGACTGTAACCCATTGCTTTTAGCTTAGGGGAATAGAGCTGAATTTTACCGCTCTCGGTCTGGAGCGTGTTTAGTGGTTTGGGTGCAAAGTCCTTACTGCCTGAAATTAAACCACCATTCTCTATGGCTTTGTCATAACTTATACCTAGCTTGCTGAGCTTAGTATCAAGTACGGGTTTCCCGATAGGAATCAGATATTGCTCCAGGCCCAGCTTGTTAGCTATCAGGTGCTTTATTTCCCCTAATTCTTTGGTTTCATATAGTGGTTTTATCATAGGTTCGGAAATAGCTACCTGGGGATAGCGGGCATTAGTATGGCGCACTGACACCTCAGACCGTTCTAGATATACATGTTCAGGTAAGACCAGATCGGCTATACTAGCCATATCATCGGGATAAATATTAATATTGATAACATAATCAAGCTTAGAAAAAGCCTCTACCCATTTTTGGGGGTTAGGCATGGACTGCAGAGACATTGCGTAAACTACAGCCACTTTTATCGGATAAGGCTGATCGGCCAGAATCATATCGGGAACACTCTGATAAAGACCTGGGCCGCTTAATGGCCCGCTTACCGCCAGCGGGAATAGCTCCCCCCCGTCTACTCTTTGCGTTACTTGCGGATTTGGTGCTTCTGCGGAGGGTCCAACATAACCTAAGCCCGCGACCCGTGGTATAAGAGCTCCCCCTTTTCTCTCGATATTGCCAGTTATAGCCATTAAAGCCAGACAAGCTCTTACTAGTTCGAATCCTCCCGGACGTGCCTGGATTGCTTCGCGTTTATGAATAGGAATTACTGCTGGGTAACCGCCGCTGAATTCGCGGGCTATGCGTTTAATAGTATCAACGGGTACATCACTCAGGTTAGCAGCCCATTCCGGAGAATATTTTTTAACTTCCTCAGACAGTTCCTGGAAACCAGTCACATTGGCAGTAATAAACTCCTCATTATATCTTTTCTCGGAGATAACAACGTTTAACATAGCGAGTATTACTGC
>Ga0209639_1002118_pt1 | contig 16688 bp, 16 predicted proteins | sample EPASupsiteHSE605_FD_187268 | JGI IMG/M metagenome (GOLD analysis project Ga0209639, IMG submission 187268) | Bioremediated contaminated groundwater from EPA Superfund site, New Mexico - Sample HSE6-05 (SPAdes) (version 2) | ecosystem: Environmental > Aquatic > Deep subsurface > Groundwater >...
TGCCTCCTTATACAATATCATGGAATCCGGGGAACTTTACTCAGAACCCGGTTTCGGTGATACCTATGGAAAGCACTGTTTATCACATTAATGTTACGGATACCTGCATCAAAGCACCCGTGCATTCGGTTCAGCTTGTAAACGTTATCTGTGATGTTAATATTCCCAATATAATTACCCCAAATAACGATGGGTACAATGATGTTTTCGAAATAACGAACATTCGCTATTTCCCCAAATCGAAGCTTTCGATATATAATCGATGGGGAAAAGAAATTTTTTCAACAACAGCCTATAAAAACGATTGGAATGGAGATCAATATCCCGATGGGGTTTACTATTATATCCTCGATTTAGGCATAAATAACAGAATTTATAATGGTTCACTAACAATCTTACGAAAATGAAAACAAAAGTAGTTCTCATCCTGATCGTATCAATTCTGGTGTCATTTCCTTTGTTTTCAGAAGCTCAGAAGGAATATGATATCTGGTATTTTGGGGAAAATGCAGGGGTCGATTTTAATACCGGAAACCCCGTGGTGTTGACAAATGGGCAAATAGATACCGAGGAAGGTACGTCCGTAATTTGTGATTCAATCGGAAATTTATTGTTTTACACTGATGGAGAAAAGGTTTTAAACAGAAATCATCAGCAAATGCCTAATGGATTTGGATTATCCGGAAGTTTTTCTTCTTCTCAGTCGGCATTAATTGTCAAAAAGCCGGGAAGTAATCGCTATTATTACATTTTTACTACAGATGCTCAATTTGGAATTATGGGTGGTTGTGGCTGTCTTTCTTATTCGGTTGTCGATATGTCGTTAAATGGCGGGACTGGAGATGTAACTCAAAAGAATATTGTTCTGTCAAACGTAATGGAAGAAAAAATTTCAGGAGTTTTGCACCGGAACAGGCAAGATATTTGGATTGTTTCTCATCAGGGGCACACAAACAGGTTTCTTACGTATAAAGTTACTTCAGCCGGAGTTGATACAAATCCAGTTATTAGTGATGTTGGACAAGTTCATGATACTCCCTTTGATGAAATAGGACAGTTGAAATTTTCACCAAACGGAAAGAAAATCGTGATCTCTACATTAAAGCATTATTTTGAATTGTTTGATTTTGACCGGTCGAGCGGATTAATCTCTAATCCGGTAGTTATTCAACCTCCATTTACTCAAAATTCATATGGTATTGAGTTTTCTCCAAACTCTAAATTTCTTTATACAACTGCCTGGTATACGTATTTGCTTCAGTTTGACATAAGCAGTGGTGTATCTGCTTCAATTAATAATTCTATGATTATCATTGATTCAACACTTTTAGATCCAAATGGAAGCGGAAATGTTAATCAAAAAGGCTCACTTAAACTGGCTAAAAATGGAAAGATCTATATGTCTAAAACAAATACTGAATATTTAAGTGTAATCAATTCTCCCGATTTGCCTGGTATGAGTTGTGGTTTTGTGTATGAAGGACTATTGTTAAATAATAGATTTTCGAAACTTGGATTACCCAATAGTATTGTAGTTCCAAATGAAATTAGCTGGAAAAATAAATGTTTGAATGATACATCTGTATTCACAATAGATGATACATTGGGTGTGAGTCATATCAATTGGAATTACAATGATCCAGGCGGAAATTCAATGAATACTCAATTTATAGGAAAGCACGTTTTTTCGGATACGGGAATTTATAATGTTAAAGCAATTATATATTATTATACAGGAGTAATTGATACACTAAAAGAAACGGTTACAATAAAACCTCTGCCTTTAAAACTGTTGAATGATACTCTTATTTGTCAAAATAATTCTGTAACCCTTAATGCCGGGAATACAGGATGTAGTTTTATATGGTCAACAGGTGATACAACACAAACTGCTACCATAAATAACTCAGGCTTATTTGTTGTTCGTATCAAAAATAACTTTGGATGCGAAGTTTTGGATTCATGTAAAATTTCCCGGTTTAATTCTCCTTATATTGCACTGCATGATACTTCTTTTTGTTTTGGAAATACCATAACATTAACGGCCGGAAATCCATCAGACATTGTGCACTGGTCAACAGGTGACACTTCTAACTCAGTAACAATTAATCATACCTGCAATCTGACGATTTCCATAACAGATACCAACGGGTGTAGCTCTTCCAGAACAATATTGGTGAAACGGATAAATTCAGACTTTGCGTATATTCATGCAAATCCCAATTCCACATCTGTTTATGATCCAAATGTTCAGTTTGCTGTGACTCCTGATACCAATTATATGATGATTCAATGGGAATTTGGTGATGGTGCACAGTCGCAAATCAAAAATCCTTTTCATACATATAGTGATACTGGTTGGTTTAATGTAACTTTGTTGGTAAAGAATAATTTAGGTTGTATTGATTCTAATATGGTGAAAATCTATATTTATCCTGATTATGACATATATGTTCCGAATGCATTTACTCCTGATAACGACGGATTAAACGATACCTTTAAGCCGGAAAGTGCTTGTTTGCGAGATTATTCTATGTTCATTTATAGCCGATGGGGTCAGCTTTTATTTGAAACGAGAGATATTCGTGTTGGTTGGGATGGATCTTATCACGGAGAAAAGCTACCTTCAAATGTGTATGTTTACAAGATATTCTACAAAGATTGCATGAATAGAAGTAAAATTAAATCAGGGGCATGTACCCTAATACGTTAGGTTTGCTTTAATATAAATTTACATACTCAGAAATAACCCAAAACCGTGTACAAGATCAATATATACATAGCCTCCTTGCTGATTCTCTTCAACTTTTCGTTTATGGACGGAGTTGGGCTGGGGAAATCTCAAAAATTATCGAATGACTATCAAAAGGAAGATACGAATACAGTATTAAAGTATCTCAATTCGGGATCGGAATATAGGTATATAAATCTTGATTCTTCCCTTTGTTTTCTTCGCCAGGCATTTTATATTTCCCAAAAACTGAATTACGAAAAGGGGAGTTCAATTTCGTTATATCTTTATGCTTCTGCATTATCGACCAAAGGTGAACATAAAAATGCAATAAAAATCTATGATTTAGCATTACAACGATTTGAAAAATCCGGAAATTTCGCTGGTCAGGCTGATGTTTATTCTGGAATCGGAAATGTTTATTATTTCCAACAGGATTATTTGACTGCTTTGGAGATGCATTATAAGGCCCTTCGAATTTATGAAAGAATCAACAGTGACCAGGGAAAGTCCCTGTGCTTTCAGAATATAGGAAATATCTTCTATCAAACAGATGACGATGACGAAGCTTTACTGAACTATAAAAAAATGTATTACTTTGCGTTTAAAAGTAATTTTAAATTTGGAATAGCAGATGCTTTAATGAATATAGGAAATATATATTTTTATAAGAATGACTATAAAACAGCATTGTCATATTATATTAAATCCTATAATTGGTTTGTGCAATTAAAAAAAGAGATAAGAGCCATATATGCTCTAAGTAATATTGCCAATATATATCGGCTTCAAAAAGAATACCCAAAAGCAATAAATCTCTATTTCGATTTGCATGAAAAACTGGAAAAAGCGAATGATATTAAGGGGTTGGTAAATATTAAAGTGCTTATTGCTAAAATATTAATTGAGCAAAAAAAATATGATCAGGCCATCATATATTTAAAATCAGCGCTTCAGATTTCTGCCCAATTAAATGATAATGAAATCCGGTCGGGTGCTGCAGAAGCTTTGTCAAAATCGTATGCTACGTTGGGAAGATTTAAAGAAGCTTATGACTTCCAAATAGAATATGATTCTATTTACAAAGTATTCTTTAATGAACAAAAAACAAGGGCAATAAAAGAATTATCCATTAAGCATGAAGTGGAAAACAAAAATAAAAAAATACAACTACTTAGCTATGAAAAAGAGCTTCAGGATAATAATCTGCGTCTGAATAAATTTCTTTTGATTATTGTGACGTTATCACTTGTAATCATGTTAGTTGTCAGCTTTTCTATTTTTAAATTATATAACTTGAAAACCAAAACATCTCAAATACTCGAAAGTCAGAAGGATATTATTCAGGCTCAGAAAAATGAGATTGAAGTTGAAAAAACCAAGTCTGACAACGTTTTACTCAAAATTTTAAATATTGAATCGAACAGCGAGTTAGCAGAAAAGGAAAGTAAAAACCTGACTCTGGAACATTATGAGCTTTTTTCCGACATGTATTTTAAGCTTAAAAAGGATAATATTCAGGCTCAGTACGAGGCAATAAAAAATCAGGTAAATCCTCATTTTCTTTTCAATAGCTTAAATGTACTCTCAAATTTGGTACACATAGATCAATTGTTGGCTGAGCAATTTATTGATCAGTTGGCCAAAGTGTACCGATATGTTCTCGAACAGAAAAGTAATGAGCTTGTGTTTATAAAAACAGAAATAGACTTTGTAAATTCCTATTTCTTTTTGCTGAAAATCAGGTTTGAAGATAAGATTATGCTTAATATTGATTTAAAAGAGGAAATATTAAATTATCATACTATCCCTTTAGCTCTTCAAATTTTGTTAGAGAATGCATTTAAACATAATACATATTCTACATCAAACCGATTGATAATTGATATCTATAGTGAAGATGATCAGTATCTTGTGGTGAGAAATACGCTTCAGCCCAAAGAAGTGCTTTCAGAACAATCAACAAAAATTGGTCAGACAAATATCATCAACAGATATAAATTTATCAGTCAGAAACCAGTGCGGTTTCTTTGGGATGATAAATACTATTATGCAAAAATACCGATTGTTAAGATTTAATATAGAAATGACTTGTTATGGATATTTTAATTGTGGAAGATGAAAAACATGCAGCCTTAAGACTCGAAAAACAACTTAAGCAATGCAATAGTAGTATTAATATTAAAGCAGTTTTGTCATCAGTATCCGAAGCCGTTCATTGGATAAAAAATAATCCGGCACCTGATTTAGCCTTTTTTGATATCCAACTGGAAGATGGGCTGAGTTTCGAAATATTTGATAATGTTGATTTTATAACTCCTATAATTTTTACTACTGCTTACGATTCATTTATGGTGAATGCGTTTAAGGTAAATAGTGTAGATTATCTGTTAAAACCGATCAGTTCTGAAGATCTTATTAATGCGTTAAATAAATTTAATAGCATCAGCGATTATTATAATTATAAAACAGATAAAATTAATCAACTGCTGGAATCTATTAAACAACCTGATAATAGCGTGAAACGAAGATTTATGATCAGTTACGGAGATAAGATCAAGACAATTCCGGTTAAAGATATTGCATACTTTTACAGTGATGAAGGGATTACATATCTCGTAACATTTGATAACCAACATTATCCTTTAGAGTATAGCATTGATACCCTAGAAATTCATACCGATTGTAAAGAGTTTTTCCGGATTAACCGTCAGTTTTTGATCAGTTCAACGGCTATTGAAACTATCTATTCTTATCCCAAAGGTCGTTATAAAGTTAAGCTGCGCCCCGATTCAGATAAAGACACATTTGTTTCCTGGCGGAGAGGATTTGAGTTTAAAACGTGGTTAAATAGCTAATTGCTTCAAAGACTTTTCTTCCACTCAAAATATCCTTTTATTGCCATTATTGTATAAACAAGAAAAAGTATACATGTGAGATATAGTTCTTTATAGGCAAACACACCTATCGAAATCGCATCAACAACAATCCAAACCAACCAATTTTCAAGATATTTTTGAGCAAGCATCCAGGTAGCCATTATGCTGGATGCTGTCAGGAATGCATCCCACCAGGGCAGGGGAGAGTCTGTATAATTTTTTAAGATCCAGGCAATCAGAATACTTAATACTGTTGTTCCTGCAAAAACTGTCATCCATGACTTTACGCTTGTTTTGAGGACTCTTAATTCACCTGATTCCGATTTTTGTTTGCCGTAAAGCCAATGTATCCAGCCATAAATACTGATAACAAGATAGTAGATCTGCAGGCTCATATCGGCATAAAGCTTGGAAGTGAAAAATATGACAATGTAAAATATCGAGGTAATTAACCCGATTGGCCATAACCAAATATTTTGCCGGATAGAAAAAAAAATATAAACAATGCCGAAAACCATTCCGAAAAGTTCTACATAATTTGCACGAAACCAGAGAAGTACTGTTTGCAGCATTTTGTATGATCTATAAAAAGAAATGAGGCCAACCGACCTCATTTCTCATCCTATTAACCTATGCAAAAATATAAAAAAAGAGCTTTGTAATCAGACAGATGTTGTCCATTGGTGTTTTTTATTTGCTGCTTTCCGTAACTTCGAGCATTAATGTATCGGCATTCAGTCCTGTGAAAATACCATATGCATTTTGGATGCTTGTAGATGGATTTGTGAGCGATTGTGATGAGTTACTGTTGTCATTATATAATGCAGCATAGTCCGGCAGTACGTGGTACAAAATTAATCGGTGTGTTCCGAAATATTGAAACTGCATCGACTTAATCTCAAGTCCGGCAGATGTTGTAGGAGCTTCTCTGAACATATTTTTGGGAGCATTGTCATCTTCAAAATCACGAATTGGGTCAAGCGTTTCTTCAATGTTTTCGATTACAACAATGTAGTAAGATTTATCAGTATTATCCCAGGTTAGCGATACAGGTTCCGGCATACTGAAACCACCACTGGGAGGAGAAGAACCGTCACCCATTCGGGGTATAGAAATACTTGTTACCGATTGTTTGAAGTTTGTTGGTTTCACAGGAATAGAGGTATATGCGTAAACCTCTTTATTGTTGAATTCAAAGCGTAACTGATAAGTACTTCCTTCCGTTACAGTTAAGGAACTATCGATGTAAGAGCCATTTCCAAGTGAAGTTAAAATATGATTCTGGTTGTTGAAAATTACACTGACGGACAAATTTGAAATATCATCTTTAGAATAAATTACATCAGAAATAAAAGGAATCTGACGACTGATACTCACACTCAGATATTCGCCGGGTTTTAGGTACGATTCAACAATTGGAGAGTCTGTAAATTGAGTAGTATTTTCTTTCTCACAAGAAAAAAGCGCTGTTAAAATTACGGTAAAGGCTAATATCTGTATTGCTCTCATGCTTATCTCAATTTAAGTGAAAGGGTTAAATTTGGAGTGAATCCAAGATAATTCACGTTGGTTTCGATGATTTGGCTGTCTTCAATGCTAAACTGCTTATACCAAACATTTGTACGATTGTAAATATTGAAAATAGAAAAACCAATATTTCCAATTTCCTGACGCCGTTTATCTCCTTTGTTCCCTTTTAACAATTTGTAGGTAACGGATACATCAGCCCGATGATAGGCCGGGAGGCGAACTCCATTTTTATCCGTTACGGTAAAATAATCTTTTGTAGTTCCATCAAGTAACGTAATGGTATAAGCTCCGGATGGTGCGGTGTAAGGCCTTCCTGTTGCATAAACCCAGGTTGCCGAAAAATCCCAGCGTTTGTATTTATATAAAGCCACAACCTTAAACTCGTGATTTACATCTTGATTTGCAGGGAAGTATCCATCGGTATATATGCTGAATTTATTTTTTGCTTCACCAATTGTATAACTTAGCCAGCCATTGAAATTCCCATTTTTCTTTTGTGCCAGAAATTCAATTCCTTTTGAATATCCGTTTCCGGTAAAGAAATTTTCACTGTAACTTACTTCCATGGGATTTGCTTTGATTCTCAGCGAGTATTCGCTTAAATTACTGATTTCTTTGTAGTATGCTTCTGCACTCAGTAAATAGTTATTTGACTCGTAAGAGATCCCCGCAGTATAATGAATAGCAGAACTTACAGGAATGGAAATATCATCTGAAAGTACCCAGAAATCCTTACTACCCGAGAGAATGTCTTCTCGTGTCACACGGTTTGCAAATTGGTAGAATTTTCCGGTAGAACCTTTAAGGCTAATCTTACTGTTTAGGCTATATGACAAAGATGCTCTGGGTTCTGCGTAAAATTTATGAGTTGTATGGTAATAGCTTGCTCGTATTCCTGGTATTATCTGAAGTTTGTCTTTCAGAAATTTTAATTTGGTTTGTACATAAGCACCCGATAATGTACTGTAATTCTGTCGATCCAATACCGCAGTATCATTTTGTGAGTAGTTGTATTTTATATCATAATAAGTTGAAAAACCTCCAAATTGCAGTTGAGAAAAATCCAGAATATCCCACTGATAATCTGATCGTAAACTATAATCTCTCAGGTCATTGTTTTCAATGATTCCTGATCGGGTAGTAGTTTCATCTCCGCTTGTGTTTGTTACGGTTCTGTCTTGAGTTTTGTCACGCTCGCTGAAATAATTGGAATAACTGAGTACGGTATTACTATAAAGCTTTGGACTCCATTTTCTGGACCATTTTAAACTTAATCCATTATTACCATATTGAGTTAAATCAGTAGAACTCATTCCAAATCCATTGCCAGCTCCTCCAAATGATGGAGCATCCATCGATGTACTATTGTCGAGTTTATCTGTCCCTTTGAAAATGCTCAAAGAGTAAATGTCTTTATTATTAGGTTTGAATGTGAATTTTCCATTTAGGTCATAGAAATAGGAGGTAGCTTCTGTTTCCTGCATAAACCGATCTCCACCCGGGCCACCTCCACCCGATATAGAAGTTGTGCTACTGGATGTATTGAATTTACTGAATAATTTATCATAAATAGGCCCTTTATACGAACGACGGTATGTTATGATTGACGTAAATTTTTCTCCAATCGGAATTTCTGTAAACAGGTTCAAACTCAATAAACTGAGATCTCCTCCTAAGTTGAATTTCTTTTGATTTCCGTCTTTTGCAGTAATTTCCGTTACACTCGATAAGCGTCCTCCAAATTTTGATTCAAATCCGCTTTTATAAAGTTGTACATCTTTCAGTGCGTTGGAATTGAAAGCACTAAAGAAACCATAAAGATGATCTACATGATAAACAGTCATTCCATCATAAAGAACAAGGTTTTGATCCGGTGTGCCACCACGAACGTATAATCCCGACGATGATTCATTGGAAGCACTTACTCCGGGCATAAGCTGGAATGAACGCATCACATCTTTTTCTCCAAGATTCGGAATCTGTTCGAGCTTTCGGGGTGACAATTTTACGGTGTTTACTTCAGAACGATCTGCTAATATAACCTCTTCCTTTTTACCGATAATTGTAACTGCTTTTAAACTTTGCGTATTCGGACTTAACTCTATTCTGAAATTCTGTATCAGATCGAATGGAGAGAGAAATATTTCTGTTTTTTCAAAACCCACATAATGAACAATTAAAGTACTGGTATCGGTAGGGACCTTGGAAAGCGTAAAATATCCGTCAGCATTTGTAGAAACACCCATTGTTGTTCCTTTTACCAAAACAGAAGCAAATGGTAAGGCTTCCCCGGTTGACCGGTCACGAACAATACCTGTGAAAACAAAATTTCGCTTTTTAGGAGCCCCAAAATAAGTTTTATGAGGTTTAGTCATCAATGAATCTGTTTCATTTTCAGCTTCAGACTCTTCTACATAATATCTTCCTCCCGGCTCTTCTTCAATTACGGGTTCATAGTTTATGTATGTTTCTTTAAATGTCTCTGTTATATTGTTTTGAGGAGTAATGTATTGATTACTAAAATCAATAATTGCTTTGGAATAGCGGATGTTTTTGAAAGAATAACTTAACTGAGATTCTTTAATATCATTACTATCTATAGACGGGTCATTAATGTTGAGAAAATTATTGATATTCCCATATTTGTTATTATAGGTCATAATACTTGCCAGTCCGTCAATGCATATCAGCTTATTTTGAGCCAACCCGCCTCTGTTAGGAATATAAACAAACATGTAATGAAAAAACTGAGGAAGTAATCTTAGTGAATCATTTAGATAAACTTCTATTGCAGATTGATTTTCAGTTCCTAAAATAAATAAAAATGGTCGTTTAATAGAACTGTATTCATTGTTTGGTGCATAACTCACATATTTCAGATAACAAACATTTCCTTTTGAATTAAACTCATACTCACGGTATTGTGCCCGGGCATTTTTAATGCCCGTAACACAAACCATAACTAAAAAAAATAAATGAAACAATACTCTGGCAATTTCCCTTTTATACCCCATTTGAAGTTTCCCTATTTTAGAAATTCAAAAGTAGGTTTGAGTTATTTTTTGAGTAAACGAAATAGATGAAGCAATGGATTGTATAGATAAACGGCAAATAATTTCCTCTCAGATTTTACTGAGTTACTTCCGAATGAGTAGATATTGAATAATATTGATTATTTTTACTCAATTAAAAATGAATTTTACGAATCACGCAGAGTGTAAATATTACGTATCATTTTGGCATAAGAAACAGAGATGCTTTACGCAATATTTTGTTTTACAGGAAGTAAATATGAATTTAAGTGGGTTACTGGCATTTACATTGAGCTTGTGTCTGTATTTTTGGTTTACTACATTTTATGTTTATGCTTCCCTATTTACCTTTATTACAATTGGCGTAATATTTTTATCTCCAGGTTTTGTATTTGATATTGAAAATCATAAAATTACAAACATATATACATTTTTGGGAATTTCCTTTGGTGTTTGGAAAAAGTTACCTGAGATTGAATATATATCCGTCTTAAGAGTAATTGAACAAGACAAATCATTTCAAGCTTCATCCGCTACTTTTGTAAATAAGAATACTGGAAATTATGAATATCAAATTAACCTTGTGCTAAATGATAAATCAAAGAAAACCATTACATTGCTAACAACAAATTTGAATAATGCCATAAATAAAGGTGTTGAGTTAGGAAAGTACTTAAACATTCGTGTTTTTGATTCAACCAGCCCAAATATGCATTGGATAGAGTAGCTATGTTTTTCAAATCTGTCTCTGCAATACAAACTAAAAATGGAATTTTATTTTTCTCTGGGCTTTAGCTGGCACATGCAAGAACCGGATAATCGTTCACGTTTATTTAAATCAATTGGCAATTTATCTTTTTCCCAGTCAACAATACCGCCGGCTAAATTTGCCAGATTTGAGAATCCTTTATTCTCCAGTATTTTATATACATCGCCACTGAAATTTCCAACGCTGTCGGCCACAATAATCAAGATTTCACGAGGTATATTATCCAGAGATTGTAAGATTTTACTTTTGGGAATCTGAATCACCTGTTCTACATTAAACTGTTTGAAGGTATTTAGGTAATCTTCTCTCACATCAAGTATAACTGCACCTTGTTTACAAAGCTCGTATGCCTGCCGGGGAGTCAGATTTCTCATTCCTGAAGCATAAAATCCCTGCTCATTCATTTTCTGATATATTTTACTCTTTTACGAATCTTTCAGTACTTGAAAAAGCTTTTACATTATCAAATTAAACAAGTATCCCACACACATAATACCTAATCCTACAATTGCGATAAATGTAAATATTAAAGGCATTTTCAATACTTTACGAAGTATCACCATTTCAGGAAGAGACAAGCCAATTACCGACATCATAAACGCCAGTGCTGTGCCTAAGGATGCTCCTTTGCTGATTAATACGGACACAATGGGTACAATTCCTGCAGCATTCGAATATAGCGGAATACCAATCAGGATCGAAAGAGGAACAGAATACCAAGCATCTTTACCCATCAACGAAGCCATGAAGTTTTCAGGCACATAACCATGTGCTCCGGCTCCCACAACAATCCCTAATAAAACATAAAACCAAACCTTTCCTACAATCTCTTTTACAGATTCAAAACCACGCAAAACACGCGTATTAAACGTTATTTTTTCTTCAAAATCAGAACTTCCTACATGGGTTTTATAGACCCAGTCTTCTACCCATTTTTCAAGTTTCAAAATTCCAATCAACCAGCCTGAGAAAATAGCAATAAAAAGACCTGTGCCAACATAAATCAAAACGACTTTTAAACCAAACATGCCGTAAAGAAGAACAATCGCAACTTCATTAATCATGGGGGCCGCAATCAGGAATGAGAAAGTAACTCCCAGTGGGACTCCGGCTTCTACAAAGCCTAAAAATAATGGAATAGCAGAGCAGGAACAAAAGGGTGTAACAATGCCTAATAACGAAGCCATTACATTTCCCGTAAACGTTTTTTTACCTTCCAGTGCTTTGCGAGTACGTTCCGGAGTGAAAAAAGTTCGGATAATGCCTACCCCAAAAATGATCAGAGTAAGCAGCAGCATCACTTTCGGAAATTCAAAAATCAGAAACCACAATGCTTCTGACAAATGCTCACCTTTTTGCATCCCAATGAAGTCATAAACCAGCCAATTAGCAATTCCATGTAAGTTACTGTAAAGTAAATACCAAAAGGGAAGAAGTATGAGCGCAATTATAATTCGATGTTGAGTAAGATACGCTTTTAATTGATTCATTGTTATTTGTTTATATAGAAAATCCAGATGTAATATAATCCTACAAGAATGAAAATGACAGCAATAATTCTGCGAAACCACTTTTCAAAAATTTTCACTTTATTGTAAAAACTTCCCAAGCTTGAAATGCTGAATGCCAGTAAATAAGCTACAATAATCACAGGTAATCCGGTGGCAATGGCGAAAATAACAGGAAGAAAAAGTCCAGATGGCGAACTGATGGTGATCGGAATAAGCATTCCAAAATAAAGGACACCACTGTATGGACAGAATGCCAATGCAAAAACAATTCCGAGCAACAATGCACTCCAGAGACTGTTTTTGTTTTTCCGGCGTTCAAAATAGTCATTAAACCCGGAAAAACCCGGAAATTTCAATTTGATGAAATCGAACATTAAAACACCAACGATTACCAGTAATGGTCCCAAAAACTTTTCACCATGACCCTGAAAAAAACGGGCAATCTTAAAAGTGCTGGCTCCGAAATAGAGAATAATACCAATGGTTGTATAACTGATAGCACGTCCTAATGTGTACCATAATCCATTGTAAAATATCTTCTTACGATTTTCGATATCTTTACTGATAAATCCAATAGCAGTAATATTGGTTGCCAGTGGGCAAGGGCTGATCGCCGTCATAATTCCGAGAATCAATGCTGATAAGAACGGGATATTGGTATTATCAAGCAGATTTTGAAGAACTTCCATTATAATCTTATTTTAATGCTTCCGAAATTTTCTGTTTAAGTTCGTTTGCAAAAATTGCAGGTTTATTCACCTTTTGAAATGCCCAACCCGTTAAATCTTCTTTCTTTAACTCTTTGTTATTTGCATAAATAGTGAAAGCCAACGTAGCTCCATACGCATCATATTTACGAGCTAATGCGTCGTTTTCGGGAAGTTCACAGTTGATAGATGCGAAGCGGATTATACCGTTTTCGATCTCTTTACGGAATAGTGAATCAAGATCTTTGCGAAGCTCCTGTTCTATACTTGTACAGGTATTACAACGATGTGTGATATGGAAGTAGTAAACCTGAAGTTTTAGTTTCGGATTGATGTTTTGAGCATTGGTTATACTATCGTTACTCTGAGCAAAAATACTGATGGATAGTATGATAAATGCAACTGTTGTTAAAATCTTTTTCATAATATTGGGATTATCATCAGGTTATTTTTTCAGAGAAGAGCTAATGGCATTTTTGAGTATTTCAATGAATTTGGTTTCTTTGTTGCGCGCCAATTTAAACCCATCACTGGTAAGGTCAACTGTCTTTTCTTTTCCTTCATAAACGCGGGTTACAAATAGTCCGGAACCAAAAGCCTGATACTTCTCAGCAATTTTGGCGTTTTTTTCATCATCCACATTCACCACCTGACGCTTCAGAAGTCCTTGTTTTAATTCGTTTGCAAAATAAGTATTAATGGTTTTGGTAGTTGCCTCTTCAATGGCTATACAAGAAGGACACCGATTTGTAACATGAAAGTTATAAACAAATACAACCGGAAAATTTTCTTTAGCTTGTGTTTGTAGAGAAACTTGATTATTGGTTGTGTCAGCCTGAGCCGATGTTGCAGATGTGCTGTCAGTTGTCTGGATCGCAATACTATCCTGATTTACTGATTTATCTGTTTGTTTTGAATTACAGGAGATGGAAAACACTAAAACTCCATTCAATAAAAAAAGAAATAATAAACGTTTCATAGATTTAAATTTTGATTGATTTTTTGCTTGAGAAGAGAATAAACGGTATCTGGTTTGATTTGTGCGTAAAAGAGTGCAAAAGTGGTCAGATTTTCAATTATTTCTCCTTTTGAAGTTTGGGTACACAAATATAAACCTGACCAGTTTGCTTTAAATTTTTCGGCGTATTGATTGTTTTCGGGAAGCGAAAGATTTATTTTACGTAATTGAACACTATCCTTAATATCCAAAAATTCATTGCGAAGAACCCTTTCTACAATGGCTTCAACTGCTTTGCACGATTTACATCTTCGTGTTTGATGAAAAAGCCATATTTCTGTTTTTGCTGTAACTGTTGGATTGATATTTCCTTCAGATCGTTTTTCTGGCGAGGAGCAGGAAAATATCGTTATTATAAATAGCAGTAATGGCAATATGTGACGAAAGTTGGTCATAACCGTTTTGTAAGAATACAAAGTGACTTTGATTACTTCAGAAAATCGTTGAGTAACAACTTAGCGATTTCCCAATTTTGCTTGTTTACACAGTATTTAATCATTGGAGGATCAATTTCGCCCTGTATCAGTCCTGCAAACTTAAGTTCTTTTAGGTGTTGAGAAAGTGTAGAACGGGCAATAGGAATATCGCCGATCATTTCACCACTGGTACAGCAACCATCCATACTGCTAAGTTTCTCCATAATATAAACCCGGGCAGGATGACTTAATGCTTTGCAAATACGCGCAATATGCTCTTGTTGAGCTGTGAATTTTGGTTTTACCACCATATTGATTTACTGATGTTTCTGGATAAAATCTTTGATTTCAGACGTAGAAGGGACTCTGCCACTTACAACCACTTTTTCATTTATCACCAAACCGGGAGTGCGCATAATTCCATAGTTCATAATTTGTTGAAAATCTTCAACTTTCTCAATCTTAGCAGTAATTCCCATTTCTGAAACTACATTTGTAACACTCTTTTCTAATGTTTTGCAGTTGGCACAACCTGTGCCCAGTACTTTAATATTCATGATTTATCATTTTTATATTTCGCAAAATTACGAAATGAAATGATAAAAACAAAGATTGATGTGTTAAAAATAAAAAAAACGGAAGATTTCTATAATCGATCCAAATTTATTCCTTTTTGAATATCACGCAATTTACGGGCTGAATCAGTATAATAGGTGTGGTTTTCTAGAAATTGTTTCTGAAGCGTATTCCATTCTTCGTCAGAATAGAAACGGTTGCAACAATCTTCCCACTCTATTCTCAAATATCCTGCAATTTCAAAAAAATCGGTACGACCAAGGTAGTCAAGATCTGCATCGCATAAAATTTGTGCCAGATGAGTTCTTGCTTCGGTAGGCATACGAGTGGCATTGATCAGATTTACAACGGTTTCAATTTCGTCTGGTGTATAATCATAACCCGGAAGCATCGTTTGTGCAAGGTTAATCGATGACTGTTCATGATTTTCGTAGGTTTCCAGAAACCCGCTATCGTGCAGTAACGCAGCTGTAAGCAGAATGGTTGTTTCGGATGTACTTAAGCCTTCTAAAAGAGCAAGCCGGGAACAAGCCTCAAATACGTCCAGTGTATGCTCCACTCTGTGATAGCGTAAATATTTGTTCAGATTTGCGCTTAACTTAGCAACAAGGTCATATTTGAGGCTTATGATATTCATTGATTTGGTAACTTGATACAAAATAACTCAAATTGCAACAAGAATAGCAATTTTATTCGCTAAACGACTCTATTCGTTGGATAAACAACTTTACCTACAGTTCAACCACCTCTTTAAGGTCTGGGATATGAATATCGATGAATCCGTTTTCGTTGAGATAGTTTGCAAATTCATTCTGAACTTCAAATTCACCATGAACCAGAAATATTTTTTTCAATTTTGTTTTGTTCTGACAAGATATAAACTGTAACATTTCCTGATAATCAGCATGCCCGGAGTAAGATTCAATTCGTTCAATATCAGCTTTTACTTTATAACGATGTCCGAAAATTGAAACTTCTTTGTCTCCACGTACAATTTTTGCCCCGAGGGTTGATGGAGCACAATAGCCAACAACTAAAACCGTATTTTTAGGATTGTCAATATTGTTTGCCAGATGATGTTTAACTCGCCCAGCTTCCATCATGCCTGAAGCAGAGATGATTACACATGGACGGGTATGGTGGTTTAGCATTTTAGATTCTTCGATGCTCTGAACATAATGTAAGTTGTTAAATCCAAACGGATCTGGATCATTTTTCATGTATTCCAAAATCTCTTCGTTGAAACATTCAGGATGCAAGCGAAAGATATTCGTTGCCGAAACTGCCAGCGGACTATCGACATACATATCAACATCCGGAAGCAAGTTCTTGTTTTTCAGTCGGTCCAGAGCATGTACTATTTCCTGGGTACGGCCAATTGCAAACGAGGGAATAATCAGTTTGCCTTTTTTCTTGGCACAGGTGTCAATTACAACTTTCAGTAGTTCCATGTCACTTGTATCAAGATCGTTATGTAAACGATTACCATAGGTTGATTCCATGATAATGTAATCGGCTT
>Ga0209639_1002119_pt1 | contig 16687 bp, 13 predicted proteins | sample EPASupsiteHSE605_FD_187268 | JGI IMG/M metagenome (GOLD analysis project Ga0209639, IMG submission 187268) | Bioremediated contaminated groundwater from EPA Superfund site, New Mexico - Sample HSE6-05 (SPAdes) (version 2) | ecosystem: Environmental > Aquatic > Deep subsurface > Groundwater >...
GGATCATCCGGAAATTCATTTTATTCCGAATACAAACCGTCCGGAAATTCGAGTTATCCGGAAATTCATTACTTATTCGGGAATATGTCAGTTATTCGGAAATAACTAATTATTCCCGAATTCCTCTATTAAATCACACATATGTGTTCTATTACTGTTTCTGATGTTCATAACATGTGAGCATTGATTTTTCTTCAAAGAATCATGGTAATTGTGTATAACCAAAATAAGTATTGTAGGGGGCGAAGGCAATTAAAAATATATGAAGTTTTTGCTAATCATGGATTTATATTATATTACTGTGATTCGTCAGACAATGATCATCATTGAGATTATAATTATCATTTTTGTCTTCGAGTAAATACTTGTTCGGTCTATTGTGCTAATAATAAGTGGTATTTCAGCAAAGCACTCATATGATTGATAGTGTATAATCTGGTAAGTTGATATGACACTATATGTGATGTTAGTGAGAGAAACAATTCCTCCATTAAACCGACGACTAATTGTATCAGAATGAGAGATTAGACAGTTTCGTGCAACAAGAGTACAGCTCCCTCCATATCCACCATATGATGAGAGAAGATATTGACTATTCCCTTTAAAAATGCATTGATCAATATTTAATATGCCAGCTCCTTGAAAGAGAATTACACCGAAATCAGGACCATTATTTCCAACAATGTTACAACATTTTATAGTGTGTCCAGTAAGTCCTGTGTCCACACCATGATTTATTTTCAAGCTTGTATATTGTGTTGCTTGGTTATGAGAGAAAGTGCACATACATATGAAAGATGAATTAGATAAAACCCATTCAAAAGATGAGCCATATCTAGCGTAATTAAAAGAAGAATTGGTGTTTTTTGTTGAAGTTATCCCTTGTCTTAATGCTAATGAACACACACCATCTTTCTTTTGGTCTGCACACTTCGAAAAAGAAACAAAATTAATGGTATTGTTTCTTGTCATTGATACAAGAATATAAGCAAACTGTCCTCTTTCATGTCCAACTACATAATTTCCAGAGAACCAACATGAAAAGCCACAAACCTTCTCCATTATGCAATTGCCATTCTCTTTGCAATCATATAATACTGCTCCACCCGAAACTACAGATGTACAATTGATCATTGTACTACTAAAGATACTTAATGACCCTGGAATACTTTTTGCATACACAACTGATCCAGAAGTATTGCACCAAATAGAGAAAAACACACAGTCTTGAATATTTAGTTGACTTGAATCCATAATAATTCTATTATTATTGCAATATCCATAAAAAAAGATGAAACAACAAAGAATCATTCTTACAATAAATGTTGTATTTGACAAAACAAAAACATTATCACAAAAAAATGATTTAGTTAATGTGATTTAAAAACAGATCATCAAATGATTCATGTCAATAAAAATATAGTTACAATGACTTGAAAAAGGATCAATCAGCATTGAAAGAATATCCTTCAAAAACAAAGCCTTGAATTTCAGGTGAATCGAAATCACATGATATTGCTCTCTTTCGTAATTCTGGTTTCGAATGATACTGGGATATTAACAATTAACCACCAGATGATTCATATGAATGATATTTATATAAAAATATTCATTTTTAATGATTTTTCACACAATTTTGGATACTATCTTCCCTTATCTTATTAAAAACCAAAAAAATCACCTAAAATCATTATCATTCATCCGTAACCATTATTCAATATCTTCTATTTCTATTGGCAAATGACAATGATGAATCTATTAATGACTTTCAACTTTGTTGTAATAAAACTTCTGTCTTTGTTTAATTTCGTCTCATGTTTACTTTTTCCATTTCTTATGAATCTGATTGTTCTGAAGCCAAATGATTCATTACCACATGAATTTTTTTGAATTTGTAAAGTTGACCATAAAATGGATTTGGAGAATTGTTGTGAAAATAGTCCAAGTGATATAGGACACGATTTATCTGAATTACTAAATAAAGTACAAAAACTATGTAAATCCCAAACAGATGCTATACAGATGCCAACATATTCGATTGAAGTGATTAAACAGTTGAATGGTTATCTTTCAACTGCGAAAAATTATGCATACGAAACAAAAAATTTAACTATTAAGGATTGTTTATGCCAGATGGCAAAGATATTTACTCCAATAATTGAGCTTACATCGCAAAACTATTTTTCTCGAACAATTCTTCAGTTTCAAGCCATGTTCGCAATGACATTGTTGGATTTAAAGACGCTTTATGCATCTCAAATACCGAAAACGGAAATTGCTACTGCTCTTGAACATGAGATACATTCATTAAACACCATTTTCCCCAAAATTCTGCTCATTTCATTTGCAAAAGCATCTCCCACTCCATTTTCCGACATACAAAAGATATTGTATTCTTTCAAGAATTCTATATCATCATTCTCAAACAATTCCCAATTTCACGAAAATGAGCTGTATTTGAGTCTTGTATCATCTGCAGAAGAGCTTGATGCTTTTATTAAGCATGTAACCGCGGCACATTATTTTATAGCGACTGTCGAAACTATTCAGAATCACTTTCGCCATTTCAATAGCGAGAAAGAAATGAGAATAGCTCCACTTAATAACTCATTGGTTTCTCTCAAACCTAAAAAGCCATTTAGCGAAATATCAGAACCTGCATTAATGAAAATTCAAAATATTTTGAAAGAAAATAGGATTGATTCTCACATTTCTCATATCGATATGCCAAGATTTACCAAAAACCTTCAGAACTATCTCGATAATGAGTTGACTATTCCTCCTGTAATATATGCCATCAATCCAATAATATCAATATTAAAGAAGATGCCAATAATTCTTCCAAATTCTCCATGCTTTCGTGCATATTTTGAGTTTTATGAAGCAATATCATTACTATTAACAGAGATTCTTAAGCTTCCAGTATATGTAAGCAATACTAACGATATATCTACTTTCGAAAAAGCAGTTAAAGATCTTTCCAATAGAATAGCATTAATTGAAAAGAGTTTCCCAGAAAGCAAAGAACTGGGGTTGATCAAGAAGAAAACACAACCAATTTTACAAATCTATATGTTTTTATCATCTCTATTGGAATATATTACCGAAGCCAACGGGATTGCAAACCAAAAGCTCTTTAGTATTTCATTGAAGTCTTTTTTGTTAGAACCGTGCAAAATTCGATTTGAAATATCAGATCCATTTCCAAGAACTGAAGTCAGGAGGTTTTGTGTCATGAGGGCAATTGCCCGTTCATCAAAAATTCTTAGACACATTGGGAAATATGGGCTAAGTTTCCAGCTGAAGCTTATCCGAGGTATTAGCTATTGTTATCCCCTTTCTTTATCACCATTATTTCTTAAGATACGAATGAATGTCGAAGAGATTGAATCAGAACTTTTTAATTTTTCAAACACCAGTTTTAAGGAGTTTCCAGTTTCTAAAACAGGTGTTACAATTGTTTCTTCTTTAGCCGAGTTAACCAGAAAGCTTGAGAGTATCATTTTATCAATGCATGTCATTCCAGCCTATATTGCAAGTATTCGAGAGTTTTCTATGATTTTATATAGTTCCGGTTTCAGCAATGAACTTGATCCACATTTTGAATCAATTGCAATTCATTTATCCCACTTTTTTAATATATATAAGTTGTTTTTTGCATATCATCATTCTGGTGCTGCATCTTTGACTTCGTGTGTACAAATTACTTATTTACTCACTATATGTGATAGTCTTACCTCAAGATATAAGCAGTTTTCTCATTTTTGCGATTTTTTTCGGAGTATTAATTTATTTGATATTGATTACTCATCATTCATGTCAGAGATTCTATTACTTAAAACAATTACCCTCGAAAGTCTCAAAAAATGGTCTTTCAGTCAATATGTTGAACAGTTTTCAAAATATTCTAAATCAATGTATTTATGCTCAAAATATATAAAGAATCAAGCCAATGATGAGACTCTAAGCCGTTTGTTTAGGCAACTAACGAGTTGGATAGGAAACCTGAATAGAACAAAGCCAAAGCAAAGCAATTTAAGGGAACTTCATATCAGAATGATGATTTTGAAAAAAATGATTAATAATTTTCTTGAAATACATCCTGATTTAAAAAGCAAAATGCCTTTCAATGAATTTATTGAAATAATTGAATTAATCACTGAACTCAAAGAAGTTTTTGCTGCTAAACAGAGACTGAAGCAGCTTCTATCATTTTTGGAAAGAATTTCATTTGATTCCACATCCCCTGCTATCATTTCAATATGTCCACTACCGCCAGTTGATAATAGTTTAACAGAAGAAGAGACAAATGAAAGTAGAAACAACATTGATATAAGTTCCAATGATAAAATTGAGTTTGACAAAAATGATATTTCCTACTGGAATCAATTTGCAAAAGATTCTTTAATAGTTTCTGCCGAAGAAATAACTCTTAAAGCTTTATCAACAGGTGTCAATATTGAAGAGGCTTTGAAATTATGTCTTGAAGATATTGATGTATTCTTTGAAGGAAATCTTTCCAATTCATATCCTGGAATCGCTCAACAGATAATGGACAAAACATGGGACAAGCTTTCTGATATCCCAATTTTCCATGTTTTATGTAAGAGAATTGAAAAAGGTATTGAAATGAGCCTGAATTTATTGAATGAGTTTAATCCACCTCCTCGAGGAAGAGGATATCCTCGAGAATTTCCTTTACATCCAAAAGCTTCAAAAATTGGCGAAATCCAAAAATCATTGATTGGGATTCGATCCATGGTATCAAGCAATACTTTTACATGGGCAGCAGAAATGGCCCAGTTAGTTGGAAGCATTCAATCTGTTTTCCGAGTTAAAGATGTGTCATCTGAGTTTAAAACACCATACTCTATTTTCCGCCATCTTATGATGCAAATTATGACATATTTTAATTTGTTCCGGATTTCATCCATATTATATCAAGAACCCATTCTAATTTCTCCCGATTACTCATATCTCAGAGTATTAATGTCAATAATCATTCAGAAGACTCAATATATTTATCCTTCATGTCAAATGTATAGAAACGAAGTGGACACATTATTGAAAACATATCATTCAAATGACATTTTTGCTATAAAACATGATATCACAACATTACGTCAGTCTCTTGAAATATTTAATCTTAGAGCCATTACCGAATCTGTTTCCGAAGTTGTATTAGACCCACGTGTTTCTTTTCACAATATTATTTATTCAGATGGAAGTGTTTGCTTTCTCTTGCAAAGTAAGTTTTTTGATATGTATTCAAAACATTTTTCACAATTTTTAGATTTAGTTTCTTCAGGATTTTCCCAAGACAAAGTTCAATCAATCATTGAATATAGAATGAAATATTCTAATCAGTTGTGTTCCATCAATGCAACATCCTTGGTAGAAAAACTTACCCTTAGTATTGAATCTTTGCAAAATATTCAAGAAATGTTTAACATCAATCACATATTTAATCGATTATGCCCAATAATGATAAACTGGAGTAATAATTGTATAGATGGACAGAATTTGTTAAAATTAATATTGATTCTTAACTCAATAGAACTGGAGCTCAGTCAAATTGATGGATCTGTTTCCCAATGTTTTCAAGAAACCATTACAAAAACAATAGAATTACACTCATGCTTGTCTCAGTTTAAATCAAAATTCGGACCAAGATCAAATAGTGGATTTTCATTAAATAGAATATATGAGTGCTACATGGAGTTATGTAATCAGCTCAGAAGGATTGATCTTCAAAAAGAAAGATCAAGAGTTTTGAATGAAATTGTTCGATTTACATTCAGTTTAAAGGATGATTCTGATTCTCTGGAAAAGAACCTTGACCCTTTTTCCTTATACCTCTTACTATTTGAGTTTTTGTTATGTCCATCAAAAATTACCTACCAAAAATTATATTGTGTTATATCTTTCATTTTATCAAATAATCATGATCATCATCGTGGCTTTTCGAGTGAAAATGTTATATCATCTCTAAGATCTTTAATCGGGTATTGTAATGTTTTAGAATCAATTAACTATGCTAATGCTATATTTAGAAGCATTGATATATCCATGGGTGTATCAATTGATCCAGTTGAACCACCAACTAAAATTGATGATATTGAACATGAGCCAGAAATTTTGACCCGTATTAGTCTTCTTCATCGTACCATTCCTTTTGATGAACAAACAATATTGGCAAATTTGATGTCATCATTGTTTTACTCAATATGTGTTGTAAATGAAGAAAATATATCTAACGATTCATTCGAAAGAGAGATCCACAAAGAAGAAATTGAATTAAAGAATAGAGAGCTTATTGTTGAATTCTTGGAAACAATAAATAATCGTTTACGGAATCAATCAAATGAAGATTCTCCAAACAGAGATGCAAAAAGTAGTGAAGATATCTCCAAGAGAGCCACATCTGAAAAAAGAACAAATATGCTTCACCAACACAACACTAGAAATGAATGCTATTCATTGATTTCTAATGCTGACACATTAATTAATGAAAAGAATATTGTACCAAATGATCATAGCTCAACAAGTGCCATATCAGAGTACCTTGAAAGGGAGTCTAGATGGGAGAATCTCCTCCAGATTGTTGCCCAAGAATAGTTTTATAAAATTTTTTGAATTAGATATTATCGTCAGTTGATGTTTGAGCAAATAAGGGAGCTTGAGTTTCCGCAATTTAATAGCGGTGTGTTTGCAGATTATGGAGGAAGCATTCCTTTGTGCCAATCGCAAATTTCTCGAATTGAAGAGTATTTATGTGATATCGGAAACCAATATGAAGTGTGCGAGTCTTTTCAAAGGAGTAACAATGAAATAATGCAATTTAAAAAGGATTTATTATCAATGTATTGTGTGACAGATAATGAATATAGCGTTTTTTTCTATTCCAATACTACGTCTGCAATTAGGAGTTTGGCCTATGCATTCCCATGGAGCGAGAAAAGCAGCTTTATATATCAAGCCGATAACCACAATTCGATTTTGGGTATCAGGAAAATAGCGCTCGATTTTAAAGCTGAGCTTTTAGGTGTTGGATCTTTTCCAAAAAAGACAGGAGAATCACACTCAATGTTTGCATTTCCTTTGCAAAGTAACTTTAGCGGTAAAAAGTACCCAAAATCCTGGATAAACATGTATGAATCAATGAAAAAACCATATTCTCATGCTTTTGTTGATGCTGCTGCTTTCTCTCCCACATGCAAGCTTGATTTAAATGAAAATCCATGCAGTTTTATTGTAATTTCTCTTCTAAAGTGTTTTGGTTCAAATGGAGGTGCTTTGTTGGTTAGAAATGATTGTGTCCCATTATTGAATAATCTCTTTGTTCCTCCAATTAATTTTGTTTCTATATTATCAGCCAAAGAAGGGTTTCGAGTGAGACAATCTCTTGAAAAATCTCTTTCCATTCCATTGTCTATTCATGTACATAGACTTGCCGAAGATTTCTATAATCGAGTTAAGAATCTGAAACATGAGAATGATAAACCTGTTTTCGAAATGTATCAACATGAATTCAAATCTGTTGAAGAACAGGGAGGGGTTGTGACATTTAATCTCAGAAATATTCATGGAGGGCCGGTGGCACATGATGGTGTTTTTACATCTGCTATAGCCAACTCAATTCTTATTAGATTTGGGGTTCATTGTAATCCTGGAGCTACATATATGGCTCTTGGATGGGAACCAGATTTGATTCGTCAAGCAACAAAAACTCATGAAGCATCTTGTTCATTAACAGCATCCATCATGGAAGGGAAACATGTTGGGACTATTCGGGTTTCATTTGGATATGCATCAACACAAAATGATGTTGATACTCTTGTTAGCTTCTTCTGTAGCCATTTTGTGGACAAAATTCGTCCCAAAGTCACAAATAATAGATCATATCGATTAACCGAAGCATATATTCATCCAATTAGAGGAGCAAAAGGAATCAATGTTTTTTCTGATCCGTCAATCACTTCCTGGAAGTTTACTGCTAGTGGTTTGCTTTATGATGAGAATTGGGCAGTTGCTGACGAAATGTCTTCATTATTAGACCGAAGAAAATGTCCAAAGTTGGCAAACCTCATTACTGAGATGAAAGAGGGTCAATTGATTATACAAGACCCAAATGGAAAAACTCTCTCTATCTCATTGAATGATCCTCCTCGTGGAACTGATTTCACATCATCAACTGTGTGCCATGAAAAAATTCAAGGTTCAATTTATAGCCCAGAAGTAAATCAATGGTTCACAGAGGTTCTAGGAAGGAAAGCAGTGCTTATTCGTATCAATCAGAATGAAATGAAGCCTTTTAGAGCTCTCTTCACAGCATCACTTAAAGAGATTGGATGCAATCAAATCGAAATATTAAGACCTCATTTCGTTTTCGAAAGCGAAATACCATTCGAAGAGGATTCATGGCCTCCAAGTGACAGAAAACTTGGAGATCTCGAATTCAGAGCAGTGAAGAAATTGCCTCATTCAACTGAAATGATGGTAAACACTGAAGGTATGGAAGAAATCATTGAACCCATAAGAGTTAACTGTTTGATACATAATAGAGAAGGGAAACCAGAATGCGGATTGGAATTGACTGCAAAGTTCAAACCATCGAGAAAGAACCCAAAAGAGTTGGTTCCAAACTCAGAACTTCAATAAACGATAGAAGACGATTAGTAAATTTTATGAACAACAGAACAAAAACTCATGATGCTAAAGATATATGGAATGCTGCTTTCGGTATTCTTGTTTCGATAATAGGGGGATCCTTTATCGGATTAAGCTCAAAAACGCTTAAAGAATCATGGATATACTGCTGGGTTTTTGTGTTATTATCATTTTTATGCATAATCATTACTTTACTCTCCAAAAAATACTCCACAAGGAAATCTGTTGCTTCTTTCATTGTGTATTTCATCATATGTGGACTATCATCTCCTGTCTCCTGCTGGCTGGGGCTACAATTACCCTAAAGGGAAAATTTAGTGTCAAATTTAATGTTTCAAAACCCGTATGACATTCTTGAAGATCAACCATACAGACCTTTTTTCTTCCCTCCTCCAGCTATTCGAAGCGAATCTGGGTCATCTGGACATTATGAAAAGCCATGTGGAATAAATTGCAGTTTTTGTTGGCGGGAACCAAATGAGACTGAGGAGCTAGTATGCTTATCTGGATGTGGCCATATATTATGTCGTAATTGCTTTGATTTTTTGAGAAATTCCGAACGACAGCCAAAATGCCCTTTGTGCCACAAAGATTCCAATGATTTGAAGTAATGATATAAAATGAATTTTAATTAAAAATCAGTTGTGTCTTGGGGAGCATATATAAGTGTTTGGTTATGTTCAGATTCTACAGATTTTTGAAGAATCATTTCTATTTCAGCATTTTGAGCTTTCAGATGTTCTGTTTCATCTATTAATCTGGCTCTTTCCTCCAACTCTTTCACATATCTTTGCATTACTTTGTAGGCAGCGTTCCAAATACGCCACATTTCCTCTGTTACAACTTCGGTCTTCTTATCTATAAACTTCTTTTGTTCTGGTAACTCTTTTTTCATTTTGGATTGCAACTGCATGATTGCACGAGCGACTTCACTACTTGTGTTCTGTGTTGCATCTGCTGTGATTTGTCCAAACAAGCTCATGTGATTCTGTTGAGTGTTTGGGTGATAAGCATCTACAAATTTCTTCAGTCCAGCTAAAACCTCATGTGGACGTACGAATCCAGGTGTTTCAAGTTCGAATTCAGTATCTCTCAAGAAATGCGATAACAGTTGTGCAGCATCATCTTCGTTTGTGATCCCAAGATCCTGTAAGAGCAAATCAATTTTAACTTTCATAGTACTAGTTTCAATATCTTCATCTTCTGGAAGACCTATAAGGTTCTTAACTCTTTCATCAACCAAAAATCCAACTTCATCGCTAACCAATCTCCATAAATGCTCCAAATTCTCACTTAAATTCTTATTTGATAATAATCCTGTATTCTTCTTTGTAGTTTCTGGATCATCAACTTTGACCTCAGGAAGTGCTTGAGGCGTCTTTGTAAGGTCCTCAAACTCTTCGGTTCCGATAATCTTCCTTTTCAGGAACTCTGAGTCTATCTGCTTTGTATCTTTGCCTAATTGCTGCTTGGTAACAATGTCGTTTGCATCAATAATCTTCAACACAAGTTCGTGTAATCTTTTTTCGTTAAGATTCCACACTTCTCTAAATGAATTGAAATCAGCATATGCAACCTTTCGGAATCTATCTTGAAGCTTTCTATAATTCTCTGCTAATTTCTTATATTCATTCGTGGTTTGGGCATTTTCTGCTTTATACTTTTTAACATCATCTTGATATTTCTTTTTCAGAGCCCTAATAACATCCCTTTGTCGAGCAATTTTCTTCGCTTGCTGCTTAGCCTTTTCATCATGCTCACCTTGATTATCTGTCAAAATCCTTGAGTCATAATCAAGCTGCTCCATTGAAAATTGATATTTAGCAAGAGCTTCCTCGTATTCTTTTTGATGAGCTTGAAGCTCATGCTCAAACTCTGATCTCTGAAGAAGATACTTTTCGGCATTTTCTCTTCTGAGTTCTTCTAAAGCATCGCGGTTGGCTATTGCGGTATTAATTATTTCGTTTGTTAAGAATTTTTCTCTTTCTTGTCTCTTTGCCTCAAAACCTTTTGATTCTTTATCAATTCGGAATGCATCAGATGATCTGTCATGGTCATAGCTTGACAAAACTGTAGCTATTTCTTGGTTAATCTTTTTTCGTATTTCATTTTCATTTTGCCTCATCTGTTTAATAAAACTATCGATTTGTGAATTCTGATCCGCAATTTTGTTAACATATTCATGATCTCTCCTCATCACTTCCTGTTCAAGCTCTTTAATGAATCCTATACGAATATCAATAACTTCCTCACATTTGTTCCGCATTTCTTTTAATGAATGATCCAAATCAAGTGGGTTGTCCTTGGTTAATACTTGCTCCCATCCTTTGTTCCATTCTTGCTTCTCTTCTTCGACTTTTGTATTGATTTTTACAAACTCATCTTCGTATTTTTTCTTACTCATTTTAAATCTGTAAGTTCGTTCTTGTTCTACAGATAAATGTTTTTGGGCTAACGAAGATAATTCATCTCGCGCTTTCATAATGCTTTCTTGAATCGTCTGAATACTCTTTTCACTCTGCTCTTTAGGAGGTAACAAAGACATTGAATAACGAATATAACCGAAATAATCGTTATACCTTGATTTCTATTTACTAACTGGAACAAAAGTAACACCTAGTGTTTTCATCTCAGACCTGGAGATTCTAGAGATAGACCCATCGCAATAGACAATATTGTAGCTGCCGTCCTGATTTTTCTTTGGTTTCACCACCCATCTCTGCCCAGTCTGGGTTATCATGATCATTGTTTCACCATCAATAATGGGATCGACTGAAGGGATTTTAGAAATACCACACAAATCATTCACAATATTAGCCTCAGATAATTCTAATCTCACTGAAGTTTGTACTGTTTTTTGGGGCTGAAGTTTTTTGGAAATTCTCTTTCGAGGCAATTTAACTGAAAGCTGGGACATTATGGATGGAAACTGTTTTTTGAACATTGCTTGGTATTTTGGGTCATTATTAGCATAATCCTGAAGTCTTGTCCAGTTTTCGTTCAGCAATCTCTGTTTGTATAACAGGAGTTCAATGTTCATTGAATCAATGACTTTGGACTTGACTTGTTCAGCAGATTTTTCCTCTAGTTTCACTCGTCTGGACGTCCAATCTATATCATTCTCGGCACAAATCATCACAAAGACTAAATACGGTTTATTCTTTTCAACAGTTGGATTTTTGTAGCTTCTCCAGCTTCTGAGCCTGCATTTCCAATCTCTGTGATAATATAGCGGTGCTTTTTGTGAGAAAAGAAATCTGGTTCATGAGTTTCTCAAGAGAGGATTCAATGATCTGAGGCATTTCCTCAGGAGTGGGGTTCTTCTTTTCTGTGCTCTTCTTAGGAGAACCTTCTGATTTAAACGATGCCTTTCTTGGATCTGGAGTGATGATTCCCATGGCCTCGGATAGCTTTGATTCATAAAGGTCTGTTTCCTTTGTTGTTTCAATTGTCTTGATGAGTTTGTCGAAATTGGTTTGGAATATTTTAATTGTGCCACTTGAATCGCAAGAAATAAACTTACTTCCATCATTATTCCATTTTGCATCCAAAATCTCAGCTTTATGGGATTCGATTGTGTAAAACAACTGACCCTCAATCAAATCCCAGATACAAAGCTTCATATCTGTTGATGAAGTTAATGCAAAAGAACCACTCGGATGGAATTGAATTGATGTTACTGGACCAGCATGAGCTCCTGTATAGCACTGGATTGTTTGCTCATTGCGAACATCAATTATGAAAAATGATCCATCTGCAATCGCCACGCCAATAATTGTTCCCAAAGGATGAAATGTCGCTTTTGTAACTGCTGAAGGAAATGGTCCAAACACTCTCGGAGGATCTTGGGTGTTAACATCCCATATGCGAACTGTTTTGTCATTGCTTGATGTGACAATAACATTCCCATCTGGAGAAAACTCGCATGATGTCATCCAGTCTTTGTGGTCTTTGAAAGACTTCAAGAAATTGCACTTAGGGTATCCCCATATCTTCGCAACACCATCGTTTGATGACGTTACAAATCTCTTCCCATCATTAGAAAAGTGAATAGAATTCACAGCAGAGGGATGAGCCCGAAACACTGATTTTTCTGATCTTACACTTTGTTTCGTTACAGTCACTTTCCCGTTTTTGTCTCCTCCAAATATGAATTTATCACTCGGAGAGGATGCTACGCATAGTAATGGTGATGATTCACACTCGTATTGAATACATCTATATTTATCGTTACCAAGTTGATGAAGATGCATTTTTTTATCAGCTCCAGCTGTAACGAAATTAACACCATCCGAGCAAAAATGAATAGACGTGAGTTTGGTTTTGGGAATGGTCAACGTGTTAATGCAAATTGGATCCATCAATAATAACTTTAAACGTACGAAAAGACGATAAAAATACTTCGCTTTATTCAACCTAATTGCTCTTCATACCTGCATCTATTAACTGAACAAGATATGGAGTTTTGTCGTATGGGAGCAAACCAAGGTCCCTTCCAAATTGATTCCGTTCATATGTTTGTTCTGGATGCTGGGACTCATATCTCAATACATTTGCAGCAAACTTGAATCCAGCTGATTCCAGAAACTCTAAAACCAATAAATATTGCAATGTAAAATCTGATGTATTTTCAGAATCCAAGGGAATACCCTCGAATTTCTTCAACTTGGGCTGTGTTGGATCGATTATGCTTCTAGCAGCGATTCTGGCTAGTTCTTTAGCATCTTCCTCAAATGTCGCAGTAATTCCATTATTTCTTGCAAACTCTTGAAGCTCTTCAGTGATATCATCTTGGATAGGAGCTGCAAGAAGATCTAATGGGGAACTCATAATTATAAACCGTTAAGTTTACAAAAATATTCAAAAATTTACTCTTCTTCTTCGGCAAAAAGTGCAAACTCCTCTTCTTCCTCTAGGGTGACGATTATTCCGGTTATGTAAACTGGGTATTCACCATCTAATCTCAGTTTCATTTTATTCTCGGGTGATACACTAATGTTAACTTGCTTATGCTCAATCGATCCCGGAACTAGAGTACACATGAGATACTCATTTTGATCGATGGAAATAATTCTGTTTGGAGAATTTTTTGGGTTTTCAGGCAAATCACCGAAACAAATGTTAGTAATAATCAAAAAAGAATCTTCTGGTATTTTTACATCGATAATACTATTTGGGGTGAGTTTTTCTGTCCAGAATGTGGGGTTTACTGTTTCAAATTCAGCCATTTCTAATGTCACTTTTGGTAAAGTGATAATAATCGTTATGACGATTCGAAGATAAAAATTAACACCATAAACAGCATTGGGAATCGAAATAAATCTAAATGTCAGTATGTAGATGATATGGAAGAAGAATTAATTCATCAGAAGTACAAAATTGGACAAAATTTATCACACCAAACCGGAAAACACTTACAATAGCTGTTCAAACTCATTTGGATTATACTTTTGACTTCACAAAAGTTAAAGATGTGGATTATTTGGTTATTGGATGGCAGCAAAAACCATCTAGATTTCGAGTTTTAGCAAATGAGGCTCTAATGAATTTTAAGAAGCTAGTGTTTCAGTATTCTGTTATTGAATTCGAAGGAACCTCAGATCAATATGTATTTAATAATAAAGAATTGCAGTTCATTCAAAGAACTGAAATCAAAGGGATGGATAATATGAAATTTGATTTTTGAAAGGTCGAGAAGTTGAAAGCAGATCCAGGTCTTTTTTCTGTTCTTCCAGTTGATCAAAGTAATATTTCAATTATTCATGATATGAAGACAACAAAAATTGTGTATCTAAATGATGGTTGGGAATTATATAATGGTAATATTTTGGAATATGACCTCTATTCCTGAAGGATTTGTCTCTGAAACTTACTCCAATGTTTTCTGTGGAGAACCTAATAGTATAATAATCAATCAACCAACATTAGTTATTAACAAACAAAAAGCTTTCTTAAACGTTTCTAAAACCAAAGGATGCTATGACATATATGTATCGATGATTGATATACCACCAGAATCAAAGAAATCTGAGAAATGGAAAGTATATGCAGCAGGTAGCGTATCAATTATTGTGATAATATGTACAGTGTTGGTATGCTATTGTCGAAAATCATATCTATCATCCAACCAAAAAACTCACAAATCTATAAACTTAATAGGATTTGTCAATCTCATGAACATATATAACTCCATGAACAACATCTAAAAACTCAATGAAAGAATCTTCATCAGTATTAAACCTAAATTCTAGACCACCAGAAGGATTGATCAAATATAAATCTCTAAACACCGAACTATGGATCAAAAAACGACCAAAGTTTACCTCATAAACTTTTTGGTTAAACATAACTGAAATTTTGCTCTCAGATATGCGCCATAGAAAGCTGTCCATATGAGTAAAATGAAATTCCCATTCGACTAAAAGACTAAAAACATTTTTTTGTCTTGTCTGGTCGTTCGGAACTTCCCCTTTTTACAAAATAGAAAATGATGTGTTATTTCCATTGTTTTGAATGAACTTTGCTTTTCCTTTATAAGTATCTGGCTGCCTTTTGTCATCTATCTTAAAAGATACGCCATCAGGATGCTTTTCTTTAAACTCCATTGGGTAGAGCCCCTCAAAAATGTCTTTAAAGAACTGGACACTCAAAGGGAGATTATATGGTCTTGGATTTCCATTATCTATAGAGAAGGAGTCATTACTAAGAGTGATCAAAATAGGTTTCTCAAACGCAACTCTGGCAATGTTGTTCTCCAATTTAAGAGAAGGCTTGTTTCTGCTTGCATAATCATTCAATTCCACAATTTTCCGCATAAATAATTCCATATCTTCTGGTCCATGAGGATATGTCATATCTTGAGGCCCAGGACCCCCAACCCAGTGTAAATCGTAATCTTCCAAGAATTTTGTAATCTCTTCCAATTTTTTTTCTAATTAATCTCTCTTTTCTCGTTCATCAATTAACTCGGCTTCTAATTGTGCTATTTCTTTGGGTTTTATCATTATCAACTGGTTTAAGGCGTCCTAAGGGAACCTTAGAAAGAATATTCGCCCCCTTTCCTTTGTATTGCACCGATATTCGTTTAGAATTTCCGGATTTGTTACTTTTTGGAATAAGTTATCTCATTTATTGTCAGAGAAAATGGTGTTTTATTTGGTAAAGTGACCAAACGATCAATAATTCAGTTTTTGTGGATCATAATGTTAGTAAGAAGAAACTCCACAAGAGCAACTATTAGCACATATCATTCTGAGATATGAATTAGAAGAAGAGAAGTATATTGCTCCACCCCAGTTAGAACATACACAGTTATAGAACATTGAGTAATTGACATTCATTGAGTAAGAACTAGCAGAAACATATATTACACCACCATCTCCCGAGTATGATGAATATCTTGAGAAGAAATAATTTGAAATATTAATATTTTTATCAACGTAAGACCTTCCTTGATCTATACTTTCATTTTCACATCCCAAACCAACATTGCAAATAATCTCATTATCATTCAACCACAATAGAGGCACAATCGGGTAATTTTTGGGATTTTTCAAAAACTTGGCTACTTCTTTTAATAGTGATAATTGTTGTTTTCTCTTATATAGTTTTTCAAAATTGTCAATATTTTTTATCTTTTTGGATAGTGAATATACACTAAATAGGGAATATTTAAACCCATATAAGCTGTTTCATCAGCAAATAATGAAATTTCCCAAAAACATAATCACATTCCAAAGATAAAATAAAATATTTCCTATGCACCCAAAAATCCTGATTAAGCAAATTAGAACAATAATAATAAGAATGGTAATAAAACAAAATACAATAGCTTTTTCGAAGAAAAGCAGTTTTCTTTAGGATTTGAAATGTTTCTATTGAGTAATATGCATCCAAAGCACATTGTATCGAGGTTTTCCACCTTAATTCCCACTAAAATTGGAAATGAAGGTAGTATTGAGTTTTGGATGGATAAAAATCCTCTTCCATTAGAGGTTCAAGAATCAAAAGAAGCACT
>Ga0209639_1002122_pt1 | contig 16675 bp, 12 predicted proteins | sample EPASupsiteHSE605_FD_187268 | JGI IMG/M metagenome (GOLD analysis project Ga0209639, IMG submission 187268) | Bioremediated contaminated groundwater from EPA Superfund site, New Mexico - Sample HSE6-05 (SPAdes) (version 2) | ecosystem: Environmental > Aquatic > Deep subsurface > Groundwater >...
AATTATATAACATGAAAAACTAAGTTAAATAATCTTTTTAATAATTGTAAAGTGATTCTATGAAAGTTTCTGTCGTTATCCCCGCTCTGAATGAAGAAGGAATTGTAGGCAAAACTGTCCTGACAGTACCCATCGCCAAACTGAATGATATTGGACTTGAAACAGAAATACTGGTGGTTGACAATGCATCTACTGATAATACATCTAAAGAAGCTTCTGAAGCCGGAGCCAGGGTTGTTTTAGAACCCAAACGCGGATATGGTAATGCTTATCGTCGTGGTTTTAAAGAAGCCCAGGGTGATATAATAGTTATGGGAGATGCCGATGGAACATACCCCTTTGATGAAATGGCTGAATTCATTCAACCAATTTTGAAGGGTGACGCCGAGTTCATAATGGGTTCAAGATTAAAGGGAGATATAAGGCCCGGTGCAATGCCAGCCCTCCATAAATACATAGGCAACCCTTTCCTTACCTGGGTCTTAAACGCACTCTTCCACACTGGAATCTCAGATGCCCATTGTGGAATGAGAGCCATGACCAGGGAAGCCCTGAACAAGATGCATCTTAAGACTGCAGGTATGGAATTTGCATCAGAAATGGTTATCGAAGCCTCCCATAAGAAGTTGAAAATAGCCGAAGTTCCCATTACCTATTACCCCCGTGAAGGTGAATCAAAGCTCAGTTCATTTTCTGATGGATGGAGACACCTCAGATTTATGATGATGTACAGGCCCGGCCCTTTCCTACTAATACCCGGTGCTGTTGCCCTGCTTCTGGGAATACTGCTTACTGCAGTTGTAATGTTACAGGGAATATCCCGTATGCATTCCCTGATGTTAGGTGGTTTACTGCTGTTAATTGGTTACCAGATGCTCCTCTCCTGGATCTACTTCGGAGCCTTTGGAGCTGCCTACGGTTTTTCAAGAAGTTCAGGAACTATCAAAAAGATAATGAGTTACCACTCCCTGGAAAAAGAACTGTTTCTAGGAGTGATCCTCCTGGCAATTGGAATAATCATTGGACTGAACGTCCTTTACAACTGGAGTACTGGAGGGTTTGGACCACTGTATCAGATCCAGAGTACTGTACTGGCCATGATATTATCCATACTGGGAATCCAGACCATATTCTCAGGAATGTTCTTAAGCTTATTACTCCTGAATAAAGAAGAAAAAAATGGTAAATAAAAAAATATAAAATCATTTCCATTTTTTATGGGATGAATTTTTTTTATGTGTTACAAAAATAGATGGATAACTTATTAGAGATGGATAACTATTTAGATAAAAAATATTTTTTTCAAGAAAAATATACAATAGGGCAAGAATAATCAGGGGACTCCATTTGATACAACCTTCGTTAAGTGTTTATATTTAGCAAAATCTTTTAATAATAAAATAACTTAAATAAGAATAAACCTATTTTTATAGATCCTTTCATTTGAGGTTAATTATGAAGATCGCTTTTATCTATGATGCTATGTACCCATGGGTCACCGGAGGGGCAGAAAAAAGAGTATATGAACTTGCCAGTCGTTTGACCCGGCAGGGACATGAAGTGCACTGTTACTCCTGGGGCTGGTGGTGGCAGGATATGGGAGAGCGTGACATAATATATGAGGGTATGCACCTCCATGGTGTGGGCAAACCCCTTGATCTCTATAAGGATGATAAAAGATCAATCAAGGAAGCACTATTATTTGCCTGGAAACTATTCCCAGTTCTCAATCGGGAAAAATTTGATATAGTTGACTGCCAGGGATTTCCATTCTTCTCCTGCTTTACTGCCAAACAGCATGCCATGCGCGGGAAGTCAAAACTGATAATAACCCTACTGGAAGTATGGGGAGACTACTGGTACCAGTACATGGGAACAGTGGGCTTTTTTGGGAAGATAGTGGAAAAATTAACATTACAATTAAGTAACCGACTTATCAGCATATCCCCCAAAACTGACCGGGAACTTCAAAAAATTCGTAAAGTTGAAGATGCAATAGTCATACCTCCCGGGATAAACTTTAAAGAAATAACAGACGTCCAACCAAGTAAAGGAAAGGAAGATGGGGAAAAATGGGATATTATTTACGCAGGGCGGCTGATTAAGGACAAAAGAGTGGATCTGTTAATCAAATCATTGGCCCCTGTAAAAGAATCACGGGGTGAAGTTAGCTGTCTCATTGTGGGTGAAGGTCCAGAAGAAGGTAAGCTAAAAAAATTAACCAGAGATCTGAATCTGGAGGGCTCTGTTGAATTCAGGGAATTTTTAGACCACCATTTGGATCTTATTTCCCTATTCAAGTCTTCCCATATATTCGTCTTACCTTCCCAGAGGGAAGGTTTTGGCATGGTGGTGGTTGAGGCTAATGCCTGCGGATTACCAGTGGTGGTGATTGACAATCCACTGAATGCCGCTGTGGATCTAATAAATCCAGGTAAGAACGGTTTTATAGCCGATGCCAGTGCAGAAGACTTGTCAGAAAAAATAATTAAAGCCCTGAAACACAGCCAGAAAATGAGAACTGACTGTATACAATCAGCCCAACAGTATGATTGGGATAAGATTGTGAGGAATCTGGAGAAGTTTTACCAGGAAAGCTTGGAAATTTAAGATAATGCAACAATTTAAGATAATCCAATAAAAAAAGGAAAAATAAGTGCTGATATTTGAGTTCACAGTATAATGCAGAATAAATATACACAAGATAATAAATATTCCTGCAGATAATAAATATTCGCAGAAATTAGACAGATAATCACAATTAAACTCTGTAGAGTAAATAAATTACCATTCACAGATAAAGGACTAGATTAATTGGATAATGGAGTAGATTATAATGAACTTGATTGATTATATTCACAGGATGAGGAGTAAGATATGAAGATATTGCAGACACCAGTAAGGTTTTATCCATTCATTGGAGGGGTGGAAAACTATGTTTACCATCTATCAGAAGAACTGGTTAAAATGGGACACCAGGTGAAAGTAATCTGTGCCAATGAACCTCATTCACAGACGGAAGAGGTTATTAACAATATTGAGGTGGAAAGACTTCCCTACATAACAAAAATTGCCAACACCAACCTAACACCAACCTTACCCTTTAAAATCCAAGGGGAAGATTTTGATATTCTGCACACCCACCTACCCACACCCTGGACTGCAGATTGGAGTGCATTCTTTGCCAAACTGAAGGGCAAACCACTGGTACTGAACTACTACAATGACATTGTGGCCAGCGGAGCAGCCAGTAACATTGCCAGCATATACAACAAAACCTTCTTGAAGTTCCTGCTTAAACAGGCTGATCGCATCATAATAATCCAGGAAGATTACATTAAAACATCCCCCTACCTATCAAAATATGCTGATAAAGTCCGGGTGGTTCCCGTAGGGGTTGATGTAGACCGTTTCAAACCCCTAGATGTGGAAACAGAAAAGAACAGTATATTCTTCCTCAGCCTACTCGATGACTACCACCTTTACAAAGGCCTGGATTACCTTTTAGAATCAATAAAAATTGTTAAAGAAGAAATAAAAGACATAAAATTAATAGTTGGGGGGAAAGGAACCCTGCTGGAACATTATAAATCCGTGGCTGAATCATTGGGTATACAGGATAATGTCCAGTTCCATGGTTTCATCCCCAAAGATGAGATCGTGGCATACTATAACCGTTGCCAGATCTTTGCCCTCCCCTCCATCTCCTCGGCCCAGGAAGGGTTTGGTATAGTAGCACTGGAAGCACTGGCCTGTGAAAAACCAGTGATCACCACTGAAATCGTTGGTGTTTCAGATGAAATAGGAAAAGAGGGTTTGGGGGCAATCGTGCCACCAAAAGATGCTGATGCTCTGGCTGAAGGGATTATTAAATTGTTATCTTCCCCTAATCTTCAGGAAATGGGAGAAAAAGGAAGGGCTGTGGTGGAGGATAAGTTCACCTGGAAGAGAGTGGCCATGCTGACTGATGAGATTTATAAGGAATTAATATGATTTATAAAGAATTAACAAGAAGAATAACGAATAAATAAGATTAATAAAGAATAAACAAGAAAGATAACGAATAAATAAGATTAATAAAGAATAAACAAGATAGATAAGGAATTGATAGAATCTATATGGAGTTTCTATGAAGATATGCATTGTTTCCAATTTATATCCCCCTCACATCATTGGTGGGGCGGAGATAACCGTGGCTAAGTTAGCCGAGGCTCTCTCCCAGAAGGGTCATGAGGTGCTGGTAATCACCACCAGCCCCCAGAAAGAAGAATCAGTGGAAGTCTTAAATGGGGTGAAAGTTTACCGGATCAACCCCTGGAACCTTTACACACTCTACGACCATCAGGACAAACCTGCAGTAAACAAAGCATTATGGCATGCCATGGATATCTGGAATCCTAACTCCCACAAGAAGGTCAAAGATATCCTGATGAGAGAAATTCCTGATGTGGTTCATGTTAACAACTATAAAGGATTTTCCATGTCTGTGTTTAGCTCTGTGAAAGATTGTGGAATACCACTGGTATTCACCGCTCATGACTGTTCTCTGATATGCCCCCGTGCTAATTTACTCCATGGAAATGGGGAGATATGTGAAGATCCCCAGATGATATGTAATGTGTACAGTAATCTGCAGCGAAGGTTAATCAAGGGGAAAGTTGACTGGTTAACAGCACCATCACAATTCATAATTGATAAATTAAGGTCCTGCCAGTTCTTCCTTGATACCAAAACATCAAAAATACCCCTGGGTATTGAACTGGCCCCGGAAAGACTTGCCAAAAACTATGACACCATTGACATCTCCTACATGGGTGGTCTCAACAAGATCAAAGGTGTTCAGGTGTTAATAAAGGCCTTCCGGAAAATAGAAAACGATAACATGAGATTACATATTTATGGTAAGGGTGTTGATGAAGAGGAGTTCAAAGAAATGGCTGGAGATGATCCCAGGATAATATTCCATGGCTACCTGGAACGAGACCTTCTCCTGGATTCATATCAGGAAACTAACCTGACTGTACTTCCATCCATATGTTACGATAATTCGCCCATGATGATCTATGAAAGTTTAACCAGCAGCACCCCAGTTATAGCCAGTAGGATTGGTGGGATCCCGGAGTTAATTGAAGATAACCATAATGGTTACCTCTTCAAACCAGGGGATGAAGAGGAACTACATGAAATACTGGAAGGGTTAATTGAAAATCCTGAATCTCTAAAACAGTTGGAAAAGGGTGCCTTTGAATCTGCATCACAGTACAGTATGGAAAACTACCTCCAGGCCTTTGAGGAAATATATCAAACTTTAACAAAACTACACTCTAAAACAGGAAACTAGAGATAAAAACAGGACCACTAGATACGCACTTTACGAACAACCATCAAAATAAAACACGGGATATAAATGATTGAGAGTACTTTAACTAAAATTAGAAACTTTAACCGGAACGAGTGGCTTTTATCCATATTAATAGCCCTGTTGGTAACCGATCTAATCATAATACTAAACCTGGATCTCTTAAAACAGGCCATTCCCTTTATTTTCTTCACCATCATCCCCGGTATGCTCATTGTCAACATATTAAGACTTCATAAAATGGAATTCTTGAAAAAATTTGTCCTTAGTGTGGGACTGAGTATCTCATTACTCATATTTACCGGATTTTTCCTTAACAGTCTCTACCCCTTCATCCCGAAGCCATTGGCCTTAGAACCGGTTTTAATAGCATTAAACCTGGAAGTAGCCCTCCTGGCCCTCCTGGATTATCATAGGAGTCGAGATTCATTCAGTATGGGGGATATTTTTAACTTCAAACTCAATCCAGAAAGTGGTTTACTGGCTCCCCTGATTTTTCCATTTATATTCCCAATCCTGGCTATTCTGGGAACTTACCTCATGAATAACCATCAGAATAACCTGATCCTCATGGTGATGTTATTCCTGATCCCTGCCTATCTGGTGGTTATCTTCTACCTTAAAGACCGGATAAACCCTTTAACCTATCCTGTTTCCCTATGGTTAATTGGACTGGGGCTTCTCTTGATGCACGGGCTGACCTCAAACCATATTATGGGGCGGGATGTGCATGCTGAATACTACTGTTTCCAGTTAACCCTATCCAACCTTCACTGGGATATTAACAGTTACTACAATCCATATAATGCATGTCTGGACATAACCATACTACCAACCCTCTACCAGATTATCAGTAATATAAGTAGTGAGTATGTCTTCAAACTGTACTACACCATCATTGGATCAGTTATCCCCTTACTGGTTTATCTGGTGTCCAAAAAATATTTCAAAATCCAGTATGCTTTCTGTGCTGGTCTTTTATTCACATTCCAGATTTTCTTCATTAATTTAACCGGTGCTGTGCGTCAGGAAATAGCAATTCTCTTCTTTTTCCTGGCAGTGATGGTGTTATTCAATGACTACTTGGAAAAATTAGTTCAGAGAAAGGTACTGTTTCTCATTTTCATATTATCACTGATCATGTCCCATTACACCACATCCTACGTTGCCCTGGGATTATTAGTCCCCATATTACTGTTACCATTCCTTAAGGGACTGGTTAAAGACAGGAAACTTAATTTCAAGAATTTCGATCTCATACTCATCTACCTACTATTCCTGGCTGTTTGGTTCCTGATATATGCTAAAGTACAGTTCAACGCTGCGGGGGATGTTATGGCTGCCACTGCTGGAATTGCTGGAGGGGGTGGTGCTGGTATAGGGGGAGGTAGAGATGCACTGGTCTTGAGTGTTCTGGGGATTGGCCTGAAATCACTGCCCAACACCATCAGCGCCATTGTAAACGATGCCATCTTCCTTATGATGGGAATTGGACTTTTTGCCATTTTCAGGGAGCACAAAAAATACAGGAATATCCTGGGTGATAAATTCATACTAGGAATACTGTTATCCATAACCATCCTGGCCCTCTTCATCATAGTGCCTGGTGTATCATTCTTTTACGGAGCTGACCGACTCTTTTTCCAGCTTTTGATATTCACCGCACCCCTATTTGTGATAGGGGTTATGAAATTTTCTAAAATAATAAAAAAACCCCACCTGAAACCAGCAATATTTTTATTGCTCTTAATATCCCTATTTGTGGTTGGAAACCATCTCCAGTATCATTTCTATGGAATACCATACTCATCGGAGTACGATGGTGCCGGTAGTATTAGGGGTGAGCTCTTCATCTACGACCAGGAAGTAGTTGCATCTAAATGGCTGGGTAACTACAGTGATACTGATCTGAAAATATACGCAGACTCCATTGGTGGTTCCAGGCTTATGCTGGGAAATATAGACATTTACCGGGCCAGGGGAATTAATTTCGATAAAAACAAGACCATACCGGATTATCTTTATCTGGGCTATGTGGGTACACGTGATGGGAAGGTGTATGAAACCCTGGATGTTATAAGTGACTGGTTTAACTATGATTTCCTCTTCCAGGGTAAAAGCAGGATCTACGATAATAACTATTCCGAGGTTTACCTATGACCCGGATACTCTTCATACACAACACCGTCATGTGGTACCGTATACCATTTTTCAGGGCACTGGCTGATATTTATTCAGTTAAATACCTCTTCAACCACCCAGATATTTCCCAGACACTTTACGGAGTGGAAACCACCACAGAAATCGAAGGTATGGATGGTGTTAACTACCAGATCATGAGTAATCATCTGGGAATTGCCGAGGGATTAATCAAAAAGGCCTGGGGCGACTACGATATCCTGGTGGGTGGTAGCTGGGACAGTATCCCAGAAATAGTGGAGAGTGTTTATTATTATACAGTGGCCTGGCTTCGTAGGAAACCCATCATTCTCTGGAGGGAGGATTGGGCCTGGGAAGACACATCGTTGAAATCCAAACTAATCCGACCCCTGATAAATTGGATGGTAAGAACTTCCAGTGCCATTGTGGTGCCGGGAAGTAAACACCAGGAATACTTCCTCCAATTAGGTTCACGCCCTGAGAAAATATTTATTATGCCCAATGTAAGTAACCAAACTGTTCAGAAAGATGATCCAGAGAAAGCAGCATATTTAAGGGGAAAAATGGGCTTGGAGCATAAGAAAATTGTCATGTATGTGGGTCGGTTGATTAAAAGGAAGGGAGTCCAGTACCTGCTTCAAGCCCTGGAAAAAATCAAAACTGAAGATGTGATGCTTTTGATTTTAGGGGATGGAGAATGTGAAGATGAACTTAAAAGTATTGTCAAGGAGCTGGGACTAGCAGATAAGGTGATATTCACCGGGAATATAGCCCAAGAAGAACTGGTTTCCTATTATATTATGAGTGACTTGGTGGTGGTGCCTTCTATAACCCATGGAATTGGCGACCCATGGGTGCTGGTCTTGAATGAGGCCATGTACTTTAAAAAACCGGTTATTGCCACTGATGCTGTTGGTGCGGCCAGTGACATGATAGATGAAGGTAAAAATGGATTCATAGTTCCGGAGAAGGATAGCCCTGCACTGGCCCGTGCCATGGATAAAATTCTGGAAGATGATGGTTTAAGGCTTAAAATGAGTCAAAAATCATATGAGATTATCAAGGATCAGTTCCGTTACACAAACATGGTGGAAGGATTCAAAAAAGCCGTAGATTATTCTTTGAATAATAAATAACTCATTATAGATAGTCCCACTCATAACGGCCAATTAAAGATTATTTATAAGATTTAATTAATAATATCAATGATTTTTTCTGATTGGGTTAAATTAATGATAAATTAAATAAGTGAATGGAAATTACGTAAACTAAAATAATGTTATATTATATTTTAAAAAATGGTTAAAAACTTAAAACCCCCTGTGAAAGAATGCAGATAGATAAAAATAGATTATCTGCAAGTAATATATAGGTAAATGATATTTATATCCTTTCTTATGAGCTTTAATAAATTTTAAGCTGGTTTTTATCTCAGATATGGTGGTGTTGATGATCTTACCCTTCTTCCGTGAGGAACCGATCTTGTGCCATACTATGGAATTGAGGGCAGTTATGGCCTTGAAACCCTGTTCATGAAGTTTCAATGCCAGATCGGCATCTTCACAGCCAAAGAAGAAATCTTCATCTAGATAATTGAAGGGGGCCTTCTCTGCTTTTATGAGTATGGCTGCCCCTGAAACCCAGTCTACATCCAGTGTTTCACCATGATATGAGCTTATGTCCACATCTTCCAGTACAGCGTAATGTCCAGGATAGTGGTTCAGGTCTATTTTACCCCCAACACACCATATTTCATCGTCTTTCCCCTGAAAGTCATAGTAGTATATTTTAGAACCCACCAGGGCTATCTCATCATCAGATTCTGCAACCTTGACCAGTTCCTGGAGGAAATTCTTATCCACCACCGTGTCATTATTTAAAAGAAGGGTGTAAGGGCTTCCTAATTGTTCCAGTGCAAATTTGATTCCAATGTTATTTCCCTTGGCAAAACCATAGTTCTCCTGGTTCTTAATAAGAATTAGTTTGCCATTAGAATGTGTATTCTTTATTCGGCCAATGGAATTAGGTTCTTCACTGGAAGAATCCGGCTGATGGGGTGAATTCAGTTCTCCTTCTTCAAATTCAAATATTTCCACGGGTTTATTTAGGGAATTATAGTGGAAGTACTTGGATTCTACCTCTATCTCACCTTCACAGTATTTCCTTATCTGTTTCAGGGAGTCATCCTGGGAATCGTTATCCACCACAATGATGTTATAAGATGGATAGTCTATTAGATAAAGTGATTCCAGGCATTCTATGGTGTCCTGCCAGCCATTCCAGTTTAACAGGATGATTGCAACTTCTGGAAGCATAAAATCATTATACCCTGTTTTCTTTCAGGTCGAAGTAGTTCAGCTGGTCCTGTATAACATCACCGAGACTGTACTGGATCGTTCCACCGATCTTCTGGATTTTCTGATTATCAGCAAGTATCAGTGGAACTTCGGCTGGTCTGAACCGGTCGGGGTTGAACTCAATGACCAGTTTACCCTGGTCAGTGTTCACATTAATACCCTTGTCCTGGATGGTGTATTCCAGTCCTTCTTCCAGCATGATCTGGTCCACCCGTGTTTTATCAAAGTTCACACCAAAGACAGGGCCCTTGTTGATTTCTGCCGGGTTTTCTATGGCTTTTTCACCCTTCATGGTTTCGATGCTGTTTATGTTCCAGCCTGCCTTCTCCAGTCCCAGTAGTATGTAGCTCAGAACGGAGTTGGTTCGCATGGACCCCTGGTTGTATGCTTCACCACTTTTACCCTTAGCTGCCAGGAGGAGGTATCCCTGGATAACATCACTTACATGGGACCAGTCACGGAAAGCGTTGATGTTTCCAATGACAATACGGTCGGTTTCCCCATATTTGAGTTTCATGATCTGGTTGGTGATGACTGAGGTTACGAACATTATACCCCTTCCGGCACCTTCATGGTTAAATGCCCGGGACACCACGGTGTCCATGCCAAAGGAATGGTGATAATTCTGCATCAGGAGATCTCCGTAAACCTTGGAAACAGCATAAGGGGACATTGGCCTTAAGGGGTTGGATTCTGAAACTGGTAATTCAGGTATTGAGCTAGGTTCCGGGAAGATGGTTTTACCATCCTTCAGTGCCTGCTGGTACTGTTCCTCGGAGGATATGACCATACCGTATTCTTCACTGGAACCGGCAAATATCATCTTGGTATCCATATCCTTAACACGCACTGCTTCTAAGAGGTTGGCAGTTCCTATACAATTGATGTGCTGGGTTTCCAGTGGGCGGCGGAATGAGAGTTCCACAAAGGACTGGGCTGCCAGGTGGAAAAGGTAGTCTGGCTGTGATGCGTCAAGGGCATTGGCCAGTGAGGTTATGTTGGTTAGATCTCCTTCCAGCATCATCAGTTTATCTTTAATACCCTTATCTATCAGGTTTTTCTCCATTACTGCCATGTCTTCCGGCCTTATGAATCCGTATACGTCTGCTCCGTCATCTAAAAGCTCTTTTGCAAGGTAAGAACCAACAAATCCGTTTGCCCCGGTTATCAGGACACTTTTTCCGTTCCAGTTCATAGTATCTTCCACATAATTTAATCGATTTATAAACAAATCAAATTAATTTTATTACAATTCAAATTCCATATATGTACTTTTAATTTAATTACCCTAACTATAATTTATCCTAACTATAAAATTATTTCATTAATTTTTAAAAAATGTTTTAAATATTTAAAAAAATGTTTTAATGGATTTAATATACCTAAACATTATGTGATTATCCATCTGTTTATAAAGGTATTTTAATAAGGATTATTACAAAACGTATCTAAATTGGAGTTTATTTTTTCATTGCACGTTTAAGGTGATTGACTAATCTTTCACCGGCGCTTTCCAGTGTCCATTCCCTGCGTACAACTTCCAGTGCATTTTTTGATAATCTGGATCGTTTCTCATCATCACCCAGTAGTTTAACCACTGCATCTGCAAATAAGGATTCATCCCGCTGGGTTAGGAATCCGTTTTCATTGTGGATCACGGTTTCCCGTACTCCGCCCTCTTTAACTGCAACCACTGGCGTGCCGCAGGCCATGGCCTCCAGGGGCACCAATCCAAAGGGTTCAAGATATGGTGCGTAGAGTACCATTTTCGCCTTATTGTAAAGTGAGACCAGTTTATCATCATCAATACCCCTTAATATCTCCAGTTCCACCCCTAATCCTGCAGCCATTTCCCTTAAATAATCCTTCCATTGTTCATCACCCATGTTGGAGACTATCACAAGTTTTGGGCGCATTCCCTCATCAATCAGTCCCAGGGAATTTATTATGAAGTCGTAACCCTTGGGTGGGATGCAGGTACCCACGGATAGGACAAAGTCTTCCCGGGGTAAGTCCAGTGGCTGGAATATGTCAACATCCACTCCCAGGTAGGATACGTAAGAGTTGAGTCCGTATGATCTTAAAACGGATTCATGAGAATAATAAGAGTTAGCCAGGATGTAATTAGCGTACTGGACGTTTTTAAGGTCAAGATTCATCTCCTTACCAATGACATGGTTTATGTATCTTTTAATTAATGGTTCCAGTAGTCTTTTTTTTCTCTTGTCTTCTGAGATCTTTTCCAGTATCTTTTCCCGGCGTGGTGGTTGTTGGCAGTAGTAAACTGTTGGTTTTTCAATATACTTCAGGAAGTAGGGGGCCATGACAAACTGGTCCTGTTCACTGAAGACCACATCGTAGTCACCCTGGTTAATGGCCTGGGCAATGGCTTTTTCTGTTTGATCCACGTTTTTTATGGATATTGGTTTGAATATGGCCGGTACATAGGAGAAAGTAGAATATACAGTTGATCTGAACCAGCTTTTTTTAACCGGGAAAACATGCATGTCCCTTACCATGTCCTTTAAGGGGAGGAATTCTTCGTTGGCTGTGGCCGGGACATATAAGTCAACTGCATGTCCTGAATTTGATAAATATTTTACAAATCCGTGCAGTGCTCTTTTAGCCCCTCCTGATGGGAGGTTGTGGAAAATTGCAATTTTTAATTTTTCTGACATTCAAATCTCCGTATTAAAATCTGTTATCAAAATGATAATGGTATATGAAACTATTATCGATATTTCTAAGTAATATTATCGGTATTTTCTAAGTAATATTATCAGTATTTCTAAGTAAATAAAATCAACTATTAATATTCATCTAAGACTTGTTCATAGATTTTCCAGGTTTTCTGGGCGGTTTTCTCCCAGCTGAACTCCTTAGCTTGACTGATACCTTTAGCCTTCAACTTCCCTTGGAGTGCCTTATCAGTGAGTACCCGGTGCATGGAATCAGCCAGGGCATCCACATCCATTGGATCAACCATAATACCCGCATCACCCACCACCTCCGGCAAAGAAGACGTGTTAGACGTGACTACTGGTGTGCCGCAGGCCATGGCTTCCAGTGGGGGCAGGCCAAAACCCTCATACAAAGAGGGGTAGACGAATAGATCCGCTAGATTGTATATGCTGGGAAGATCTTCTTCAGGGATGTAGTCCATGAAGAACACATCCTTGGCAAGTCCCAGTCCTTCTATAAGATCAAATATGGCTTTTCTATCAACTTCACCTATTTGGGGTCTTCCCACCTTCACCAGTTTTACTCCCTTTAAATTATATGTTTCTATCAGGCTATGGAACGCTTTTATAACTGATTGGAAGTTCTTTCGGGGTTGTTCTGATCCAACGTACAGAATGAAACTTTCGGGTAGATTGTATTTCTCCCGGATATTATTCAACTTATCCGGGGATATGACTTCAAAATTGGAGTCAACTCCCAGGTAGACTGGTTCTATCTGTTCAGATGGTATTTTTAAGTATTCAACCAGGTCTTTTTTGGTGTGTTGGGAGATGGTAATTATTTTATCTGCATTTTTCATCCCATCAATGGAATATTTTAAGAATTTTAAGGACATTTGGGTGTTTTCCTGGTATATCAGGGGTATTATATCCAGACAGGTGGCAATCTTAGGTGAGTTGAAATTAATTCGGTTCAGGAGATATGTTTCTTCCTGTGAAAACACATGGGTTAGGTCAGCATCTTTCATCAGGAGTTTTTTAACCCTTTGGGGGTAGATGAAAATCTTATGAACTAAATCAAAGTAAGGAACATTGAATCGGGGTAATTCATAGGGAATTTCATTGAAAACTGCCTTATCATGTAGGTTTTCTGCTGTTTTTAGGTATACTTTGTATTTTCCATACATTTCACCTAAGTTTAATCCTAAAATGGCATTTACAGTTAATTTATTATTCATTTTATCCCTTTTAACTTTCATTAACTTGTTCATAGACCTGCCAGGTTTTCTGGGCGGTTTTCTCCCAGCTGAACTCCCTGGACCGGGCAATGCCTTTATCCCTTAACTTCCTTTGGAGGGCCTCATCAGTGAGTACCCGGTGCATTGAATCAGCCAGGGCATCCACATCCATGGGATCAACCATAATACCCGCATCACCCACCACCTCCGGCAGAGAAGACGTGTTAGACGTGATCACTGGTATTCCACAGGCCATGGCTTCCAGTGGGGGTAGGCCAAAACCCTCATACAAAGAGGGGTAGACGAACAGGTCAGCAGCATTGTAGAACTTAACCAGGTCTTCCTCCCGGATGTATCCTGGGAAAATAACTTCATCCTGGAGATTTAATCTCTGGATTTCCTGGAGTACTTCTTCATGTTGCCAGCCCATTCCACCGATGACGACTAATTTATGGTTTAAACCTGATTTTTTCAGTTCATATAACGCTTTTATTAACGGTGGGAGGTTTTTTCTTGCTTCAACTCTTCCCACAAACAGTACATACCCCTCAAGGTTATAAGTGGTTTTTATATACTTTTTAACTTCTTCAATGTTTTCCATGTGATGGTAAACATTACTGTATCCAAGGGGGGTGACGGTGATGTCCTTTTTGGGTATATCAAGATATTTTATGCAATCTTCTCTGGTTTTTTGAGAAATGGTTATTATATGATCTGCCCGGTTAACTATTAATTTTAAGGAGGTGTTCCATCGCTTTGCCAGGTTACGGGAGTAACTATCGGGATAAAGTAGAGGTATCAGATCATGGATGGTTAATATTTTTTTAACATTTCGATTTAGGAAAAAAGCAGAACTCTGGGTATGCCAGTGGGCTGGGAAGTGCACAACATCCACGTTTGCCTTTCTTACTGCGTAGGGCATTCCAATGTAACATGTAAGGTTTAGGGGGATGTGGGGAATTAGTACATCTTTACATTGCTGGTAGACTGGATCTTCACTTTTTTTATGGTGAATCAGGGTAATGTTTTCAGACTTACCCATTTTAATCATCTCTTCCAGTGTACCGTAAAGAGATTTGTCCACACCGGTTCTTTGCCGGTCTATAATCCATGAGAGAATACCTACATTCATTAAATCACCTATTCTGGGGGAAGAAAATGGATCAGTTTTAAAATAATAACTCCTATTTTTCTATTGGAAAGTTAATTCCATTGGAACTGTATGATTCGGAAACTGTATGATTCGGAAACTGTATGATTCGGAAACTGTATGATTCGGAAAAATGTGAGATTTGGAAACTGTGAGATTTCGATTGAAACCTTTTGTTAATTCTAGTTGTGACCATGCTAAAAAGATGATGATTCATATTTATTCATCATTATATTCTAAAAGAACTTCATCAGTAATTTTCTGGTATTCTCCTCTTATTTTTTCACGGGTGTTGATGGTGTCATACTCTTTCATCAAGCCTAACTTTAAATAAACAATCAAATTATAGATAACTGATAAAAAGCTTAGGGAAAGCCCTCTGAAACCATCTTTATATCCTTTGTCCCGTACGTAAACATCAAAAAAGCCACGGAATAATCTGAAAAGGATCCCCGGAACACTCTCTCCTAATTTATATCCCTTTTTTTTACCTTCGAATATATTTTTAGCTTCTATGGTGGTGTAATGATTGAGTGCCTTGTCAATGTAGTGTTCAAAATCAAGGTAACTGAAATGCAGGAATCCCTCCTGGGGATCTGTTAAATTGTAATGCCTTGCATCTTCACTAATATTAATGAAATCATGAATTCTGTCCCCAAAATACAGGTATTTCTTTTTAAAAAATCGTGGGTGTAAATCCTGGAGTGGTCCCCAGCCCATGTGTTGTATCTGTTTACCGGCAAAATAGTTGTTATGGGGGATATTAACTACATCTCCCAGGTCTTTTTCCATTACTTCCTGTAATTTGTTCTTTAATTTTAGTGGAACTATCTCGTCAGCATCTACAACTAGCACCCATTCGCAGGATGCTTGTTCTAATGCAAATTGCCTGGCAGGATCAGCGTAACCCATCCTCTTAAAGAAGAAAATTTTATCGGTGTATTCCCTGGCTATTTCCACGGTATGATCATCACTGTGCATATCCACTATCACTATTTCATCAGCCCATTTAACTGATTCAAGACAGTTTCGGATATTTTTTTCTTCGTTTAAAGTGTTGATAAGAACTGATACTTTCATTTAATCATCTCATTCCTTAATTTCCTTCCCAATTACCCGTTTAAGTATGTTTATATCATCCTGAGAGAATCCTTTTATGAGGAATAAAACTACGAAATAAATAACTGTAGCCAGTATTATCTCTAAAAACAGGTTGATCTTAACCAGTGCAATGAATACGCACATCACCAGGGTGGCGATTGCTGGTCTGATTAGAATCTTTTTAGGGGAGATGAAACAGACATGACGGGTTACTATGTAGAAGTAGGAGAGGAATAGGGCGATTTCTGTAATTACAGTCACGCATGCGGCTCCTACAAATCCCCATGATGGGATCAGGACCAGGTTCAGGCCTATGTTAATTATCATGGTTATGAAGGTGATTTTGACTACTTCAACCTGTTTGTTTACTGAGACAATGGTAGATCCCAGAACGTAACTGAGGAAGATGAAAGGTAAGGCCCATATCAGTATTTGCAGAGCTATTATTGATTCTGAGTAACTGCTTTGGTAGATGAGTAGAATAATGTCTGGAGCCAGTAGAGTGGTGGCTGCCACTATTGGTAGTGAAATGATAGTTAAGTATTTGAAGGATTTGTAGTAGGAGACTTTAAGGGATTGATGGGAGTCTACATAGAATTTGGATAATAATGGATATACTGATAAGGTGT
>Ga0209639_1002126_pt1 | contig 16643 bp, 11 predicted proteins | sample EPASupsiteHSE605_FD_187268 | JGI IMG/M metagenome (GOLD analysis project Ga0209639, IMG submission 187268) | Bioremediated contaminated groundwater from EPA Superfund site, New Mexico - Sample HSE6-05 (SPAdes) (version 2) | ecosystem: Environmental > Aquatic > Deep subsurface > Groundwater >...
CTTCAAAGGCTGTATATAGCCTGAAAGATTACGTTCTCGCCATTGAAGAGGTGAAACTGATTCGTGTTGCAGATGCAGCCATAGCTCCAAATGAAGGGAAAGTAACAATATTACGTCAGGCAGAAATGCAGCCGCTTGTAAAGGCACAGATTCTGGCTGATACGGCAAATAAAATGCATTATATGTATAATGCTGGAGTGACTGTCTTTGGTCGCAAACAATATTCAGGAACAGCAACCTATGATTACATTGACGAAATAAATACTCGTTATGCGATCTTCTTTGATAAAATTAATGCGGGAGCAGATGGTATGACACGGGCTCATGGTTTTGTAGCTGATACTTCTGGCTTTGTGTTGAGCCCATGGTTTGATTTTACGGGAGATGTTCAATTATATGCCAATCAGAAAAATCTGAATTTTGATGGTGGAGTTCGTATTAAGCATAATTGTAATGAAAGTGAAAAACTTTGGTTACGTTTTAATGCGGATATTAAGCCTGATTCTATTTTCATTCCGATTTCCGAAAATGCACGGGACATTAAAAATCGTAAGCTTAGCAGCGATATTTTATTCTCAAAAGGCGGACAGGTTTATACTGCTTTTGTAGCTCCCAAAAGTTTATATTCTGATACAGCTTTGGTTTCGGCTTCTGGCTATCTGACTTATAGTAAGTCAGCAGGTGAATATAGAATTTCAACTTTCGAAAAACTTCAGGATTCGAGTCGTGCCGATAATTATCTTTCATTAAGCGCGGATGCCTGTTCGGCTAAAGGTGAAGGAGCTGTATATCTGGGAACTAATCTGGGACAAGTGAAAATCAATACCTTTGGGATTGTACGAAACTCACTCAGAGATCATTCTACAGACTTAGATTTATCATTAGCGATTGATTTCTTTTTTAATGATGAATCTTTGAATCTGATGTCGAAAAACTTTGATGCGAACTTCAATCTCAATGGCTTGAATGCATCGGATGAAAAATATTTGAAGTCGTTACAATTTATGCTTCCTGAAAAAGAAGCTAAAAAAGCGATAAATGAACTTTCAACTTATGGAAGCTTGCGGAAATTGCCGGAAAAACTTGAACATACATTCTATCTCTCCGATGTAAAGATGAAATGGGATTCTATTACCAAATCGTATCTTTCGCAGGGCGAAATCGGGATTGCTGGCATTGGAAAAACTCAGATAAACAAGTATTGTAAAGGCTACATTCAAATGGTAAAAAAACGTAGTGGTGATATTCTTAATATCTATCTGGAACCAAATGAAGGTGAATGGTATTTTTTCAGCTACAGCAATAATCTGATGCAGTCTATTTCTTCCGAGAAAGAATTCAATGATTTTATTCTACAGACGAAGCCTGAAAAACGCAGGATTGAAGCAGAAAAAGGAGTTTCACCCTACGCATATTATACTTCTACGGAACGTAAGAAAAAAGACTTCCTGAAAAAAATTGAAGAGGCTGTTGGGATACCTGAAGATACTGGAAATGAGAAAGAACAGACGGAATAAACTTTCGTCTGTTCGTAACTTCTGTTTTTGAACATGAATTCTGTGTTATTTTAGTATTATCTTTGCCGGACTAAACTGATTTAGGGGATTATGTTTTTTACACTTCTTACTCATCCATTGGTTTTGATGCTGTGCGGCGTTTTAGCTGCATATCTGCTAGGGTCTATACCTTCTGCAGTTTGGCTTGGAAAAACGTTTTATGGAATCGATGTTCGTAAACAAGGTAGTGGAAATGCAGGTGCAACCAATGTTATTCGTGTTTTGGGACTAAAACCAGGATTGGTTGTTTTACTTTTGGATGCATTAAAAGGTTGGATGGCTGTTGCTTCATGGCATATTTTTGCTCCAGACTTTTTTACTCCGAATATGCTGATTAATTATAAGCTGGTATTGGCTGGTATTGCAGTTGTGGGACATATTTTTCCGGTATTTGCAGGCTTTAAAGGCGGTAAAGGTGTTGCAACGCTTGTGGGAGTTATTCTGGCTCTTTTTCCGGGAGTATTTTTGATTCTAATATCTATTTTTGCGTTTATATTGCTGGTTACTGGTTATGTTTCGCTGGCATCAATGATTGCTGCGATTTCATTTCCATTCTTAGCATATTTTAGTTCTAATTATGATTATACAGCATTGATAATCTTTGCGATAATGATAGCTGTATTTGTGCCGGTAACACATAAAAAAAATATTTTCCGACTGATTAAGGGAACTGAAAACAAGTTCAGAATCAAACGGAAGAACGAAGAATAGTTTTGTTTCTTTAATTTGCGTTTTAAAAGATGAGTTATATGTAAGAAGGAGTATGCTTCATTTTTAGTTACTTGAAAATGAATTTATTGAGCTCGTTTTTGTTCAGCATATCCGGATACAGAATTGTTTTTCCAGAATATAGTTTTTAGAAAGGTGCCTGCCTGTTTTTAGAGTGAGTTGTTATTTTCTCAAAGGTTAAATCGCTTTTACAAAGGTCTCTTTATACTTTTCAGGATTGTCTATTCTTAAAATAATCTTACAAATTTCATCCTGAATTCTGGTATTAGTTTATATGATGATAATATATCTAATAAAAGGAATTAGTTTTTTACATCCAGTTGGAAATATTTGTTGTAAGAGTGATGTAATTTGGCGAGCCTGCCTGATGGTAAGTCGTACGGGCATAGCTTAGATAAAATTTGGAAATACGAATACCAAATCCCCATGAAAAGCCTACCGTTCCTTTGGCTGATTCTTCTTTCATTTCCTGACGGCGTTGGTAATTATAGCCTACTCTTACCATAAAACTTTGCGAAGGAGCAAATTCGGCTCCCACTACAACATGTCGCATGGCTTTGTCAGCAAAATCGGCAATATCTGATTTGGATTTTGTTTCACCAGTAATCGGGTCTGGCTGGTTGTCAGGATCAGTGGGGTCGTAATACGTTAAATCCCATTTTTCGAGATGAGTTAGCAGAAGTGTTAAGCGGAAAGGAGCGTGTGGTAGTTTGCGCGATACGGCAAATTGCATTTCGAAGGGGAGTGATTCGTTGTTTCCATCGGTATAATAATCAAGTTGACGTCCAATATTACGGGCAATGAGTGATGCACTGGTGAGTTTATCTCTGGATGCCCATGTCCCGGCAATGTCCATTGCAAAACCAGTTGCCGACCATTCGTCATACGAAGATACTACGGTTTTAAAATTAGCTCCGATTGAAAAGTTTGAATCCAATTGCCGACCCCAGCCTAGGCCTATGGCATAATCAGCAGCACGGAATGTACCGAGTTCTTGTCCGGTAGCATCAGTACGGGTAAAGTCTCCATAATTGAAGTATTGAATATAGGCAGAGAACGTTCCCAACTTATTGATGGGGCGGATGTAATCGGCAAAAGCATATTTGATACCGCTAAAATAGCCAGTGTAATTGAGCGTTAAATTGTTTTTGAGCTGAGAATTCAGGAGTGAAGGATTGGAATAGGTTAGGGTAGGGTCGTTGTCGGAAATGGAAGCATTGTTTCCGCCTAAAGCAGCCTGCCGTGATGAAACGGGCAAATCTAAAAACATCCAGGTTTTGCTTCCTCCTATTTGGGCGTTGAGTTGTGACGAAAAAGATGTAAGTATGACAAGTAAACCCAGCGTAACTATTTTGTAATTCATTCTGTTTTTCAATTGGATGATTTTACAAACGGCAAATATCGGTTTTTATTGCCAGCATTTTGTAATGAGAAAGATAGATATTGCTACTTTGGAGTATTAATAATTTATTGAATAAAGAAAAAAACAATGGTTGAGCATTACATGATGAACATACTGCTAATTATTGACAGGACAATCTGGTGGGATTGTCGATAAATGATTTTATTTATGCAAAGAAAAATTAACCAGGAAGTATTTATTTTTGTTTGTCTTTATTTATTCGGAAGAAAGTTGTTCTTCATATAATGAACGTATGGGAGCAACAATTCGTTCGATTAAGCGCATATTATCCGTTATGATTTCAGCAGTGCCTTCCATTTCTTGCAGAAAAGGTAACTGTTTGTTATAATTGGTTTTTAGTTCATTGGTGAGTTCGATTTCAACATAATATTTACCTTGATCGGGTACAAGCGAAAAGGATTTTACTGTACCTGTAAGCATTCCGAATTCAGTATGTGGAAAATTTGATAATTTGATATTTACTTTTTGACCAGACTTTACTTTCCCCGAATTTTCCATAGCAAGGGTTATTTTGCCAAATGGCTTTTCCTTTTTATCTGGAATAATAGTCATAATCACATCGCCTGCTTTTACATTTTGGTTCACACTCCAATAATTCCCAATGGATACTCTTCCTTTTGTTGTACTTTTTAATACGTAAGCCATTTCCCATGAATTGAACTGGCTTTTGAGCGTTTTATAAGAGTTGTTTATATTGTCAGTGAGTTGCTTTGTCTCTTTTTCCTGTGTTAATCGAAGCTCAATTATCTGTTGCTCGAGTTGTTTTACTTGAATCATAGAATTTGAAAGTGCCATTTCTGAATTTTTATAAGCTGTTTTATTGCTTATAAATTGTACTTCGGCTTTTTCATATTCTGCAAGAGTCATTACTTTCTGGGAATATAGTGCTGAATCGCGACAGAACTGATTGCTGGCAAGTTTCAGGTTCATTGCCTGAAGGCTCTTTTGCCCTTTGAGTTTGTCAATGTAAGAATTTGTCAAGCTGATTTGTTGTTGAAGGGTTGCGATTTTTTTAGCATTAAACGATAAAGATTCATAATGCTGGAAATCCATAATTGCTTGAGTGAAATTTAAATAAGGTTGCTGTAAATCTCCAAGAAGCGAAAATTGTTCCGCTGAAACTTTAATGTCTTGTAGTGGAATATTTTGTGTATCAGTGGTGTATAAAAAATCGCGGAGTTTATTTATCTCGCCGATGTCGGCAGGATTTTCGAGTATGGCTAGATAATCTCCAGGTTTTACAGTTTGTTGGTTTTTTACCATGAATGAAACTATTTTTCCACTTGATCGAGCAACTACTGACACTGGTGGACTGACACTGGTAATAACTACAGGAGCAGTTATAATATCAGGGTAACGGAATAGCCAACTTGCAGCTAATAGGACAAGTATAATAGTTGTAAGTACGATTACTCCACGGCGTAAAATCCAAGTAGGTGCCCTTCCCAGAATTTCTTCAATTTCCTCACTTCGGATTTCAATAATTCGTTCTTTTAATTCCTCTGGCATTTGTGTTTTCTGCTTGTATTATTAATTTCCCAGCTCTAATTGATTTTTAACCAATTGGTAATAAGCTCCTCTCTTGCTTGCAAGATATTCATGTGTCCCCTGTTCAATAATTTCCCCTTTTTCAAGTACAATGATTTGATCAGCATTTTTAACTGTACTGAGCCTATGAGCAACCACTACAACTGTTTTAGCGTTCCCGTTCTTGAAAAATTCCTCAAGATTTTCCATAATCACCTTTTCGTTGTTTGCATCAAGAGAGTTGGTTGCTTCGTCAAAAAATACATATTCAGGATTTTTATAGACGGCACGGGCTATTAACAGACGTTGTCGCTGTCCTTGGCTTATGCCACTGCCTTCCTGCCCAATTTTTGTATTGAAGCCAAGGGGAAGACTCTCAATGAAATCGGAAATATTGGCGATACGTACTGCATTACGAAGTCTTTGTGTGTCTACGTTTTCATCGCCAGGGGCAATATTCTCACTGATGGTATCTGAAAAAATAAATCCATCCTGCATTACGGCTCCACATTGTGAACGCCAGAAGCTACTGTTGAAGTTGCCAAGCAAAGTTCCCCCTGCTCTGATTTCTCCTTTTACAGGAGAATAAAAGCCTAATAACAGTTTAATTAACGTGGTTTTTCCGCTACCGCTTGTGCCTACTATAGCCGTAGTTTTGCCTTCAGGGATGGTAAGGCAAATGTTTTTAAGTACCATTTCGCTGTGGATGCCTTCATATTGAAATGAGAGGTCGTTAATTTCTATACTTCGATTTTCTGGTAAAGTACTTACTTTATCACTGCCCATCGGTTCTTCATCCTCTTTATTGTGTATTTCGCCGAGACGTTCCATACTTATTTTAGCATCCTGAGCAGCCTGCATGAAGCTAATCATCTGTTCTACCGGAGCGTTTAACTGTCCTATAATGTATTGAACACTCATCATCATCCCTAGGGTAATATCTCCTTTTATCACAGCCGAAGCAGATAAGAAAGTAATAAAAATGTTTTTGCTTTCATTGAAAAATAATGCTCCAGCCTGTTGCCATTGACTAAGCGAAAGTCCTTGTACGCTTACACGGAATAGTCGTGCTTGTATGCGCTCCCATTTCCAACGTTTTTGCCGTTCGCAGTTATTGAGTTTTATTTCTTGCATCCCTGTAATGAGTTGAAACAGATTACTCTGATTACTGGACATGAGTGCAAACCGCTTGAAATCCAGTTCTCTACGCTTTTTAAGAAATAACCATACCCACACAAAATAGATGATGCTGCCAATTAGAAAAACACCGAGTATCTTTAAACTATAAAATACCAATACAATGCTAAATACCAATAGATTTACCATTGAAAACAGTATGTTGATTGACGAACCCGTTAAAAAATTTTGAATCCGGGTATGGTCTCCAATACGCTGCATGATGTCACCTATCATTTTTGTGTCGAAAAAACCAATAGGTAATTTCATAAGCTTAATTAAAAAATCTGAAATAAGGGAAATATTGATGCGGGTGCTGATGTGCAATAGCAGCCAATTGCGGATAAAATCAACGGCTGTTCGGCTAATCATAAGCACTAGTTGGGCGATTAATACCAGTATGACAAAATTGAGATTTTGATTTCCAATACCTTTGTCCACAACCGATTGAGTGAGGAATGGGGCAATTAGTTGCAGAAGGCTGCCTAATAGCATGGCCAGCATTATCTGTACCATGAATTTTTTATGCGGACGCAAATACTGAAGTAAAAAACTGAATTTTGTTTTATCAGTTTTTTCATCTTCAATGGTATGAAAATCAGGGCCAGGTTCGAGTAGCAGGGCTGTTCCTTTTTCCTCGCCTTCACGTTTATCGTTTAACCAATATTGCAGAAATTCGTATTGGGTGTAACTGATCAGTCCATGAGCGGGGTCGGCTACTTTAACAATTGTTTTTTTTGCCTTGCGGATAATATTATATACTACAACAAAGTGATTTTGTTTCCAATGAACGATGCAAGGTAAGGGAGATTCATCAACTAATTGTTCCCAAGTTATTTTTACACCCAAGCTACGGAACCCTATTTTCTCGGCTGCTTCGCTTATTCCAAGTAATGATACGCCTTCACGGGTAATGAAGCATTTTTCCCGTAATCCTTGCAGACTATAATTTTTCCCATAGTACTTTGCAATCATGCGGAGACAGGTAGGACCACAGTCTCTGGAGTCAAGTTGTAATATATGATGAAATTCAGATTGTTTCATATATAAGATGGCGATAACATTATATAGATGTAGTTGTTTTTAATCTTTTTATCATTGAATCATAATATCGAAAAAGTAAATCATATATAACAAGTTCCATATGACGATTTTGCGAGATAAAAAGGCGATTGAGCATCATGTGTATAATACTCTGTAATAATTGCTCAAGCGAAAGGTTTTCTTCTTTATGAATAGCTTCCTTTATTTGTTGAATAAAAATTGATACTCTTTTGGATTTGCTATTTATGATAGTATGAATAAGTGTAAATTCATCAGATGAATCACTGTTGAAATCCAATATATGATTAATATTTGCTTTTTCCTTTCTGTATTTTTGACCTAGTTGTCGTTTGAAAGCACTATTAGCACCAAATTCTATACTGAAATATTCCTGCATAGAATTTAGTAATTTACATTTATTATCCAGTGCTAATCCAAAATCATTTAATAGCATATCAATCATCCTCAAACTAACAAGCCATCTGAGATTTTCATTCTTTCTTATCTGTTCAAGTGAGATGATTTTACAAATCATTTCACTATCATGAAAGAAGAGTGTTTCTATCTGTTCGATTGTACTCGTTCCATAACGTTCCAATTCACGATGATAAGTATCTGCTTGTATCTTCCAAACGAGTCCACTTTCTAAATAAGGTTTTATTATACGGTTGAAATTAACAATAATCGCAGGAATATTGTTAATGCCTTTAATGTGGAAACGAATCCGAAGGTGATGTTTTGGATCCGTGTAACGTATGAAAAACCATTTGTCTATTATCTCATTTTCAATAAGACGATTGCATAATGGGAAAATTGCATTGATTAATATGGCATCAGCTGTTTTAAAGCCAGTGTAGATTTTAAAATAGTACCATTCATCTCCAAGTATAAACGTACGTTGTGTTTCCTTTTTTAAGTATTCGTCACCTGTCATCTGGGAATTAAGATTAAAAGAAAGTAAGTTCTTATTTATTGCTGTTAATATATTCAATAGCACTTTCCAATACAATATCACGGCTTTCAATTATGCTTTCAATTGTTGGTTTTACAATAATATCCGGAAGTATGCCTATTTGCTGCGTTTCAGATCCATCCGGATAATAAATGCCAATTCCTGAAATCATTGTCTTTATTCCTCCTGGCAGTGAGATATTTGATACATTCCCATCTGCACCAGCCGTGGTACTCCCCATTAGGATTGCACGTGGAGCTGTTTTAAAAGCCATCGCATGATATTCTGCTGAACTTTGAGTGTATTCATTTATGAGTATGATTACCCTGCCTTTATAGTATTCTGGATTTTTTTTACCAACACTTACATCCGATGCGAAAATAAACCGGCCAGGTATGTTTTTGCTCACACATGTAACTTTGGCAAAAATATTGGGCTGAGGCATTAAATATTCGCCGAGATTGAATAATGGAAAATCAGTTGGATACCCTCTTAAATCAATTATAATTGCTTTTGTTTCTTTGAATTTATCCATTATATACTTGATCGAATCGCAAGCAAGTGTGCCAATAAAAATATAGCCGATATTATTGTTAAGGACTTTATATGATGGTTTTTTTGAGGAGATAGTAGTATAGGTTGTATTGGGTAAATAACATTTAATATTTGTTGAAAAGCTTTGCCTATTACGAGTAAATTCAATATTTATGGAAGAGTCGGTTGAACGTAAAATTTCCCACGCAATATTACGTAACCGAGTAGGCTCATTAGATGCTGGCGTTATTACGCTCCGTTCCTTAATAATTTGCTTAATAGATTTGTTATTTATTTTAGTTAGCACATCTCCTTTTTGAAGGTTGCTTGTTTGTGATAAGCTATCATTGATAAATCCTGTCACAACTGCATTTTCTTCAATAAATTCTATTTTAAGTGGGGAAAAGTATATACCCTTGAGCGTATCTAATGCAATTCTACTTTGATAAAGAGAAGCATGTGTATCATGAACTCTTGTTATAAGCTCAATTAGTGATAATTGATATTCTAATTCGTTTTTTGCACTTACAAATTTGGGTATAAACTCAGGAAGGATATTATTCCAGTCTTCTTTAATTAAATATTTGTAAGGAAAGTAATACTGAATAATATTCCAATAACGAAATAATGATAGTAACCGATAACCAGTATCAGGGTACCTCATGTTTGGATATGGGTTTTCATGTTTAAAGACCGGATTTCCGATACCTGTTAGGAAATTTACGTAATAATGGTTTTCACTTTTTTGAAGAGACTTTATTTTTTGAAGGAGCAGGGAAAGGTCTTTGCCTAATAAAGATTCATCTTCTATCCACTTTGAATCTTCTTTTACCTTAATGTTAGAGGTATCTGACTCAATTTTGGGAATGTATTGATGTTTGGAATCCTGTCCTATTTTTTTTATCCACTTGTACAATATCTTATTTCGATGATAAGGGGTTGGTGCTTTCAATAGATCGTCCATAATACGGAAGAGTTCAAAATCCCAATTATATTCTCCGTTCCCAATTGCAGGATGGTAGTATTTGATAAATCCCCAGCATTTACCGAGTAGATCTAGATCTTTAATTTGGGCAGATGTCATATTTTTAATAATAATTCCTGAATTATCTCTATATTCAAGAGTATCAATATCGGCGTTAAAAAATTTTGTATCTGATTTTATTGGATTAAGAAAATCTTTTCCATCAATATATAGTTTAAAGTCATCAGCCCAAAGTTTCCCTGATCCAGATAGAATTGCTCCAACGTAAATGGTTTTAGCTTTTTCAGGAAGAGATAATGCTACTGAATATTCAGCCCAGTCTATAGTTCCACGTATTTTTCTCTGCATAATGTTGTCAAATTTTAGAACCTCATTTTCACCATCAATACGCAACATTAAGCCAATAGGACTGGTAACATCCTGTAATTTCAAATATGCTTTTAGTTCAATCTTCTTCCCTGTTTGAGTAATAGGAATTGCAGATGCAATACAAGCAAATTCTTCTTCTGTATTAATATCTGATGATATTAATACAGAAGAATTTCCAGTATGTTTCACGATTGTGTCAGTCGAAATTTGATGTCTTTTGCTTCCCATACGAAACCAGCCTTCGGGAAGCTTCCCTTGTAGATCCCTTTTTTCGAAATCCAAATTGTACTTATGAGGATATAATTGTTGTGAAAACAAATTGGTGACAAACAATATATTAATTATGAATATGATTATTTTCATATTATTTGATTTTAAAGATGTCTATTTTGATTTTTAATTCACAACTGTTAATGTGGTTTTATTTTCAAAAGCTTTAAAGCTGATTTTTTATGAAGTTATTTTTTCGTTTTTTTATAAAACCCAAATACAAATTCATTGGTGTAAATATTTCCATCCTTGTCTTTTATTATTGGGTATTCTATGTCAATAGGAAACTCTTCCAGAATGAAAGAAAACTGTCCTTTAACAATAGAATACAGCATTTCAATGCTTAAGGTGTTTTCCAGATTAACAAAAAGTTCATTATCTCCACTAGGATAAATAACGTAACGAGGTATTTTTTTTTCATTTCTCCAATTACGGATATTCTCTAATATTTCCTCTTTTTCATTTTTCTCCAAAATCAATTTCAATTCAGATGTTTTGACAGCCCATTTTGCCAGCGATAAAATTGTATGTTTATAGGTTACCCGAGGAAGAAATTCATAATCATTTGCAATGCTTCCCCAACTAAAACTAATTCCTTTCCTTTGTCCCTGAGTTTGCAGATCGCATAAAAAATGGTAAATAGGCATGGAATTATATGAATAATTGTGAGATGTACTCAATCGTGGAATTATTTGTTTATTTAATCGCTTTGACTTTAGTATTATTTGCGTTCCTTTAATTGAAATGTATAGGTCTGTTAAAGGAAGTTGATATTCTACGTCTACTGATGATTTTGATAAATAAGGAATTTCAAAAGGCCGAAGAATTGGTCGTAGTAAAATATTACCTGTCCTTGATTCTGGCAAATGAACTATTTCAGCAAGAATTGAGTCGTCGTTTTCTGTTTGTTCATATTGGGTAATATCAATCACAAAATTTTCAATGTCTTTATTAAGATGACAAAAACGACCATGCATATTAGCTGCACTGGAGCCCCCTGCTGCTCGAATATAAATTAAGGGGGAATTATCTTTGATTGAAAAAAATTGACAAATAGAAGAAAATGTTAAAGGTAAGTCATTCCAATTAGCTTCTAGAAAATCAAAATCACTGTCGGTAAGCTCAATTGAACCTGTATTTGATCTAATAGTTTCAATTAACTTCCTGTGTAAAATGGATAATATATGGTTCCATGTTCTATCCGTGTTTAATGGTTGCCTGGAAGGCAATACCAGATTTTCCAAAAGAGGGTTTGTTTCGCCCGTATTTTCGAGATATCCTATGCCGATATCCGTATCTAGTACATGTAGTAAAGGCATTTCTTTTTCTTCATACCGTTCTTTGAAATTTTGAATAAACTTTGATAATAACGTCTCTGTTTGAGGAATTGTAATTTTATTCAATATTACTAATGCTTCATGAATATCTTGGATTACCTTGTAGTCTAATTTATCAACGTAGGTTGGTTTCAACATATCTGTTTGAAAAATATATTTTGACTCATATGGTAATTCAAGTTTAGATATTTGTTGTTTTATATCTTTATAAAAAGAGATTGAAGAGCCAATGACAGTAGTATCAATATTTTTCAAAAGCTCTATTATTACTGCAATTCCATTTATTATGGATTCATCAACAGGAGTTTTTTCTAACGTTTCGTAAAGTTGATTCAGAAAATCTTTGCCTGTAACAGAGGGTTCCAGTTCACTAACCAATAGCTGGCTGTCGATTAATTCATGAATAAAATTGATAGCTTCTGTCAAGCTTATTTCGTTATCAACAAGAATATTAGCCAGTTCTTGAATACTCGTTCCGGATTTGGCATACGCTAATATCTTTGCCAAATCTTCAGAATAGTCAACTGCTGAAATATTATGGATTCTTCGGTTATTTTGGTAATAATACTCAATATAGCGTAAGCGTTCCTTAATTTGATAAACACTTGTATTTGAGTAAAAATTAATAGATTCCCTTATATTGGGTAACTTTGAAATTTCTTGAGCGAAATTGCACAAGAAATTCATATCCAATCTTGTAGTTCTTTTATATTCCTTTGTTGGAGCCAGTACAATATTCGTTTCATCAGATAATTTTCCCAATGATATTCCTGCAAACAGTCCAAATGGTGTACATCTGGATGACATTCGCGTAAAATACCGTAAAACAGACATTTTTAGCCTGTAAACATCTTTTTTTAAAACTAAATAACCTGATAGAAATTTTTGTATTTCATCATATAGAATAGGAGATCCTATGAAAATCGCTTCTTGTAAATGAGAATCGGATAAAAAATCTACCCATGAATTTTCATCTGTCTCTAGAATATCAAGTTTGTGTAATAGTTTTTGAAACGGGAAAAATGGGGTGCGAAACACATACGTATTAAATGATTCATATGCTATGTTAGGATGCTTTTCGTTTTTCATTAAAAGATTAGTATTCAGTATATAATATTTTGTTATTAATTGTAGTAAGTCTTGCTACATGTTTGAATTTGCTTTTGGGGTCGAGCAATGTCCAATGATTTACTGCATAAATTATTATCATTTTGCCTTTTAGTGTATCCATCATTAAAGAGTCTACACAAGCCTTTTGTATATTATTTATGTAATATACTTTTGTGTCGTTTTTTAACTTAATTTGTAAATCGTTTGATTTGTCAAGATAGCGGTATTTGGATAATATTCCTGCTATTTTGGAGCAATCGTCCTCTTTAGGAGAAATTATAGGACGAAATGATAATATGCATATTGCTATTACAAGAAATAATAATATGGAAAAGGTTATTATCCATTTCTTAGTGTTGAATCTTGTTTCCATAAGCATTTTATTTTTATAGATTTATTGAAGTCTAATTTATTGAAAGATTTAGAATGAGCGTCGATAATACGCAAAAATAATAATAAATAGAGATCATTGTATGATAATATTTCATCCAGTATGATAATCTTTTAACTCATTAAAAACACCATATCCCAATCAAAAGGAATTTTTTCTTTTTTGTAAGATAATAATACCAGCCCTATTCCTACAATCCCCTCAAGAAGAGAGTATTCTTCAGTCCAATCATTCTGATCTTTTACAGTCCATGTAGTATAACCTGCATTTTTTACAGTAGAAGTACCCATTTTTAGAGTTACATCAATCCAGTAATCCATAGCTTGTTCAAATTCGGTATGTTTTGTTTCGATATACATTCTGTTGAAAAACTGAGCGATTCCAGAAGATCCATGGCAAAAACAGGCATCAACCACGTAATTTTCTTTCAAATTTTTTCTTAATGCAATATGTTGAGCTATTTCAATAGAAGTATCTTTCCATATTTTGTTATTAAGATTCTTACCAGCTTGCCAATAAGCAAGGGCTACACCGATATCTCCATAGCACCATGCTAATCTACTGTGATCTTTTTTATCATATTTAGTATTGATCGTTGCATAGAGAGATAATGTATTTACTTTTTGAGTAGCAATATATTCAATAGCTCCAATTATCATTTTCCTGCATTCATCCTTCATAATCCCAAGTGCATAAATTTTCGATAATATAATTACAACACTCGGAATACCGTGAGCAAGAGATACGCTGGGTTCTAGATCTCCTTTTGAGCCAACTTTAAATAGCCAATAGCAATAACTATTATTCCAGATTGCATTTTCTTTTAAGCCATTAACGAGTTGTTCTAACGGGGCTTTATTATTTGTAAAAGAGTATTTTAAAATATAATATGTAGCTATACCAAGAGCTCCATGTAGAAAATCGTAATTATTATTGTTAAGATCGGTTTCCATTTTTGCAATAAGAAAACTGTCTAGTGCATCTAATATTTCTAATTCACTACTGTCAATAATATTATTCTTAGCCAGTAATAGTATTAACCAATTTATTCCGGCAATACCCTCGCAAAATGAATATTTAAAAGGTGTATTGATTTGATTAATAGAATTAAATGCTAGTATTATAGGGTTTTGTATAACCTCACTATATTTGTTTATGTCATCTTTGAAATATGTCAGATATAATAAAGAAATACCACCTCTGCCAGAGTATAGCCCATTGTCATTTGTATTTATTTCTTCATCAAGGAAATTAGAAATAATTACTTCTGCTTTTTCCTGACATAATTTTTCAAGATTCATATTGTTATTATTGTTAAAAATATTTTATCTCATTTGCCAATAATATGAAATCTTCTGAAACATAAATATATATAGATAATTAAGTTTCAGAAGATTTGCATATAAAACCGCTGTTAAAATTATATGTATATGATACAAGTGGTTTTAATATAACTACTTCTAAAAATCATTACACTTTCCATTACACCATGAAAAGCAAGAATCGTTGATAGTAGGGAAATCGCAATGATTATTGGGTGTATCGCAAGTAAATGCACAACTTGGCTTATCTGAAGCCGGAACAGGAACACATTCTGAACCAATTGTTGCACTAACATTTACTCCACCAGTTCCAGCACCAGTTTCCCCAACGATTCCACCACCAAAAATTTTATTTTGTTCGAGTTTTGCAATAGTTTCTTTGTTTAATTGCAGTCTTTTATTATTCATATTCTTATTGAGATATTATGCCACATTTCCTATGTTTATGCAATGGAAAATGTAACAGATTGATTAAAATATTTGAATGTCAATTTTATTTATATGGAATGACGAAATGTGTTAATTAACACAAGTAACCATATTTGCGCCTCAAAGGATAGTCGCTAAGAGGTGGGTGAATTTGATTTATCCGCTGTAGTTATTGTTTTGGAAGACATCTTGTTTTTATACTGTTTTGCAGTGAGGCCTTATCAGCAGGCATTTTAATTATCATTGGAGCTAGCGAAGCTGTAATAATAAATTTATATAATAGGATTTTATATTATTTTGAGGTATGTTAATAATAGAATATTTTAAATTTGTTGTTGATCAAGATGTGCAAAAATAAATCTATATCACCGCCAGTTTTTGGCGGTGATCCGTCAATATTTAATTTTCTTCCATTTTTTTAACAAGATAATAAGTTCTCCTTTGTGAACAAAAGCTTATTCTGAATCCAATTTCCCGTAACTCTGACATATAGCGTTCAAGAGTTCGTTTTGATACACAAATTCTTTTGCATAATCCATCTGCTGTGCCTGTATTGCCTTTTTCAATAAGTTCAAGTAAATAGTCTAGTTGTTGTTTCTTATCAGTGAATTTCATATATTATATAATTGTATATTTAATTAATATTAAGTTTAATTTATATCTATGATTTTTTATTGAACGTAAGTCAATGGCAAACTTATTAGTGAAATTTGCAATCTTTTACTACGAACAATGGCTTAGGAGTCTTACTGTTAAGTTACTACATAGCCATTCCTGGAAACTAGAGCACTTTCATGTTAAATAATAAAAAAATATAAATATACATTACCTTAATGTGTATTTATATTAATTATATATAGTGTGTATCCTGATTATAAAGGACACATCGTTCGAAAGGATCGATGTGTGTGTCAAAAATACAAATATATTTTCTTTTTAAGCTAAATACAGATGAATATATTTTATAAGGTGAGTAGCTATTTAAAAACTTACTTAATATCTTACTCTAATTAATGCTATAATACTTGAGAAATTACGTAAAAGTGACTCTGGGTTAATGTTTGGATATTAGTCTTAGTGGACAAACATTAGTCAAAAGGTCCATGAGTATTAATTTGGTATTCGTACTGAGGTTAATCAAAGATTATGGGTGGAAATATTGCAGATTAGGAAGAAAATTCTACATAATCCTTAAATAGAAAAGTGTATAGATGCAAAATTGAAAAAATGCCTATTCCACCTATTGTTTAATAATGGCACTTGTCTAAACCCCAAAAGGCTAATCTCTTTTCAAGATTAGCCTTTTGAAGTTCCTAATTTATTTTCTGTTATTTGATATAACTTAGTCCTTCGGTTGCGGATGTGTCGGCAGGACGAATCATTAATGCTTTGTTGAAGAGTACTTTGGCTTCACGAAGTTTGCCGAGCTTGAAATTTGTCCAAGCATACATAATTACCGCATCATAGTCAAAAGGGTAGAGATTTACAA
>Ga0209639_1002128_pt1 | contig 16638 bp, 14 predicted proteins | sample EPASupsiteHSE605_FD_187268 | JGI IMG/M metagenome (GOLD analysis project Ga0209639, IMG submission 187268) | Bioremediated contaminated groundwater from EPA Superfund site, New Mexico - Sample HSE6-05 (SPAdes) (version 2) | ecosystem: Environmental > Aquatic > Deep subsurface > Groundwater >...
CGTATTCGCCACCTTCGCCAAGCAGCAAACCGTCAGACTGTCTAAAAACCTCCCTTTGTCCTGCTGTATTAACAGCCTGATTGTTAGCAATTTGTTTATTTTTGATTAGTTTAATTACTTGATTTTTATTATATTTGTTATGTAATTAAACGGGTTTATTTATGAAGTTTATAAATGGCACAAACAGACATCAGGTAGAGATTTACACTCGATGTTTGGACCAAACCATCGAAAAGGATAATGAAGTTCGTATTATCGACCTTTTTGTGGATAGTATAAAGCCAGAGGAGTTTGGTTTCGACATGGAATTTGTTGACAATGGTCGTCCAGCATACCATCCGGCAGATTTACTTAAACTATTCATTTATGGATATTTGAATAAAATACGTTCATCTCGTGATTTAGAAAAGGAATGCAAGCAAAAGATCAAATATTACCAACTCAATTTTTTACCAAAAGTATTCCGGATATATTTTAAAAACACTTTAAAACGGCTTAAATTTGAGCAAAAAATTGCACTAAACGGAGGTTTTTAGACGAACTGCCGTTATATGCCATTACACTAAAAACCTCAGATAGAAAATAAAATGTATAATTTATTTGTATCAGCTGACGAAAACTCTTGGGAAGGAAATCCATTTGAAATGGACTTATCAAGGTGTATTCGCGAATATACTGACAAGGAAATCGTTGAGAAATATCAAGACCTTACTGAGGCTATAATTCGAGAGATCAAAAGATTTCTTTGTCTATTTGCAATTGATAATCACTTAATTTTACTCTCTATTTTGCAAACATGCAAGTATCAGGGGGTTAATTTCTTTGAGTTTTCAAAAAGTAAAAGAAATGAGCAACATAAAACTATTTCAAAGCAAGCAAATTCGGTCGGAATGGAGTGAAGTAGAACAAAAATGGTATTTTGCTATAATTGACGTTGTCGAAATTCTTACTGAAAGCAACAATCCTCGTAGGTATTGGAGCGACCTCAAAAGGAAACTTAACTCCGAAGGATTTTCTCAGTTGTACGAAATTATCGTACAACTGAAGATGACTTCATCGGATGGAAAAAAATATGTAACAGATTGTGCAGATGCAAAGGGGCTCTTGCGAATTATTCAATCCATACCATCGCCTAAGGCTGAACCTTTCAAGCAATGGTTAGCTCAAGTTGGTTCTGATAGATTGGATGAAATTGAAAATCCGGAATTAGCAACTCAACGAACACGTGAGTTATATAAGCTTAAAGGATACCCCGATGACTGGATTGAAAAACGAATGCGTAGTATTGCAATTCGTGATGAACTGACTGAGGAGTGGAAAAATAGAGGAGTAAAAGACCAAATTGAATATGCTATTCTCACTGCTGAAATTTCAAAAGCAACCTTTGGATTGACACCTTCTGAATACAAAAAAGTAAAGGGGTTGAAAAGTCAAAATTTGCGTGACCACATGACCGACCTTGAATTAATTTTTTCAATGTTAGGAGAAGCTTCAACGACAAAAGTAACCAGAGCAAAAAATGCAAAAGGATTTATTGAAAATAAAGTAGCTGCTCGGATTGGAGGCAAAATTTGACGTTAGTCAGAAGCATGAAAACAGCGAAATGAGGAGATTAATCGGCATAATCCGGGCATATTTTGCGGAGAAAATACCATTTGCGGTGAATAAGTCTTATATTTGTCGCATAAAATGCGGAGAATGAAAATTTATTTACACGAAAGAGAGAACTGGACTGACTTCACTTGGGACAACAAAAAAGTGATGATAAAACTTGGTGAAGCTAGAAATCAACAAGGCAGGCTTCTTGGGAAAATGGAATCACTTGGATTTGACTTACAAAATGAAGCAGTCTTAAATACACTGACATTAGACGTAATTAAATCATCTGAAATTGAAGGAGAATTCCTTGAAGTAGAACAGGTTCGTTCATCAATTGCAAGACGATTAGGAATTGATATTGCTGGTTCAGTGGAATCAGAACGTTATGTTGAAGGAGTAGTTGAAATGATGCTTGACGCTACGCAACGATATAATTTACCTCTGACAAAAGATAGATTATTTGGTTGGCACGCCGCTTTGTTTCCATCAGGATGGAGTAATCTTTATAAAATTACCGTTGCTGATTGGCGAAAAGACACAACAGGGCCAATGCAGGTTGTATCAGGACCAATGGGAAAAGAAAAAGTTCACTATCAAGCTCCCGATTCTGATAGAATTGAATTTGAAATGGAAAAATTCTTAAACTGGTTTGAAAACGAGCATGAAATAGATTGGGTTCTTAAAGCTGCTATTGCTCATTTATGGTTTGTGTCAATTCATCCTTTTGACGATGGAAATGGTAGAATAACAAGAGCAATCACCGATATGACATTAGCTCGTTCGGATAAAAGTGTTAGGCGATTTTATAGTATGTCTGCTCAAATTAGAGTTGAAAGAAAAGACTATTATGAGAAACTTGAAAAAGCTCAAAAAGGAAACTCTGATATCACAGAATGGATATTATGGTTTTTGCAATGTTTAATTAATGCAATTGATTCTACAGAAGAGACTTTGTCGAAAATACTTTATAAAGCTGAATTTTGGAAGTTACATTCTAAAACGATTTTTAATGAGAGGCAGCAAAAGATAATTAATCGATTACTTGATGGATTTGATGGAAAGTTAACAACTTCAAAGTGGGGAAAAATTAATAAATGCTCCCAAGATACAGCTCTTAGAGATATTCAAGATTTAATAAAGAAAAATATTTTACAGAAAGAAGCAAGTGGAGGACGAAGTACAAATTATGAATTAAAAGAAATGCCAGGCGGTAACAATCTGTATATGTCATAGCCGGTTTTGTGGGTAATTGTAGGTTAATCTCCCGCATTCACTTCATCTCGGCTTGACAGGACTGTGCTTCGAAATCGCCACCTTCGGGTAGCTGCCAAACGTTATCATTACTGGGCATTCATAAGGATTTCGCAATCGCGATACCCTCCCTTGCTTTCATTTTATGAAAGCGAAAGTGAAAACCTGTTCTTATTTTTGGTTTTCCGGTTGGTCCGTAAGCTTATGATCTGCAATAGAAACCGTATTCCAATGAAGGAAAAGAAGAACAAACTGTAAATCGGGATAAGAAGAAGGGCTATTCTTAAAGCCAGCAGAAAATAATGAGCAGGATCCATATTTATAGATTCATACCCTGCAAATAAAGCTATGCAAACCATTAGCTGAGAACCTGTAATCAGCAAAATGCTGAGTACAGTTAAATGAATCAATGTGCTCCTAAATTTCATCTACTGTTTCTTTTCTGCAAAGAAACAAGATGAAAACAAAGCAGAGGTAAAGGAATCTTTGTTTTACTGTAAATTTATTGTTGTTCTTTCACACGCTGTAATCCGGCTTTCGCTTTCTGGTGGATGCCATTTTTATATTCGTCAGGATTTAGCGAAAGGCATTTTGTAAAAAAGTAACGGGCTTTGGCTGGCTTATCCAGTTTTTCGTAAACCAGTCCCAGATGAAGAGCAGCATTGGCTGCAAAATACCATGGCGCATCAGCACCTGTTCCCAATGTTCGCTCATAAAAAGGAATAGCTTCGGTAAGCCTTCCCCATTCATGGTAGATGCGGCCATAACGATAGGTTAACTCCAGTGTGTCTTTCCGGGTGCGCAGGTGATCTTCTGCCGCTTTCAGATATTCCAGCGCTCGCTCGTAATACCCTCCATCCGACAGTAATCGTGCTTTTAATAACCAAAGATTGGGAAGTTCTTTTTTCTGCGATTCTTTGATTGCCTGTTTGTCTTCATCAACTTTATCATTCCCGATCGTCTGAATCCGGTTCATATATTCTCTGTACTTTGCTTCATCCTGATCTAAAAGATAAAACCATGCAATTTTCTGCATTGAGGCTTTTTTGTAAGAATCGCCTTTAAAGTGCTGTAAAAAAATAAAAAACCAGGTACAGGCATCTTTATCGAGACGGGTTAGCTTTGCCAAACCAAGCATGTAGTTCAGATAGTGAAAAGGATACACCCCCGGGGAATCGTTTTTGCTCATCAGAACTTTGATCGCGTTATCTGTTTGTCCAATGTAGGTGTATGACCGGGCTTTTGCATAAATCAAAATTGGCGATGTTGCCAAATTTTGAGCATTGTCAATGTTTTTGAAATTTTGAAGATTTTCGCGGGTTTTCTCTTTATCAGACAAAAGGGTAATTGATAAAATGCTTTTGTACAGCAATAGCTCGGGTTGAAGAAATGAATAGGAGTTTTCTTTCAGTGAAGTGTTCCACGCAGTTTCTATCTCAGTAGTCCCTTGCCAGATCGTACCTTTGAACGTAAGCGATTTAGCAATTCCTTTCCATTGATCCGGTACAACGTCAATCGCTGCATGAAGGAGCCCCAGGTTTTTAAGATTCGGATAAAAAGAGGGGAACATCTTTTGATTCTCAATCAATAAACTATGTCCTCTTTTTACTTCAAATCCAGCTTTAAGGAGTTGAAAAACGGAGGAAATGTCTCCTGCTCCCATTAAACGGACAAAGGCACTGTGCAGATGAATTTCCGATAAAACGTATCTGTTCCAGGGCGATTTGAATTTATTCTCTTCTATTTTATCCAGAGCCTTATCCCGAACATCAAAATAGGCGTCTGTTTCTGTACTGCTTTGCCCTACCGTTGCTTTGATAAACGCGATATATTCTTCCAGAAAATAGGGAAACAGATTATCAGGATGTGCTTTTTTTTCATTTTGAATATATGCCTGTGTTTCTGAAAACCGGAAATTATATAAATCGTAAAATGCATCTTTAACCTTGCTATCGGCGATAAACCGATTTTGAGCATTCAGACTTGAGAAAGTAAATGAAATACAAAGTATTGTGAGAAATGAGAGAATCGGTTTCACGTCAATTTTCATGAATAATCACGTTAATCAGATACGAAAGTACAGAAAATCTGAGGTTCGGACGAAGTTAATCACGAGAATTTCCCTCTTTTATCTAAAACGTGAAGATTAAATCGGTAATAATGCCGCCTGCATATAAAACGCTGGCAATACCATTAAGGGTGAAAAAAGCAAGGTTTACTTTTTTAAGATTATCATGTTTCACGAGCAGGTGCTGATAAAGAAGCAGACTCAGAAAAAGAATAGAACTGATTAGTCCTGCAACTTTAAGATGTATAATCTGCATGATAGAAATGCACATTGCACCGGCGATAATGTGAAAAATTCGTGAAACCCAAAGCGCATGTTTTGCTCCGAAGTATGCAGGGATTGAAAATAATTTGTTTGATTTGTCAAAAGATTCGTCCTGAAGAGAATAAATGATGTCGAACCCGCTAACCCAAAACAGTACCATTATCGAAAGCATTATTGGTACAATGGCGAACTCTCCGGTTGCGGCCAGATATGCACCGATAGGAGCAAGCGAAAGCCCGAGCCCAAGTACAAGGTGGCTTAAAGCAGTGAAACGTTTGGTAAAACTATATCCTAAAATTACGATAAGTGCAACAGGAGACAGATAGAAGCAGAGTGAATTGATAAACCAGGTTGTGAGAATAAATAGTACAGAATTCAGGATGATAAAAAATAAGGCCGACTTGGGATGGATGGTTCCTGCCGGAATTTCTCTGTTTTGTGTACGCTCATTTGCTTTATCAAATTCTTTGTCGACAAATCTGTTAAAAGCCATGGCTGCATTGCGGGCAAAAACCATACATAAAACAACCAAACCTAACAACTTCATACTAAATCCGGCAACTTCGGCTCCTAAAAAATATCCAACCAAAGCAAATGGCATTGCAAACAAAGTATGGCTGAATTTTACCAGCGACATATAGTTTTTAACTATCCGGATTTTTCTCATCGAATTCGTTTTGTGCAAAGGTAAGCATTCACGAAAAAAGGTTAACATTGCACTTATGAATCATCGTAAAAAGATTAGTTCGCTTTTATATTATCTTCTTCATGCTCAAACCCGCCATGGAGTACATTCACCGTTTGTGTATCAGCTTTTTGATGAGGTTATCCGTGATTTTAGCGTAAAAAATGAATACAAAGAGGTTGAAAAATACCGTTCCGGATTTTTAAAAAGCAAAGCCACTCTGGAGCGTTCTGATTTTGGGGCAGGCATATCTGATTCAGGAAAAACGCAGAAAAAGGTTGCGGAGATAGCGCGTATGTCAACCAAAGGAAAGTTGTACGGGCGGCTTTTATTCCGGCTTGCCCGCCATTTTGAACCCAAAACTATCGTTGAACTCGGAACTTGCTTTGGAATAGGATCTCTGTATTTATCAAAAGCATGCCCTGATTCCAGAGTCTTTACGCTGGAAGGATGCACAGAAACGGCAAAAATTGCCCAGTCTGTTTTTGATCATGAAACCGTATCAAATATTTCATTGCTACAGGGGCTTTTTGATGAAAATCTGCCTTGTTTGACAGATAAAATTAAACAACCAATATTTGTTTATGTGGATGGAAACCACCGGAAAAAGCCGACACTGGATTATTTCAATTTCTTTCTTCCTCTTGTAAATGAGGAGTCGGTTCTCGTCTTCGACGACATACACTGGTCGGAGGAGATGGAGGAGGCATGGAATATGCTTCAAAGTCATCCTGCTGTAACAATTAGTGTTGACCTGTATCAGTTTGGAATACTCTTTTTTAGGAAAGAGATTATAAAACAACACTTTATACTGAGATTTCCGGTATAACCGAAGTCCAAAACAAAAAGCCCGTTCGATTTTGAACGGGCTTTTTTATCTTTTTTCAAGACTTATATTTAAGCCAAAGCGTTTACTTTCTTTGTTATTTTCGATTTGAGATTCGCTGCTTTATTCTTATGAATAATCGAGCGTTTTGCCAATCTGTCGATTAAAGAAACCATTTTTGGTAAATCTTCAGTTGCTTCTTTTTTATCAGTAAGCATACGAAAACGTTTCAACGCGTTACGCATTGTTTTTGCGTAGTAACGGTTGTGTATTTTTCTTTTTTCGTTTTGACGAATTCTTTTTAAAGCTGACTTGTGGTGTGCCATAATAGAAAATTACTTTAAGAAGTAGCCCGTAGGGGATTCGAACCCCTGATCTCCAGAATGAAAATCTGATGTCCTAGGCCAGCTAGACGAACGGGCCACGATTTCAATAAACTTGTTTTGTTTGTTTATTTTCCCATCGTTTTGGGATTGCAAAAGTAGTAACAATTTTTAATCCACCAAACATTTGGTACAGTTTTTTTTTATCAGACCATAAAGTTTTTCTCATCTGCCTGAAAACGAAAGCCTAAGCGCTTTCCGGTTTTCAATCGCATGTTGTCAATGTTGTATTGCATCTCGTAAACGGTTACTTGTTTTACTTCATCATAGGGGGGGGTGAGCAGGTCGAAATTGGAGGTGTAAAGGATTGCTGATTCCACTATTTGCTTGGCATCCGTTTCGGAAAGTACCCGGTTTTCGAAACTATTGTACAACATGTTGAGCTCTTTTTTGCCTTCAACCAGATAATGACGTTCTTTATTGATAAAAACACGCCCAATCATGTATCCGTAATCGTTTTCGCGGTTGTATTTGAAAGAATCGGCCAGGAAGTTATAGATATTGATTACTCCGCAATAGGAACGTTCAAAGTCGTCTTTGATATAAGGTGTTCGCATAATTTCATGATTACGCGGAAATTCGAAGATATTTGTATGCATCATAAAAATCAGAATATCACCGGCAAATTTCAGCTCAAACTCAAATTCTCCTCTGTCGTGATACTCAAATGCAATACGCTTTTCATCATCCGGAAGCTTCTGCCTGAACCCGTCAATTACTTCTACAATGGCATTTTTAAACATTGTGAACGACTCTTTCGTCGTGTCGTAAATATCTTGTTTTAAGATGGCTTTTCGAAGGATGGTTTCGAAAAGTGCGTTTCCGTTGGCTAGATTGTCCATTGTTATACTTTTTGCAAAGATGGTAATTTCTGAGCTTTTGCGAAAGCTTTTTGGATGAAAACTCTTTCATAAAACGGCTGTTATATCAATGTGAATCCCAAAATAATCAAAACTTACCCTTGTATTCCGGTCAAAAATGTACAGAAAGATGAATGAACCTGCTCAACAGAGTCCGAACCGTTTACGAAATGAAACAAGTCCTTATTTGCTTCAACATGCATATAATCCGGTCGACTGGCACTCGTGGAGTGAAGAAACTCTCCAAAAAGCAAAATCTCAAAACAAACCGCTGTTAATTAGTATCGGATATTCTGCCTGTCACTGGTGTCATGTGATGGAACGTGAATCATTTGAAGATGAACAGGTAGCTCAACGGATGAATGAACATTTTATTTGTATCAAAATTGATCGTGAAGAGAGGCCGGATGTTGACCAGATTTACATGGATGCAGTACACATGCTGGGTTTGCAGGGCGGATGGCCGCTCAACTGTTTTGCATTGCCCGACGGAAAGCCCTTTTGGGGTGGAACCTATTATCCAAAGCAACAATGGATGGAATTACTTTCGCAAATTGCGTTTCTATATCAGAATGATTTGCATAAAGTGAAAGAACAGGCAAACCAACTTACCCTGGGACTGGCATCCACAAGTTTCGTGAAGCAACCTCTGTCTGATTTTCTGTTTTTACCTCAGGATGCAGAGATGTTTGCTGCAAAGATTTTGAAAAATATTGATACTGACTACGGTGGATTGAAAGGTGCTCCCAAATTTGCCATGCCTTCGGTGTTTTCGTTCTTATTGAGTTACGCTCAGCATAAAACGCAAAAGAGCATTCCGGGAGAAGTTGAAATTACATTGAAAAGAATGGTGTTGAGCGGACTTTTTGATCAGGTTGGCGGTGGTTTTTCCCGTTATTCAACCGATGTGAAATGGAAAATTCCTCACTTCGAAAAGATGCTGTATGACAATGCTCAGCTTGTTTCGCTCTATGCCCAGGCCTACCAGATGCAGCCGGATGAATTGTACAAACAATGTATAGAATCAACCCTTCGGTTTATTGATCTGGAGATGACTGCACCGGACGGAGGTTTTTATTCGGCACTTGATGCCGATTCGGAGGGTGTTGAAGGCTTGTTTTATTCCTGGACTCTGGATGAGTTGAAACAAGCGTTGCAGGATGATTATACGTTGTTTGCTGAATATTTTCAGGTTGAAACCGAAGGGACATGGGAAAACGGACGTTCCATACTGATGCCTCTGTATGATAAAGAATTGTTTGCGCATCAACATAACATAAGTGTTTCCGACCTGATGTTGTTTCTCGAAAAGGGGATTTCGAAGTTACAGAACGTAAGAGCGGAAAGAATTCGTCCGGGACTGGACGACAAACAGCTCGCTTCGTGGAATGCACTTATGATTAAGGCTTATGTTGAGGCGGGAATTGCACTTAAGAGTGAGCCATATCTGGCGAAAGCGATATCCGCAATTCAGGCTTTTGAAACTCATTTTCTGAATACGGGAAACGGAGGTTTATACCATTCCTATAAAAACGGTCGACAAAAAATTGAAGGCTTAGCCGAAGATTATGCCTTTGCGGCAGATGCATTTCTTGCCGTGTATCAGCTTGATTTCGACGAAGAATACTTGTGGAAAGCGAAGCGTTTTATGGAATTTGCCATCAAGAACTTTTGGGATGAAAAAAGCGGACTCTTTTATTTTTCACGTGAAGACGATGCAACGTTAGTTGTCAGGAAGCATGAGGTGTACGATGGGGTTATTCCTTCTTCGAACGCCGTTTTGATGAAGCTGCTGTTTTATCTTGGCCATTATTTTGAGAATGATGAATGGATACTGAAAAGCAAAAAGGCGGTAAGTGCAATTTCGCAAAGTATAAAAATGTACCCACAATCGTTTTCGGCCTGGGCCCAATTATGGCTGATGTTTTCAACTGACTTTTCAACGGTTTCAATTTCAGGGGAAAATGCTCACCGGATAGCCAAAGAGTTGCGGGATTTGAATTTGCCCAATGTGCTGATAGCTGCTTCCGTAAATTCATCAGAGCTGCCTTTGCTGAAAAGTAAAAAGAGCTCAAAAGGGCTACCGTTAATTTATGTATGCAAGGGAAACTGTTGCTCTGAACCAGTATATACAATAGCGGACACGTTAAAACTGCTTCAGGGATAATTCTGAAATATTTTTTACAGAATTTACAGATTAGAGCGGAATCATTACTTTTGCTTTGCAATCAACAAAAAAAACAGCGAATTCAATTTTCTTTCCGATGGAATTTATCTTGCAAAGCTGCAAACTACGTTCCTGGCAGCTTGACGATGCAAAAGAGGTGGCAAAACAGGCCAACAACGAAAACATAGCCCGTAATCTCCGGGACGGCTTTCCCTATCCTTACCGCATAAAACATGCACGGTTTTGGATAAAATCAGTACTGAAAAATACTCAAAACATCAATCTTGCTATCGAACTTGATGGAAAAGTAGTTGGCAGCATTGGATTTTTCCCTTTCGATGATGTATATCGTTTAAGCGGAGAAATCGGGTACTGGTTAGCCGAACCACACTGGGGAAAAGGAATTGTAACAGAAGCAGTAACGGTTCTTACCGATTATATTTTTCAACATTCAGATATTGTCAGAATTCAGGCAGAGGTGTTTCAGCAAAACCCGGCATCGGCTCGTGTACTGGAAAAAGCCGGATATAAACGTGAAGCCACCCTCGAAAAATCAGTGGTTAAATCCGGCGTACTGATGGATGCCTGGATGTATGTGAAACTGAAGGGGCAGGAAAAGAATAAAAAGGAAAGCACTTTGCGTGAAAACCTTTAATGCTAAAGCCACAAAAGAGATTGATAGGAATTGAGAAAGATTGATAGGATGAACTCCTGACTTCTAAATTCTTCCTCACCGTCCCACCACCAGCTTTCCAACTTCCTTATAGGTTGTATTTGTTACTAAAATAAGTTGATAGATATCAACGGGGGCATTACGTAAAGGGTGCAATATACTAAGAGCTTGCCCAAGTATCGTTCAATCTGAAACAATCTCTAGGTGCTGCGCATCGATCATATTCCTGATTTATTAGCAATAGTTTTTTTTCATTCAAATAAATAAATTACAAATTCCAATTTTAGGATCAGTTTGCACTGGATATAAGTCAATTAGAACAAATTCTCCTTTATTATTTAGCCGATAAACAGTAAGTTGCTTTTTTTTGCTTGTTTTAGCAATCTCAAAAAAATTATCAACCGATGTTACGGGCTTTTTTTTGCTAAAAAGTATTATATCACCAACATTAACACAACTATGTTTTTGATTGTTTTCAATTCCGATGACAACAACCCCGAATGTGTCGATTGCAATTCCTGAAATTTGAGGCATTTTTTTATTTTTTTTTGAATGCAATAACATTCTATAATACATTTTCATTGCATTCACATATGTCTCTGCATTCACATCTTTACTTTTATTGTATTGATAATATTCATCAAGTGAAATAATTGCGTCCTCAAACATTTTAGCTGTTGCTAGTTTTATTACTTTTTCATACATTAACCATTGGTCATCATCTTTGTTTAATTTACACTTATTACGAAGACTTTCTTGGGCTTGTTTTAATCTTACCTTTTTGACTTCTAACTCCTCTTTTAATGTATTATTTATCTCTATTTTCTTTAGAATACGACTAAAATCCTGTTGCATTATTTTTACATCTTTGTCTTTGGAACCGACTAATGCAGAATAATCACTCATCAAATCGTTATATTTATTATGTGCTCTATCAAAAAGGCTTTTTGCCTCTAGCTTAGAAAGCATTTTTACAGGAGGAAATTGAATCATAAATGGTACAAAATTTGCATAAAAATCTTCTTTTACTTTTTGTGGCATTACTGCAACTAACTCAAGAAAAGAAAAATACGCCATCTCTCCTGATATTTGTAGCATGTCAAATTCTAAATGTGTAGCTTTATCTAACCAATTTGAAGTCAATAATGTAACTTCTTCTGATTGTAGCTTTTTATAAAAATCTTTGATTTCTTGCATTGAAACAGGATAGGTTGAGTTATAAAATGCATTAATATCTTCAATTGGAATATTTGTTTTTGATATAATATTAATACTTTCTGTTGGTATCTTTATATTTGATGGGACAGAGTCAATCTTTGAAAGCCTAAATATTAAATAATCATAAAATTCTTTCTGTATATTAATTACATCTTCTGCATTTGCTCCTTCTAATTTCTTTCTACAATCAGACCATTTCTTACGAATATTTTTAAGATTGATAAGCTCATTATGATATAGTTGAAATTTCAAACTCATATCTCCAATAATTGCCGCTGCTGCTTGTTTCTCTCTTTTATTAAAAGGTTCTTTATTTTCAATAATTGTAATTACTATCGCCAAAATAGTGCAGATAACTGCTATTGTAATTAGAACCCAAGGCTTAACAATTTTAAACTTAACCCAATCAGTCTTATCTAAAAGGTACATCGCAAAACCAGCAATAGAAATTGTGGTTGAAATCCAAGTCAATATTTTTAGAAACATAGTATTATATTTTAAAAGTTAAAATTCACTCTATTTGCATTCAGACATTTTGGTGCTTTTATAGCCTTGTTACTAACATTTGGCAGTATAAAATCGTTGGGGATTGTGTGACTGCAAACCTATTCTGTCTCTCATTACAGAGTTTGCCAACAGAAACTTAGCTTGCAAATTGCACAGAAATCGCTATGTTTTATGACCGCTTGTTGGCAAACGTTTATTTTATCATTTCAATATTCTTTGCTTGTGGGCCTTTATTTGATTCAAATATATCAAATGAGAAGTTTAAACCAGGTTTTATATAAAATTTGTACACTTTTTGAATCTCGGTATAGTGAACAAAAATATCATTTTCTGTATTATATATACGTACAAATCCAAATCCACGAACGTGGTCGTAGTATGTGAGTTCGCCGCTATACTTTGAAGATTTAACAGTTGGCAATAACTCTTCTGTAAATGCTCTAACAGAATGAGCTTGTCTTGGAAGTGTAGTTGTCTTTTTTAATACTTCTAATAACTTATTCTCTAAATTTTTGAAAATACTTAAAGCTTTTTCTCTATCCCAAAGCGAATCAAGAATTTTAGTACAGTATCGTTCAATTTCCTTATTTGAATTAACATTAATCGGGATTTTTTCACCAGCAACCTGAATCCTAAACATAAGAAGTAAATGAAATTTAAATTTTCTGGTTGCCTGATTTAATTTGCTTTCTCGATAAAAGTCATCAATTACACTTAATGCCAAACCACTGGTATAATAAGGAAAAAATGAATGATTTTCTTGAAAAAGCCGAGAGCTATATGATTTAAGTAATTCCCCAAAGTATCTATGAGTACTTTGGGGCTCATTCAAAAACATAGCTACATAAGAAGCAATTTGAGTAGACAAACCAACAATTTTTTCGCTTTTTGCTTTTGAACCTAAAAATTGTTTTGAACGTCTTTCATAATAAACTTTTTTGTTATCCTCTTTTTCAAATGTCAAGTAGAACTCTTCCAGCTTCTTATGAAATGGTTTTAATATTTCAAACGACTCATTTTTTACTTCTGTTTGACTATTTGTTGCTCTTATAATATCATTTATAGTATCATCATCGTCAGTAACAATCAATTTTAAAGGTATAAAAACCGAATTATCAATTTTATCATTTAAGCTATGAAGTACGTGCGATGTTTGACAACCGTTTACTATTTGAAAATCACTTATTTTGAATGCACTTCCAACTTTGTTTAAACTTTTAGCAACTATTGTAATCCCGTTATTTAAAAGCACAAATTTATCTTTGGCTGTAGTATTTTCAATTGTTCCTCTAATTCCACTATTTACTTTATTAAATCCTTGAAAATCTCGAACATTATCATAGAATATGGTTTTGATAATATCACCATCATCGTCTGAGATTATCTTTATTAATTCAAGAGCGGGAAGTAATCCTAAATATGATTCTGCTACTTTATCAATTTTGGGTAGAATGGTATGTTTTTCAAAAATTATTTCTTTTGTAATCTTGTTTTTAATCTCTCGATAAAGAGCCTTTAACCTGTCAGCATCAATTGGAATAAATTTGATGTCTGAAAATAAATCAAAGCACCTTAAGTCTGTAATACCCGAATTTATTATAGTTTGTAAGTTAGGGTCAGCTAACCATTTACCTGTCGTAGCATAATACAGCTTTAAAGCCGGACTTTTCTCCATCTTTATGCTGTTTTTGTAAATATAATCTTTTACATCTCTCAAGTTTAATAATTCATCTTCAAAATTAAGTTCCCCATCTCTAAAAAATTCCTTAACAGAAGAGATAAATGTATTAATACCACCTATATCAAATCCATCGGATGTCTTTGATTGAATGAAACTAAATTCAATATTTAATAAATCAGCATCTTGTATAAAATAATCAATTTCTTCTTGGGTTGTAATAAGGTGGTTATTTGTCATAATTGCTAAACCATCTATTCCAGGATTTCTTGTTCCACCAACATTTATCTTATCCAAAGATGAGCGGTCTGGGTAAATTTTGGATGCAAGAATATAATTTACAAAGTGCTCAAAAAGCTTGGAATTATCAACATTACCGTAATTATATTCAAGCTTAAAATCATCAATAAAACTTTGAATTATTCTATCCATATCTATAAATTATTGCGATATACTCTTTTCTACATAAAGCCTAACATTTAAATAAACACAATTGCGATTATTTCTGATTTAGTTAAAATACAAATTTTATCAACAAATTTATGGTTTTTCGTATTTTTAACCAAACTACGATTGATTCATTTACATCTGTTATTTTCTGGTCAACAAAAATAATAAAGTTTTAAACTGCATGCAACTTAATGAAAAAAATAACAAATTCCCTCTTACCTTCCCACCACCAGCTTTCCAACTTCCTTATTATTGGTATTGGTTACTAAAATAAGCTGGTAGATACCACGGGGGGCATTGTGTAAAGGAATGTGCAGGGTGCTTTCACCGCAAGGCCAGGGATAGGCCGCCACGGTTTTACCTCCAAAATCATAGATAAACAAAGTGCCTTCCCTGTAGGGCTGGGTGGCTGTTATGCTTACTTCACTGCCTGCCGGGTTAGGGCTGAGTTTAAGTTCTTTAATATGGACAGGTTCTTTAAACTCTTCTATTCCAACCCCGCAGTTAGGGGTCATACATCCAAATCGATCTGTTGTAAAAAACCATGACTTTATCGGAGTTGAAGAATTAAGGTGTATTCTGCCACAACAGGCAAGTCCTTCACCACACTCTATAATATCTTCTAAACGAACCATGTAGTATTGAGGAGAATACTTAAAAAATTCAACGTTGTGTTGCGTATTTATTTTCAGGTAATAAAAATTATTCTCGTAGTTTTGAGTTCCTGCAATCAAACAATCACCTTTGGAGGTAACCCTAAATGCCCTTGTTCCACTATGAATTGTATCAAAGCAATATACCGAGTCCCAGATCACTGCCCCGTTTAAAGGATTCAGTTTTACCAGTTTCAAAACTGATGAGCTTGAAGGAGTTGTAATTACCGAATCAAAGGCAACCATCAGGCAGGAATCCGGCGTAGGTTCTACCCATGCTTCATTATGCCCGTTAAAATATTTTTGCCATTTAATATTCCCGTCAATATCTAGCCGAACTACCACGGGTTTACCCGAACACCACCCTGATACCACCACGCTGCTATCCGGCAATGGAACCCCGTCTTTCAGGTTGCAGGTAAAACTGGTACTCTGAATACTCTTTTGCCAGATCATTCCCCCGCTTTTGGTGGTTTTCATGATATGAATAAAAGAATTATTGTTAGCCGTTAGTTTCCATCCGCAACTTAAAATATAATGATCAGCCGTCTCAAAATTACAACTGCTTGCAATTCCAACGGTATCCTGTATGGTCTGGATTAACTGGTAATTCAGCAGTGTATCATATTTATAAATAGCGGTAACTGCATTTTGATTACTTCCGTACGTAAAACTGCTGTAAAACGGAAAATTTGGTTTATATCTGAATGTAGTATTATTTGAAATCCAATAACTATAACGTCCTGGAATAGTATCTTTTAACTGCACAAATCCCAGACTATCCCCCTGTGCAGAGAAACGTGCATAAAATGGTTGCTCTGCTCCTGGCATTGCAGGGTTCCATGAATTTTTCCCAAGCAATATAAACTCATTGTTTTCAAAGAACATTTGACCATAAAAATTATCTCCATTCATAGGCGAAAAAGCAGTCGCTACATTTAAGTATGCAGATTGTGGTTTGGCGGTAAAACCCGATAATAGTAAACAAATAAGCAGTAAATATTTTCTCATGGTTGTTTTAAGAATAAAAAGCAAAGCAGGTGTAAATATACACCTGCTTTTGCTTAGGTTGGTTAATAGACTGAAAATTTAACACTTTTGAGAATCGAACCATTGGATTCGAGGGTGCAGATATAGAACCCCTTTACCAGTCCTTTTAGCTCCATCATAACCGGACCTTGTTTCCCTACCGTTTTACACGATAGTTTACGCCCGGTAATATCGGCAATGCAAAGCACCGCCTTTTCCTGACCCGGTTCCAGTTTGTAGTCAACGCTGATAAAGTCATGAGCCGGATTTGGATTTACGCTTAACCTGTCCGGTTCATCGTAATTAATCCTTCGGGTTTTTACCGAT
>Ga0209639_1002129_pt1 | contig 16616 bp, 14 predicted proteins | sample EPASupsiteHSE605_FD_187268 | JGI IMG/M metagenome (GOLD analysis project Ga0209639, IMG submission 187268) | Bioremediated contaminated groundwater from EPA Superfund site, New Mexico - Sample HSE6-05 (SPAdes) (version 2) | ecosystem: Environmental > Aquatic > Deep subsurface > Groundwater >...
GAACGAAAAAATTGAAAATATCAATATAGAAATAAAGCTACTGATTGAAGCTATTTACCTGAAGTATGGCTATGATTTCAGAGATTATTCTCCTGCACATGTTCGTCGCCGGGTTCTTCATCGTTTTGAACAATCAGGTTTACCGAATATCTCTGCCTTACAGCACAAACTATTGTATGATGATAACTTCGTTCAGCAAATATTACAGGATTTATCGATTAATGTCACACAGATGTTTCGCGATCCGAGCTTTTACAAGGCATTGCGTACTGATATTATTCCCTTGCTCAAAACGTACCCTTTTGTAAAAGCGTGGCACGCAGGGTGTTCAACAGGGGAGGAGGTGTATTCAATGGCAATTCTGCTAAAAGAAGAAAATCTGCTTCAGCGTACACAGTTGTATGCCACCGATTTCAATCGTAAGGTTGTGAATATTGCCCGTGAAGGTATTTATCCTGTTGTTCAGATAAAAGAATATACTCAGAATTATCAGCAATCAGGAGGAATAAACTCTTTCTCCGACTACTATTCAGCCGGATATAATTCGGTGATTTTAGACCCTTCATTACGGAAAAACATTGTATTTGCCGATCATAATCTGGTGACTGATAGCGTGTTTGCTGAAGTAAATATAATTATTTGCCGTAATGTACTTATCTATTTCAACCGTGAACTGCAAAACAGAGTTTTGAAATTGTTTTATGATAGTCTGGTTCCGGGAGGGATCCTCTGTTTGGGTTCTCGTGAGAGCATAAAATTTACTGCATTTGCTGATCATTTTGATGAAGTAAATCGCGGTGAGAAGATATATGTCAAAAAATATCAATCCTGATTTAACATTCAGGGTTCATTTATTGTTGATAATTACATGAATGCTAAAATTGTAGTTATCGGTGCTTCTGCCGGAGGTTTAAAAGCGATTCTCACTTTGCTTAAAGAGTTGGGAACAGATTTTCCTTTGCCGGTGGTAATTACACAGCATATTGGAAATCAGTCGTCAGGATACTTGGAAGAATACCTGACTCGTGAAACCGGATTTCAGGTGAAAGAAGCTGAAGATAAAGAGTCTGTTGTTCCCGGGCATGTTTATGTGGCTCCCCCCAACTATCATTTACTGTTGGAAGATGATTATACTCTTTCACTATCGGTTGAAGGGAAGGTAAATTTTTCTCGTCCATCCATTGACGTAATGTTTGAATCAGCTGCGCTTGCCTATGGGAAAGGGGTAATAGGCATTATTTTAACCGGGGCAAATAATGACGGAAGTAAGGGTTTGAAAGCGATTATAGAATGGGGAGGAAAAGCGATTGTTCAGGATCCGAAAACTGCCGAAGTGGATGCTATGCCATTAGCTTCTATTCAGCTTGTACCCAATGCTATGATTTTGTCGCTTAAAGACATTGCGAAAGAATTGAAAAATAGTGTTGTGGATTAATATTTTTACAGTCGGGATAAGCATCAGAATAGGAAAAGCGATTGGAAATACCAATCGCTTTTGGGTAATAACTCCTCTTATCCAAAATTACGCAATAGAAATATTGTATCTGGTAATTAATCTGTTTCTAATGCGTAGTGTTAAAAAATAATATTGGTAGTTTGTTGGTTTGTATTTATTTACATTTGATTCAGCTTTTAATGTAAATCAGGGTTTATTTATTTCCCTGACGCATTCTCATAATGTCGCGATCGAACAGGTAAAGACTGTGCTGCCCCAGTAAATTGAGTTTGTCAATAATACTACGAACAGATTTTTCTTCTTCAAGCTGTTCATTCACAAACCATTGAATCCAGTTTTGAGTAGAGTAATCTTTTTCGTCTATGCAAATGCCCACAATATCATTGATAGCTTTTGAGATATATTCTTCGTGTTTTAAAACCATCTTAAACACTTCGCGGATGTCAGTATATTCAAGAGGTGGCTGCACAACTGCCGGAACGATGGCTTTGCCGCTACGCTCGTTAATATAATTTATGAACTTCAGCATATGCATGTGTTCTTCTTCGGCCTGGGCGTAAAACCATTTTGAAGTTCCTTCAAATCCTTGCGTTTCGGCCCATGATGCAATCGCAAGGTAAAAATTTGAAGAGTAAATTTCTTTTTCTACCTGAGAATTAAGTACTTGTTCTAATTTCTTGGATAACATATTTTTTATTTTAAGGTTCTATTATAAAAACAATCAATCCATAAATTGGTTCTTATATTTGCAAAAAAAAGAAAAGGGTATTTACTGCGATGCGGAAAATAATTGCATGACTCTTTCGTTTTTTATAATGAGTATAAGGGATTAACAGCAGACGTAGGATGCAATTGAAAAGTTTATATTCTTTTCGATAAATCAAATTCAGGTATGAGATACTTGATTATCGAAAATATGGATCAAGGACTAAATTCAGAATTATGAAACGATTATTTTACATTGCAAGCATTGTAGTTCTTGCATTTATTTCATGTTCAAAAGATGAAGACTTTACACCCGACTGTAGCGGCGCTGCTAAATCTTATACGACGGATGTGGCTCCGGTAATCAGTTCTAAATGTGTAAGCTGTCATCATCAATACAATTCTTATTCAGGAGTATATAGTGGAAGGAGCGGTATCCGTTCGATTATTGTTTCCAGTTCTGACCACAAAAATACATCCCTCACTGCAACTCAAAAGAATGTCGTTGCTTGCTGGATTGATAATGGTGCAGTGAATAATTAAAGAAAAGTTGAGATGGGCTTAGGTTGTGAGATATGAATGGAGATATTATTAAAGAAAGAGATACTTACTTAATTGGTTTCGATAGTCAAACTAAATCGTAACAAATGCATTAAAGTATAGTTGGTAGTTTGTTGTCGGTTTTTAGGAAAGTATAGGTTTTTAATGACTTATTATTAGGTAATATATTTTCTTCAAAATCAATCTTCTTAAAGCCAAATTTATCGGCAACTGACAGGAGATCGTTTGGATCTACTAATTTAAATATCTTTCCCACTAACTTGATAGTTTCTATTCCTGTTTGGCTTACAGAAGGGACTCCATTGTTCGCTTGAATAGTCACGATCAAAAACCCATTGTTTTGAATGTTATGATTAATAAACTCAAAGCACTTTTGTGTTTCAACATATTCAAAAATTAAAGCCGCCCAAATTAAATTTACACTTGCTATTTTCTTTGGAGTTGATGATATATCAAGGTTTATTAAATTGAGATTGGGAATATCTTTATTAAACCTTTCGTTTGTCTCATGAAGGTATTTTTTGTTTATATCAATACCAAATACCTGATTGGTGATATTAATATCTATGTGCTCCAGCCCATTTCCTCCTGATATTCCCAGGAACATAGCAGTCCTTGGTTTTATTTTTTTAAGATATTTTCCTGTCAATTTTGAGAGTAGTTGCAGTTGTCCAACAGTTTCATGTTGCATATGTTGCTCATAGTCATCAAGTGGTATTGCATTCCAAATATTATCCATTTAATTTACCTGTTTTAAAATTTGACAATAGAGTACAGTCTGGATTTTGAAAAAACTTTGTTTGAATTATTATTTGTCAAATGTAAGATGATTTAATGCTGTTTCAATATATAACAGAGTGGATATTTATTTTTTGCAACAGCTTATGTTACAGTTTTGCAAATGGTTTGAAAATATTTTTTACTCAAGGTGTGTTTGATCGCTCTATTGATTGGGAAAATGAAATATCGAAAACATAAATAATGCTGATAATGAATTGACTCGGGATGTTATTTGTTTATTGTATTGGTATTCATCGGCATTATACAAGTATACTTTATTATTTAGTACAATTGATTTTATTGAAAGTACCAAGAAAGATGTACAGATTTCTATTTTCATCTAGATTCGTTCTTAAGCAGCCTGTTGTATTTGCTGTTTTAAACCTTTAGTATTTTTAATACAGTTGAATATGAAGCTTGTATAATGTCTTAGGTTTTTTTATTGAATGACGATTTTTTGAATATATTTTGTATATCTATCGATAAATTTTATGTAATACACACCTTTCGGAATATTCGAAAGGTCTATTTCTTGTATTGATTGAATGTTATTGGGCATTAATGAATAAACTGTGTTGCCAAAAATATTTAAAATATCAAATGATTTTAAATTGTAACCACCGTTTATATATAATTTACCATTAGTCGGATTGGGATAGATACTGGCAAGCGTTCGATTGTTTAGATCATTTGTTTTTGTGATTTCGGATAATGGTCTTTTCCAGACGCCTCCAGCATTAATTCCAGCATATAAGTTATTCATGTATACACATAACGATAAGATTGGAGAACCAGTTAATCCATCACTTACCCAAATCCAATTATTTCCATAATCATTGCTTAAAAATACTTCTCCATTTCCTGTTCCAGCGAATATAGATGTTCCGTTAACGCACAAACAACGAATGTTTGAATTTAAGGGTAGTCCATTGGAAGCGGCACTCCAGATTGCTCCATTATTATTTGATACAAATATTCCATCTTTTTTTGTTCCGGCAATCAGGTAATTGTTGATGTATTGCAAAGAGGTGATGCTGGTAGTTGGTAATCCATTATTTATTGCTGTCCAGCTTGTGCCACCAGAATTAGAAATATAGACACCGCAATCATTTGTTCCTGCGAAAGCAATTACTCCATTTGAAGCTAGAGCAGTAATATTATTGCATCCAATACCAGAGTTTACGGCCGTCCAGCTTGCTCCATTGTTTGTAGAAAAGAAAACGCCCGATTCACCACTTCCTGCAAATATGTTGCTTCCGCAAAAAGTGAAAGATTGGATCCATTTACTTGTCAATCCTACATTTGATGCAGTAAAAGAAAATCCATTGTTTGCCGATTTAAACAAACCCAACATATCAGTCCCTGCAAAGACCAATGAACCATTAGAAATTACCGAGCGAATTTCAACCGTACCTATTGTGTTCGTTCCTACCCATGATAAACCCTCATTAGTTGATGTAAAAAGCTTGGATCCGTGAGAACCTGCAATTAATGTTGTTCCACTAGAGGCAATAGAGCCGATACTTGCGTTAAATGTATTGCTATTATTACAAAGAGACCAAGATAAACCATCATTAACACTTTTATATATATGGCCATTACTTACTCCAACAAATAATACAGAATCACTGGCCCCAATAGCCCATATGTCACTTTCAGCAAGCCCCGAGTTTGTTGCTATCCATGTTTGTCCTGAATCTGTTGATTTATATACCCCACTTCCAAATGTACCTGCATAAAGATTTCCTTTCAGGCTGGTGAATCCTTTTACGGAAGGGATACTACTTCCAAGTATTGTCCAGGAGTTACCACTATTTGTTGAAACATATATGACAGAACCCATCGTGCTTGCGTAAAGTTTACCCTCAAAAAAAGTCATTGTCATGATATTCAAATCTGTTATTCCGTTATTAATAGCAATCCAACTATCACCCATATTCGTTGATTTGTAAATTCCATTACCATATGTTGCTGCATATATATTCGTACCATCTGTCGTTAGCCAGTAAATATATTTTGCTGGCAAACCATTATTTATTGCGGTCCATGTGGCTCCGCTATCTTGTGAACGATAAATTCCACGTAAATAAGTTCCTGCAAACAGAACATTATTACACGCTATAATAGTTTTTACATATTCGCCATTTAATCCTGTACCCGCCGATTCCCAACTTTGCCCATGATCATTAGAGCGGAATACATTTTCATCTGTTGAAACAAAAACATAATTGCCAATTCGAGCAAAAGATTTGGTGTCGCAGCTTTTTAGATTTGTGTTTTGGAATGACCAGAAATTTCCATTGTTATTTGACACAAGTACACCACTACCAGTAGCTGCATAAATATGAGTACTATCAAAAATAAAATTTCGGACAAATCCACCAACAGGACCATTTGTTGGTTGCCATTGTGCGTTTGCAAAGAATATATGATTAAGAAAGAATGTAAAAATTATTATGTATTTCATTTTCTGCATGATTGTCAATGATGTCGCAAAAGAGATATCGCTAATATAAGACTTGTTTGATTTTTAATCAATGATTGTTTGTAAGGGGAAAATATTCAGGTTTGAGATCAAATTTAATAATTTGTTTTTAGATATGTTTTACTAATCTCGATTTTCTTCTTTTTCTGGAAATTTCTATGTAATCTATTGTAAATTAATATATGTATTGTAATTTTGGGCGTTGTAAACAAGTATGGAAAACAAAAGGAATACTACCGGAGCACTCCAGAATATTCGACTTGCGTATTTGTAAAATCATCTCCATGAGCTTTGAGATAGGAAGATGTTTTAATAAAGTGCAGCTTGATAGGTTTTAACGGTTTCTGTGGTGTGTAAAAATGAATTTAGGTATCTTCTATTTCATTATTTCAAAATAAGGCTGGCTGTATTGAATTCTGATTAATTTTTCACCCTAATCGTAGCTGATTTGTCAAATTCTATACTGTTGATATCATTTATTAATTTTTTAAATTTACTATCCTATGCATCCTTTTCGGAAATTTATCGAAAACTACACTGAAATATCTGATAAAGAATGGGATGCCATTAATAACGCTTTTGAGCAGAAAGAATTTGCCCGCAATGAATTGATTCTTATAGAAGGACATATTTGCAGGTATTTTTATTTTCTGGAGGAAGGATTGATTCGCTGTTTTGTATTGAAGGAAGGAAACGATATCACCAAATTTTTCACCACTGCGCCTTATTGTTTTACGTCTAAGGACAGCTTTCGCAATTGTACTCCGGCAATGGAGAATATTCAGGCAATTACCCGGACAATTGTCTGGCAAACTTCGCTGGAACAGGCAAATCAATTGCTCGAACTTAAATCATGGAATACGTTTACGCGTAAATTTGTGCATGAAGTTCAGAGCTATACTGAGGAATTATTGCTTGAAAATAAAACAGAGACAGCCGAACAACGATACCTGAAACTTCAGGTTTTATACCCTGACTTACTTCCTAAAATACCCCTGAAGCACCTCTCAAGTTTTTTGGGAATTGCACCTCAATCGTTGAGCCGTATCCGAAAAAAACATTCCAGAAATATCCGGAATTAACATAGGTGAATTTTTTTGTCGTTTCGGTTTCTGAATTTTGCATTCCAATTTCAACATTCATACAGCGATGACAAGTTTTAAAAGTAAGATGTTTAATTTCATGATGAGAAACAGACATCTGCTTCAGGGAAAGCTCAGAAGAGAAAAGTTTTTTATGCATAGTTCTATTCCGGCATTTCGGGAGCTTTGCGAAAAAAGTGCACGTAAATATTCCAGAATACCCCCAAATATTACAATCAGAGAACAGTTTATAGCAGGAATGAAGGCTGAATGGATAACACCTGAAAATGCTCCTGCGGAGAAACTGATTTTGTATGTTCATGGGGGTGGTTATGTATCAGGCTCTTGTAGTGATCATCGTGGATTTGTTTCCGCTTTTGCAAAAAATTGTGGATTCACAACTTTAATTTTTGATTATCGGCTTGCCCCGGAATATCCTTTTCCGGCCGCATTAGAGGATGCTGTAACGATATATCAGTGGGTTATTTCTAATGGGTTTAAATCCGAAAATGTATTGATAGCCGGGGAATCTGCTGGAGGAGGATTATGTCTGGCTACTCTGTTGGGATTGAAAGAGCAGAGTATTTCATTACCGGTTGCTGCCGTTGCAATTTCTCCATGGACTGATTTGACCTGTTCAAGCTTGTCGTATCAAACTAAACATAAAGTTTCAGTAGCTCCGCAAAACAGCTGGATAGTATTTGCTAAACACTATATTGGAAAAGATTTGGCAAATAACCCGTTGATCTCTCCTTTATTTGGTGATTTACATGGACTTCCGTCTATTTTTATTAATTCAGGGGAAGATGATGAACTCTTCGACGATGGAGAAAAGTTTGTGCAAAAAGCTTGTGAGGCGGGTGTGAATGCAACCTTCCGAAAAGGAGTCGGTATGGTTCACTGCTACCCTTTGCTTGCCCCGATGTTTCCCGAAGCAGTTGAAGCCATGAATGAAATTGTTGCTTTTGTGAAAGAGAAATTAGGGTAGGAAATAACAATTCATATTATCTTTTCTAAAGTATTCTTACCTTTCTTTTTCCTGAAAATATTTCCAAACCAGCGTTGCTTTGCTTTTTCCGATGAGCCTGATAAGTTCTTCCAGGGAGGCTTTACGAATATTTTTTACGGATTTAAATTGTCGGAGCAATTTTTCAGAAATGGTTGATCCTATGCCTTGTATTTCGGTGAGTTCTGTTTTAATGGTTCCTTTTTCACGACGTTTGCGATGATGTGTAATCCCGAATCGATGGGCTTCATCCCGGATATGTTGGATAATCTTTAGACTTTCTGACTTTTTATCGAGGTAAAGGGGGGTTGGATCACCCGGAAAATAAAGCTCTTCCAATCGTTTGGCAATGCCTACAACTTTTATCTTTTCGGTTAAACCAAGTTTTAGCAGACTATTTATAGCAGCACCCAACTGGCCTTTTCCGCCATCAATCACAATGAGTTGCGGAAGTTCCTGCTTTTCTTCGGACATTCGGTGGTATCGCCGATAAACAATCTCTTCCATCGAAGCAAAGTCATTCGGACCTTCTACCGTTTTGATGTTGAAGTGGCGGTAGTCTTTTTTGAAGGGCTTTCCGTTACGAAAAACTACCATTGCAGCAACAGGGTACTCCCCCTGAATATTCGAGTTATCGAAACATTCAATATGACGTGGTTCTACATTCATGTGTAAATCCTTCATCATCTGAGTCATGATTCTGCGGGTATGTCGTTCAGGGTCAACCAAATCTTTCTGCTTCTGCTTTTCCAGAATATAGTATTTCACGTTGCGTTCAGAGAGTTCGAGCAACTTTTTTTTATCACCAATTTTGGGGACAGTAAACGTGATGCCGGGTATTTCAAGATCAAGTTTGAAAGGCAGAATTATTTCGTGTGCATCCGAATCGAAACGCTGGCGAAGATCTATCAATGCCATTTCGAGCAGTTCTTCGGGAGCTTCATCCAGTTTTTTCTTAAGTTCAATAGTATGCGATTGAACCACTGCTCCATGAAAAACTTTCAGGAAATTTACATAACCGCTTTGTTCATCGGTTACAATTGAGAGTACATCTGCGTTCACAATGGTTGGACTTACCACAGCTGAGCGACTTTGGTATTTTTCGAGTAACTCAATTTTCTCTTTTATGATCTGTGCCTTTTCAAACTCCATTTTCGAGGCATAGTTCATCATTATATCTTTCAATTCGTTGATGACAAGACTAATATTTCCTTTGATGATCGTTTTGATCTGATCGATGGTTTCCCGATAATCTTCTTCTGTTTGCAATCCTTCGCAAGGACCTTTGCACTGTTTGATGTGGTATTGCAGGCAAACTTTGTATCTGGACTTTTCAATTTGCTTTGGAGAAAGATTGAGGCTGCAATTTCTAAGCGGGAAAAGTTGCCGGATAAGCTCCAGTAAGGTGTTCATCATACGTATTGAAGCATAAGGACCAAAGTACAGTGATCCGTCGCGGATCAGTTTACGTGTAGAAAAAACACGTGGGAACGCTTCATTTTTGATACAAATCCAGGGATAGGTTTTATCATCCTTAAGCATCACGTTGTAACGAGGCTGATGCTTTTTAATCAGGTTATTTTCGAGCAGGAGCGCATCAAGCTCTGTTTCGACCACTATGGTGCGGATTTCGGCAATTTTACTTACCAACACACGCACTTTTCCACTATGAGTCAGGTCTTTATTGAAATAGGAAAGAACCCGTTTTTTCAGGTTCTTTGCCTTGCCTACATAAATCAGAGTACCTGATTCGTCGTAATATTGATATACACCCGGATTGTCGGGCAATGTTCGCAAAACGGGTTCCAACTGTTTGTGATACCTGTTTGCATTCATAGTTTTAAAGTTCTATTTTGCTTTTTACCACTTTCAATCCAATATCCATAATCCCGGGAGTATCCAAATAAGTCATCGTGTTGCCAATGGTCATTTTATAGGTTCCTTTTTCAGAAAATACCACATATTCACGCAGTTTGAATTCTACATCCCATAAATCACCGGCAACATCACCTATGAATTTCCCATCCTTATTTTTCAATGGAATGCTGTGTGAAGAAACTCTTTCTTCTCCACTTGGGCTAACCGTCAGAAATTCAACAGACAAGTTGTCAAAAGGATATTGAGTTATATGACGAAGGGTGAGAATGATGTCGTATCCATCTTCGACATTGGTTACCGGTACGTTAAAGGTTAACTCTTTAAAGCGATTCCACTTCAGATCGGGGAATGACTCACGTTTCTCAAAAATAGTATCCGATGAGCAGGAAACCATTACAACTGCAAGGAGAACAATTAATCCTAACTTTTTCATAAAAACAAACATATTACGATTGAACAACTTCTTTTTTAGGGAAAATCAATGAAAGAATAACGCTAAGTGCCAGAATACCTACCACTATGTATAATGAATGAGCAGTGGTAAATCCGATTTCTTTCAGCCAGTGATGAAAAATCATTTTAGCCCCGATGAATGTAAGTAGCACTGATAATCCAATTTTAAGATAATGGAATGTATTCATAACATTTACCAATAGGAAAAATAATGAGCGTAACCCAATGATTGCAAATATATTAGAGAAGAATACAATATATGGGTCCTGTGTGATTGAGAAGATAGCAGGTACGGAATCAACGGCAAAAATTACATCTGTAAACTCAACTACGAGCAGTACCAGAAAGAGAGGGGTCATTAGCCGTTTTCCTTTTTTGGTAATCCAAAAATGATGTTTTACAAATTTTGGGTAAACAGCAAAGTGTTTGGATGCAAAACGAACAATAGGATGTTTTTCGGTTTCAATATGTTCATCATTGTTTCGGTTGAGAAACATTCTAACACCCGTAAATACAAGTAATCCGCCAAATACATAAAGTACCCATGCAAATTGCTGAATAAGTGCTGCACTGAGAAAAATAAAAATAAAGCGCATTATGATGGCTCCGAGAATTCCCCAGAAAAGTACCCGTTTGTAATAGGTTTGCTTTACGTTGAATGCTAAAAGAATCATGATGATTACGAATACATTGTCTACCGAAAGAGCATACTCTATCAAATACCCTGTAAAGTATTCCAGTGCAAGATTTTTTCGATACACATCCAGTGCTGTATTAAAATCAAGTCCTTCAATATTAATTGGATGTTGATGACTTGAAACAATTGCTTTCAGTTTATCCAGGCTATCTATTCCGTGAATCAAATCACCGTGAGTGCGGATAATTAAATAAAAACCAACGGAAAGCAATACCCATACGCCAGTCCAGATAAGCGCTTCCCTGAATGGAACAACATGGCTTTTCTTACTAAAAATACCTAAATCGAGGAGTAGCATACCTGTGATAAAGGCAATAAAGAGAGAGAAAAAAATCAGTTCGTTTGACATTCGCGTAAATTGTTTTGAAGGGTGCAAAGGTAGTGAAAAAGAATAAAGAAGCTTTTGCATTATCTCTTAATCATTCGTTATTACCTCCCCATTTTTACAATTGCGAAAACATTTACGAAATCGTACCTTTGCAAAAACTACTTTTTAAAATTATGATTACAAACGAGCAAATCCGTGAACTGGAGAAAAGAGTCAGCGACCTGAGGAGGTTCCTTTGACTATGATGGGAAGCTGTCGATAATACAATCGGAAGAAGAAAAAACGCAGGCTGCGAACTTTTGGGATGACCCTAAAGAGGCCGAAAAGGTTCTGAAACATATCAAACAGGTTAAAAACTGGACAGAAGCCTATGATGCTATTGTAGCTTCATTAGACGATTTAAAAGTGTTGTTTGAATTTTTTGAACTTGGGGAAGCTTCAGAAGAAGAACTGGATAAAGAATATGTACATTCTTGTAAACTTCTTGAAAATCTTGAGTTTAAAAATATGCTCAGTGGAGAAGAAGATCACATGAATGCAATTCTTACCATAAATTCAGGTGCCGGTGGTACCGAAAGTCAGGATTGGGTAGAAATGCTGATGCGTATGTATATTCGATACTGTGAGCGTAATAATTTTAAAGTCAACACCCTCGATCTTCAGGAAGGAGATGTGGCCGGAATTAAATCGGTTTCTCTCGAAATTGAAGGAGAGTATGCTTATGGCTATCTTAAAAGTGAAAATGGGGTACATCGCTTGGTACGTCTGTCTCCTTTTGATTCCAACAACCGCCGCCATACTTCTTTCGCCTCGGTATATGCTTATCCTGTTATCGACGATAATATTAACATCGACATTAATCCGGCAGATATTAGTTGGGATACGTTTCGTTCCAGTGGCCCGGGCGGCCAGAATGTAAATAAAGTGGAAACGGCCGTACGTTTACGTCACGAACCTTCCGGAATTATTGTAGAGTGCCAGGTTACGCGTTCACAAATGCAAAATCGTGAAAAAGCATTGCAAATGCTTAAATCTCAGTTGTACGAACAGGAGTTGCGTAAGAAACGTGAAAAAATAGATGCCATCGAAAGTACCAAGAAAAAAATTGAGTGGGGTTCTCAGATTCGTTCGTATGTGATGCACCCTTATAAAATGGTAAAAGATTTACGTACTTCGGTAGAGACTTCAAATGTTCAGGCTGTTATGGATGGAGATCTTGACGATTTCATCAAAGCTTATTTAATGGAATATGGAAGTAAAGAACGCTAGTCATGATAAAGATTTATCACAATCCCCGTTGTAGAAAATCGAGAGCTGGTCTCGAATATCTGAAAGAAAAAGGTTTTGAACCTGTTGTGTGTGAATATCTTAAAAATCCACTTACAAAAACTGAGTTTTCTGTTTTGCTGCAAAAACTCAATAAACAGCCCAGCGAGCTGGTTCGTACACAGGAGGATTATTTCAAAAAAAACCTGAAAGGTAAGCAGTTTAATGAAGATGAGTGGCTGCAGATTTTGATCGAAACACCATCGCTTATCCAGCGTCCGATTGTTGAGCGGGGTCATAAAGCTGTAATTGGTGACCCTGTGGAAGAAATTGAGGGATTAATTGGTGCGAAATAAATAATAAAGAGCTGCAAAACAATTTGCAATTCTTTATTGTTTTCTATTTAAATCACCCATTTTCAATTATTTTAATACTTAAGAAAATGAAAACCAGAGTAGAACATGACAGTCTTGGTGACGTTTTGGTAGAAGTCGATAAATATTGGGGAGCCCAAACCCAGCGGTCGCTCAATAACTTTAAAATTGGCCCGCAGGCTTCTATGCCAATAGAAATTATTCAGGCAATGACGATCGTGAAAAAAGCTTCGGCTTTGGCCAATTTCGAATTAGGTGTTCTGTCGGAGGAAAAGAAAGATTTTATTTGCAGGGTTTGTGATGAAATTTTAGAAGGGAAACTGGACGATCAGTTTCCGCTTGTAATCTGGCAAACAGGTTCCGGAACTCAAACAAATATGAATGTGAATGAGGTAATTGCAAATCGTGCCCAGGTTTTGCGTGGAGGAGAGATGGGCGGAAAAACCTTTATTCACCCTAATGACGACGTAAATAAGTCACAATCGTCGAACGATACATTCCCTGCTGCCATGAGTATTGCTGCTTACAAGATGGTAGTTGAGGCTACGCTGCCCGGAATAGAAAAACTTAAAGAAACACTGGCTCAAAAAGTTGATGCATTTCAATATATTGTAAAAACTGGACGTACCCATTTGATGGATGCAACTCCGCTTACTCTTGGGCAGGAATTTTCGGCGTATGTTTCAATGCTCGAACATGGAATTGCTGACTTGAAACACAGTTTGATTCATCTTTCAGAATTAGCTTTGGGAGGAACAGCCGTAGGTACGGGAATTAATGCTCCCAAAGGATTCGATGTGCTTTCTGCACAAAAGATTGCGGAATTAACAGCTTATCCGTTTGTTACAGCTCCCAATAAATTTGAAGCTCTTTCGGCACATGATGCATTGGTAAAAGTTTCCGGCGTTTTAAAATCGTTGGCTATTAGTTTGATGAAGATTGCAAATGATACACGTTTGCTGGCTTCTGGCCCACGGTGTTCTATCGGTGAAATTTTTCTGCCTGAAAACGAACCCGGTTCATCCATTATGCCAGGGAAAGTAAATCCTACTCAAAATGAAGCACTTTCAATGGTTTGTGCACAGGTTATCGGGAACGATACAGCCATTTCTGTAGCAGCAACACATGGACATTTCCAGCTTCACGTATTTAAACCCATGATGATTTATAATCTGCTGGTGTCAGCTAAATTGTTGGGGGATGCCTGCGTAAGCTTTAATGATAATTGTGCAATTGGCATTGAACCGAATCTTCAGAATATAAAGAAGAATCTGGATAATACCCTGATGTTGGTAACCGCGTTGAATCCTCATATCGGCTATGATAATTCGGCAGCCATTGCCAAAAAAGCACACAAGGAACATATTACCCTTCGTGAAGCTGCCATTCAACTGGGCTTGGTTAGTGAAGAAGACTTTGACAAATGGGTTGATCCTAAGAAAATGGTGTAGAAAATTTCTGGGGTACCTAAATCCTTGCCAATCGTCAGAAAATTATTGTTTTATAAAGGTTGATTGAAACCGGGTGCCATTACTTTTGATAATGTTTATCAAGTACAACCCTGATTGTAAATCTGATAATTCAATTCTTTTGAGGCAAGTGTTGAGGAATTTTCCTGACTTGATGACTCTTCCACTCATGTCATTTATGGAATATATTGATTTAGTGTCGTCTGTATTTATGTAAAGGAAATCGTTTACAGGATTAGGATAAATTTGATACAGATTATCAAAAGGTTGAAAATCATTCACAGATATAGTTTCTAGTGTAATGTATTTCGTTGTACTGTCAGTACAACCATTATGGGATACTGTTAGTTTTATTTTATAAGTTCCATTCTGGTTAAAAATATGGCTGGGGTTAGATGTTGTTGAAGTTCCATTATCTCCAAATTCCCAAAAGCAATGAGAGTAGTTTGTGGAATTATTAAAGAATTGAACCGTTAATCCATTTGGAATGTAATTGAATTCGGAATGGATATTATACTTATTGATGTTCCATTGTTGCGGATTCTCAAATACAACAGAGTCAGCGATTGTAAAAAAACGCAAAACAGTGTCTTGATAAAGATTAGAGTAAAATGTACAGTCGTTAATTGAATCCTGGAATATTGAAACATAGGCGGTTGAAGCAATTAAAAAGGATCCAAATGCATTGGGATGAATATCATTATAGTTAGAATGAAGCAATAAGTTCTGATTTTGAGTATAATATGAGTAAAACGCTTTGCCAGCCGGAATTATTTGAACGTTCAGACTATCAGCAAGCTTATAAACAGAATCTATAATCATTTTTTGAACAGAAAAGTATGTATTATAATCCGTTGCACTTGGAATTCCATAGGGAATTTGATAAATAAAAACCTTTGCACATGAATTATATTTATAAAGTGAATCGAGTAAAATTTTGCCCCTCTTTATGGTTGTATCTATTGGGAATGAAGCTCCTGGCGATTCACCACTTCCAGGCTGAAGAATTACGATATTCCATGTCCTTAATTTGAATAAATTAAAGACATTAGGGTCATTATAATGATTCACAAAGCCCGTTCCCCCGGGGGTGTACGCACTTACGGATACTTTTTTGTTTTGATTATTTGCGATGTCTTTAAATGTTGATGGCATTGAGTTAAAGTATGTTATGCTGTTTCCGATAAACAATACATTAATTGAATCATTCAAAGATTGGCCATTGGAATGTAGGAAAACTGCAAGTAGAATACAGAATAGGTAAAATACTTTCTTCATTTTAATACTTATTTTTATGGATAGACAGATCATTGTCGGAAAAGTTGTCTAGTTAAAAATGAGTTGATGCAAAACAATAGCATAGCTGTTTTTTCCTTATTTTTGTTTTCTTTCTTTAGCAATAGAGTAGAGAAATATTGGCTCTGATGTGATTCTTGCTAAACATTAAATTTAGAAGTTAAATCAGATGGAAATGCAAAGCTATATATAGAATATTTGTTGTATGCAAATTGAAATTCAGGGGGTTGGAAAACAATATTATTACAACTGGATTCTTAAGAATCTGAGTTTTACTTTTCAGAAAGGGGAAACCTATGCTCTTCTTGGGGTAAATGGTTCTGGAAAATCCACCCTGATGAAAATTCTTGCAGGTTTATCGATGCCAACCAACGGGAAATATTTATTTTTGGTTGATAATAAGGAAGTTGACCCAAATCTTGTTTATACGTATATTAATTTTACAGCTCCGTATCTCGAATTGATCGAAGAATTTACATTTCGGGAACTACTCGAATTCCACGTCAGATTGAAACCTTTTATCTTGAATTTTGGAATTACGGATGTGGCTGAAATTTCAGGATTGAAAAAACATCTCGATAAAGCAATTTCCTCTTTTTCGTCAGGAATGAAACAACGTGTAAAACTTTCGCTGGCTTTCCTTTCCCAATCAGATTTTGTGTTGCTTGACGAACCTTCCACAGCCTTGGATGAAGAAGCTACCCTTTGGTATCGGAACCTTGTTGATAAGTATTTAAATGAGAGAGGTTTGATTGTGAGCTCGAATCGCCATTCGGCTGA
>Ga0209639_1002131_pt1 | contig 16607 bp, 14 predicted proteins | sample EPASupsiteHSE605_FD_187268 | JGI IMG/M metagenome (GOLD analysis project Ga0209639, IMG submission 187268) | Bioremediated contaminated groundwater from EPA Superfund site, New Mexico - Sample HSE6-05 (SPAdes) (version 2) | ecosystem: Environmental > Aquatic > Deep subsurface > Groundwater >...
TGGCGCGCTTTCCGCCTATGGCATCGACGTCAGCGACCTGTGCGCTTCTGCCGGAATAGAGTTTTCCTTCATACCGGGGACCCTGCGCTATGTTGCCTGCGTTCTTGTCTGAGCTTCTGCATCGGGAAAGCAGACGCAGCCGACAGTTATCTGAACGAGGAACGGATTATCAGCACCGCGCTTGTATCCGGCGCGCAGGCCATTCACCCCGGATATGGGTTTTTATCTGAAAATGCACATTTTGCTAAGTTGTGTGAGAAGAACAATCTCGTGTTCATCGGTCCGACAACGGAAAATATGAAGCTAATGAGCGATAAGGAACAGATAAAGCGATTGATGAAAAAAGCCGGGCTTTCCGTAATTCCCGGGTCTGCAATTTTGGACTCAGCTCATAACGCAGTCTCTGCTGCAGAAAAAATCGGGTATCCGGTTATGCTGAAGGCCCGTTCCGGCGGCGGCGGCCGAGGTATTCGTCTTGTACGTGATGAGTCGGAACTTGAAACGGCTTTTCTGTCCGCCGTGTCCGAAAGCATCGCGGCGTTCGGCGACGGTGCGGTTTACATGGAAAAATACATACACCCGGCCAGGCACATCGAAATGCAGGTGTTGCGCCCCGTTAACGAGCGCTTGAGGGTTCGACCGTGTAGACCTCCAAAACCGTAGGCCGAGGGTTCGATCCCTTCTGCCCCTGCCACAAAAAGTCCGCAAATCCTTAGAAATTCCAAGGGTTTGCGGACTTGCGTTATTTGTAGGCAATTTGTAAGAAGTGTTACGGTTTCCGGTTTTGTGCGGATTATTACCCACTTTTCCCTGCTTTTCCGACGAGTGAAACATCTGAGTGCATCTTAAAAAGGACGAAATTGAACTCGTAATCAATACATAAAAGTAAATCCTCAAGAAAGAATTTAAGTAGTATTATAGAACATTAATTTATCAACTTAATCCTTCGTTAATGAAACATAACTTGAAGCCCCTGAAACGGCCATAGTCAGGCAGTACAAGCAAGCAAAACTCCTTATTCTCGACGAGTGGCTGCTTTCCCCCATCAGCGATTCCGATGCAAGGGATATTCTCGACATCGTCAACGCCCGCCATAAGCGTGATTCCATAATTTGCCGCTCTCAGTTCGCGCCGGAGGGCTGGTATCATAAAATCGGCGAACCGGCGGTGGCTGATGCCATCTGTGACCGCATTGTCCACGATTCATATACCATCCTCATTGACGGCGACGGAATGAGAAAGCGCAAAGGCATTAAAGAAACGTAAGCCAGCGGCATCGGGCTCCGCTCGAGCCAGAGGTTTATCGCTTCCCTGCAAAAACATCCACCAGCGGACCCGCAGCTTCAAGGACAGAGCGCAGGGCCCGAAATGCGTGCAAAATTCTTAAATCAAACAAGGACGGCAATGATAAAACAGCCCGTTAATACGGAGAAACAAACGGTAGTCCGAAATACACCTGCGTGGATCCGATCGAGCATTTCGGAACTCCCTCCGAATAATCAACATCGTCGGGGTCGGCGCTGAGCTTATCGATAATTTCATCCAGTTCCCGGATTGTATATTCCGGGACGATACCGCAATGCCCCATATAGAGCGCGGCAAAACTGTCAAGATGATTATAAATGCGGCGTGTTCCGTCCCTCCATTGCTTAACGCGCTCAGCAACGGAAAGCTTTGGGTTTGTCAGAAGCAGACGGTAAATAATCGTATCTCCGACGAAGAGAAGGTTCGTGGAACTGTCAATTAGGCAAATACTGCCCTCCGTATGTCCCGGCGTGCAAAAAACCTCCACGTCACGGTTGCCGAGATGAAACACATCGCCCTCGCCAACGTTAAGAAACTCGGGGTTCTTTCCGCTATGGCAAAATTCCCGTGTATCCTGATTCTGAGTGCGGCCCTCAGACATGGCGTTCATGTTCAGCATGAAATCAATACGGCTTTGATCTGTTGTGACTTCGATAAGCGGAATATCCAGCGAGTTAATATAAATGCTGTCGTACTGCCAGATTGCTCCGATGTGGTCGAGGTGTCCGTGGGTAAGCACGACGTCATAAGGTTTTGTCGCAAGTGAGGAGACAAACATTTTCAGGTCGCTTGCTCCGATACCGGTATCGATGAGAAGTCCGCGCGTATCTCCTTCGAGATAATAGATTGCGTCGAACCCGCATTCAAGTATGCACCATGTCTTTTCCGCAATTTTTGTTGCCTGATAGAAACTGGACATTATCTTTTTTCTCCTTGTTCAATTTATCTTATCTATTTAAGTACCCATTAAACGTTATATCTTAATGTTGTTCAAAGATTTCCCGACTGAATACGAACACATAAAGTAGGATGAGAACATCCACGCTTTCTAATTAAATAGAAAGCTATAAAATCATGTATCAAGTGGTCTTTGTTTGGAAGACGCTTGTCAGCACCAATTCCTTTATTGGCGCGTCGGGATGTTCAATGCGTTCCAGTATAGTTTCTCCGATTGCGTTGCCAAACTCTATGACGGGCTGTACAATCATGTCGCAGTGGGAAAGGAAACTGTTATAAAACTCGTAATCTTTGTAGACCAGAAGATCGATATCGCGCCCGATGTTAATACCAAGCGACGATAACCGGTAGGAAGCCTGCAAAGACATTAAATTGTTGGACGTGACAATAGCGGTGCATTTCTGAGCAAGCAGCGCATCAATTGCGGCGCTTGTTCTAAGAGAGATGGAATCTCCGTGCTGGATCTTATCGGGGTCGATAGGCAGACCGTGTCGCTCAAGCGTCTCGGTAAAAGCCGTAAGACGTTCACTTGTCGTGCTGATCTTCGACAGACCAGAGATATACCCGATTTTACTATGTCCGCGTTCAATCAGAGCGGCCGTCGCGCTGCGCATTGCCTGTGCCGAGGAGATCGTAATGGTGTCGTGCGCGCCGCCTCCAAGCTTACGGTCGAAGAATACGCAGGGAAACCCACGGGGGATATAATTCTGTATGTCGGAATACTGCTCGGCAGCGGATGCAAGAATAATTCCGTCCGTAATCCCGGAGGTTAAGTTCTTAATATGTGTCTGTTCTATGGAGCATGTTTCTTTTGTATTTGCAATTACCAGACAGTTCCCGCTTTTTCCAACCACATCTTCAACCTGTTGGACGATAGAGGAAAAAAACTGGTTGGCAATATCGGGGATTACTATGCCTATCATATGTGTTTTGCCGGTTTTTAATGTTCGAGCGGAAGCGTTAGGCGTATATCCAAGCTCCCTAATAGCCTCCAGCACACGACGCTGAGTATCAACGGAGACAAATCGAGTATTATTCACCACATGAGAAACGGTTGCCGTGGAAACGCCTGCGTGCTTTGCCACATCTGAAATTTTAATCCCCATTGAAATCACCCTAACAAATAATTCTATCGTTTAATAAGCAATCGATTAAATTCATAATACCACATGCATCCAAGAAAGTAAATTGGAAACAAAGAAGTAATATCGACATTAGTTTTGTTCATGATGACTAAAATTGCTACAGATATGCTGGATTATTATCCAAAATGTCGCTTTTGAAATCTAAAATGTATTGACAGAACAACAAATCGCTGCTTATAATCTAGACGTAGTAAATCGTTTGCGCAATCGATTTTATAGCATAGTGCTCCCGGCTTTCTTTACCCCAATTCAATTTGGAATTTAATTTTGGAATTATAAGGAAGTAGAAAAATGAAAAGTAAACTATTGCCAATAGTACTGGCTCTTGCGTTGGTTTTATCTTTGGCAGCCTGCTCTTCAGGCAGTGCAAGCAGCAGCGCCAGCCCGGCAGCCTCAGACGCAGCCGCCGAAAAAGAAATCGTTGTTGCAGGAATTAACTTGCAGGAAGATCAATTCTCCTCCTGGTGCGCACTCGGCTTCCAGGCCGCCTGCGACGATTACGGCGTAACAATGGTTCACGGTATCAGCGGCGGAGACCCCGCCAAGGAAATCGAACTGCTGAACACGTACGCTGCGCAGAAGGTGGACGGCATTGCAATCATGCCCGCAAGCGAAACGACATCGGTCGCGGCAATCAAGCAGATTTACGACACGTACAATATTCCGATTTCTCTGCTTAACAGTGAAATGAATGATACCTATAAACAGTTCGTTGTCGGCTGTGTGACAACGCCGCATTCCGAACTTGGCAGACCATCCGGCGAAGCGGCTGCCGAATATATTAAAGACAATCTCGGCGGAGAAGCCAACATTGGTATCATCACATTTAAATCTCAGTATTCGGAACCGGCTACACAAAGAGAAAACGGGTTCGTTGATGCTGTTAAAGCTGTAAACCCCAACGTAAAAGTTGTTGCCGAAGCAGAAGCATGGGTACAGGATATGGCGATTCAGGCAGCCGGCGATATGATTACGGCTCACCCTGAAATCAATGTTATTTTCGCGTGCAATGACGGCGGCACCGTAGGTACGGTTATGGCGGTGAAGAACGCAGGTCTTGCCGGTAAGATAGCGGTCTTTGGTATTGACGGCGGCGAGCAGCAAATTGCTATGCTTCGTTCCGATGACAATATCCTTCAGGCCGTTACCGCTCAGGATGCATACGGCATGGGTTACCAGACCATGGAAATGCTTATTAAGTACATCAAGGGCGAATACACGCCGACCGGCGAAAACACAAATCTTGCCGGCACGCTGCTCAAGCGCGGCGACACGGATGCAATCGATACTTACGAAAAGTTGCTTAACAGTACGAAGTCCTGACACTAGCAGAGATTTAAGGTGTATTCAGCGGGCGAAATGCCCGCTGAATACATGTTTGGATTAAGTACATAACCATGGAGGACAGCATGAGTGTTCTTGAAACGCAGAAAATTTCAAAACAATATCCCGGTACGCTGGCGCTCGACAACGTAACTGCCAGCTTTGAAAGCGGAAAGATACACGCTCTCATCGGAAAAAACGGTTCGGGGAAATCCACGCTTATTAACATCTTCTCGGGAGCGGTATGTCCAAGCTCCGGCAAAATTTTGCTCAACGGCGAGGAAATTGTATTCAAATCGCCTGCGGAAGCGCAGGCAAGGGGCATCGCTACGGTTTATCAGGAGCTGAGTCTGGTTCCCGGCATGAGCGTGGCTGAGAATATCTTTATCGGTCAGCTTCCTATGAAGGGTATCTCCGTGGACTGGAAAAAGACCAGGAAAATGGCAAAAGAGCTGCTGAGCGAGCTGGGAATCGACATTTCGCCGGACGAAACGGTTGCTAATTTATCCGCATGGCAATGCCAGATGGTTGAGATCGCGAAGGCAATGCGAATTCAGCCCAAAGTGCTGCAGCTGGATGAACCGACGTCCTCTCTTGCCCAGAGCGAGGTTGAATCCCTGTTTCGAATCATACGAAAACTGAAGGAAAAGGATGTCATTATCCTTTATATAACGCACAAACTGCAGGAGCTGTGGAATATTGCGGATACCTGCACAGTAATTCGCGACGGCAGGCTGATTGGTGTAAAGAACATGGACTGCCTTGACCGGCGCGAACTGATCAAAATGATGTTCGGCGAAGTGGAAATCAAGACGCGTCCCGCAGAGCTTAAATACTCGGAGGAAGTTGTTCTGAAGGTCGAAAACCTCTCTGACGGCAGAAAGTTTTCCAACATTAACTTTGATCTGCATAAGGGTGAAGTGCTTGGAATAGCCGGCATGTTGGGCGTTGGCAGAACAGAGCTTCTAAGCTGCATCTTCGGTGCGCAGCCAGCGAAGAGCGGCAGCGTATTTCTAAACGGTAAACAAATAGATAACCGGACACCTGAAAAAATGAATAAGCTCGGTATGGCTATGACCCAAGAGGACAGGAAGCGGATCGGCGTCAACGTCAACGGACGGATATATGATAATCTCTGTTATGCTTCGCTCGACCGGCTTGGCAAGGGTTCGATTGTCGACCGTAAAATGGAGAGCTCTTATGTGGCTCGTCAGGTTAAAAACCTTGACATAAAGCTAGCGGACACTAATTTTCTCGTATCGTCCCTGTCTGGAGGCAATCAGCAGAAGGTAGTCGTCGGGAACTGGCTCAATATCGAGCCCAAGGTAATCCTGATGGACGAGCCCTCAAGAGGCATTGACGTTAACGCGAAACAGCAGATCTTCCAAATAATATGGGATCAGGCTCAAAAGGGTATTTCCTGTTTGATTGTTTCGACCGAGCTTGAGGAACTGCTGGAAATCTGTCATAGAATTCTGATTATGAGGAATGGCAGAATCGAAAAAGAAGTTTTGCCTGAAAACGTAACGGTAGAAGACCTTTACGCAATATGCATGGGAGAGTAAAAACATGGAAATCAAAAAGAAAAAGATTTCATTCCTGAGCACACTGACAAATTATACGCTTGAAGTTCTGCTGGTTGTCCTTTTTATTGCTCTGTCGTTTATTTCGGACTACTTCCTGACGACCACCAACATTCTGAACATGCTGCGGAACATTGCGCTGCAGGGTATTATAGCTTTCGGAATGACGATTGTAATCGTCAGCGGAGAACTGGATCTTTCGATTAGTTCGAGTGTTGCGCTCTCGGGCGTGCTTATCGGACTTATCGGAGGCAACCTCAGCAACGCCGGAATAATGCCAATAAAGTATGCCGTGCTGGTCGGCATGGCCGTTGCGCTGGTCATCAGCATCGCCGTGGGTTATGTGAACGGCTGGCTGATAACGAGATTTAAAATTCCCGCGATGATTGTAACGCTTGCTATGCAAAATGTCCTGTTCGGCATAGCGGCCGTCATTTCAAAGGGCTTTCCAATCGTCACTTTTCCTGAATGGTACAGCTTTATAGGTTCTGGCCGAATATTCGGCCAAATTCCCGTGCCGGTTATCATCCTGATTATTATGTTCATCGTAACCTATTTTCTGCTCAGCTACACAAAGTTTGGCCGCGCGGCATTTGCTTGCGGCGGTAACGCCGAAGCGGCGCGCTTATCAGGCATTAATGTGAAAAGAACAAAAATTCAAGCGATGATTCTCATCCAGATTTGCTGCGTAATCTCCGGCATCATGCTTTCCTCGCAAGTAATGTCCGGTACATTTTCGTTTGCCAAAGGGTGGGAAATGAATGCCATTGCCGCCGTCATCATCGGCGGCGCGAGTCTTGCGGGGGGCATCGGCAACATGCGCGGAACCCTGCTCGGAATTGTTTTCATCGGCATCCTTACCAACGGGATGACCTTGCTTAACGTGAATGATTATGTCCAGTACATAGTAAGAGGTGGACTGATTATTTTCGCGGTTTTGCTTAGCACGATTAAGAACAAACAAAAACTCTGATACTGCGGCGAAGCCCGCAAAAGCATTTATATGATAAGGTAAAAAGAAAATGAATGATATTATAGAAAATGTAGTAACGGGAATCCAGCACATTGGTGTCCCGACAGGCGATATGGAGGCAACGGCAGCATTTTTTACCGCTCTTGGCTTTCGGGAGACTTACCGTACTGTGATAAAGGCTAAAAACCAGCTTGTAAGGTTCTTTTCTCTTAAGGATGTAGTTATCGAGACCTATACCGTGCCGGAGCCTAGCGGGAAAAGCGGAGCCATTGACCATTTTACGCTGAACGTAACGGATATTGAGCGTGTCTACGAATTGGTCAGGAACGCCGGGTTCACGGCTATAGAAGGCGAAATCTGCTGCCTGCCATTCTTTGATAACGGCGTGCGGTATTTCACCGTTGAAGGTCCCGACAAGGAAAAAGTCGAGTTCAATCAAAAGCTGTAGCCGGCTTTCCCCGCAGTCGGGAGAGACTTCATCGAAAAGCCAAAGAGAATATATAGGTTGGAAGCGTTCATAAAAGCAAATTGAGCGCTTTCTGACAATTCAGGCAGAACTGGGAAGGACCGGTAATTTTGAAAACAGATGGTTTACATGAGAATGGAAAAATGATACTGTTGGTTGAGATTTCAGAGTATACAGGAGAAGACTACAAGCCGCTCATAGATTATAACGGCTGGCGGGTCGCCATATTAAACGATGCGCCGAAGTTCCGCCGTGAAAATATGCCGTATCTTGAGCGCCACAACGAAACTGACGAAGTGTTCGTTTTGCTGGAAGGGAACTGTACCCTTTATATTGGGGACGGCAGGGACGATCTGGGGCAGATTTCACTTTTGCCGATGGCTCGGAAAAAGCTCTACAATGTAAAAAAAGGGGTGTGGCACAACCTAACGGCAACGTCCGGCACGTCGCTTCTGATTGTTGAAAACACAAACACTTCCGCGCAGAACTCCGATTATTTCCCCGTAACACCGGAAATTCTGCCGAAAGCATAAGGAAGGAAACTTGAAATAGATGAAACGATCCGAAATTAACCGTGCTTTGCGTGAGCTGGAAGCAATGGCGGACGAATGCCGCTTCAGTCTTCCGCCGTTTTGCTCTTACACCCCGCGGGAATGGCAGGATAAAGGGCGTGAATACGACGAAATACGTGACAACATGCTCGGCTGGGACATCACGGATTATGGCTTGGGAGAGTTTGACAGAGTAGGTTTTTCGCTGATTACGCTTAGAAACGGGAACCTCGCCTCGAAAAAGAAATATCCAAAATCCTACGCGGAAAAGCTGCTTTATTTGAAAGAGGGGCAATATTCTCCGAATCACTTCCACTGGAAAAAGATGGAGGACATAATCAACCGCGGCGGCGGCAACCTGTTGATTCGCGTATTTAGTTCCCTGCCGGACGAAGAGATTGACAAGGTAAGCAGCGTAACTCTGCACCTTGACGGTGTGGAAAGGGTCGTTCCCGCGGGTACGCAAATAAAGCTGATGCCCGGAATGAGCATTTCTATTCAGCCATTTTTATATCACGACTTTGAGGTTGAACCGGGAACCGGCGCGGTTCTCATCGGCGAGGTAAGTGAATGCAACGACGATAACACGGATAATCGGTTTAATCCTCCTGTAGGGCGGTTTCCGAAAATCGAAGAGGACGAGTTGCCATATCGCTTACTTTGCAACGAATACCCGATAGCAAAGGAGTAACAATCGCATGGTAGACATTGTGGCTCTTGGAGAACTGCTGATTGATTTTACGGAAAGCGGAACTTCGTCAAGCGGCATGAAACTCTTTGAACGTAATCCGGGCGGAGCAGTAGCAAATGTACTTGCTGCGGTTTCGCGTTTGGGCGGCAGTACGGCGTTTCTCGGCAAAGTTGGAGACGATATGCATGGGCGCTTCCTCAAGAAAACGCTCAAAGATGCGGGGATTGATGTTACCGGTCTGGTAATGACTCCGGACTTTTTCACAACGCTGGCATTTGTATCAATATCCGGAATTGGCGAGCGGACGTTTTCCTTTGCCCGGAAACCCGGAGCGGATACGCAGCTTCGCACGGATGAGGTTAACGAAGCGCTGGTTCGCAATGCGAAGGTTCTACATGTCGGCTCGCTGTCACTTACGGACGAGCCGGCGCGAAGCGCGACATTATATGCCATAGCTATTGCAAAAGAGGCAGGAGCGGTTGTTTCCTACGACCCGAACTACCGCGCATCGCTCTGGAAAGATGAGCAAACTGCCAAAGAACGCATGCGTGAGCTGCTGCCGTTAGTGGACATCATAAAGCTGTCCGAAGAAGAGACGGTACTGTTGACGGATTATCCGGATGCGGAGAGCGCCGGCAAATATCTAAATAAATTGGGGATTCCGTGCGTTGCCGTTACGCTCGGTAATCGCGGCGTGCTTGTCTGCATACGCGGCGAAGCTGCTGTTGTAGAAGGTTATCCGCTTCCTGCGGTAGATACGACCGGCGCGGGCGACGCGTTCCTGGGCGGATTCCTGTACCGGATGCTCCTGCTTGACAAGCGTCCGCACACGCTGACGCTTCCCGAAGCAAAGGACTGCGCCAATTGGGGCAACGCTACAGCGTCCTGCTGTGTGCAAAAACGCGGCGCGATTCCCGCCATGCCGACATTGACCGAATTGCTGGATCTCATGGATAAGTACAGATGAACTATTCCTATATTCTTGGACAGTAAACAGAAAGGGAGGGGGATTTGTTAAATTTCCAAACTCTTTAAAACCCCTGTATTAAGGCCTGTGATACTATTCACAGGCCTCCTTTTTTCGTCAATATCTAAAAAAAGGGCTTTACGCCATATTAGGCTATACAAAAATTGACCTGAACCAGAGAGTGTCTGGTTTTGGAAGTAGATTCATCTCTGACCGGGCGCAAAGTTGCTGCCGTACTTAATAGGACGGCTCTGTTCCGTGGCTTGCCGAAAGAAATATTGACAGGATAACGGCTCTGAATTCACGGGAAATGCTTTGAACGCATGGGCGCACGACAGAGGTGTGGAACACGTTTTCACCGATCCTGGCTGTCCTACACAAAACGGTTACATAGAGAGTTTTAACGGAAAACTGCGCGATTAATGTTTGAATCAAAACTGGTTTTCCAATCTATACGAAGCGAGAGATATTATTGAGCAGTGGCGTATGGAGTACAATCATCTGCGTCCCCACTCGTCGCTCGGCAACCTTACTCCAAAGGAATATGCAGCAAAGCTGGCCGGAAGTTACTAACATTTCACCTGGTCGAACTTTGGGGGCAGGTCACTACTGCTGACTCAAGTTCATTCATCCGTTCTGCTACCCTTGGGTAATAGATACGGAGGAATTTAGCAGTCCCAGCAGTTATATACTCCTGCTATATAACATTTTGAATAAAGGAGACATAATGAAAAGCACCCCTTTCGAGATGGTTTCCATTATACGTGGAAGAGTGACAGTGGTTTCTGATGCCCCCATATGGGTAGGAAAGGTAGGAAGAAACCATGCTAAGTAATCAAGACTAAATGATAAATTTAACATTGTGCAGCACGCATTTTGGATGAACTGCACTTCAGACAACTTATTTCTGGAAAGTACTTGAACTCATGCTATTTAATCGATATACTTTGGTGAGAATAACGGAAGGGGCGAATTCATAATGCACATCAGCCAAGTCGGCGGTGTTATTGCAGCTGCTAGCAAAAAGGAAGCGCTTCCCCTTCTCCGGGTCGGTAATATCCCAATTATCAGGCGAATCGTCATTACCTATCAGCAGGCGGGAGTATTCCCTGTCGTAATTATCACCGGGGCAGATGAGGATAAGGTGAAAGATCAGCTTTCCTCCTATGGACTGATATTTATCCACAATGATAATTGCGAAAATCCAGAGTTGATAGACTCGGCAAAAATCGGTTTGAGCTATCTTAAGGACAAGTGCGACAAAATTGTATTTACCCCTGTCAATGTACCAATGTTTACGCCCAGCACACTTAAGAAACTGATAAGCAGCGGCGTGAAAGTCGCAATCCCGTCTTACTGTGACAAGGGTGGGCATCCAATTGTTATCAGCAACGATGCTGTTGACCGGGTGCTTTCTTATAATGGGAAAGAAGGGCTGAGAGGTGCGCTCTATGATTTTAAGGAAGAGCGCCAGTGGATAAAGGTCGACGATATTGGCATTACATTGAGTATCCACAACGAAGAGCAGCTTCAGGAAAGGCTTGCCGAGCACAACCGGTCGATACTCAATTCGTGTGTCAGGGTTTCCATCGAGAAGGAAAAAGCTTTTTTTGACTCGAGAGCTAAGCTGCTGCTATACTTAATAGGTGACAGCGGTACTGTTAAAAAAGCGTGCGAAGATATGGCACTGTCAAACGCAAAAGCATGGAGTATTCTCAATAATCTGGAACAGGAGCTTGGATACGCTATAGTTGAGAGACAGCAGGGCGGAAGCAGGGGAGGAAATACCCAGCTGACTGAGAAAGGCAAGGCATTTATCACTGCCTATCAGAAGTTTGAAGAAAACGTTTTGCGTTATGCGCAGGCCGAATTTGAACGGTTATTTGAAGATTCTAATCTTGTTTAACTGCACAATTCAATAAAATTCATTTCGGCGTATACTTTTGACGAATAAGTTGAAAGTATGCGCCGAATTCTTTACAATGTTAGTATGACCGATATTTATATATATGAGAATAACGATGTTTCGGAGGATAGAAATGTACGTAATAAATATAAATGGCAAAGACTACGAAGTCGCGCATGATAAGAAGCTGCTTTCGTATCTTCGTGACGACCTGCATCTTACTGCAGCCAAGGACGGCTGCAGCGAGGGCGCGTGCGGTTCCTGCACCGTTCTTGTTGATGGCAAGAAGGTGAAGGCGTGTGTCCAGAAGCTGAGTGCTCTGGCCGGTAAAAAAGTCGTCACCGTGGAGGGCATACCACAGGAGGAAATGCGTGTTTACGAACATTGCTTTGCCGCTGCGGGGGCCGTTCAGTGCGGCTTTTGTATTCCGGGAATGATAATCTCCGCGAAAAGCCTATTGGACATCAATCTCAACCCCACGCGGGAGGATGTCAAAAAAGCTATTAACGGAAATCTCTGCCGCTGCACCGGATACAAAAAGATTGAGGATGCAATTTTGATGTCCGCGGAGTTCTTTCGGGATAATAAGGAAATTCCGGAAGACCCAAAAACGCTGCAGATGAGTGAGCGCGCAAAGCGTATAGACGCACAGGAGAAAGTGAACGGGACCGGTATTTTTGCCGATGATATTGTTATGCCCGGAATGCTTTTTGCAAAGTGTGTTTACTCCAAGTACCCCAGAGCTCTTATCAACAAAATCGACGTTTTCAAGGCGCTCGAACATCCCGACTGTGTCGAAATACTGCTTAAAAAGGATGTGCCCTGCAATAAAATCGGTCATATTAAGCAGGATTGGGACGTTTTACTTGGCGAAGGAGACATTACGAAATATGTCGGCAACGCGCTTGCCGTTGTAGCCTCCAACAAAAAAGAATCGCTTGAAGAAATCTGTGCACTTGTTGATGTGGATTATACGGAGCTTACGCCCGTCACAAGCCCATATGAGGCGCTTAAAGGCGACGCCCCGCTTATCCATGAGGACGGAAACGTCATGAGCCGCGCAAATCTTGTTCGCGGGAACGCGGACGAGGCAATTAAGAAATCAAAATATGTGGTTACAAGGAAATATAAGACCTCCTGGCAGGAGCACGGCTTTATGGAGCCTGAGTGCGCAGTCGCAATGCCCGAGGGTGAAGACGGAATACTGATTTATACGACAAGCCAGTCCGTTTACGACGTTCAGCGCGAATGCGCTCAGATGCTTCAAATACCCGCCGAAAAAGTCCATGCAAGAGCATCGCTCGTTGGCGGAGGTTTCGGCGGTAAGGAGGATATGTCGGTTCAGCAGTATGCCGCGCTTATGGCCTGGTACGTAAAACAGCCGGTCAAGGTAAAATACAGTCGCCAGGAGAGCTTGGATTACCATGTGAAGCGCCATCCAATGGAGATGGAGTTCACTACTGCCTGCGACGAAAACGGGTATTTAACAGCAATGAAAGGCGTTATCATAGCTGACACGGGCGCCTACGCATCGCTCGGAGGGCCTGTTCTGCACAGAGCCTGCACCCACGCTGCGGGACCGTACAATTACCAAAATATCGATATTTTCGGAATGTCCGTCTATACCAACAATGTCGTTTCCGGCGCCTTTCGCGGCTTCGGCGTCAGCCAGAGCTGCTTTGCGACCGAGATGAACATAAATCTTCTAGCTGAGATGATTGGGATAGACCCGTGGGAATTCCGCTATCGCAACGCTATACGTCCGGGTCAGATTCTTGCTAACGGACAGACTGCCGACCCCAACACTAATATGGCGGCGTGTCTGGAAGCTGTAAAGGACATATATTACGCAAATCCATACGCCGGAATCGCCTGCGGCTTCAAAAATTCCGGTACCGGCATGGGCAAACAGGATATAGGGCGTGTGCTGCTTTCCGTGGAAAGCGGAAAGATACACATCCGCACATCCGCATCCTGCATGGGTCAGGGAATCGGACAGATGGCGCTTACGGAAATCTGTCATGTGACGGGTCTTGACCCGAAGCTCTTCATTCACGAAACCGCAGATACCGTGCGTACGCCCAATGCAGGAACATCAACCGCATCCCGTCAGACGGTCATGACCGGAGAGGCGGCGCGCTGCGCTGGCGAAAACCTCAAGCTTGCTCTGGACGCGGGTAAAACTCTCGCAGACCTCGAGGGAAAGGAGTTTTACGGAGAATTTTCTGCGAAGACCGATCCGCTCGGCGCAATCAAGGAGAACCCCGTAAGCCATATCTCCTATTCTTACGGCACTCAGGTCATCATTCTCGACGAGCAAGGGAAGATAACAAAAGCCGTTTCCGCATTTGACGTCGGAACTCCGGTCAATATTCTCTCGGTAGAAGGACAGATTGAAGGCGGAATGGTAATGGGCATCGGCTATGGAGTCACCGAGGAATTCAGATGCGTCGACGGCTATCCGCAGAGCAAATTCGGAACAATAGGCTTTATGCGTGCAACCAACTCGCCGGAGCTTGAGGTCATTCTCTGCGAGCCGAAAGAGGAGGATAAGCTGCCGTATTCGCTTGGCGCAAAGGGCTGCGGCGAGCTTTGCATGATTCCTACAGCTCCTGCCTGCGCGCACGCCTACTACCGTCTGGACGGGAAATTCCGTCAAAGTTTGCCGCTGCGCGATACCTACTACAAAAAAGAGAAGGATTGATGGCAATGCATGTTCACGGACTGATTTTAGCAGCCGGTCTTTCCTCCCGAATGGGAGATTTCAAACCGCTGATGCCACTGTGCGGTAAAACCGTTATTGAAAACTCGATTGACTCTATGCTTTTATCCGGCGTTGAGCGGGTCGTAGTCGTAACAGGTCATAGGGCGCAAGAGCTTGAAAAGGTTATACACAGCCGCTACCTCGGAGAAACTGTTATCTGTACCAGAAATGCGGACTACGCGACAACCGATATGATGGCTTCAATCAAAATCGGACTTGAAGCAATGCCGGACTGTGACGCGTTCTTCCTGCTCCCGGGAGATATGCCGACAATCCAAAAGGAGACATATCTTGCGGTGTATCAAACAATGCTGCAAACAGGTAATGCAATCGTTTTTCCGGCCTTGTGCGGTCAAAGAAAGCACCCGCCGCTGATAAGCCGTGAGATGATCGGGGAAATCCTTAATTATCAGGGACGCGGCGGTCTCCGTGAACTGTGGAAATATCATGAGGATAAGATTCTTGCCGTCCCGGTCGACGACGAAGGCTGTTGGACAGACATTGATACCTTCGAGCAGTACCATCGCTGCGTTAGCCGCTATCAATCGGAGACCATAAAATCTTAAACTATTGGAGGGAAACGAATGGAAAAGATTTCGCAATCCGTGGTCAAAAAAGACCATGCAGACAAAATGTCCGGCAAATCGACCTATGTCGGAGACTACAGTAACGAGGGCGTTCTGACCGGCAGAATGCTTAGATCCAAGGTCGCCAGAGCAAAGCTTCTGAGCGTAAACGTGCCGGAACTGCCCGAAGGATACTGCTACATCGACAGAAATGATGTTCAGGGCGACAACAACGTCAACATCGTTATGGACGACACGCCTGTTTACGCCCGTGAGACCGTGGAGTACATAGGCGAACCGATAGGAATGGTTTGCGGTCCCGACAGGGCCGTTTGTGAAGATATTCTGAGCCGCATAGAAGTGAAATACGAGGAGCTCGAGCCGGTTCTGGATATCAAAAAAGCGGAAACGGTGTTCTTCAATTACGAGTACGAAAAGGGCGATATAGCCAAGGCGTTTGCGGAAGCGGACAAGGTCTATGAGGAGGAATTCTCCACAGGTTATCAGGAACAGGCCTATCTCGAAACGCAGGGAATGATGGCGGTGCCGGAGGAGGACGGAAGAATTTTTGTCCACGGCTCTTTGCAGTGCGCATATTATGTTCATGGCGCAGTTATGCGCGCGCTCGGCTGCAAGCCCAATGAGGTTCATATCCTTCAGGATGTGACCGGCGGCGGCTTCGGGGGAAAGGAAGCGTTCCCTTCAATCCTCGGATGCCAGGTGGCGGTTGCCGCAAAGAAAATCGGCAAGCCTGTCCGCTGCGTATTCGACCGCCGTGAAGACCTTGAATTCACCTCTAAGAGACATCCTTCTCTCTGCAAATACAAGGTCGCGGTCAAAAATGGTAAAGTCACGGCGATGGACATTGACGTCAAATTCAACGCCGGAGCATATACAACGCTATCAGCCGTTGTTTTGCAGCGCGGGATTATCTGTGCCGACGGCGTATATAACGTTGAGAATCTCCATGTGCACGGCAGGGCGATGAAAACGAACACGACCCCCAGCGGAGCTTACCGCGGCTTTGGTGCACCGCAGACGTTCTTTGCCGTTGAAATGATGATGGATCATATAGCTAAGGACCTGGGCATTACTTCGCTGGAGTTCAAGGAAGCGAACCTTGTCAAGCAGGGCGATGCGACTTCGACCTCCGGTATATATCACTTCCCGGTTCCGCTTCCCGACATGATAGATGAAATCGACAAGGCTTGCGATTACCGCAGAAAGCATGAAGGGTATTCAAAACAGCAGATAGGGCGCTACAGAAAAGGCATCGGCATGAGCCTGTATTTCCACGGCGCAGGCTTCACCGGCTCGGGTGAACGCGACCATATCAAGGCTGTCGCCAAGCTGCACAAGTATGCTGACGGCTCGGTTGAGATTCTGGCGTCGAATGGCGAAATCGGTCAG
>Ga0209639_1002132_pt1 | contig 16606 bp, 8 predicted proteins | sample EPASupsiteHSE605_FD_187268 | JGI IMG/M metagenome (GOLD analysis project Ga0209639, IMG submission 187268) | Bioremediated contaminated groundwater from EPA Superfund site, New Mexico - Sample HSE6-05 (SPAdes) (version 2) | ecosystem: Environmental > Aquatic > Deep subsurface > Groundwater >...
CCCTGCCAATGTAATCCTGCCGTTGTATCATGTACAAGTCAAAACAATGGTTGCCCAGGAGCTCCAGGACCTAATGGTGCCTTTGCTTGGGTTGGTACAACCTCATCTCAAACCAGAACGCTGGAAACAGTTGTGTATGATGTTTCTGCGGGTGGATGTAAAATTAACTTTTGGATGATGTATGGGGTTTGCCATGATAATGATGCATGCGAGGATCCTGATGCAACAAATGAAGGGGTTCACTTACAATACTCACTAAATGGTGGTGGAACGTGGACTGATTTTCCAGGACCGGATATGAAACCAATTGGCAATACTTCATTTACCGGGCCATTTACCACATTAATTCCGGGATCAGGCGGCTATTGGACTCCAGAATCCTCAAATTCAACACAGTTAAATACTACAACTTATTTTTGGAACAAGTATGTTATTGATATTCCTCCAATTGCAAGTACAGTGAATACTAAGTTCAGATGGGCACAGTTGGCTACCAGTAGTACTGGTTATGATGCATGGGGTATAGATGAAGTCGAAATTCTTTGTCCTTCATTACAGAATGTAATTTGGTCGCATGGCCCTACTACATTTAATCCAGCACCCGTTTATCCGATAACAACAGGCTGGTATACTGTGTCAATTTATGATTCAATTCAAACGCCTCCTTTATATGCAAAAGATTCTGTTTATGTAATTGTTCATCCTATTCCTGTTGCTGATATTTCTCTTGTTTCTCCAATTTGCGGCAATAAGGAGACAACTATTCAAACGGTAACGCCACAAGTTCCGGGTTATACTTATACATGGGATTTTGGACCTGGTGTTATTTCTGCAAATGGAACAGGGGCAGGGCCTTATCAGGTTTTATATAATCCTCTTCAGCCTAGCAATATGCTTAAAAGGCCAGTTTCGCTAAAAGTTACAAGTGATTTTGGTTGTGTATCAACAATTGTTGTTGATACAGTAGAACTGATTGAAAATCCAACAGTTTCATTCATGCCAAATCCTCTTCCGGCACATGGCTGTGCTCCAATAACAATTAGTTTTCTGGACGAAACATCTCCTACTTCAATCGCAAATATCTGGTATTTTGGAGATGGATCTTCTACAACAAATAATACAAATCCTTCGCATACTTATTCTCAATCAGGTTCTTATACTATAAAATTAATTGCAACAGGTCCCGGCGGTTGTATAGATTCAACAGAACAAAATGTTGTTGATGTTTGGCCTAATCCCGATGCTGATTTTTCAGTTAATTTTACGCCTCAGCCTTTAGCTGGTAATAATTTCATACTAACAGATCTTTCTACTGTTGCTGGGGGTGGAACTATTTCAAATTATTTTTGGGATTTTGGTGACGGTAGTAATTCAACGATTTCTCCTCCAATTCCTGTTTTACATACTTATGATAGTGATGGCCCTTATACAATTAAGTTAGTTGTGGTAACGAATAGCGGCTGTATGGATTCGATAACTAAGAATGTAAGAGTTGTTGAAGATTCACTTATTTTTCCAAATGTAATAACTCCAAATGGAGACGGAATCAACGATTATTTTTATGTTGAAAATCTTGAAAACTATATTTCCAATGTATTCTCTGTGTATAACCGATGGGGTAAAAAAGTATATGAAAAAGAAAACTACATTCCCCAAAATGATCGATTTGATGGCAGGGATCTTCCTGATGGTACATACTTCATTGTATTAAAATACAGAGGGTATCTAAAAGAAGGTGAATATAGTGGTTCTTTAACAATTTTGCGGGGGAAATAAAAAAAATGTATAATTTTACGGGGACAATTTATATGATTGTCCCTTTTTTATTTTTTTTCCCTCATTTTTCCCCCCTTTATTAATTAATAATAAACCATGAATCACATAACAAAAAACCAGCTAAAATGTATTACCATGGCGGGTATTCTCTCGTTATTAGTAATGTTCCCTTTTATTGTTAAAGGGCAAGTAACAGTAACCCCTGCAGGAGCTGTTTCTCCACAATCGTTAGTGCAAAGTGTTCTTGTAGGAACCGGAGTTACAGTGAGTAATGTTAGTTTCAATGGTTCTGCAAATGCTTTGGGTTATACAAATCAGATTGGTGCTTTTACCACAGGGATATCTCCTTCTAATATTGGCTTTAATAATGGATTAATTATGTCAACGGGAGGGATAACAGGATCTACAAGCAATACTATATCTACAACAATCAATGGAACTGATTATACGAATGTGCCAGAGTTGCAACAATATAATCCTAATGGCACTGTATTTCATAATGCAGCAGTATTAGAGTTCGACTTTATCCCTCTATCTGATACAATTAAATTTCGATATGCATTTGCTTCTTATGAGTATAACAGCTTTGTTTGTACACAGTATAATGATATTTTTGGTTTTTTTATATCAGGACAAAATCCGGCTGGAGGAAATTATGTAAGCAAAAACATAGCATTAATCCCTGGTACAAATTTACCCGTATCAATTAACAGTGTAAATGACGGTACACCAAATGGTACGGTAACACCCTGTTATACAAATTATACTCAGTTTTATCATGTTCCTACGCCAAATGTAACATATTATGGAATGACAACTGTTCTCACTGCAATAGCAGCAGTGGTACCATGTACTCCTTACCATATAAAGCTTGCAATTGTTGATTTAGGGGATGAATCTTATGATTCCGGTGTTTTTCTGGAGGCAAATAGTTTTTCCAGTACAGCCGTTGCTGTAAGTCAGAGCTATTCAACTCCCAATGCAAAACCTATGGCAATTGAGGATTGTAATGATGCATATCTAAAGTTTACCATTCCTTATGCCAAAAGTGATACAACCTGGATTCCGTTAATTATTAGCGGATCAGCTCAGAATGGAGTTGATTATTCTATTATTCCTGATTCTGTGTTTATTGCTCCTGGTCAGCTTAATACGACCTTGTTGATCCATCCATTACAGGATAATTTGGTTGAACCCATTGAATACGTAAAAATAAAGGTATTAACCACTGTTTGTACTTCTGACTCTATTTCTATTCCAATTATGAGTTGGGTTCCGTATAAAGTTGTTGCACGAAATGATACCAGTATATGTGATTCAAAAGCTCAGTTGTGGGCAAGTACGGCTGATGGATTAAATCCCTTGTTTTATGAATGGGATAATCCTTCGTTATTGAATGACCCAAATATTATTAACCCGATGGCTACATTAACAAGCAGTACAACCTTCATTATTAAAGTGTCGGATAGTACCGGTTGTCCTCCGGTTTACGATACGGTGAATGTTATTGTAAACACAAAGCCAGCAATAAACTTTGATAATGTTCCTTCTCCTCCTTATGGATGCGCTCCTTTGACATTAAATTTCATCAATAATACAGATCCATTAAATTCAAGTTTTACATGGGATTTGGGTAATGGGGCTGCCTCGCAAACAACTCTAGTCTCGCCAACATATACTTATACTGCACCAGGTACTTATACGGTTAAATTAATAGCAAAAACCATTCAAGGTTGCCAAGATTCAATTCTGTTAGCCAATCTTGTCAGAGTATATGAAAATCCGGATGCTTCATTTTCAGTATCTCCTCCAATGGCACCAATTACAAATGCATTTTTCTCCTTTACAGATCAGTCATCTTCAGCAGTGACAAACTGGTATTGGAATTTTAATGATCCTGCGTCTTCATCAAATACAAGTAATCTGCAAAATCCAACACATACTTATACAGTTCAGAGCCCTTATACTGTATGGTTAAAGGTGGCAATTAAATATCATGATCCGGGTACAAATACAGATGTATATTGTTATGACTCAACTTCTAGATTGATAAGAGTTGTAGAAGATTCAATCACTGTACCTAATGTAATTACACCCAATGGAGATGGCATTAATGATTATTTTTATGTGAAGAACCTTGAAAATTATATAGGTAATCAATTTGTAGTTTACAACAGATGGGGAAAGAAAGTGTATGAAAAGGATAACTATATTCCGAATAAAGATAGGTTTGACGGAGAAGGTTTGCCCGATGGAACTTATTTCTTTATCTTAAAGTATTCAGGGTATCTGAATAGTGGTGAAAGAAGTGGTTCTCTTACAATTTTGCGAGGGAAATAGAATAGAATGAATGGGGCTGTCTGAAAAAAGCCGCATATATGTTCCTCCGACTTCCGAAGCTCAGTCTGACAGTTTATTGGAAATATAACTGTCAGACTGAGCTTCGGAAGTCGGAGGATTTTTTTATCAGATAAAAGGCTTTTTGAATAGCTTTTATTTGTCAGCGTTAGCCTTGAATTCACTTGGCGTTTTTCCGGTCGCATTTTTAAATACCCGGTTAAAGGTAGCTTTTGAATTAAAACCACAATCGAATGCAATCCCTAATAATGTAATATTTTTATTTTCAGTGAGATTACATCTTTTTTTGAATTCTTCAATTCGATAATGATTTATAAAGTCAAAAAAATTTCGGTTCAACCTGTTGTTAAGCGTTTCTGAAAGATATTCAACATTGATGTTCATCAATTCAGCCAGATTTGAGATGGTAAGATCTGGATTCAGATGTGGTTTAAACTCTTCCATATGCTGAAAGAGTCTGTTTATAAACAATTCATCTTGCGAGCTTAGATTACATTGTATAATGTTCTCTTTTTTAGATTTTTTTATGTCAGGTATGACTTGAACTGACGTAAATATTCTACCCTGTCGGTGACCGTAAAATCCCAGAAAGAGAATAAACAATGAACCAACAATAAATCCCATAAACTGCAATAAACCTGGCGGCGTGAACCTGAAAATGAGATCTAATATGTATGCCAGATATATAAAACTATAAAAGCCTATAGCAGAAATAAGCAATGTTTTGAGCCATTGTAAATCAATATTATGAATTTCAGAAAAGTAATTTTTGATTTTCTTTTTATATGCAGAAATCATAAATAGTCCCCATACAAAATATCCAACAGAGGATATCGATAAGAATACAATTGAAACGTAATAAGAAATAAAACTTCGAAATGCTTCTGTTTTTACAATTTCTACTTTCTGATCAACCGGGAGTAAATAGATTTCAAAAAGTTGATCAAGAAACAACGCAATAAATGGAAGGAAATGAAGAATGTAAATTGGCTTAAACTGGAAGTTTTGAGTGGTTTGAGCTTTTATATAAAACCAGAATCCCGGCCCATGAAGTAATAATAACGGAACAGTTGTATGTATAATCCATGTTATGGGAAATCCATTTTGCCTATTCCTTATTTCAAAAAAACTAAGGAGTATATGTATGGCAAACAGAAGGAATATGAGCCCTAATATTGTGTCGGGTAGGTTTCTTTGCTTTTTGAGAAATAATAATAGTGACAATAATAATGCTTCAAAAATACCTAAAATTAAAATATAATCCATAGAATCTTTTTTATAAGCTCAGTTGCAAAGGTATAAATAGTGATTGGATATTTTTCTTGAATGAAGTTTCTTAGATTTGTAAGGGTATAGTTTGTATAAAAATGAATTCTATATTATGCCGATTTATGAACGTTTCATTTGCTCGCGTGTATTTCTATTTGTTAGAAACGCAGATCTGCAAATGTAAAATCTTAAAATTAAAGTAATATGATACGTAATATTTTGATATTTATTGTCTTAACTGGATGTACAATAAATAATGGTTTTTGCCAAAAGCCAGAAAAAGTATATGGGTTTGCCCGGCAGAATCATGATTGCGAATGGTATAAAACACAGGCTAATCTGTGGAAAACTGAAACAGAAAAGAATCCTCAAAATACAATGGCATGGGTTTATTGGTATCGTTCGGTTCGTTATTCATTGATGACATGCGGAGCTGATCTTAAATCTGCTTCTTGTTGTTCACGGCCTCTGCTGGATTCAATTATGATTAAAATGGGCAAAATTCTCCCCAATAGCTATGAATATAATTATCTGATGTATTACAATGGTATGAGTAATCCTGAAATGGCAAAATATTTAATGAAAGCCTTGGAAATAGCTCCGGATCGACCCGAAATCATGTCGGATTTGGTTACTTATTACGATATACAATGCAATCAGGCTAAGGTGGATGAATATTGCAAAAAGTGGTATGCCTGCAATGAATTATCTCCCGGAATTTTAACGTGGAATTATAATATGATGGTTTCACTCGATAAAGATGCAATCATATTTTTGGGTGGAGATATGGATACTTATCCTAAAATGATTCTTCAATCGACAAAGAACTTTCGGAAAGACGTGAAAATATTGAATGTTTATTTGTTGCTAAATGAGTCGTTTAGAAATGGAAAGCTGAAAGAGATGGGAATTCCCGCGTTTGAGCAAAAAACGGAAAAGTTTAAAGACCGAAGCTCATTTCAAAAAGCAATCATTTCTCACATAGTGAAAAATGCAGGTTCACGTCCGGTTTACTTTGCTTTGTCATTACCTGAAGAGTGTTATCAGGAATATAAGGATAGTATATACAATGAAGGGTTAGTGTATAAATACAGTAAAGAACGTTATGACAATATAGCGGTTTCCAAAAAAAATTATGAAAAGCTGTTTCTGCTTGATTATATTCGTGAACAATTTACAGATGACATAAGTCAAAATATTGTGAATCTTTCTAATCTGAATTATCTTGCCGCTTTTATACCTTTGTATGAGCACTATAAATTGTCCGGTGACTTTCAGAAACAAAAGGAATTAGGAGAATTGATGCTTACGATTGCTCGTGATTCCGGTTATCATGACTATATTGATTATATTCAATCGGTTGTGAAAGAGTAATTCATCTTGAGAAAATGAGTCTTTTTAAAAGAAAAACATACGAGATGCTGAGCAGCGAGGAATTGTTATTTTTCACTGCTCAGGGTGTTCGTAAGGCTTTCGATACGTTCTTTCTGAGACATCAACCCGGAATGTATGCGTTTTTTCTGAGAATGACGAATAACAGAGCACTTGCAGAAGATCAAACACAGGAACTTTTTTTAAAAGTTTATCTTGCAAGTCGCTTTTTTGACAAACAAAAAAATGCAGTTTCATGGCTTTATTCTCTTGCCTGGAATCAGTGTAAAAACCATTGGAGACATCAGAAAGTTCATCAGCAATTTAGTCGTTATGAAATCGCAAAGCAGGATTTTGAAGAAGAAAGACTTTCTGAGCAGATTGATCGTACATTAGTTGAGCAAATACTTGAACAGTCTGTTCAAAAACTTGATCAGGAGCAAATTTTGTTGATAACATTACGATTCCAGGAAGAAATGAGCATTAAGGAAATCGCCGTTGTGCTGGATTGCAAAGAAGGAACGGTTAAATCGAGATTGTTTTATACCTTAAAACGATTAAATGAATATATGAAAGTGGTTGATTATAAATAAATAATAGGGAATATGGATTATTTAGATCTGGAGAAGTTGTTGTTGAAAAAGTCATTTCAACAGTTAACAGAAGATGAAAAAATGAAAGTCTTAACCACTATTTCTGAACAGGAATATGAGTTGTATCATGTTGATTTACAGTGTTTAAAATTGGTTTTTTCTAAAAAATCAGAAGCAGACTTAAATGCTTTAAAGCGAATAAACCAGTCTATTGATGATCTATCGCAGCGTCAACAGGTAAAAAAGAAATTTGCATTGCAGGCAGTTCCGTCATGGGTGGCTGCTGCTGCTGCAATATTGCTTTTTTTTGTTGGATATTTAGCACGAAATCCAAAGCAGATTATGCATACCCAATATATCACAACTATTGAAAGAGATACAGTGAAACTATATCAGGATGAACCTTCTTTGGGTAAGCTTACTTTGAACAATAAAGCTTCAGAAAAAGGTAATTCTTCAAATAAAATAGTACAGCCAATTCTTCAAAACAGAGAAGAGATATTGCCAGTATATGAACCGGGAGTCTATTTGGTCGATTTTCGTAATCAGAATTCAACGGTGAAAGGATTAAGCTGCTCCGATGATACAACCCTGAGTAAATTACTGGTAACGATGTAAAAAGATATAAGAAAAGGAAATTCATTGTTGAATTTCCTTTTCTTGAAGTTATAATCTATATAAACCTATTTGTTAATGATCAATTTTTGACTGGTATTTTCGTTCCCTGATTTCAATGTGATTGAATAAACCCCATTTTGCAGAAATGACAGATCAACCGGATATGAATCATTTTGAATGATATTTTTTTCAATTGATTGATAATAAACAAGTTTGCCATCGATGCTATATATAGAAATTTCGGCATTCGTTAAAAGCTGTTTGTTAAATCTGAAAAATACAATATTTTGAACAGGATTAGGGTAAATGTTTAATTTGTTTGAACTCTGATCCTTGATAGAACTTCCTTGAATATTTATCATTTTACAAACCTGATAGCTACTATTGATTACCGGATCAGAAATTGTTAAGCAAGCCTGGAAATTACCAGCTTGAGTATAGTTGTGTGTAGGTCTGTTTGTTAATGAATCAACAGAACCGTCCCCAAAATTCCAAAAGTATTTTGCCGGAATTCCGTTTGTAGCGGCATAAAAGGTGACAGGATATTCGGTTGATTTGGTAAAGGTGTTGTTGAGTACGTATCCAAATGCTGCTAAAAGAGAAGAATTACCTGCGGCAACATTAACCAATGCTGCGTAATGTGAAATACAACTTCCTTCAGATATCTGTAAGTGAGTAAAATAATGTCCAGCAGTGCTATAGGTATGTTGAGGCTCTTCGTCTATTGAGGTTTGATTATCTCCAAATTCCCATAAATAATTATTTGGATTATGCATAGATTGATTAAAGAAATTAGTAGTAAGTGTAGTTGAATCAGTTGCATAAGTGAATTTTGCCATGCATTGCGTTCCATTGGTGTCTACTGCAATTTGTTTACAAAAAGTATTGTAACAGTTTTGTGATTGACTGAATACAGTTAAGCAAACATTATAAATTCCGGCCTGTTGATAAATGTGAGAAGTGTTTTGCGTGAAACTATATTGATTATCATCAAAATACCAGAAATAATGGCTGAGATTTTGTCCTTGCGAAAGATTGACAAATGTTACATTTTTTGTTGCATTATCTACTGCAAAATCAAAAGCAGCAAGACAATCAATTGTATTTGCATTACCAACCTCGATATTTTGTGTTGATGTAGCATTGCAACCATTATTTGACCATACAGTTAGATTTGCACCGTGAAAACCAGGGGATGTAAATGTATGAGAAGGATTGCGTAAAGTAGATTGTGCCCCATCACTGAACACCCATTGATAATAAAATGTATTGGTAACATAAGGAGGAAGTCCTACTGGAGTTTCAAAGTTTACAGTATTTGTTCCGCTTACTACATTGTAGGTGAAATCTGCAGTGCACGGATCCGGAACTGTAACTGTTACTGTGTCGTGAGCAATTGCTCCATTGTTGGTAGTCGCTGTAACAGTGTATTGAGTGGTTACACCGGGGGTGAAAATTGGACACTTTGCCGTTGAATTATCGAGAAAGCTGGACGGATTCCATGAAAAAGACGGATTCAGATAATTGTATAAACCACCATTTATTTTTGCTCCAAATACATGGTTGTTATCCACTGCAGATAAATCCCAAAGATGGTTCAGCAATTGATCAGCATCCAGAATATTCCAACTCATGCCTCCATCTGTTGTTTTCATTAAAGGAGTACCTGCAAAACCAACTGAATCGTTTACAAATGAAATTGCCTGAAATGCAGGTGAACTTGGGGATCCTTGGGTTATATTTACATTCGACCACGTATTTCCTCCATCTGTTGTAACTTTCAGCGTGTTGAAGTCGGCAATAAAGCCCTTGTTTTCATTTAAAAATAGAATTTCATATACAGAACTTCCAAAGCTTCCGTTCAGAGTGGTCCATGAATTCCCTCCATCAGAGGTTTTCCTTAGAGTAGAACCATTTGTTCCCCAAATAGCTGAGTAGCCAATATTTTCATTAATAAAATAAATATCTGTCACCTCATTTCCGGGATTTAAATTAGTGCTACTCCATGAAATTCCTCCATCGGTTGTTTTTACTAACGAATTTGATGTCGCCAGATAAATAGTATTCAGGTTAATAATTTGAATATCTCTTGGTTGGTAAGAGGTTACAGATACTCTGGTCCAACTGTTGCCAGTATTGTGTGTAATGTAAACATCACCAGCTAAATTGGCAACAACGCCCATTGAATTCTTGAAGTTGGCACAACTAATTAAACCGGCTGTATCTAAAATGGGTATCCAACCTTTTCCACCATCGGTGGTTTTTAAAACCTGATTATCTCCCCATATATAACCAGTTGAAGTAGAAGTGAAATTACACCCAGTTGGATTTACATTTGCTGTTTCATAAATATTAAAATCTTTTGCATTTGTCAAAATTGAAACATTTCCACCATATTGTATTGATAAATCATTTCCTGCATTTACTAAATATGGAGTAACGGTGATGGTTACAGAATCGCTAGCAAGACAATTGTTCCCGGCATGAGCAGTTACCTTGTATGTTGTATTGCTTGCAGGCGTGGCAACAGGATTTTGAATGTTTGTAGCACTTAAGGTTGGGTTGTTTGCCCAAGTATAGGTGATAGTTACATTTCCTTGGAATTCGGCTTTTGCATATAGGTTTACAGATCCACTGCCTTCAAGAATTGTTTGATTATTATAGGCTTTTACCGTCATTGGAATAACGTTTATCATTAAACTATCTTTTGCAACACATCCGGTTTCATCCATTGCCGTTACCACGAATTTTGTTGATTGATTTACAGTAGCAGTTGGGTTCTGTAAAAATTCACTATTCAGTAAAGAGCCATTTGACCAATAAAAGCTATAATTTTTAGGTTTATAAACCCAACAACTTCCATTATACATGCCCGAAAACATGTAAACATCACCAGGTCCAAAGCCTGTTACTGTAGATAATGAATAGGTATCTGGTATGTTAAAGGAAAACCATGTATTACCTCCGTCTGTTGTTTTATAAACTAAACCATCATTTCCTGATGCATAACCTACGAAACTGTTTTGGAAGTATATGCTATTTAAGCTAATACCGCTGAAATTAGTGTTTTTAGTTGCCCAGCTTAAACCACCATCAATCGTTTTCAGGATAGTTTCATTGTCTCCGGAGGCAAATCCTGTAAGTGAGTCAATGAAAAAAATATCTCTAATTACACCAAAGCTGCCGCCCAGAGTATTAAATTTTACACTATCCCAGCTGATTCCTCCATTGTTTGTGATAAAAAAGAATCCGTTTGCAAAATCGCCACCACCTGCAATACATTTATTTTTTGTAGGTGCACTAACTGCATAAAACTTTGTAAATTGACTTATCGGTAAATTGACTTCTGACCAGACAGATGTATTTCCATTTGATTTTAATATTTTGCCATACCAGTTTTTTTCTCCAGCTATCCATAAAATGCTGTCTTTATACGAATTTACATCCCAGTAAAAATAACTGCTTTTTTCGTCTTGCATGGTCCAGTTTAAACCAGCATCAGTTGTTTGGTAGACTCTTCCCGAAGAACTGCTTGATCTGCTGATCGCGATTATAGTATTAGGCTTAATCATTTTTATCCCGTAGAAAGCATTTGTGGGAGTTGCTAGGTTATTCCATGTTACACCTTTGTCGGTTGAACGAACACCAACATTTGTACCCAGTGCAAGAATAGTATCTCCAAATGCAACTGCAGTTTTAAGATCACTGGAAGCACCTGTGCTTTTTTTCTGCCATAATGGAACATCTGCTTTCAGGCTTACGCTGCCCTGACAGTAAATAGTTGTGTCATTTCCAGTCGTAACAATGCACTGAGCATTAACATCGAAGGAAATAAACAGAGACGAAAATACCCATACAAACAGGCATGCATTAATCTTGAAATTTCTCATGTTTCTTGTGTTGGTTGATGTTTCTTTTGGTGTTGGTTAAATTCTTATAAAAGAATAACATATGTTTAGGCATATCCTAAATTTGCTAGTGTTAATAATTTGCAAATTTATTAAAAGATTTTTAATTCAAAAAAAATATTTATCGATATAATCTTCTGATTTTTATTTATTTGTGTTTTTTTGAAATGTATGCTTATTTTAAGAGTCCTTGATTTCGAGACCTTAAGCTACACGATATTAGGTGCCTTATAGTAATGTTAAATTATGTATAATCGAAATAAAGAAATATACTGTCAAAGAAATATCATATTAAACAGTCTGTATTTCTGTTTCAAAAAAAATTGTCTACACAAGTAAAAGGATTAAAGTCAAAGTAATACCAATCGTAACTGTTGAAAGCAGGTAGATCTCTTTATGTGAGATAATAACTTCTTTTTCGGGTCTGATTGTTTTTGCGTTATGATAAAAGAAATAAGATGGGATTAAAAATAATCCCATCGTTAAGTGCATTAGCATTTCAGAAATAGAGAGATTGATGAATTGCATTACACCAAATAATAAAGTTGCAATCAACCAGGGTCTGAATATCTGGCTTATTAGAAAATGACTTCTGAATTTTGGCCTAACCAGTGCAAAATATTTCGCAGAGTATAAGATTGTTCCAACAAGATAACGACCGATGATTACCATAAGGATAAAACCGGTGGTGATGATGGTTAATTTTAGCCATAAATCAGCGAGGATCCAGTCAAGTACTACATTACTATAATAGCTGTCCAGCATGGTGCCGATAACGTGTGAGCTTAAAATTCTGTTTAATGAGTGTAAAATTATCCAGAGAAAAAAAGTTTTAATAAGTTCTTCGTTTTCTCTTCGTTTCCAGTAAAAATAAGCAATTACAAGCATCAGGACAAATACAGAAATACTTCCGATGCTGAATATAACAATAGCATTATTGCTATTCCAAATCGTTGAATAATCGGATGTGAGAAATTTTAACTCATTAGAATGTAACTCAGTACAAATGCCAAAATAGTCAGACGCCAAAATGGTTGGAATCTGATATGTAAAGAATACTACCCAGAAACTAAGTATATAGATTAAGAGAGATTCTATAGTGGTAACTTTAAATATTGAAGGATTTATGTAATGAGTAGTGAAATTTGACGCCATAGATTTGTTTTAGTTCACAAATATAAGTGGATTTATGAATTACAAATACAGTCAGCTTTAAGTTTTTATTACTTCCTTTTCAACCCTGCTGTGCTATTCCATAAATAAAGACTACCTTTGCACCTTGTTTTATTTTTAGGAAAGAAATATTTTAAGATGCAGAAAATTAAGAATATAGCGATTATCGCTCACGTTGACCACGGAAAAACTACACTGGTTGACCGTATTCTCGGACAGGTAAAACTCTTCCGTGCCAACCAGGAAGTAAAGGATTTAATCCTTGATAATAACGAATTGGAACGCGAACGTGGAATTACCATTTTATCAAAAAACGTGTCCGTACGCTATAAAGATCATAAAATCAATATTATTGATACTCCGGGCCATGCTGATTTTGGTGGAGAAGTAGAACGTGTATTGAATATGGCCGATGGTGTTCTTCTTTTGGTTGATGCATTTGAAGGACCAATGCCACAAACTCGTTTTGTACTCGAAAAAGCACTGAATCTTAATTTGAAACCTATTGTTGTAATTAATAAAGTTGATAAACCGAATTGCGATCCCGAAGGAACTCAGGAGCAGGTCTTTGATTTGATGTTCTCTCTAGGTGCAACCGAAGAGCAACTTGATTTTCCTACCGTTTATGGTTCTTCAAAGCAAGGTTGGATGTCTGACGACTGGAATAAACCTGCCGAAGATATCAGCCACTTGCTTGATGTAATTATTGAACATATTCCTGAACCGGAATTTGAAGAAGGTGGAGTTCAGATGATGATAACTTCTCTTGATTATTCTTCGTATGTAGGTCGTATTGCTGTGGGTCGTATTCATCGTGGTTCATTAATTGCCGGACAAAATATTTCGCTGGTAAAACGTGATGGTACTATTCAAAAATCAAAAATTAAAGAGTTGTATGTATTTGAAGGCCTAGGGAAAGAGCGTATCAAGCATGAAGTACATGCCGGTGAAATCTGTGCTGTATTGGGGTTAGAAGACTTTGAAATTGGAGATACTGTTGCCGATTTTGAAAATCCTGAGTTTCTCGAGCCTATCACAGTAGATGAACCTACCATGAGTATGCTCTTCACAATTAATACTTCACCTTTCTTCGGAAAAGAAGGTAAGTTTGTGACTTCACGTCATTTACGTGATCGACTTTTTGCCGAAATTGAACGCAATCTCGCTTTGCGTATCGAAGAAACGGATTCTCCGGATTCATTGTTGGTTTATGGTCGAGGAATTCTTCATTTGTCAATTTTGATAGAAACCATGCGTCGAGAAGGCTATGAACTTCAGGTTGGTCAACCACGTGTAATTACGAAAGAAATAGATGGTCAGAAATGCGAACCTGTAGAATTGCTTACTGTAAATACTCCCGAAGCTTTTTCAGGTAAGGTGATTGAACAAGTTACCATGCGAAAAGGAGACATTGCATCGATTACCAGTAAAATGGATCGTGTACAGATTGAATTTGTGATTCCCTCACGTGGATTAATGGGCTTACGTAACCAGATTCTCACTGTCACCGAAGGTGAGGCGATCATGTCGCACCGCTTGAAAGGTTATGAACCTTGGAAAGGTGAGATTGGAACACGTCGTAATGGCTCGTTAATTTCAATGGAAACAGGGACATCTATTGCATATTCTATTGATAAATTACAAGACAGAGGATCTTTCTTTATCGATCCGAACGAACCGGTGTACGAAGGTCAGGTAATTGGAGAAAGCACTCGTCCTGATGATATGGTTATCAATGTAATTCGAACAAAGAAACTCTCGAATATGCGTGCTTCTGGTTCTGATGATAAAGTGATGATTATTCCTGCACGAAAATTCTCACTCGAAGAAGCTATGGAATATTTAGGTGAAGATGAATACTTAGAAGTAACTCCACAATCACTCCGTTTACGTAAGATCATTCTGAATGAAACAGAACGTAAACGTCAACAAAAGAAATAAGCTGTAAATCTGTTTTGGAAAACAGGATATAGTCCGCATGTGTTCGTTAGAATATATGCAGATTTTTTAGATAGTCAAAGGATTCAAACCTTATTTTATCAAATATCCGTACAAAGAAAAAGACCCTGATTAAGTTGACAAATAGCACTATAATATGTGTCAGACTTAAAAGGGTCTTGTTTCAGGTATGTAATGAATATAAAAAAGTTTCCTTGTTGTTTTATTGATTAGAAATCAAATTTGAATCGTGCACGTATCCCGTATTCCGGAACATTGGGATGATCAAGATATGTTATCCGTTTAACCAGGTCAACACGTAAAAATTTCAGAATATTGGCAATGCCTACACTGGCTTCAATATAAGGTTCTTTGTCGGGAGTATAGGTAAGCGGAGTTCCATCGCTAGCTGTAGGGAAGAGAAATAATCCTCCATTTTTTGTTGGCATATTCCGGTCACTAATTGTACCATACAATCCTTTAAACGACATTACTTCCCGGAATTTTAGTTTTTTGAAGAGCGGAATACGGTTAAATATCAGTCCGTTAAAATAATGGGTATAGTTAAGGCTGATATATTGATCTGTAGCAAATTCAAGGAAGTTCATCATATTATATGCCTGTAACTGATACGCGTATGTTTGATTTGCATTGTGGATAAACAGAAGTGGGAGAGGTACTTTGCCAAAAATTTTCCCGGCTTCAAACTCCATATCACCGTACCCAGCTACCGACATATAAAATCGTTTAAAGAAGTTGGTAGTTACTGTTTGATAATCATATTGCCCGTTCAGTAAATCTTTTACTCCTGCATTTACTTTTAATTGAAATACAGGATATTTGTTGAAAATAGGAATACGGTAGGTTTTCCCTTGGTAAAACTGTTCGTTAGGAGCATAGCGGAAGTTTATTCCAAATTCAGAAGTTTTAATTTCATCAACGGTTTTTTGTACAGGATCTTTGTCAGAATAATCCCAGCGCCAATTTCCTGCAGCACTTTGTTCCAGATATTTATACGTAAGCGTATATGAAAAACCTTTATTAAGTTCTCTGATAAATTCAAACTTAAACAAATCATTATAAGTCATTTTATCCGATACACCCCGTTTGAAGCTTAACAGGAAATTATCTTCTGCAAAAAATTTAAGATCTTGACCCGGGATTTTTGTGTCATGCTGGTAAGTAACCTTTAATGCTTGCACAGGGAACTCTAAAAATTGATTATCAATCTTTCGTAAAGAGTAGGTTACAGCTCCTAAATATTTATGACGCTCATCTTTTGTTCCATAAGCGTAAAACCCTTCCAGCATCAATCTGTCCGAAAATCTGACGTTTGTTTTACCACCCACGCGAAGTCGGAATCCTTCTACAGAGTTAAAGCTATAAAATGTATTTATAGGACCAACATCAATAGGGCCAAAATCTTTATATCCGGCAAAAAGCAACATTAGTATATCCATAAAGCGTTTGAATGCAGGAACATTCTGAACTTTAGTCATCATCTCTTCTACGCCTGCTTCTGAACGTGAAAGCGGAATTAAACGATTTTCATTCCACCAGCTTTTTCCCCGTTTTCGAGATCCTTCCATATAGATAGATGTT
>Ga0209639_1002136_pt1 | contig 16570 bp, 14 predicted proteins | sample EPASupsiteHSE605_FD_187268 | JGI IMG/M metagenome (GOLD analysis project Ga0209639, IMG submission 187268) | Bioremediated contaminated groundwater from EPA Superfund site, New Mexico - Sample HSE6-05 (SPAdes) (version 2) | ecosystem: Environmental > Aquatic > Deep subsurface > Groundwater >...
GCCAGGCATTAACGCATGGGATTTATTGCAGGAAATTCAGAAATCGGGACATTTGTATCCGTACTTTGATTACGCACATGGGTACGGCATTCCGCAGGCTTCGTACTTTACCCGGCCAGCTTCAGATACAGGTGCTGTTTATTTTGAAATATTGATCGAAAGCGGCAATGCGAAGGTTAGCATCTTACAAAAACCTGAAGGATTGCTCGATTATTTATATGTTCAATGCTGGAACCCGGATGGGAAAATGAGTTGGTACAGAGTGTTGTCTGTCGATGCCGAAAAAATCGATATTGGCTATTTCACCAAGGGACAGAGGCTGACGCTGCACTACAGAAATCAAACAGAATCAGTTACCTTTTAATAAAAATGGTTATGAAAAAAATATTGTTCAGTTGTCTTTTGGTCTTTTGTATCACCTCGCTGCAGGCGCAAACCACCCTAATATCTAAACAGGTGTTGCCGCTCGATTCTACGAGACCCCATCTTGGTCCCAATGGAAAGACCTTTAACAATTCCTTTTTCGGACTGCACTTTGTGGTGCCCACCGAGGTCAATGACAAAGCTCCGGTAAAAATAATTTCCTCGTCCGGCTTTCGTCTTGGCTGGATGCAAAAGTACCGCATCAGTAATTTTCTTTCATTAGGATATCTGGTTGATTTCAATACTTATGAATATGCTTACGATCAGACTGAAAAAAAGGATTTTCCCGACACGCTGATTCACAAAAAGCAAAGTATTGGCGTCAGCTCATTGGATGGAGGTCTGTATTTCAGGTTTAACTTTGATACGCGGCGTGGCAATTTCATCGGACATTATCTCGATGCAGGTGCCTATGCTGGTTATCACATCAGCAGGAGTTATTCAACCACCGATGAAATTGAAGCTTTTGATGAGATTTCGCGAAACCGAATCACACGGCTGCACCTTATCGAACGGTATCAGTATGGCTTGTATGGCGCCATCGGCCTGAATAAATTTACCATTTACGGACGGTACAGGCTCAGCGATATTATTGAATGGCCGTACCAGTCAGCCGAACTGCCGCGCCTGACGGTGGGTATTGGTTTATGTATTTTCTAATGCATGCCGGAAACGGATCAGTTTTTCAGATAAAACTTCTGCATGACTTCGTGTTCAACGCCATTGAGCATAAATTGGGCCCGATCGATAAAAATGGTTGTGATTTGAACGTCGGAAAGGGCGCTCAGCATGCCGGCTGAAAGCAAATTATTTCCCGATACTATTTCGATCAGATCGCCGTCGATGTTTTTGAACACCAGACTGAACGATGTTACCGGAATATTCAGATTGTCGACTGTCACCGCGGGATTGGCCGTAATGGCTGCCCGCGACAATGTATCGCCCGACTGACCGGCGACCAGCAGTTTATATCCGCTTTGGGCACACATATTCACGGATAAACCGAGAATCAACATTAAATAAACCACAGCTGTTTTATACATATAAGTATTTTTTAGGATAACAAATATAAGAAAAATTTTGCAATACAATTTGTCCTTCAGCGCATAATCCGATAAGAAATATTGCTTCTATAAATCTGAATGGCCATCGTATTTCGTTTGCAAATTGTTGCTACCTTTGAACCATTAAAATTATTGAAGGATGGGACTTACAGAATGGATTGCAGCGTGGGCTACGGCTTTTATTGCAACAACAGGATACGCCGGTGTTTTTGTTTTAATGGTGATGGAAAGCATGGTGCTTCCTATACCAAGCGAAGCGGTAATGCCGTTTGCAGGTTTTAATATAGTTGATGGAAACCTTACCTGGGCCGGTGTCATTATTGCTGCAACAGTTGGCAGCATTGTCGGATCACTCATTTCGTACTACATCGGATATTTTGGAGGCAAACCTTTTGTTACAAAATTTGGAAAGTACCTGTTGCTGAACCAGCACCATCTCGAGCTTTCGGAAAAATTCTTCGCAAAAAACGGAGAAATTACCATTCTGATAGCGCGATTTATTCCTATTGTGCGTCATTTGATTTCAATTCCGGCGGGCTTTGGTAAAATGAATCTGTGGCGATTCATCATTTTTACTACCATTGGCGCCGGTATCTGGAATGCTTTTCTCACCTGGGTGGGATTTGTACTGCGCGAGAACTGGGACGAGGTTATGAAATATTCGCACGTGATTGATATTGTTGTGTTGGGCGTGTTGGGAATTGCTGCACTGTATTATTTGTATAAAATCATTCAGAGTCGTAGGAAAGAAAAAGTTTCTCCGAAATAAAGTATTATTACCATGCAGATCAGTATTGATATATCCTATTATCCGCTGACAGAGGCGTTCAAAGCGCCCATCAAGGCATTTATTGCGCGACTGCACGAATATCCGGAAATCCGCGTGAAATCTAATGGCATGAGCACTCAGGTTTTTGGCGAATATGCCGATGTGATGCGCATTGTCACTGTTGAGATTGAAAAAGCCATGGAACTGCCGCATAGTATTTTTATTCTGAAAATGGCCAATGCCACGCTGGATGTTGATTACCAACCTCACTGATGCAGCCGGTCATTGATTATATTGTTACCAATTGGCTTGAACTGACAGCTGCCATACTGGGCGTTATTGCCGTCATTCTGCAGATACGGATTGATTCGTTTTACTGGATTGTCAGCATTCTGAATGTTGGTCTGTACATCGGTGTGTATGCCTCGCAGAAATTATATGCATTGATGATTCTGATGGTGTATTATGTTGTTATGAGCGTGTATGGCTGGTATGTGTGGCGCTTTGGTACAAGGCACGGACACAAACATGTCGGTCTTAGAATTACACATACTCATGTGCGCAGCTGGATATACTTGGTCATTATTGTCAACATTCTGTTTTTACTGATTGCATGGTTGTTATACGAATATACCGATTCAACAACACCGGTTCTGGATGGCATTATAACAGCGCTCAGCTTTGCAGCCACCTGGATGCTGGCACGTAAAAAGATTGAAAACTGGCTTGTATGGCTGGTTGTAGATTTTATCTCCATCTTCTTGTATACCTATCAGAAAATGTATCCGACGTTGGGACTGTATATTTTTTTGTGTATAATGGCGGTAATCGGATATTTCAGCTGGCGAAAAAAAATGAAACATGGAGTATCCTTTTAAAATACGCATAGCCATTACAGGCCCTGAAAGCACGGGTAAGTCGGTGTTGACTCATCAACTGGCGAAGCACTATAATGCGGTTGCTGTGGATGAATTTGCCCGCGATTACGTTGCCAATCTGGGTCGTCCGTATACCTACGACGACATTCTGTATATCGCTCAGCAACAAATGCTCAGCGAGGACAACGCCGCACTGGAGGCCCCTTTTGTTTTTTGCGATACGGAGCTGGTGGTTACCAAAATCTGGTGCGAAGTAAAATATCAGCGTTGTCATCCGTGGATACTGGAAGAACTGAAAAAGCGCAGATACGATCTGGTGCTGATTTGCAACACCGATATTCCGTGGAAAGATGACCCGTTGCGCGAGCATCCCCATATGCGCAAAGAACTGATGCGAATGTATTTTGATCAGATTCACAGAACGTATTTCAACGTATACGAAGTGAGTGAGGTTGGCAGCAGGCGCGTCGAAAATGCCATAAAGGCTGTTGATCAGACTTTGGCAATTCTGAAGTATTATAATGAAATATATCGCCAATGAAAAACATACTCCGGTTTTCTTGTTTGCTGATGCTTGTCACGATGGTTTCGTGCGGCAGTAAACAATCCGATAATAATGCTGAAAGTCAGACTGCGGGCGGCTCTGAGAAAGAGTGTCAGCGCGACAGTCATTTTTCACTCGAGGTAAATAAGGAAAAGCTGAATAACAATGAAACTTTCCGCTTTTCTGCAAAAGATTTTCAGATACGTTCGGTTGAATATATCATGAAAAGCGATTCTCTGGCAGATATCCGTATATCGAATTATCCTGAGGATTCACTGACTGGAATACATAAAGACGATCAGATTGACATTTGTATTTCGCTCCGCAGCAAAAACGGAAAGAAACTTAAACCAGGTTTTTACCGCTATATGGATTTTAAGGCCGGTTATTACGCCAAAGTGAATATTGAAACATCAAAAGGCATCATCTGGTTCAATTGGGTATCGGGCATGCCCGAACAGGGCGGTGTTGAAGTGTTTCAGGTGGATGAATCCAGTGTATGTGGCGCTGTTGATCTGGCTGTTGATAAAGCCGATAATGCTTCGATCGGCGTGGTTAAACTCAAAGGAAATTTTTTCTTTGAAGAAAAATAATTTTCCCAAGAGGGTTTAATGATACTTTTTTTCGTAATATTACGTTCGATTATTTTAGTAAAAGTTTAGTATGAAAAAACTACTTCATTTCAGTCTTTTTGCTTTTGTATGGTTTTCATTCTCAACTGTTTCAGCGCAGGATGAAACCAGAGGTTCGCTGTTGTATAAAATCTCCGGAAACGGACTCAGCAAACCATCTTATTTATATGGAACCATGCATGTGAGTGACCGGCTGGCCTTTCGGCTACCAGACACTTTCTTCGATGCCATCGAATCGGTTGATATGGTGGCGCTTGAAATTAACCCGGACTCCATGCTGAGTGTAATGCTGCAGACAATTCTGAATCCCGATTTTGAGAATCAGTATTATTCCGGAGGTGATGGGAATTTTTATAAAAAACTGACGGAGTCGGATAGTTTTCACGAGTACTATTTTCGTGAACTTCTCACCAGCGCCGATGGTATATCGAATGATCTCATGTTCCGCAGCTCTTTTACCGGCGAAGAATATGAGGAAAGCACCTACCTCGATTTGTTTATTTTCCAGAGTGGCAAGAAACTGAAAAAAAAGGTTACCGGTGTTGAAGACTTTACTGAATCTTTTCGCCTTGAAATGCTGTCGCTTAAAGAAGACATGAAGGACGGAGGCCGTTATGGCAGCGGGAGTTCAAATACGCCATCCATTGAGGATATAGAATCGGCATACCGCCGGCAGGATATTGATAAAATTGATTCCTTATCGCGCAAGAGTATGTCGCAAAGCCGATATAAATATTTTATTGTGGCCCGCAACAAAAACCAGGCTGACTCGCTCGATGCGCTGATGCGCGAGAACAGTGTTTTTTGCGGTGTTGGCGCCGGCCATCTCGGAGGCGACAGCGGGGTAGTGAGTTTGCTTCGTCAGAAAGGCTATACTGTTGAACCGGTGATAGACAAACTGACCAAGGCCGGTATAAATAAAAAAAAGAAATTCGAAAATCTGAGCTATACTTTATCCTACAAATCTTTTGCTCCTGCCGATTCAGCCTTTTTTGTTTCTATGCCCGAACACGTTTATTCTATTTCCACCAGAGAAAGGAAAAACATGTATTTTTCACCCGATATGGTGAATGGTGGCTCCTATGAAGTAATACGTGTTCGTCCCAATGATTTTTTCTCGGGTTCTACGCCCGCTGAATTGTTGAAACTGCAGGACAGTCTTTTGTTTGAATGTGTCCCCGGTGAAATTGTACAACGAAAGAAAATATCGCTTTCAAAGGGAATTAACGGTATCGAAGTCGTAACCGAAACCCGCGAGGGAAATTCGTTGAGGGCACAGTTGTATACCACCGGACAGGAAATCATTATTTTTAAAGTATCGGGATTGGAAAAATATGCTGTTTCGAAAAGTGCAAAAACATTTTTCAGCTCCATAAAATTTGCTCCTGCACTGCCCGAATCCATTCAATCTTATTCCGATGCCAACTTAGGCATTCAGGTGGGGTTGCCCGGAAATCGTATTATTGAGAAAAATTTCGCTCAGGGTCCGGTTGCAAATTCTTCGGATGCGCTGAAAATATATGCCTTTGACAAAGGCGGCGACCGGCGCTATAAAGTGATTGTAGCAACCTATAACGATTACGATTATCTCGAAGAAGATGCTTTTGAACTCGAAGCCATCATCAGGGAATTCTTCGAAAACGAAGACGCAGACACCTTTACAGTAAAACATACCGCAACAACACCCTTCCCCGTTGCCGAAGGATATGGTAATTCAGGCGATATTCATTTTTTTGTGCGTGCAACATTGAATAACAACCGCTATGTAACGCTGGCTGTTTCCTCGAAGGACAGTGTTGTCCCAACTGAATTTTTCAACAGCTTCCAATGGATTGCTTATCCAGCAGATAAAGAATTTACATTGTACACCGATACAACATTGTTTTTTAAAACACGGTCTCTTCCGCAGGTAGAGAAAGCGAATCAGGAATATTTTCTTAACCTGATGGAATTGCTGATGGGATATTTTGATGATGAGGCCGGAGGTAATGAAGAGCTCTATGGATCGAGTGAAACAAAAACTTTTTCCTCGACTTATTCGCCCGAATATGCCAAAGTAAGCTATTATCGTTTTCCGCGATACACATACATTGATACAACGCAGAAACGAACACGGGATTTTTCGGGCATGTATGGATCAATGAAGGTTGATTACACCAAAAAACAGGTCAGCCCCGACCGTTCTGATGTATTTATCACTTACACCGATACAGCCGTATCGCGTTGTATTTACGAAAAACAGATTATTCAGGGGGGCAGCCAATACACGGTTACTGTTCAGGCCGACAGTGAAACAGGTCTGACAGGCTGGTCAAAAGCCTTTTTCGAGAACTTTGAGCCACTGGATACTGTTATCGGTCTGAACATTTTTCAGCCAAAAAATAAGTTGTACCTCGAAGATCTCGCCAGCGAAGATTCCACCCGCCGGAACATGGCGGAAAAATCGTACTCTACTCAAAAGATTGATAACACCTGTGAATCGGAGCTACTGAAGCTGTTGCTGTCGGAACGGTTTCAAAAAATGGAAACATCTGTAAAAACCGATCTGATCAGTAATGTGAGCAGCATTACCAGCAGAGATTTTACCGACGAGATGGTAAAACTCTACAAAGTGTCAGTTGATTCCACCAATTTACAACAAGCCATTTTACGCGTGCTGTGCCGCCAGAAAACTCAGTATGCTTACGATGCATTTTTGAAACTGCTCGAGTACGACACACCATTGTATGAGTCGGCCGGACAACTTGTTTTATGTAACTCCTCTTTGTTTGACTCACTGAAACTTACGGCTACACTTTTCCCGGCATTATTGAATTATGCCAAATATCCCGAATACAAAAAAAGTGTGTATGTTTTGTTGAATACCTTACTCGATAGTAATCTGGTTGACAAAAAAATTCTGAAAGATCATTATAAAAGTATCATCTCGGATGCGGTTGAGGAACAAAAACGCTTTAAAACATCAGGCGTTGTTGACAACTGCTATTGCGAAGAAGAAGTCATGCCAACCTATGGTTCTGAAGTGTATACCGATTTTGTTGAGGCTTTCACAGATGCACCAGCCGAAGTGCCAGCCCCTCCGGTATTTGAAAACAGGGATCATTACAATGCTGTTCCGACGCACGAATTGCTGATGGCTATTCTGGCCAAGTGTTATAATGATCATGCTGATATTCCGGCGTTTTTCAAGCGGACACTTGAAAGTAAAAATGCTGTTTTGCTCACCAGCGCCATGATGACCATGGACAAAAATAAAATTGCGGTCCAGGATACAGTGTGGACGCGGCTTTCACGCGATCCGTTTGTGGCAGGAGAAATTTATCTCATGCTGAAAGAGAAAAACGCGCTGCATGTATTTGATTCCACCTGTCTGAATCAATTGTTTTTTGCTACAGCTGCTGTGAAAAATGAATTGTATCCCGGCGACTCTATCATTTTCCTTCAGAAAATCAAGGTTGAATTCAAGGGACATTCCGGCTATATGTATTTCTTTAAACGCGGCAACTCCGACAACGGTTGGAAACTGGCTGTAACAGGCCCGTTCCCGCTCGATGATTCAATTATTACCGATCCGTTGATTACCCAAACATATCTCGGGCGCCTTGGAAAAGATGACGATGGCCAGATAGAAATGGATGAGTATTGCAAATCACTTTTCTATTACAGCCGTATGCGTTCGGGCTGGAGTGAATATTCCTATTATAACTACGGCTACGACTATTGATGATTTTCGAGGATATTCATAAAACAAGAGGGGTTTAGTATTGAAGACTAAACCCCTCCTTATTTATAAAAAAGACTACACCCAACTCAGTTTCACTACTTCTCACCTGCAACATTATCAAACTCCGACATCTGCAATGCTTCAATTTTATCGTCGAAGCGGAGGGTTTGTATTTGCCAGATTTTATCGGGTTTGTACAGAATAAATGTAAAGAAAATCGGCTGTCGTTTGTATCGTACCATATAGGTTCCAACCGTCATCGACGGGCCTAGTTCTTTCACAATTACCGGATCGAAACCGTAGTAATCGCCAATAACAGCTACTGCAGTAGCCAGTTTCAGCTTAATGGTGGTTACCTGTTCGGTGTTTGATTCGAGATACGGATTGGTTGAAAAAATGTAGTCTATGGCTTTTTCAGGTCCGTCATTTTTATATGTCGTGAAGAAATGATCGATGACACCCTGATAGGTGCTTTCCTGAGCGAGCATTGTGACTGCAGATGTCATCAGCACCAATGCAAAAATGAGCTTTTTCATTTATTTGATTTTAATAATTTCCTTGTCTGCAGGTTTTGTTTTTTTCCATCGTTTGTGCGACCACAGCCAGCGCGAAGGCTGCATATGAATGGTTTCTTCAAGCAACTGCGCATAACGCGCCGTAATGTAGCCTTCGGCGGTATCTTTACCATCGTCAGTGATAGGCACAATGGTAATTTCGTAATAGCCGCGTTTTGTTTTCAGCACGCGCAAAAACACCACAGCGAGACCGAATTTGCGTGCATAGGTCTCGGGACCGTGCAGAAATCCTGTGGTCTGATGCAGAAATTCAACCCAATGCGCTTTGTCGAGTTGAATGGGTGACTGATCCGAAGCCATCACAAAGGCCGATGGCTGTTGCATGATATTGCGGAACATGAGGCCGGTATTGGCCAGCGGCACCACGCTGTAATTCCGGTGATTTCTGCATTTGCGTATGAACGCATCGATGCGCGTATTACGCATGGGTTTGTACACCGCAAATATTTTATGTTTAAACACCTCGCCGAAAACGCCGGTAGTCCATTCCCAGTTGTTGAAATGAGCCATATCGAAAATCACGCTTTTGCCCGCAGTAAAGTATTGATCCATGATTTCGGGATTCACCACTTTGTAGCGCTTTTCGAGATTCCTGCGCGACATCTGATAGCCTTTCCCGGCCTCAAACAACATGTCGGCAAAATAGCTGTAGAAGCCACGTGCCAGCTTTTTAACTTCTTTATCTGTCTTTTCAGGGAATGCTGCGTGCAGATTCCGGTACACCACTTTGCGCCGGTAGCGGATGACATGATGCAGCAGAAATCCGTTGAAACTGCAAAGGCAATACATCAGCCGGAATGGCATTATGCGCAGCAACGACTGCATGAACCTGAACACAATGTACTGAAACATGTTGCTAAAGTATTAAGAATTTTTGTATTTTCGTTCCCAATCATATTGCAGCCTATGAAGAAACGGTTTATTTTGTTGTTTTTATCAGTGATGTTTGCCTTTCAGATACAGGCGCAGGAAATGTGGGGTGTGGTCAACAGCAACTACGCCGGAATCAATTCAACGTTCATCAATCCTGCATCAATGGTGAATTCAAAGTATTGGCTCGATGTCAATCTTATTACGCTGGATGCATTTGGCGAGAACAATAGTTACTACGTGCCTAAAAAGGAACTGTACTTTGGCGAAATACTGACCCCTGCTGCCGATTTCGGTGATGAGAAGCCAGCTCTGAAAGATCATTACGATCGTAAAACAGATTTGAAAGCCAATTTCAGCACTCGGGTTGAACTGCCATCGTTTATGCTGAACCGCGGCATTGATGCATTCGGTTTTCAGATGTCGGTGCGCGGAGCCGGCAGCCTGCGCGGCATTGAATACCATACTTCGAAATTTTTATACGAAGGAATTGACTTTGACCCGCAGCACGACAAATATTACGAAATCCGCGACATGAAAGTGTCCGCATTGTCGTGGGCCGAGCTGGCTTTTTCGTATTCACGCGTATTGAAAACTTTTTCAGACAAATATTATGCAGTCGGCGCTACACTAAAAAAAACGCAGGGCCTGGGCGGATCGTATTTTAATGTTCCGTACGCCAATTATATTGTATATGATGATTCCACTTTATCGGTGGAAGAAATGACAGCAGAATACGGCGCAGCCATGCCGATGGATTATTCCGACAATGAATATACAACTGATCGCGGCCTTACTTTCGGCGGAGGCTGGGCGATGGATCTCGGTTTCGAATTTCAGAAAAAACGCGATGGCAACGGCACATTGCGCGTGAAGAGATTATGTGCGCAAGGGTGGAGCTCGTTCAAATATCGTGTTGGCATCAGCATTCTGGATCTGGGCTATGTAAAGTTTCGCGATAACGCATTTGTGTACAGCTACGATCAGGCGCAGACCTACTGGCCCGGATTCAATCGTTTCGATCCGCAGAGTGTCGACGGATTTACAACAGAATTCAATACCCGCTTTGGCCAATCAACCGAAGCATCGGAGCGCGAATTCACCATTGGACTTCCGACCGCAGTTGCATTGCAGTATGAATTTCATCCGGTAGGATATTGGTTTTTCAATACATCATTTGTGTATCCGATGCCGCTTTTTAAAAATTCGGTTATTCGGCCGACGCAGCTGAGTTTTACACCACGCTATGAAAAAAGGCGCATAGAATTTAGTTTTCCGCTATCGCTGTACGAATGGGACCGGCTGCGCATGGGCGTGGCTCTGCGCGTATGGAATCTGACCATTGGCACCGATTATTTTTCATCGTGGACAGGCTTTTTCGATTTTTATGGCAGCGATATATATTTAAGCTGGAAAATGAGTTTTGCCAAAGGCCAGTGCAAACACGGCAATTCAAATTTCCATCGCGGTAAAAGGTTTTATAAAAAGGCTTGTCCTGATTTTTAATCGAATCAGTGTTGCGTTTTGGGCTCAAACACTTCTACTGAGAGTTTGTCCACCAGCACAGTTCCACCCGACATATTCCACAGAAAAGTTCTGAACAGATCTGATTTTTTTCTGACTTCAGGTGTCAGATAATTGAAATAAACTCTGTTCCATTCTCCTTGTTTCAGCTGCATGGCCGGAGATTCGATTGTGCGATAATGATAGGCAAATCCTTTATGTGCAAAATGCGCTACCAGAGCCAGTTTTAAAGAGTCGGGGCTGGTGACCGGATAAATACTGATTCCCACGCGTATCCATGCATGATCGCAGGAAGTGATGTCGGAATAGGTTGCCTCAACCGGAACTGAATAGGAATCACGCTGAGTCAGTGTTGCAAATGATTTTCCGTCAACTGCTGCTATAGTATCAAATGCAGGCTGATTTTCGAAACTTTCGGTTTTCAAAAACCGGCCATTGTACTCATTCATATTGGTGAATCCATTGGCTTCATAATAGGCGCGATCAATCAGTAACAACTTTTTATATTCGTCACTGACACTGGTTTTAAGAAATATTTTCTGATAATAGGCTTTTGTCATCCGCTCTCCATCAATGATTCCGACGTGGAACTGCCAGATCTGAAAAATATTCAGGAACACCAGAAAAGCAATTATTACGGATAAAAAAGTTTTCAGCAAAATCTTTCGCTGCAACATCCATTGCAGAAAATAACCGAGAGGTATAATCATGATAGCCAGAGCCGGCACCATGGGCCGCTGACTGAATGATTGTGCGTACCACCATGTGCTCCACGACGAAATGAGATATAAATTGAATAGAGTATAGACCAGTAATGGAAGAAAAATTTTCCGGTTGTTTTTATACACAAAATAAAAACCGGCAAATGCAAAAATCATGATTGGTGTATAAATAATCCAACCTTTTCTGAAGCTGAATAAAAACTGCGAAATATAGGGCGTGAACAATTCAAGTCCTTCTCCGGGATTGGCTCCATAACTGTAGTACAGAAAACGACCTGTATGAATTTTCCAATAGATCAGTTGAAAGAATCCAATCGAAAAAACGATGGCCCCGAATAAAATTATTTGTCCGAAATGGGTGCGTAAGACAGCGATTTTTTCTTTAAAACTTTTCCACGAAAACACATTCCATAATGCTGGAATGATCAGAATGACAATTTCTGTTGGCCGGCTCAGAATAGCCAGTCCGCAGACAATTCCAAGCAAAACAATCCATTTGATTTTATAGGTTTCATGCCATTTCAGCGTAAACCACAACGCCATGCAATACAGAAAAAACAGCTGGTTATGCGACATGGCGTTTTGTCCATACATGGCTGAATGGACAATAATATTGGTGCCGGCAAAAATCAGCAGAAGAGATAAAGCAGAAATTTTTTCGCTAAAGAAACGGAGCAGGACTTTTCGCAAAAACCACAACCCGGTAAGAGTATAAATAAGTCCTCCGATCAACATGGAAAGCTGATATGGGAATGAATATCCATCGGCTGCGTAACCCAGAACCGGAGCCAGCGCATGAGCAATAAAGAAGAATGGTGCATATAATATTGCAAGTCCCATGGTGTATTTCATCACATAGTCACCGTCGGGCAGCAGATTGGCCTGATAAAAAGTTGAACTGTTGTTGTATTGTTTCAGCAATTCAAACACCGTGTCTGGCTGATGCATACTCAGATCATGATAAATGAAAGTTTGCGGCAGATATAAGTAATATCCATATACATCGTAACAAATAATCTGATGAGGAAAAAACAAAAAGTTGCTGAAAACAAAATATACTGCAATAAAAGCGAATGCAATCAGCGATAATGTCCGGGTATTTTTTATTCCGGTTTTCATAAGCCTGTATTATTTCGATTTACCTTCCTGATAATTATCGTAATCGGTGTTTATGGTCCACAGATTATGCGAAGCTTTTCCCGAAATGTTTTCTGCTGCAAGAACTCCCATCAGAATACTATGATCCTGATTATTGTATTTATAGGCTCCATAGCGGCCAATAGGATATAAATTCTCAATTGTTTTCAGATAGTTTTCGATGGGTTCCAGAATATTTCTGTAATTTTTAAAATATACAGGGTATGACCGATGCAGGCGAACAACTTTGCCGTCAAGAATAGCTGCATGACCGATTAAACCTGTTTTTTGAATCTCTTCTGTGGCAAGAGTAATTAATTCCTCATCGCTTTGATTCCAGAGCTTATCTTCGTCGAAGCACCAGTATTCAAGCGCAATGATAGATGATTTTTCCTCTCCGTACAGTTCAGGCACCCAGTTCCTGAAGTTTGTTATCCGGCCTGTCTGAAGCTCTTTGCTGTGAATGTACATCCACTGATCCGGGAATAAATTCTGCCCGTTGATGTTGATATAGACCAGAATTGTGTTTCTGAATCTAAGCTTGGATGACAGATCCAGAATTTCGGGCGGAACATCATTCAGGCCTTCCAGCAACAATGAAACAGGCATGGTTGAAATGACAGCATCAAATTTTTCTGTAACACCATTTTCGGTAATGATTCCTGTAACTTTTCCATCCTCCTTCAATACTTTTGAAACGGGGGTATTGAGATGAATTCTTGCACCCATTTCCTGGGCACGGCGGGCCATTTCTTCATAAATCCAGCCTGTTCCCTGCAATGGATACAGAAATTCCTCAGCCAATGTTTTATGCTTGTTTTTTCCTGGAAACAGTGAATTCCAAACAGCAGCTCCCAACGAAAGTTTCTTGATTCTCTGCGAGGCAAAATCTGCATCAAGTTCGTTGCACGAAATCCCCCACAATTTTTCGCTGTAGGTCTTGAAAAATATTTCATACAACTTCCTGCCAAACCTTCTTGTAACCCAGCCTTCAAAAGTAGATACATCTTTTACAGGAAATATTTGTTGTCTGAAGTAACTGAACAGCGCACCCATTGATTTGAAAAACCCCAGCGTAAATAATGCATTAAAGGCCTTAAGCGGATAATGATACAGCTTCCCGCCATAAAATATCCTTGTCAGCCTTGTTACCGGTGAATGATTATCTCCGGCTATTTCCATCCATAAATTATTGACTTTTTCATCATAGCTGAAAAAACGATGTGGACCCAGATCAACCCATTGATTCCAGAATTCATTCGATGCTGACATACCGCCAATTTGTGCTGTAGATTCATATACATCGATGGTGGAAATACTCTTTCCTATTTCTTTACTAAGCTCATATGCAGCAGTGATGCCAGCTGGCCCTGATCCAATAATTGCTATTTTTTTCATATTTGACAAATGTACAGCTAAAATATTAATAGATTAAGATCTGATTTTATATTTTTCAATACTTTATAGAGCAATATGACTCTCAAAACCTTGTCACAAAGCCAAAATGCACTTTGCCGTTGCGGATGGAGAAGTCGCCCGGATTTTGTTTGCCCAGTGCATAATACAAACTGAAAATGCCGGCTTTTGTGCTGAAAGTGAGGCCTGCTCCGGTTGAGAAATAATACTTGTTTTGAAATTGTTTGTTCACCATTTGTCGAGTGGCGCCGTAATCGGCAAACAGCGCCAGATAGCTGAATTTTTCCAGAAAAAAACGCAGCTCTGCTGTTGAAACCGAATAGGCCGATACCGGTAAACTTTTTTCATCGAAACCGCGCATCAGCTGCAGACCTCCGATGAGGAACAAATCGTTTTCGAATAATTCCGATGCATCGGTAAATCCAAAGCGCGAAGAGCCCATGATATGCAGCGAACCAAGCATTGGTTTAAAAAGCGAAAGGGCTCCGGTGCTTTTCCAAACAACACTTTCCATATCCAAGCCATCGTAGAGTTGTGGCGGTGCTTCGCTGCTTTCAATCATTTTTTTATTGCCCACCGATGCTTCAACTTCGGCAATAAATCCCGTATGCGGAATAATCAGCTGATCGACCGCCGGCCAGTAAATTCTCAAACCGCCTGCCGTAGTGCGGCTGTCGGCCCATGGTGGTAATACGGTTGCAGCTTCAAAAATGGATTGATCAAGCACGCGGTTTTCGGTGTTTTCGGCAAAAAATTCTATTTCGGTGGCAATGCCAGTAAAGAAATTCACCCCGTAATGCTGTTTGGTTTTTACATACGTGGTGTCGCGCCGGTAGATATCGAGATAGCCGTTCAGGCCCATGGGCAGCCCGAAAAGAAAAGGAACCGATGCTTTTACATTCATTTCCTGCGATCGGTTGGCACTGCTTTTCCAGCGCATCGCAATCACATCGCCGTGATTGAATGAATTGGCCAGCTTCAGATTCATATCACCGTTAAAAACTATTTTGGCCGGATTGGCTGCATCGGGCGAAAAACCAAGGATTCCATCGAATTGATTCGCTTTTTTCTTTTTCAGATACAGATATATTTTTGCTTTTCCTTCGGAAAAATGTATCTGCATGGGTTTTTCTTCTTCAATCAGATCGCTCATGGAAAGCCGTTGTCGCGATGCTGCAATTTTCTTTTCGTCGTACGGTTTTCCGTTGTCAATATTCAGCCACGATGAAACAAAATTTCCGGACGGTTTATATTTCCCTTTCATGATTATGCTGTCAAACGTAATCATAGGGCCGGTTTTTACATTCCACGAGGCATTAACCGAATCCTGAAAAATAGAATCTACCTGAAATGCAACACCGGCGAAAGGGTATCCGATGTTTTCGTAATACAAAACAATTTTGTTTTCCCATTCCAGAATCCGCTCCGGATCGGGGCTTTCCCATTTTGCAATTTTTCTTTCAGAATATCCAATGCTCCGAAGCATGGATTCATCGGCATTTCCGGTAGTTACAGAACGAATGAAAACTTTGTTTCCGCGATAATATTCAACATAGGGCGAAACGTCAGACCATGGTCTGATCATGGAATAATGTGCATACAAATATCCGTTTGAAAAATCCTTGTGGCGCAGATCTTCCAGGTGACTTATAACAGCGTTGGAATCGGGAAAAGGCAGAATCTGGCCAATCAGTTTTTCGGTGCTGTCATTGGTAAATTCTCCGGTATGAATGGCAATAAAAACTGTTTTCTGACCTTGCGTCAGCAAAGCAAACAGTAAACAGGACAATATGATAAAAATGGCTTTCAAAGCTGCCAGTCGATCGGTTGAATGTTTTTACTGATCAGATATTCGTTGGTTTTGGAAAAATGTTTGCAGCCGAAAAATCCGCGTGTAGCTGATAGAGGTGATGGGTGAGCCGCAGTCAGAATACAGTGTTTCGAAGTGTCGATGATTTGTGTTTTTACTTTGGCATTGTTTCCCCAGAGAATGAAAACCACATGTTCTTTTTGTTCCGAAATCAGGCGGATTACGCTGTCGGTGAATTTTTCCCAGCCCTTGTTTTTATGCGATTCAGGTGTGTTTTCGCGTACAGTAAGCACGGTATTGAGCAACAGAACGCCCTGCCGAGCCCAGGAACTCAGTTCGCCGGAAGCGGGTGGCATAATGCCCAGATCGGATTTCAATTCCTTGAAAATATTCACCAGCGAAGGTGGGAAGGGGATTCCGGGGTTTACCGAAAAGCAGAGTCCGTGTGCCTGTCCGCGACCGTGATAGGGATCCTGCCCCAG
>Ga0209639_1002139_pt1 | contig 16565 bp, 8 predicted proteins | sample EPASupsiteHSE605_FD_187268 | JGI IMG/M metagenome (GOLD analysis project Ga0209639, IMG submission 187268) | Bioremediated contaminated groundwater from EPA Superfund site, New Mexico - Sample HSE6-05 (SPAdes) (version 2) | ecosystem: Environmental > Aquatic > Deep subsurface > Groundwater >...
CTATCTGGTGTTGATCTTTGGCGTTTTTACACCTATGTTGGAGGGTGGATGGGAAGGCGTTGAGAATGTGAGGACGTTATTTACGGCAACGTCGTGCATCGCCTTAGGTATTGTCTTCTCGCCGACTACCGGATGGGGCACCGCACTGGTCTTGGAAAACTGTATTTTTCCGGGTAAAAGCGGCGCAGACTACTCAGAATTTCGGAGAAACAGAAATAGAAGCATTGCGATATTCCTCTCGCTATGCTTGATTCAATTCATCGGGTTGTAACGTATTGGAGGAGCTTTGACGAGCAAAGTAAAATGCGGATCAGTTTGACGGTTTATGCGGACGCACTGTCTCGAGCAGCGGGACCAGAAACGCCGCAACGAATCCGCCGGAGAAACCGTTGTTATAGAGGTTCATACCGGCGTGCAGAAACCCGATGTTGGTGACCAGGGACATGTGCAGAACCCCTGCCAGAATGCCGGCAAGCATACCGTATTCACCCGCGATCGGCGCGAGCGTCATACCGAATAGGGCTGCGATGATGGCGAATGTCGCGCTGCTGTCGTGAATGTTGAACACATTCGTCAGCAGAACGCCGATCAGGATTGGGATCGAGTTTTTGATATGTTTGCCGTATGCGCTGAATCCAACTACGGTGAAGATTGCGCCCAGAACCGGGCCGTTGAGCGCGCCGCCGATGGCCAACACATAAGTGGTGCTGATCATTCCCATCAGCGACATGTTCATCGCTGTCACGCCCAATCCGGAAGTGGACAGAAAGTCGCTCGGCAGTACGCCGCTTTGCGACAAAAGGCGCCGAAACCCGGTCATTCGTCCGCGATTGGACAAGAATCCCAATAGGAATAAAAGCGCGAACAGCGCATAGAGAAACACAATGAGCCCAATGTTTCTGCCGTCGGATAGGATAGATACCGCTTCAATTTCGACGCCAAAGCCGCGCAGCAGAGCGGTGAAGATCATCCCGATCAAACCGGCTGTGAAGCCGATGTTATATAGACTATAACCTTGATGAAACTTTAAGACTTGCGATGCCAAAGGAACAAGTATAAAGCCGGCGATGACGCCGCTGACGATGCCCAACAGGATGCCAAGCGGGATTGGCAAGCCTAGGTTGAAGGAGAACTCGCTGACGAGCGGGCTGAGCGCAGTGCCAAACATACTGTGTAGAATGTATTGGCGAAACGGTTGCTTGACCGCTTTCGAATAAGTAAATACACCAAGAACGATTGGAAATGTGTTATAGAGATTTTTGCCGAAAAAGGAGAAACCGATCATCGTAAACACAGCGGCAATGATCGCCCCGGTGACAGAAACTTTGTTGATCCAGATGAGAGTTACGCTGATCATGCAGATGATGCCAACGTTCATCAACGTCGCGCCGATGTTTGCTAACTCGAAGTAATCCGTCAATAAGTTCGCGGGCGATGTTAGTATTGTTAGGCTGCCTTGCAGGATCTCCCGCGGCGTGTTAAAGAGGAACGACATCGCGAGCAGGCAAACACCCAGAAACGCGATGAAGGAGAGAATCATACGGTTTTGGCGGATTGATGGTAGGGTGGTGACATCATCGGGTTTTTTGTAATTCGCCGGATTCCCAAAAGGGGCCGCGCTTGGCGCTCCCGGGTATTGCTGGATATCTTGGGTTTCGGTCTCGGATGACATATTTGCTCCTTCCAAATGAAGTGTGCTTGGAAACTAAGATCACCAGAAAACTCTTTTTCCGATAGAGAACAGATGCCTCAGCTCCAGATCAGCCAGATCAGCAGATAACCCGTCAACACGGCTACCATCGTAAAGGGAACACTGATTTTCATAAATTCTTTCGCGCGAACCGGGTATCCATTCCTTTGCAGGATACCCAGGGCGGTAATATTCGCGGAAGCGCCGATCGGGGTAAGATTTCCGCCGAGGGTAGCACCGCACAGCAATCCAAAGTAGAGGATGGCAGGGTCAACGCCCATCAGACTTGCGGTCGCAGCGGTTACAGGCAGCATCGTTGCGACATAAGGGATGTTATCGATAAACGCGGAGAACAACACGGACGCAAAGACAAACATCGTGTAAATCGCGAACAGATTGCCACCACTGAACTGGACAAAAAGACGGCTGATTGCGTCAACGACTCCTGCCTCGGATATACCTGCGATCACGATGAGCAGGCTCATCAACAGTAGCAGCGTAGTCCAATCGATTTCCTTTGCGATCCGGAGCAGAGACGCTTGAATCGCTTTGGTACGGATCATCTGGCGAATCAAACCAATCAAAAGAACACCAATACAAATAAGTCCGTTCGTGATCGAAGGCTTGTTATTTAGAAAAGAGGCAAAGATTAACAAAATGATCATTCCGACAAGCAGGATGGTTGGCACATAATCCTGCACAACACTGCGCTCGCTTAGAGAAACCTTCTGCCGCTGTTTCCGGAATAGAATGAGCAACACAATAGCAGAAAGCAGCGCGCCGATCTGGACGACCCAGAACATTCCGATTCTCCCGTGATAGAAGAAAAAGTCGTTAAAATCCATTCCTGCGTAATCGCCCAAAAGGATCGACGTTGTATCGCCTACCAGTGTGGCCGCACCTTGCAAATTTGAAGAAATCGCGATTGCAATCACGAACGGTACCGGAGAAGTTTCGAGTCTTTTTGCTACGACGATAGCAACGGGCGCTACCATTAATACTGTAGCGACATTGTCAATAAACGCAGAGATCAACCCTGCAAACAACGAGAGCATGATGATGACCCACCGCACGTCCGGCATTTTGTCTATGATGAGATCCGCCAGAAACAAAGGCATTTTCGATTCGATGAAAAGGGATACGATTCCCATCGTGCCGGCAATCATCAACAGGGCGTTCCAATCAACCGCTGAGAAAACCTTGCTTGCAGGCATAATTCCGGATACTACAAACAAGACGGCGGAACAGAGCGCCGTTAAAGCTCGTGCTTTCGGCAAGATCAGCAACATGATATAGGTTAAGACAAAAAGAGCGAGTGCAAACCACATAATCCCTCTCAAAGCATGAAAATCAGATGAACTATCGATTATGAAAGACTACTATCGAGCCTGTTTGGTCTTATTGTATGGTCGAGTGAAACGCTGCGTCAACAGTCAATCAACACTTAGGCGATGTCGAACGTGTCGTTCCCGGTTAAATAGGCTATAGTTGCGGTTACAGAAAAAGCAATTGCTTGCCCGCACAAGGCTCAACGTGACCTGTTACGCACCGAAGATCAGCGTTTTTTCGTCGGCAACGCGCTATAGATATACCTTTCGCATACCGTAGGGTTAAACAAATAGTCGAGAAGATGTTTAGACGGGAATATCAGGAGTATAGTGCAATCGAAAACATAGTCGCGAGAACACAGATAGAATTACACGATTCGATATAATTACTTTCATGCCGGATTCGAAATGACGATTGATCTTGTGATTCAGATAGAATCAACGTATGATGATATTAGTCAATCGCACATTTCGTGCGTTCACATCAACGTGATCAAACATGCGGCTCTCGCTTAGAACATTGTTTTATTATCCTATTAAGCCAAGCGGAAAAGTTATCGACACAGTTACAATACTTTCGATTATTTACGTCTTGCTTCCAATGGATGTTGGCGTTTTCTTTTCGATCAGTCATTGAAAAAACCTCCATGTAAAAATCCCGTGAAAGGAAGAAGGCACAGTATGGCGCATCTTAGAGAGCACATCTTTCTACAAAGGTTTAAAAACAATCACTCTTTGCGCGATAAGCGACGTGCTGTAACGCTGTTGGTATTACAAGCAGCGCTTCTTCTTGTGCTTGTCATCACGATTCTATTGCTCACTTTCATGCGCGGAGGAGATAGGAGCATTTTCTATATCCCGCTCATGAGTATTCTGATCGTGATACTCGCGGGTTCGATTCTGCTCAATTTTATCGGTAAGTATGCTATTGCAGCATGGATGACTGCCATTAGCATGATCATTGCGCCGTGGATCTCGATTTTGCTTGACCCTGCTGTTCGGCAAGGGGATCTGGTGCCAATTCTTTACGTCGGTTTGTCAGTTCAACTGTGCTCGGTTCTATTATCCGAAAGAGCTAACATCATCATCGCTGTTGTAGAGATGGCTGCAGTGATAACTGTTTTGCAAACAAGATCGCACACCACAGGTATGAATTGGCCGAGTCTTTTCGCGTTTATACTTTTCACGTCAATTGTTGCGATATCATATGGATACGTAAATAGAAAGCAACTGGAACAGATTCATGATTTGTCAATCCGCGATTCACTCACTGGGTTATTTAATAGACGCTACATGGAAGAAACACTTGATCGGGAGATCGATCGAGCGCTCAGAACCGAGCGTAATCTGGCTGTAGTCATGGCGGATGTTGACCACTTTAAATCGATCAATGATACATATGGACATGTTGCGGGAGATATGGTGCTCGTGCATATTGCGAATTTTTTCATTCAGAACACCCGGAGCTCAGATGTTGCTTGCCGATACGGAGGCGATGAGTTTATTTTGATTATGCCGGAGTGTTCGAAGGAAGAAGCGACTACAAGAGCGGAATCTATACGGCTAATGATTTCACAAGCAGCGATGAGCTTCGAGAATAAGGTGATTGAGGGTATAACCATCTCCTTTGGAATTGCCGCGCTTCCATTGAATGGAGGAACTCGCGAAGAATTGATATGTTCAGCGGATCATGCATTATACAGTTCTAAAATACTTGGTCGGAACCGCGTAAGTTCATAGATTGCATGAAGAGAACTATGATGTTTTGAATCGCCAAGAACCTTGCGGAAAAATATGAGATACCATTCAACTGGAGGTATCAAATGAAGCAGAACCATTCCGAAGACGCAAGCGATATGAAAGATACCCAGAAGAAAAGCAAAATAGTGATCGGGATTGTAACGGGCATATTGCTTGCAGTGCTGTGTGTCGGATACCTGCTTTTCGCATGGAGCAGATATCAGAAGATGGCAGAGGCAGAAGCGATTATGCTTGCAGAATCCGTAGAGTCGCTGCTTCACCCAGAACACATTGCAGTGTTGACTGGCAGTCCAGAGGATGTAACGAACCCCGACTATAGAATGACGAAACGAAGTCTATCCCGTTTGATTCACGAGAACGATCAAATCCGATTTGCCTATATCCTTGGAATGAGAGAGACAGAAATGGTCTTTCTGATTGACTCGGAAGACGAAGCATCGGCTGATTACTCTCCTCCAGGCCAGATTTACTACGAAGCAACGCCAAAAGACAGGATGCCATTTTCAACAGGGACATCAGTGCTGAGTGGCCCGGCAGAGGATCGATGGGGGAATTGGTATAGCGCGTTGATTCCGATCGAGGACCCGGTGAAACACACTGTAATAGCAGTGCTGGGGATAGATTATTCAGTTGACGAATGGAATCAAAGATTACTAAAACAATTAATCCCGGATATCGTAATCATCATCAGCTTACTTTCCGTATGCATTGCTTTGTTTATTTCGTGGAATGAACATCAAAAAGTAAAAGAGCGCGCGCAAAGGTTGTCCATTGATGAAGCGCTCTTTCATAGCGTGTTTGACCAGGCTCCGATCGGGATTTCTATCGTTCGAGATAAGAACTTTTTTTATCAATCGGAACAAGGGAATCTGACCATGAATTCCATGTTCGAGAAAATATTAGGTAGAAGCAGCGCTGAACTGGCAACGATAGGATGGCCGGAAATTACTTATTTTGAAGATTTGCAAGCCGACTTGGAACAATTTGATCGGTTTTCAAAAGGGGAAACGGATGGCTATTCCTTGGAAAAGCGCTTTGTTAAACCCGATGGTTCACTTGTTTGGACAAACATGATTATCGCTTCTATTGCAGGCGGCCACAGCAAATATGCAATGCATCTATGCTTGCTAGAGGATATCACAGCGCGAAAAAAAGTTGAAGAGGAACACATGGAAAGCGAAAGAAGTAAATCGGTTTTGCTTTCCCACCTGCCAGGATTGGCGTATCGGTGCAAATACGACCCGTCTTGGACGATGCTATTTGTTTCAGATGGGTGCTTGAAATTGACAGGATATCCTCCGGAAGCATTACTCCTGAATCGTGATCTTTCCTATAATGACTTGATTGCGCCTGAATATAGGGATTCACTCGCAAATGAATGGATAAGAGTACTGCCTGGGAAAGAATTCTTTAAATATGAATATGAAATAATAACCGCCCAGAATGAGCGAAGATGGGTGTTGGAGCTCGGCCAAGGCATTTTTGATAGAAGTGGCAAAGTTGACGCACTCGAAGGGATCATTCTTGACATTTCCGATCGAAAAAAGTCTGAGGAAATTCTCAAATATAACAGCGAGTATGATGTGTGGACTGGCCTACATAATCGTGCTATTCTTGAAGGCAAATTAAAAATGGAGCGACTTGCAAATTCTACTGTAAAAAGGGCATTGATCGGGATCAACCTCAGTACGATGCATCTTTTGGGGTTGACATATGGTTTTCAATATAGTCAGGGGCTAATCAAACGAGCCGCTGATGCGTTGCGTATATTATCCAGCGATACCCATAGATTGTATTATACATATGAAAATCGGTTTGTTTTCTATGTTTCCAATTATAGAGATAAAACTGAGTTGACAGAATTTTGTAACAGAGTGATTGGCGCATTGAAGACCGTGCTTGCGATTGAACGAATAGGTGGTGGAATCGGGGTTATTGAGATAGATAAGATAACGGGCACATCGGAGGATCGACTCTTGAAGAATCTCCTGATCGCTTCTGAAAAAGCGCTTGGAGAAATCGAGGGCGACTTTGGGTGCAGCTTGTACGATGAGAACATGGAGTTGCAGATCATACGTGAAGAAACGATACGTCTCGATCTCGTCCGAGTCTTAGAAGGTGAAAGCGGAGCAGAATTCTATTTACAGTTCCAGCCAATCTATGATTTGAAGTTGGATAAGATTACTGGATTTGAAGCTTTGGCGCGGTTAAAAAGTGACTTACTTGGAATAATTCCACCAATAGAATTTATTCCAATCGCGGAAAAAACGAAGCTAATTATCCCGCTGGGAAAGGAGATCATAAAACAAGCATTTACATTCATAACCCAATTAAGCCAGATCGGCAACGAAACCGCTTCTGTGTCCATCAATGTGTCGGCAATTCAAATACTTCAGTCTGGCTTTATTGAGGATTTGCTGAATTTGGTTGATGAGCAGAGGATCCACCCGAAACGAATCTGCCTGGAATTAACAGAGTCAGTGTTTTCTTCAAAGTATCGAGATATCAATGAAGTGCTAGGGTTAATTAAGGAACATGGCATCAAGATTGCGATAGATGACTTTGGGACGGGGTATTCGTCGTTTGCCCGTGAGAGAGAACTCAATGTCGATTGTTTGAAAATTGACAAGTGTTTTATTGACAATCTTCTATCAATAAAAGAAGAAGAGGCTGTTACTGGTGATATTATTTCTATGGCTCATAAGCTCGGGCATTGCGTGATTGCCGAAGGGGTCGAGCACGAGATACAGGTGCAGTATTTGAAGAAGTATGGGTGCGATATGATTCAAGGGTATTTCATAGGGAAACCACTTGATGCAAAAGATGCACTCAAGTTGCTGGCTTTTGAGTAACTTAACTTGTGAATCGGCAATACCGATCTAAACTGTACAGTTTAATTAGCATGCGTCACCCACCATTAAGCGCAAGAACTACTCCATTAATGAATGACCTGCTCCCCCGAAGAGCAGTCCAGACTGAAAGAAAAAACGATGTTCAGACGGCTTCTGAGCCCGTTTTCCGGGCAAATTCAGCCGGTGTTAGGTATGTTAGTGCGCTGCGCGGACGGAACTCGTTGTAATCCCTTCGCCAGCGCTCTACTTTGTCTCTGGCGTCCTCCAGTGACATAAACCAGTTCATGTTTAGGCATTCATCCCGGATCCACGGGATCATTCTCTGCTCAGCAGCGGCGTTCGCCTCGCTAGATCGCCCACAGGGCGCGCTTGGCCCCGCAACAGATAACAGCCGCGATGGGTCAATTTCCCACAGAATCGTTGATTCGAGACAAACTGAAAAGCAAACAAAAACGGCCACCGAGATGGTGACCGTTTTGTTTGGCTAAACCCTCACGAAGTGATACAATCGCGCGAATCAAAGAGGGTGGGTGCAGGTGGGTGCAAATCACAAATAAAAACAGGTGAAAACAACTGGAAGTCGCGAGATTATCGCGCGTTCGAATCCATTACACCAGTGAGAGTCATTTCTGACGGTACATAGGGAGTGAGGGTGTAATGAGAAATATCGCTAGTCCATTTTTGCAGAGCGTGCAAATTTCTGGTGCAGAGAATGGATAAATCGGCTGGTTCTGCGCTTTGATCTATCAACACTTGCATTGACATTGCATGAAAAGCTGATTTAGAATAGAAATAGTAGCATATCTGTACACTACGTCTTCTTTTCGCACGTCATTTAAATGTGATAAAAGGAGTTACAAATGAATACTGTACCTACGCAAGCTAAGGAAGCAGACATCGAGTCTTCCATGCAAGGCAAGTGGCAGAGACTCCTCGATTTAATTATCGAGGCTTTTGGTGTTCCACTTGCTCTGATCACGCAAGACAACGGTACAGAGACTGAGATTATTCTGCGCAGCGGTGTTGAAAATAAGAGTCTTTGCAAGGGCATGAAATTTCCCAAACACGCCGGGATGTACTTCGAAACGGTAGCTGAATCGAAGGATGCTCTCGTGATTGAACATGCTGCAATGGACGAAAGGCGGGACAAATCCGAGTGTGTCTCGCTCGGGTTCGACGCCTTTCTGGGATTCCCGATCCTTTGGCCGACGGGAGAGGTATACGGCACCATCTGCGCGCTGGATACAAAAGCAAGACAGTTTTCATATCTCGAACGAGCGTTGTTGGGCGAGTTTGCGAATATCATAGAGGGTGATCTAAAAAATCAGCTCGTGAAAAATGACCAGCTGCTTGTTCAGGCAAAGCTTGATAGCGCCGAAAATGAACTGAAAGAAGAAAGAGAGAAGTTTGAGAAAACCCTTGGGTCCTCAACCTCGGGAATTCTAATTACATCGCTTACGGATGGCGTAATCCTAGATGCGAATTACACATATCAGCGTTTGTTCGGATACTCTTACGAGGAGTTGGTTGGAAAGTCAGCAGCCGATCTAAACATTTATGTCCACCAATCCGATAGAGATCATGTGATCAGCAAACTGCGAAATGGCGAATCGATTCGAGACTATGAGATGACATTGCGCACAAAAAACGGAGAAAGCAGGATTGTGCAAGGCACGGTTCTTCCGGTCACGCTTGGTGGAAAGAGCTGCCTGATTACCTCAATCTACGATATTACCTCCCTTCGAAAGCTGGAATATGAATCCGTACTGCTGAATGAGCGATACATGCTGGCTACACGCTCGGCACAGGCCGGCATTTGGGATTGGGACATCGTAAAAAACATACTGGTCTGGGATGATCAGATGTATCGGCTCTATGATGCGTCGAGGGAGGAATTCGGAGGCGCATACGAAGCATGGCTCGCGCGCATACATCCCGATGATCTTGAAAGCGCCGATTTGGAATCCAGATTGGCGCTGTCGGGGGAGAAGGAATACAATACGGAATTCCGAATCCACACATCGGATGGAAGTATGCGGTTCATCAAGGCTTATGGGAATGTCATTCGCGACGCGACTGGCATTCCTCTGCGCATGGTCGGCGTCAATTTTGATATTTCCGATCGAAAAAAACTGGAACAAGAGTTGATTGAGAGTGAGCAGAAATACAGGGATTTATTCAATCAAAGCTCCGCCGTTCGAATTGTACTCGATGTTGACACTGGTAATCTCTTTGATGTGAACCCTGCGGCATGCGACTTTTACGGATATTCGCGCGAGCAGATTCTGAATATGAACGTAACTGCTATCAACGGTATGCCCATCGACGAAGTGCTCAGCATTTTAGAGATGGCATACCAGAAGAAACGGAATTACTTTCAGGCAAAGCACAGGCTCGCAAACGGAGTAGTGAGGGATGTTGAAATATTCAACGGACCGATCAACATCAATCAAAAGAGATATCTAAACTGCATTGTGCATGATATTACCGAACGAAAAGAAACTGAAGAAAAGCTGATCGCAAGTGAAGCAAGGTATCGAGAAATCTTTCATAACAATGCCGCGGTTCAGCTTGTCGTGGATGCACACGATTCTTCGATTGTCGATGCTAATCGCGCGGCCTGCGAATACTACGGATACACCTTAAGTGAAATTACGAGAAAGACAGTTTTTGATATCAATCCCAACAGCAAGGAAGAGATTCGGAGGATCTTTCAGGAGTCTGCTCAACGCGGATCAAATCTCTTTGTTACGCAGCATTTCCGCGCGGATCATACCGTTCGAGAAGTGGAAATTTTTAACGGGCGAATCACCATTGAAGGCCGTGATTTGCTGCATGTGATTGTCTATGATATAACCGAAAGCAAAAAGGCAATTACAGATCTTGCAAAAAGTGAGCAACGTTTCCGCCAGCTGATCGAGAACGCGCCGGATGGAATCGTCGTCGAAACGGATGGAGCGCTTGCATATGTGAATCAAAAAGCGGTCGCGCTTTTCCATGCGGTAAGCGCGCAGGATCTGGTTGGAACACCTTTGGCTGATTATTTCAGACAGCAAGAAAGGGAAAGCATCAACACGCTGCTGCACGAGCTAAACGAAGGTAAAAAAACGAGAAAGCTCAGCAAAGGAACGATCAATCGCTTGGACGGTATGCAGGTGGATATCGAGCTGTCCGCCGTGCCATTCCGTTACAATGAAAAAAACGGAGTTCTCATCTACCTTCGTGATATGACAGAGCGGAGAGAGTTCGAAAAAGCCAAGGAAGAAATGGAAGCGCAGCTCCGTCAAAAGCAGAAGCTTGAGTCCATAGGCACCCTGGCCGGCGGTGTTGCGCACGAAATCAACAATCCCATCAACGGTATTATCAACTATGCGGAGCTGATTGAAGACGGCAATATTACATCTGAACAGGTGAAGGAATTCAGTCAGGGCATTATTCACGAAGGCAAGCGCATTGCGGAGATCGTGAAAAACCTGCTGAGCTTCGCTCGCCAGGAAAAGCAAACCCATAGCCCCGCACAAATTAAGGATATCATCGATCAATCGGTATCGCTGATGCGGGTCATGCTGCGGCATGATCAAATCACACTGGAACTCGATATTCCGGAAGGATTGCCCAGTATTAAATGCCGCAGCCAGCAGGTTCAACAGGTGATCATGAACCTCATCACCAACGCCCGGGACGCGTTGAACGCGAAGTTTCCCGGATATCATGTAGATAAGATCATTCGAATCGACTGCATGATGTTCCAGAAAGACGGGCGGCGGTGGTTCCGCATCACGGTCAAGGACAACGGGACAGGGATACCCGCGGAGATCATGGAGCGCATCTTTGATCCGTTTTTCACCACAAAACCGCGGGATGAAGGTACCGGACTTGGACTTTCGATCAGTCACGGAATTGTCAAGGATCATCACGGAGAACTCTATTTTGAAACGGTACCGGGCGAGTATACGAAAGCGATTCTCATACTCCCCGTCGATAATGGCTGGTCTATTTCGGATTCCAAATAAGGAGGCTGCATCATGCCGAACGTTTTGATTATTGATGATGAAGTCAGCATTCGAATTACCTTAAGCGAGTTCTTGAAACAAGAAGGGTATGAGGTGTTCACGGCGGAAAACGTGCAAACTGCAATGCAGCGGCTGCAAGAAAACGAAATCGACGTCGTTCTTTCCGACATCATCATGCCGCAGGAATCAGGGATCAGCCTGCTCAAGTTCGTACGGGAAGTCAGCCCTGATATCCGGGTTATCATGATGACCGGGGAGCCGACGGTCGATACCGCTGTGGAAGCAATCCGACTGGGTGCGCATGATTACCTCACAAAGCCGGTCTACCGCAGCGCTTTGATCAAAGCGGTCGGGCATGCGGTGAGCTTTAAGCAGCTGATCGACGAAAAGAGGATGCTGGAGCTCCAGAATCAGGCACAACGCGAAAACCTGGAACGGCTTGTTGAAGAGCGAACGGATAAGCTGCGTCACGCGATGTTGAATACAGCGTATGCTACCGCGGCGATGCTTGACCTGCGCGACCCGTATACAGCGGGCCACCAAAGGCGGGTGGGCAGCCTAGCCCGCGCGATTGGCAAAGAGATGTCTCTCCCTGACGACACTGTCGAAGGCTTGCATATCGCGGGATGTATCCATGATATTGGCAAGATAACTGTACCTTTTGAGATCCTCACGAAGCCTGTTCAACTCTCTCCGAATGAGTACGCAATCATCAAGGAGCACCCAGGAAAGGGCTATGAAGTATTGAAAAGCTACGAGATGCCATGGCCAATTGCGGAGATTGTGTATCATCATCACGAAAGGCTGGATGGAAGCGGTTATCCGCAGGGATTGACGGCGGATCAAATCGGGTTGGAAACGCGTATCATCTCCGTTTCCGATGTTGTTGAGGCAATGTCGTCTCACCGGCCCTATCGGCCGAGCCTTGGATTGGAATCCGCGCTCAACGAGATTTCGACCAACAGGGGGAAACTCTATGATCCAGTGGTAGTAGATGCCTGCCTGACACTGTTTAACAAGAAGGGATATTCTCTTGATGAAGAATAAAAGAGCACGCACACAAGCGAAACTGAAACGTTGCGTTGCCTTGCGATGATGATAGAAACCGTAGTCACCCTTTCACCTTCGCTTATTAATAATAAAGCACGAGTATCATAAAACCACATTACACTGAAACAATTATACAAGAGCACACGAAGTGGTATCACTTCGTGTGCCCTTTGTGACTAAACCCGCACGAAGTGATACGATCGTTCGAATCAAAGAGGGTGTAAATGATGCAATGTGTACGAGGACAAAGCACATAGGTGTTTTGCTACATAGTTATCGCGATATAGAACACGACCTCCGGGTTATAAGTGCTTATTTATGCGAAGTATGGTTATGAACATGCGATTGTAATCGAAGGTATTCGCAAATGGTCGCGGATAATTCGGATTGTATTTTCGACGATTATTAACGATTACTTGCCTTTTTGATTACAATAAACATCAAATAAACATCAGGTAGTAGGTTTCATTTTCACATTCTTAATATTGAGAATGAAATTGTGATTCGTTTTTGCATTCTACGGTAGGGGAAAGCAAACCTCGTGTGATGATTTGCATCAAGACTTTCACTTTATTCTAGTTGTATCTCTGTATTTTATTTGTGTTGGAATATAGATCGCTTGAGTCGGCATTGCTGGATCGTTCAACCTAGCAAGCATGGCTTTCGCGGCGGTTCTGCCCAACTCATCCGTAAATGTGTGGACCGTCGTCAATTCGGGTGTAAATACCTGCCATTGGGGGATATCGTCAAAGCCAACGATTTCTACATCGTCAGGAATCTTTACTCCATCGTCTATTAAAACCTTCATAATAGACAGCGCCGCAAAATCGTTGACGCAAACAAACGCTGTCGGTTTGTTTTTTAATTGGTTTAATGCATTTCTTAAAAACATAAGGTCGTTTGTGCTTGAATCCAAAAACACATTCAGCTCCGGGTTGGGGAGCTTGCTTCTTGTCGTATGTGCAGCCAGGTAGCCGCGATATCGTTCATAGAAGCCGCGACAATACTTCGGGTCGCCGATGAATGCGACATTTGCATGTCCGCGGTCCAACAGCTCACCTGTGAGAATTTCAACGTTTCTGTCATTTTCCATCATGACTGCGGTGTGCGGCACGGAACCTTTGAACAGATCCCAATTGGAATCGATCATGACAATGGGGACGGAGATGGAAAACAACGCCATCAAATAACCTTCCGAAAAGATATCTGCGCAAACGATACCGTCGCTTTGCCGGATCGCGGCGGAAAGAGTTTTCTTGTGCATATCGTTTGGTCTGACCACCACCAAAGAAAGTGTGCAGTCATTTTCTGCAAGATAGTCATCCATGGAGCGAAATATGGAAGAAAAGAAGTAAGAGGTGCTTGCGTCAAGCCGCGTGACAAAAGAAATATTTCTTCCACGCCTTTCATTTTTTGAACCACGTTCTTTTAGCGCCGGCTTGACGCCATAGCCCATTGAACGTGCAGCGTCCAAAACCCGCTGGCGAGTTCTTTCGGAAGCGACCCCCGTATTATTAATCACGCGCGAAACCGTGTTTCTCGAAAGCCCTAGCACAGACGCGATATCGCTTATTGTAACTGATTTTTCTGCCATGAAATTAATCCTCGCAAAACACATTGATTCTATGTCGTTTTAGACTGGTGCAAATGCACCAAAATGCAACTTTCACTTCGAGCCTATTGACACATCAACGCGAACTGAATATAAATATATTATAGCAAATGAAATCAATTATGAAACATATTTTCGAAAATAATCTATAATTTAAATATGAATCAAGAAAATGCATCTATGCATTGCGGGAAGAGAAAATGTTGCAAATGAAACAACTACAAAACGAGATGATACAGAAAGAATGCAGGGTAAATACTACATACAGACCGCAATACCATATTCTGCCGCCATGTGGATGGATCAACGATCCCAATGGATTTTGCACATTTGATCAGCAATATCATCTTTTTTACCAGTATTACCCATACGGAGTTACGAACACGCTGATGTATTGGGGGCACTCGACGAGCAAAGACCTCACGGTTTGGACATATGAGGGGATTGCATTGTCGCCCGACCAGCCATATGACAACAAAGGTATATTCAGCGGGACAGCAATTGAGAAAAACGGAAAAATGTTACTCATGTATACCGGTGTGTCGACGGATGAAGACGGTCAGACCAGGCAGGCGCAGTGCATTGCAAGCGGTAAAACTTCGTTTGAAAAGAATCTTATTAACCCGGTGATCTTGCCCGATGTATTACCGGCCGGATGCCGCAAAGAAGATTTTCGCGATCCGAAGATCTGGGAAGAGAACGGCGTATTCTATTGCCTGACGATCGCAGCGGATTTGAAGGGGTTTGGGAAACTGCTCTTGTTCAAATCAACGGATACAGTTCGCTGGGAATTCGTTTCCGTTGCATTGTCCGGCGAATCGATGGGGCTTGGGACGCTTTGGGAATGCCCGGACTACTTCAAACTCGGTGATCGTGATGTGATTTTACTTTCCACGGTAAGCGCGACACCAAGCGGCGCAAAAATGCAGAACAAGTACAGCGCGGTTTGGCTGCTTGGCAGGTTCGATTTGAAAACGGGTATCTTTCAAGTTGAACAGTGGGATCAACTGGACGACGGCACGGATTTTTATGCACCGCAAACAACGCGCGGACTAAACGGGGAGAGAATCATGATTGCCTGGCAGCAGAGCTGGGAGAGGAACATTCCACCGGCAGAGCTTGGTCATAATTGGGCGGGTCACATGACGCTGCCGCGCGAACTGGAATGCATTGGTGATCGTATATGCCAGAAGCCCGCAATCGACTCGAGATGTTTCAAGGTAGAGGCCGTTGTTCATAACAACGTGAGGATTACAGGACAACAAACTTTATCTGGCGTAAGAGGAAGCAATGTCTACTTTCGGGTCTGCACAGATTTGTCGGGATGTGATGCTTTGACAATATCGTTATACAAGAAAGATACGGAAGCAACCGCACTTGTGATCGACAGATTGAAAAAGCAGATATTGTTGGATCGATCACACGGTGGATATCCGATAGCGGGTGCAGAGATGGTACACGGCGCGTCGAACCGCTGCGTTTCTCCGCTTTCGGATGAGGAAAACGGAATCGTTACGCTGGAGATCTTTCTGGACAGCGGCGCGATTGAGGTGTTCTGCAAAGAAACGGGGCGCTGCCTGACCAGCCGCGTTTATTCGAAACTTCAGGGTGAGGACATCACATTTGAAGCAAAAGGCGAAGCGATCATCTCGGTTGAAACACATCAATTCTAACAGGACTGAGCGGGGGGATGGAATCGGAATGAATGAGATTTTTTACAAGCCAAACGGTGGTTGGGTCGGGGACTTGATCCCGTTCAGCCATGACGGCAAATTCTATTTATTCTACCTTCATGATAAGCGCGAGGGAAAGAATGAAGACGACTACGGGTACCAAACAACTTGGAATCTATTGATTACAACGGATGGGACGGATATCGACGATCGAGGCGTTGTGCTGCCGACAGGCGGACATGACGACATTGACGAGAGCTGCTATACGGGTTCTGTCATAAAAGATGAGAACGGTGTTTTTCATCTGTTTTACACGGCGCAAAACGTCAGCCTCGCGCGATACAGCAAGGACGGTAGGCCGCTCCAGTTTGTCATGCATGCTACAAGCCGCGATTTGATTCATTGGGATAAGCATTATGACAGCGCGTTTGGCGCGGACGAAACCATCTATGAAGCGCACGATTGGCGCGATCCGTACGTGTATTTTAACGAGCAGGATCATTGCTACTACATGCTCGTTGCCGCGCGGGTAAAGGGTTCCCCCTTAAAGACTGGCGGTTGCATCGCGTTGTGCAGTTCAAATGAC
>Ga0209639_1002142_pt1 | contig 16536 bp, 27 predicted proteins | sample EPASupsiteHSE605_FD_187268 | JGI IMG/M metagenome (GOLD analysis project Ga0209639, IMG submission 187268) | Bioremediated contaminated groundwater from EPA Superfund site, New Mexico - Sample HSE6-05 (SPAdes) (version 2) | ecosystem: Environmental > Aquatic > Deep subsurface > Groundwater >...
ACTAGTGTATCGATTCCAAAACAGATACATAATTTGGAAATAAATACAGTTTCGAACGCAACGTTCACATCAAAGTTACTAGACGTTCTATTACCACAGAAAGTACAGGCGGACACGGAAAAACCCAATCAAGACACGAAAACCACGGAAAACACGGAAAGCACAGAAGAACTGTGCCCATGCTTTCTTAATTCCGTGTCTTCCGTGCTTTCCGTGGTTCAAATATTCGTTTTAGACTAACTGAGAAATGTATAATGCATTCATCCCTCCTTAATATAAATTCATACACTTATTTTTTGACATATTTTGGAATCGATGCACTAGTGTCATGAAAATTTAATTATTGATCATCTAGTAAGCTCTGAATTCCTTTATATCGATGACAGCTACCCAAATATTATGTGAAATAATTAAATTTTCGCGACACTAGTTATTTGCACTTAGTTCAAGACCTATAATAAAGGGCACGTAAAAATTTATCTACGCTCCCTACAACCAAGGAAAACACATAAAAACACGGAAAATCTGACCTTCAAATTAGTCTGCTTGAGTGAAAAAATCACTGCTACCTGCCCATAAATTAGTCTGCCTGAGCGAGCGCAGCGAGGGAAAAGGACCTCGTGCTCCCGAAGCGAAACTCGGGAATTAAAGATATTTTCCATCCAGTTTTTCCAGAACTTTTTTTCCTGCATCTGTTAGGGTATATTTTTTCCATGTGGTTTTTTCCGGAGTCAAACACTGGATTAAGCCTTTGCTCTCAAGTTCCTTTAAAGCATGACTGATGTTTTGCGTGGATCTGCTTGCCTCATGAGCAATATCCGAAGCCCGGACAAAGGTGTGCCTTTTCATGAACTCCATAAGAATCAAACGGCGGTCAACACTGATAACCCAGTTAAGCAGTTCATCGATTGAACTTTTAGTCATATTAATTCATATTCTCCGTCGCATAGTTCTTTTTGACATAAACAGCCGCATAATATTTAAATATTAATTGTTTGATTCGAATGAAAGATAAAGAAGTAGAGACTTACTATTGAATTATATTCAACAAAAAAGAAAAAGAAGCAATAAAAGAAAAGAAAAGAAAAGAAAAAGAAAAGGAAAAGAAGTAAAATAAAAAGAAAAAAAAGAAAAGAAAAAAGAAAAGAAAAGAAAAAGAAGCAAAATAAAAAGAAAAAAAAGAAAAAAGAAAAGATTTCAGGCAAATTTTACAAGAACTGCCTTGATATCTTCAAAAACCTCTTTTATATCCTTGGTACCGTCGAGAGTTACCAGGATACCCTGTTTTGCATAGTAGTTGATAAGGGGCTGAGTCTGCTTTTTATAAACATTCAGGCGGTTTTGCACGGCATCTTCTTTGTCGTCTGCACGCTGGTACACTTCGCTCCCGCAGATGTCACAGACACCTTCTTTTTTCGGCGGGTTTAAGGTACTGTGATAGCTTGCACCGCACTTACACATAAGACGGCCGCTTATTCTTTTGACAAGCTCTTCATCAGACACTTCAAGGTTGAGAACAACATCTATGGGCTTTTCGATCTCATCAAGAATGCCTGCAAGAGCGTCTGCCTGAGGGACAGTCCTTGGATAACCGTCAAGGATAAAACCTTTTTTGCAGTCCTGTTCATTCAGACGGTTCTTAATGATCCCTATAAGCACATTATCAGGAACAAGTTCTCCTTTGTCCATATATGCTTTGGCTGCAAGGCCCAGTTCGGTTCCTTCTCTTACATTTGCCCGCAGGATGTCCCCAGTGGAGATCTGCGGGATTCCGTAGAAATCAACCAGTTTTTTGGCCTGGGTGCCTTTTCCGGCACCCGGGGGCCCGAAGAGTATTATATTCATTCGAAGATCCCCGTTATTGTGTCCTTTAGTTTGATTGTTTCCATTTTGATCGGATTTAATTAATTCAGGCAGGTTTTATAAGCAACCCTTACTGCTCCCCAAAGAAGGAACGAATCATAGGGTGCATCTCCATCATCTGCTCTGAGGCTATGTCCTCATACAGACGGTACACGATACTCACAGTCAGCAGCAGCCCAGTACCACCGGCACTTCCAAGGGTACCTAACAGGCTTGCAATCAGGGTAAGTATCCCTATGAAGGCCCCGCCTATTACGGTAACTTTTGGAATATAACGCTGCATGACTTTTTCAATGCTGCCGATATTACGCCTGAAACCCGGAATCTGCATCCCGGAATTGAAGATCTTCTGGGCTGTGGGTTTCGCACCCATGCCTGTGGTCTCTATCCAGAAGAGGGCAAAGATAATTCCGCCTACTATAAGCATGAAGGCGTCTACGAAGACATGAAGCCCAATCTGCCAGATAGCAGGAGCGGCCACCCCGTAACTTGCAAAGGACTCCCGCACGAGAGAAGGAATCCAGTCATAGGGACTGTGTATAGGAGCAAGGTAATACATGATTCCGTTAACAGGTGTTGATCCGCTGAACTCTCCAAAGAATGTAATTCCCCGGCTGGCAAGAATAATCCCGATCATCTGGATGTTAGCCTGAAGAGCCCTTACAAGGATCATCGGAAGAACTGACGAGTATATCAGCTTGACAGGGAAGCGGCCCCTTGCCCCTCTAACTGCACTGTGGGCGAGAGGAATTTCGATTCTCGTACTTTCCACATACACTACAAGCAGGAAGATAACAACCGTACTCAAGAGTGCAAGGATTCCTCCTTTGACGAGCATGAACATCACGCCATCACCTGAGAAGAGGTAATCTGCCTCGACTTCCTGGGCTATGTAGATCCACTTAGGGATCAGCCCAACCGGAAACCCTGTCTGATCATGCTCCCAGTTAAATATCCCTGTAACGATCTGCTGGGAGATTCCGGCAACAATGAAAAGCCCGACTCCTGATCCTATACCCCATTTTGAGACTACCTCATCCATGAAAAGGATCAATGCGCCTCCGACAAAGATCTGGACAAGGAGCAATAAGGTGATCACTCCCAGGCCTACACCGAGAGCAGAAGCAAGCCCCGGATCCGGCTGGATATATCCACCAAGAAGCTGCGGCAGAGCCTCCAGTATGATCATGACAAAGACAAGGAACTTCTGGGCTCCCTGGAAGAATGCCTGATCTTTGGGATCAGAAAGATCCATTTTGATAATATCTGCTCCAACAAGAAGCTGCAGGACAATCGACGCCGTAACAATAGGCCCGATACCGAGCAGAATCAAAGAACCTGAAGCCCCGGCAAAGAATGCGCGGTAAGATTCGAAAAGGTCAACAGAATCCTGGGACATCCCGAAAAGAGGTACATTTGCCAGAGCAAAGTAGAGTACCAGAACTCCCAGAGTCCACCAGAGTTTATCCTTAAAGTGGACGTGTTTTTCCGGACTTGCTACTGCAGGTAACTTGTTAAAGAACGGTTCTAACGTATCCCTGAGAGTCATCGATTACACCATTCAAAATATACATTTATTTATAATGTTCAAAATATTAGACTATGATTTACCGTAAGATATAGCACATCTAATATGAAAAACTTACCAAAAGAATGTAAATAAGTAATGCCAGAATGACATTACTTATTCGGCATCGATGCAACTTCCGCCAGCGTTCTCAATTTTTTCGCGGGCAGATGCGGAAAATTCTTCAGAAGTAACTACCAGGCTCTTCGTAACGCGTCCGCTCCCAAGTACCTTCTCAATTCCGAGATTCTCGAGGTTAATGTGGTATGCTCCGTCTTTGACTTCTGCAAGCCCTTCTTCAACAAGATAAAGAGCAAGTTCGTCAAGTTCTCCCACATTTACTATGGAAACGTCCCTGGACACTTCAGCAGGACGCTTGAAACCATGCTTTCCGTAGCTGTACCCCCTCATCATCGCTCTTACGAAGTGGTGTTTACAGCCACCTGCTTTCCCGCGGCCTCCGCGGTTTCCGGCTCCACGCCTGTTTTTATGGGTCCCGCCTCCGCAGGTCCTGGACCCTCTAAACTTCTTTGTATCCATTCAAACCACCTTATCTCATCTTGTGCAGGAGCACGTTGATATCTTCATCGTGGTTTCCGAGCACGCCACCCTGCTGTACGGTCCTTTTAATCCCTGCATGGCCTTTTCTTGGAGGGTGAAGCCTGAAAACAGGCTTCAGTTTGGGAACGTCCTTAAGGGAAACTTTTCCTTCAATTACGGCTTCAGCAAAAGCCTGTATCGAATCGTAAGCTGTGTTTTCCCGGATGTACTCCTCGGTAAGACGGGAGCCGCCTTCGAGTCTTCCGCGGTTTTCAAGGATCTCTGCAAGGGTTTTTGCGTCAACTTTCCCGTATGCAACGTAGTCCTTAACCTTCTGAACCATACCTTTGAAGTGAGGATTTTCGGGCACAAGCACACAGTGGTTAACTTTGTGCAGGCGGAGCATCTTCATGGTATCTTCAATGGTGTACCGGACATTAACCTGACCTCTAACTCTTACAACTGCATACATTTCAGGCTTCCTCCTGACGGCAGTATATCGGCAACCTCATAACGTTGACCTGGTTAAGGGCATCAAATGTTGCCTTTGCGAAGTTGAGGGTTGACCTGGTAGTTCCGAAGGTCTTGGTCCATACGTCTTTGATCCCTGCTTTTTCCAGCACTTTGGTTGCAGTGTTTCCTGCTGCAATTCCAAGGCCTCTAGGAGCCGGAATGAGGGTCACACTTACACTGCCTGCCTTTCCTGTAACCTCATAAGGTACGGTGTGAGGCAGTCCACAGGCGCATTCCCAGGATCCACAGCCTCTGCGGATATATGTGATATCGAGCTTTGCAGCGTCAATTGCCTTACGAATTGCAGGGCCTACCTGCACGTCCTTTGCCTGCCCGAGTCCTACATAGCCATTTCTATTCCCTACGATTACGGTTGCTCTGAATTTGACACGGCGTCCTGAGTCAGTCATCCTCTGGACCATGTTAATATCGAGTACCTCATCTTCCAGGTCAGGAAGCAGCATATCAATTATCTGGGGCTCCCTGATAGGCAGGCCTGACTTGATTGCTTCTTCCATGGAAGCAACCTGTCCTTCTACGACTAGTCTTCCGAGCCTGGTTTTTGGAACCCAATCTTGATCGAATGCCATTTAATCACCTTAACTAAATTCAGCAAAGATTTTCTCTTTGGTTGCTTCAAACTGCTCTGGCAGGTCTGAGCTCTCTTCTCTGTATTCAGCAATGTGCTCTCCCCGGATTCTCTCGTCCGACGGAAACACTTCAGGGCTGCAGGGAATTTCGAAACCTGAGTCTATAATCCCTTTCAGGGCGGCATAAACTCTGGAACCTGCAGAGGAAGCCTGGAGTCCTATGTCCAGGATGCCTCCTTCATATCCCTTCTGCAAACTCTTCAGCCCGAACAAGAGCCCTGTAAGATATGCAGCCGTTGTATTTCCGGTAGCTCCTGTGTAACCGTACTTTGCAAGCTCACTTGAAACGGCTGAGGAATAAGTAATATCCCCGTCTTGGGTTGGAGCTATTAACTGGATCTGAACGTTTCTTGCACTCTTCCTGACAACCACACGGTCCTGCCTTGAGAGCAGTAACTTGAGGCGGAGGTGATAATTAGTGCGTCCTTCTCTTCTTCTTCTAAAAGGAACCTTATATCTTGGTCCTGTTGCCATCTTCAGCTCCTCCAGGTTATTCTTTCTTTAAAAGTTTTTCAGACCCAAGGTGGGAATTAAGGTGGGAAACGCTTCTGTATTCTCCGCCTTTTGCCTTTCTGTAGAGTCTGCAGTACACGGATTTTTCAAGTGCTCCTTCTGCACGCAGCTCCTTGAGTCTTCTTCTAAGAGCCCGGATCTTTTTGATCCACTGTTCCTTCTTCGGAGTACGGGCTCCTTTCTTACCTTTTCTGGAACCATGCCCCTTGCAGTGCCCATACTTACGTTTGGCAGCAAGAGCTCTGGCTCGACCTCTGCTGACTCCTTTAACCGGCTTGGCTTTAATAGTGCCCTTCTCAATGAGCCCGCGGATGTCTTCTCTAGTGATTGCTGAAGCGATTTCTTCGGAGGCGTCTGGATTAAGCCATACCCTGTCAAGCCCGCATTCAAGAACCTTGGAAGCTAACCTCCTTTGATTGGCCAGGTCTGACATCTTTATTCACCTCTTCCGGGGTTCAGCACTTTAATCCCGAGTTCTTTAGCTTTTGCGAGAATAATGGCTTTCTTTCTTGCGCCTACTGTCGCTGCTATTCTGATAGCCTCATAAGAGGAATCAACAAGCTCAAGTTCCGCAATGCTAGAAATAAGCACATCCGAATAACCGGAAGGATGCAGGCCTTTTACTGCAGCAGGGCTTCCGTACCCTACCTGGGCAAGAGCTCCTTTTGAGACATACTTTCTTCGCTGTTTGCCCTGAGAACCCCTCGGACGCCTCCAGTTAGTGTCAAGTCTCTTGAACTTGTGACTGCACGCTCTCTTGAACTGAGGTTTCTTTCCCTTCTGGACCTTTCTCACATTGAATAATCGCCTGGATTCAGGATCCATGTCAAGGGTGGAAACTGAAGTACTTTCTACCAATTCTTCTGCCATCATAACCACCTTAGGCCTTCTGCACGATGTAAATTCCATCCTGGAAAATCCTCGGATCGAACCTTTTGATCTTGGTCTTCTGTTCAATATTTGCGGCAGTCTGCCCGACATCTTCCTTGTTGATTCCGGAAACAATTACCTCGTTTCCGCTTACCTTTACCTTTGTTTCGCCAAGGATTTTTGCAATCCTGGCCTTCTTTTCTCCAAGGAAGTTCCCGATTATGAGGGTTTTACCATCAACTTTTACCTGCATTGGGAAGTGAGCGTACACGATTGTCATCTTGCACTCAAAGCCTTCATTTACGCCTGTCATCAGATTTCTGATGTGGGAGGTAAAAGTCCCCACCATGGCTTTTTGCTCTTTCCTGGAGGATTCCGCATCCACCAGTACTTCTTCTTCCCTGATTTCAATCTTGATGCCGGGGTACCAGAACTTTCTTTCAACAGTTCCCTTCGGACCCCTGGCTGTAAGGACATCCTGAGAGAGAGAGACGGAAACTCCTTCAGGAATCTTTATTTTTCTTGCAATCTCCTTAACCATTTCCTGTTCCCTCCTCAGTACACATAAGCAAGAAGCTGCCCACCGATCTTCTTATCACGGGCCTCATACTGAGACATGACCCCGCTTGAAGTTGTTACGATAAGGGCACCAAAGTTCTTTGCTGGCAGAAACTGTTTTTCCCAGCGTTCAAAGCTGCCAGTTCCTACGGAATACCGCGGCTTGATTGCACCGCACTTGTTAATTCTTCCCACAAGGGTAACGCTGTAGATTCCGGCCTTTCCATCATCGATAAACTCGAAATCTCCAATGTAGCCAAGATCTTGCATAACCTTCAACACATTGCCAATGTTCTTTGAAGCGGGCCTGATAATACAGGAACTCTTCCCAATGACTTCAGCATTCTTAATTGTGGAAAGGGCGTTTGCAAGAGGATCAAGTAATACCATTATAATCACCTTACGAATACTTCTCAAAACCCATCTCGTGGGCAATTTCCCTGAAACAGTGTCTGCAGAGGTAGATGTCGTATTTGCGAACAAGGCCCTGTTTTCTCCCGCACCGCTTGCATACGTTTACTCCTTTTCCGGACTTCTTTATAGTCTCTGCCATTTATACGACCTCCACGCCATAACTTTCATTAAGGAAAGAAATTGCATCCTCGACTGTGACCCTGTGGTCAGTCGGGATCTTCCTGGTTGCGATTCTTCTCTTGCAGATTCTTTCTCCAGGGCGCTTGATCACAACTATTACGTCCATTCCGAAGACCCCGATATTCGGGTCATATCTCATACCCGGGAAGTCGGTGTGTTCTTCGATTCCGAAAGAGACGTTTCCAAGGGAGTCGAATTGGGATCTGACCAGAGTTTTTTCAATGATACCTAATGCGGTCTCGAGGAACTTCTGGGCTCTCTGGCCTCTCAGAGTTACCTTGCAGCCTATGGGTTCGTTCTTTTTGATCGCAAAAGCCGGAAGAGTCCTCTTGGCAAAGCACCTGACGACTTCCTGCCCGGTGACAGTCCGAAGGATTTCTTCAGCGTTTACAAGGTGCTGACCACTTTCTCCAACACCCATGTGGACAATTACCTTCTCAACGACAGGAGTGCGCATAGTGTTACTCACTTATCTCACCACCCAGCCGAATCTCAGGTTTGTCCTCGCCAATTACAATTACGTAGTCTTCAATTGTTTCGAAATCGGTTTCCCCGGAAATCGCGACCGTGTTATGCCTGGAACTCTTAACTTCCCTGATCTCCCTGATCTTTCCGATTTCTCCCGAGTGCTGGCCGCCTACAACCATTGCGAGGTTGCCTACCTTGAACTGAAGGTGTTTTACTACCTGCTTGTCAGGAATTGAGAGAATAAGGGAATCCTTTGTCCCGTGCTCGTTGGAGCCAAGAATGTTGGTTCCGTCACTCAGGTTAAGCTGTACCTTTCCTCCCTTGAGGGTGGTCTTGTTGTTAATCCTGCACAGCTTGGTAACGTTTGTTTCATTCAGTTTGTGGAGTGTCAGACGTCCTTTGTCGTCCTGGAGCATCCTGTATGATTCGCTTATGAGAGGGAGTGTAATTACATCAAAGAGCCCTATCGGGAATCTGAGGTCTTTCCTGGGAATTCCATCCACAAGAACCTTACCTTCCGAAAGGATCCTTTTACCTTCCCTGCTGTTATCCACAAGCTTAAGAATGTCCCGGATTATGATTCCGAGCGGAAGACTGCGTGCCTGGCTGTGAGGCCCCGGGCGGGTGGTGGAGACCCACTTATAACCTTTTTTCCCGACCTTCCAGCTTTTTGGGATTGATAATCTTTTCTGGTGTGTCACAAAATCACCTGCCTCACTTCTTAATGCTTGATTCTCTGCGCCCGTCCTTCAGTTCCAGTTTTGTAATCATAACGTTGGAGGGGTAGATTGGTCTTGGGACTTCAGTGCCATCCACTTTGGTGGAAATAACTCCGTCCACGGAAATTGTACTGTCCTTTAGGGAGACAGCCTGGACTTTTCCTTCAGTGCCCTTAAAATCTCCACGCATGACCTTCACGGTGTCTCCCGTGACGACTGCAGCGCTTCTTGTACCGTACTGCTTGGAAAGTCCTTCACTGAGCCTTGCACCCATGAATTTTTGTCTGACATGGAGAGGCGCGTTGTATCTTGCCTTTCTTTGCTTCCTGGGCTGTTTGGATACCATAGTCGCCACCTCAGACAATAATAGATGCTGTGGTCCCGATCTTGGGGTACCTCTCAGCTACTTCCCTTGCCACAGGACCTTTTATGTCCGTGCCCTTGGGAATTCCTTCTTCGTCCGTGATTACCATGGCGTTGTCTTCAAAAGACACATGCAACCCGTCCGGACGGCGGAACTCTTGTTTCTGGCGAACCACCACTGCAAGGAGAACCTGTTTCCTCATTTCGGGTGTGCCTTTCTTTACGGAGACGACGCACATGTCCCCAATTCCTGCGCAAGGCATTCTGTTTTTGACTCCTCTGTACTTCTTGACAGAGATAATCTCGACTACCTTGGCTCCTGTGTTGTCCACACATGGAATTTTGGCGCCTGCGTTCAGAGCCCTTGGGATGTTGGAGCGTATGCCTTTCATTTGGGCACCTCCGCTTTAACTACCACGTAGGACTTGGTTTTGCTTATACGCCTGCATTCTGCGATCGTGACAATATCACCGACTTTTGCGGAAATGCAAGGCGGGTTGTGTGCGTGAACCTTCGAGCGTCTCTTCTCGTATCTCTGGTATTTCGGCACCATTTTCATGTATTGCCTTTCAATAACTACCGTATTGTCCATCTTGCTGCTAACCACGGTACCTACAAGAATTTGACCTCTTACAGGGAGTGTGCCGTGGAAGGGACAGTATAAATCTTCACATTCTTCTGATGGCGCCGGTATATTCAATCCAATGTCTCTTGCCATGAGTTTAGCCCCATTTACGTAACTTTTTGATGTTCTTGATCCGATTTTCGGGTTGTGAGAGCAGCAGGTTTCCCTGAATTTTAACGAATGTATCGGATCTGCGGCCTTTTTCTGAGAGCTCGGCAGGGATCCGGAAGAGAAATTCCGAATCCGCCTTTGGAATCTTCAGTTCCCGGGACTTCGAGTTTTCTACGATCAACATATTTTTCGTTTCGTCTATCACTCGTCCGCGGGTTCCTGTCAATGCTGGATTAGTGGAACAAATCACCTTAATCTCGAGCCCTATCAATTCGTGGTAGATAAGGGTCGAAGGCATGATTTCCACTTTAGATCTCATTTAGCTCGTGCTGAATTGTCTTTATCCGGGCAATCGTTCTCCTGATCTCTCCGATTCTTCCCGGATTGTCAGGAGCGCCGCCTGCAGAGGTAAGGGCACGTTCCCTGATAAGTTCATTTTTCAGGGTATCGAGTTCGTCAGCCCGTTCCTCAACTGTCATGGTCCGGATTTCGCTGGTTCTAAGAATTGCCATTATTCCTTAGCCTCCTTATGAACCCGTGCCATGGGATGCCAGTAGTCATAGCTCTCGTGCTTGTGCTGCCAGACACCATTTATCTGTCTTCGGACTTCTTCCGAGCCCTCGACATAGATAAGTTCGGCTTCTTCAAAGTCTTCGGATGCCTCAGTCTGAGCTTCTTCCTCAGCTTCTTCGGGTTCTGCGACTTCGACTACCTCTACTGCTTTCTCGGGTGCTGCTACTTTCTCGGGTGCTGCTGCAGGAGCTCTGGGTTTTGCCGCGCTTTCCTTTTTAGGGGCTCCAGCGGGTTTCTCAGCCGGTTTCTCGGCAGGCTTTTCAGCGGGCTCAGCGACAATCTCGCTTGCGTCCTTAATCCTGAAGGAGTCAGGCAGGATAACGTCCGGCTGAATGATCCTGACTTTACAGCCAAGGGTTCCGAGCTTTTTGACTGCTACTGCAAACCCTTCGTCTACGACCTCTTGTACAGGATGTCCTGAATGCTTTACGTGCCCATCAACGAATTTTTCAATTCTTGACCTGGCACCTGTAAGCTTTCCGGAGATTACGACTTCACAGCCGAGTGCGCCTGCACTCATGACTGCCCGAAGGGTGTTGTGTCCGGCCTTCCTGAAGTACCATCCTCTTTCAATTGAAGCTGCAAGCCTGGATGCCATCATCTGAGCGTTAAGTTCAGGTCTCTTGACTTCCTGGGCGTCAATCTGCGGGTTTTCGAGGTTGTACTTGGTTGCAACGTCCCGGGTAAGTTTTCTAATGACCTTCCCGGCTTTCCCGATTACCATTCCCGGCTTTTCGGAGTAGATAATAATCTGGGTGCCCATTGGGGTCCTGTTAAGCTCCATGCCGCCGTATCCAGCTCTGTTCAGCTGCTCTGCGAAATACTCGTCCATGGAGGCTTTGACATACCCGTCATTGACGAACTTTCTCTCTATTGCCATTTAGCGCACCTCGGAAAGGATCATCTCGATATTTACGGTTTCCGTGTCTTTGGGAGTGGCCCGTCCTCTGGCCCTGGGCATAAACCCGTGAGTTACTCTTCCGCGCTGAATTGCAGCGTGGACGATGTACATGTTTGCGGGCTCAAGCCCTTTGTACTCGGCGTTGCTTTCTGCGTTTTTCAGGACCTTGAGGATCTCCTTTGAAGCATTGACCGGGTATCTGCCTGCAGCCATCGGACCTTTCCTGTGTCCGGTTCCGTCATGATGTCTCTTGAAAGGTACTGCCTGTTTCAGAGCAATTACGTCCTCTAAAAACTTCCTTGCTTCAGCGGCCTTCATGCCCTTTATTTTGCAGCAGACCTCACGGGACTTTTTAGGGGAAATGTGGAGTTCGGAACCCATTGCCTTAGAGGTAATCTCAGGGTCTCCATTAATTGAATAATTAATTCTTGCCATTCCCATTCACCTCATTTCAGTGGCACGAACTTGCTTGAACGGGTTGCTCCCACACCGGCACTGCCGTGTGAAACCTTTGATCTTGTGGGTGCAAATTCTCCGAAGCGGTGTCCGACCATTTCAGGCTGAAGTTCCACACTTACAAATTCTTTTCCATTGTGGATTTCAATAGTCTGCCCGATCATTTCCGGAAGGATGATCATGTCTCTGTGGTGAGTCTTGACCTTCTTTCCTTCCTTGAACTCGTGCAGAACTTTTTTCTGTCCGTCCGTGAACCCGCGTTTGATGCTCCTGCGTTCTCTTGAAGGCAGAAGTTCTGAAAACTCTTCAATACTCAGTTCCTGAAGTTCTGAGACGGTTTTCCCGCGGTAGGTGAACTCACCCTTTCTCTTCGGTAACCTTGATGATGATTTTTTTACCATAACGAATACCCCTCATCAGCGCTTCATTCCGGTCCTTCTTGCTGCAATCAGTCCGACCTTTCTTCCGGGCGGGGCGTTTCTGCTAACAGTTGTGGGCTTTCCCGGGTGCTTCCAGGCACCTCCACCGAACGGGTGGTCACGCGGGTTCATGGCAACACCTGAAACCCTGGGATACTTTGCAGCTCTTGTTTTCATTTTGTGATACTTTTTCCCGGCTTTGAGCCAGGGTCTGTCCACTCTGCCGCCGCCTGCAACAATACCTACAACTGCCCTGCACCTCGGGTTAAGCCATTTGATGGAACCGGAGGGCATTGCCACTGCAGTCCTGGTTGGCTCATGGGTTACGACAGTTGCGTATACTCCTGAGGAGCGAACGAACTTGCCGCCGTCATTTGGCTTTGATTCGATATTGCAGATAAAGAAACCTTCAGGCACGTTTCCGATAGGAACGATGTTTCCTGGCTTGACTTCGGCATCGTCTCCGCACTCGATTATGTTCCCGACTGCAATGCCTTCGGAGGCCAGCAGGAGGAGTTCTTCCCCGTTTTCAAAGGCCACTTTCGCGATTGGAGCTGAGCGAGCAGGGTCGTGTTCGATGTCTATGACTTTCCCTTCAATGGAAGTGTTTTCATCAACACGGGGGTGCCTCAGTTCTGCCTTGTATTTGTGAGAAGGAGCTCTGTAGGTCGGAGTACCTCTACCCCTGTTTTGTGATATGATTCTTTTACCCATAAATCACACCTCACATCAGTCCTATCCGGGTTGCAATCTCGTGTGCCGATTCAGGCTCTTCGAATGTCAGGATTGCTTTTTTCTTACCCTTCATGGTGGTCATGGTCCGCACGGACTTTACCTTGAACCCGTACAGTTTTTCAACATCCTCTACGATCTGCTTTTTGTTTGACCTGGTATCAACGATAAACTGGAGCTTGTTTTCGTCAAGCAACATCATCGCTTTTTCAGTAACAAAAGGATAATTAACGGAATTCATTGGAATGCACCTTCCAGCTTCTCGATTGCAGATTCTGTCCAGATAGTGAGGCGCCCTGCATGAGTGCCCGGTGCGAGCAGCTCGGCATTCAGCGAATCTACTGTTACGACATCTACTCCAGACAGGTTTCTTGCAGCCTTCTGGATAGGGGTGTTTTCCCCTGCAACAATCAGGATGCTCTTTTTGTGCTTGTATTTCCTGCCTCTGAGCTTTCCGCGGCCTGCTCTGATGTGTCTTCCGTATTTTGCTCTGAGAACGTCTTCGTAGACCCCGACAGCCTGCAGGAATTCAATTACCTGCTTTGTCTTTTCCAGGTCTTCAAGAGCATTTTCCGTAACAATAGGAAGCTCGGCGTCAAAGATATGACCTCTCAGACTTACGAGGGTCGGATCCCTGGTTGCTGCGATTGCAGAGCGGATTGCGTAGCGGCGTTCCTTGGTGTTGACTTTCTCGCTCCTGTCAGCTTCGGGCTTTGGTGGGTGGGCTCTTCTTCCGCCCTTTGCGTGCGGGACTCTTGCAGCTCTGCTGCTGTTTACAAGCCTTGGAATCTGAGCAACGCCTCGCCCTGAACCCCAGGACCTTGCAGAAGTGTCCATTCCTGCGTAGAGACGGGGACCGTAGGGCTGAAGCCTGTTTGCCTGTGCCGCAAGCACTGCCTTTTTGATCAGGTCAGGGCGGTAGTCCACATCAAACACATCCGGGAGCTCAATTTCCCTGATAACCTTTCCTGTAAGGTCTATGGTTTTTGCTGTAGCCATTTTACTTCACCCCTGCTTGGATTCCCTGCTTATGTGAAGGATGTTCGGTTCGCCAAGGTCGGCTTTCTTTGCCCTTATAGGGTCTCTGAGTCTGATAAGCCTCTTGGAAGGTCCGGGAACGCTGCCTTTGATCAGCATATAGTCCCCACGGACAAGGCCATAGTTCAGGAAACCGCCGTCCGGGGTGACTTCTGTTCCGTCTGAGCCGATCTTGAGAATGCGCTTGTTGAATTCAGTCCTCTGGTGATATCCCATCTGACCCATCTGGGGAACTCTCCAGGAAACGTGGGCAGGATGCCAGGGACCAAGAGTACCGATCTGTCTGAGGCTGCCCTGTCTGGAGTGCTTGCCTTTCATGAGCTGGATGCCCCATCTCTTGACAGGACCCTGGGTACCTTTCCCGATGGTGATTGCGGCTGTGTCAACAAGTATTCCGGTCTTGAAAACATCGGTAACGCTTACAAGGGTGCCAAGAATTGACTTTGCGTACTCGAATTTGGTGTTGAGGTCCCTTGCGCTGATTCCGGATTCCATGATGTCGGGCGTCTTTTTGGGAACACCGGTAAGGCTCTTTGGCAGGGTATAGATAACTGCCTTGATATCGCTTACCTTGTCTTCTTCGATCAGTTTGCCGATCTGTTCAAGGTTTTCGGCCAGATTCTCAGCTGCCGGGACAGGGATCCTGCGCTTGAGTTCAGGATCGAGGTCTGCTGCCCATACTTCAGCGATTACCTTTTCCCCGGTGCTGTCTTCTGCGTAAGCCCGGACGGCTGCAACCCTTATTGCAGGAGTTTCGATGACAGTCACCGGTACGGAGATCTCCATACCCTGGGTAAGGCTGTGCTTTGTGTCATCAATCATGATCACGTGGGTCATCCCCACCTTGTACCCTGCAAAACTCTGTAGCCTTGGTTCACCTGTAGCCTCCGGCCAGGCTCTGAACCGTGGAATGTGGCTCTTTGCCCTTTTGCGCGGACTGTATGCGAGGGAACCTCGTTTTGGTCGGTGTATGCTTGCCATATTTCTACTCCGTAAATTTTAATTGAAATACCAGCCCCTCCGGTCGGCACAACTCAAGTGGCAAAAGAAAAATGAACTGGATTTCCCGAACGCTACCAGGTGGGGAGGGGCGTCTTTCAGACCTGCCTGGCACATTAGCCTCGAGCAGACCAGAGCTTTGTGCTCCCGGTACCCTAATTCCTTCAGGCATCTGCAAATATCCGATCCTCTCGCCCGCTGTCTAGCAGGGATATGCTTAAGGATCGACCATACGACCCCGGCAGACCCAAATCCAGGCATCCGGCCCTGATTTGAAACATTCAGTGATCTGATTTGAAACTTCAGTATTCAGTAACCTGATTCGAAACTCAGTAAGCTGATTTTGAAACTTCAGTATTCAGTGACTGCAACCGCGACTCATCGAAAACCTGAACAGTTTCGTGCGATTTTAGGTGCATTTATGGCACCAAAAGCGGGCGTTTCAAAGCATTGGCCCTTTGACACTCATGTTGATCCGACTTTTCTCACTGGATTTATCTTCAATGCAGGCATTCAACCGTAGTGAACGGCAGAAAACCCAATTTCCCGGAATCATCCGGGAAGTTAGCATTAAGCATCACATTGATCTTGTAATCAATTCCAAGCAGCAAAGTGCTTGAAACTTCAATCTCTGATGTACTTTGCCTTTAGATGGCACACGTATTATATAAAGCCTTTGCAGGAAACGGGAACAAAAGAAGAGAAGAATCAACAACAAATGAGAAAAAAGGAAGTGAGTTTGAATGCGAAAGCTCGGAATTATCGGACCGAAGAATTAAAAAATTATAGTTATCACATTAAAAATGACACTATATAAGTTAAGAAATATGAATTTATAGTCTCATCTCTAAATTCCTTCACATATAAACGAAAAAAGAACCACTGAAAGCGCGGAAAACACGGAAAAAGGAAAAAAGGGCACAGAGTCTTCCGTGCTTTCCGTGTCTTCCGTGGTTCTCGTGTCTTGCTTGAGTTCTTCCCTGCCCTTTTAAAATATAAAAATAAAGTGAATTAAAACCACGGAAAGCACGGAAAAAGGAAAAAAGGGCACAGAGTCTTCCGTGCTTTCCGTGTCTTCCGTGGTTCCTGTGTCCTGATTGAGTTCTTCCCTGCCCTTTTAAAATATAAAAATAAAGTGAATTAAAACCACGGAAAACACGGAAAAAGGAAAAAAGGGCACAGTTCTTCCGTGCTTTCCGTGTCTTCCGTGGTTCTCGTTTCTTGCTTGAGTTCTTCCCTGCCCGCGTTGTTCGACAACTATAAAACTTTAATAATTTAAATGCAATGTGGAGTTCGTATAAACTATAAACTGTTTTTACGAATGTAATTAATTCCTGAGAGGGTGTCTTAAAATTCAAATCATTTCTACAATTGGATAATGTGTAGTGATAACTTTAAGTTCAGATCTCAAATTTTTCAGAAACTCGGTACACATTGACCTTAAGGATATCACTTGATCCTCAC
>Ga0209639_1002143_pt1 | contig 16522 bp, 26 predicted proteins | sample EPASupsiteHSE605_FD_187268 | JGI IMG/M metagenome (GOLD analysis project Ga0209639, IMG submission 187268) | Bioremediated contaminated groundwater from EPA Superfund site, New Mexico - Sample HSE6-05 (SPAdes) (version 2) | ecosystem: Environmental > Aquatic > Deep subsurface > Groundwater >...
AAAGGAAATTGATGATACAATTGAGGAGATATTCAATTTATAATAATCTTACATTTACAATTGATAAATCACATAAGTATGTTCATGATACTTTAAGAAAGCATATTACTGGTGGTTTATCAAATGTCTTACACAGAGTAAACATTAAAGGTGAAACCAAGATTAACAAATTCTTTTATGATGGTAAGAAGTTCCAAAATAGAGATACTAATAATATAGTAACTCACTGTTTTGGTTATGATGCTAATAGTTTATATCCCTCTTCTTACAGTTCAGAAACACATAAATTTAATCCTTATGGTAAATTCTTAATGCCTGGTTCTTGCACTGATATTATACAAGGTACACAAGGTTTAAATATAATTAATGATAGAAGTAAAATATTCTTTGCTGTTGTTAAAGGTTCAATACCAGAACATAGATTAAATGAAGTTGCAGATTTCCCACCAATAATAAGAAATGTACAAATTAAAACAAATAAAAGCACATTAGGTTCCTTTATGTATGATTATATGACTTTAATTAAGAGTAAAACAGATCAAGAAGAATATAAGTTAACTAATCTGAGTAAAATTACTGAATTTAGTTGCTTTTATTGTTATTACTTATGGTTTTTAATTGATCACTTTGACTTTCAAATTACTGATATAGAAAGTGTAATGATATTTACAGGTCATGATCAATTTAATGGATTTGCTAAAACTTTAATGAGTGAAAGAGTTGAGGCAATGTTAAATAAAAATAAAGGTGTTGAAATGATGAGGAAAATTTCATTAAATGGAAGTTATGGTTACAATATTTTAAATGAATCACATTATAACAAAATCAAATTATGTACAGCAAACCAAACTTTAACAAATCATCAAATGGAAAATTTCAGATCAGAAAGAAAACTTGCAGATGATTTATACCAAGTGAATATTGAAAGTGATAGTTATAAGTGTGAAACTCCTTTACATGTTGGATTTGCAACTTTGGATGTTGCTAAAGTATGGTATTTAACATTCATTTATGATTTTATTTATAAATGTGTGGATACTGAGAAAATACATTTCATAGAAGGTGATACTGATAGTATGTATTGGGGTGTTTCTGGTGATCCTAATAAACCATATACACAAGGTTTTGAATACTGTTTAAAGGATCCTGAATTTTATTATAAGTATAAAAATTATTTCTTACCAGATGAAAGCATTGAAGATATTAAAGAAAGAAAATTGAATGAGAAAAAATTACTTGGTTACTGTTTAGAAAAAGGTGGTGATAACATGGTTGCATTATGTCCAAAGTGTTATACAGTATGGAATAATGTAGTTACATGTAAAAAAGATGAATCACAGTTAAAAGCTAAAGGTGTAAGCTTAAAACAGAACAAGAATATAACTCAACAAGATTATTTAAATATTGTTAATAATGGTGGTAGCATAACAGGTATTAACACAACTTTGCAATGTAAAGGTGAAGGATATTTTAAATTACAAACCTTTAAAACTGCTTTGTCTGGTGTTCACACAAAAATGAGAGTTCAACCAAATGGTGCTTGTTTGCCATTTTATTGATCCACAGGATCAAATTTTCAACAAGTTGAAAACTAATTTACCATTCTTCTATATGTTTAAAATAATTTACTAAATCATATAATAAATCTCTTGTGTAATCAATAGATACACAACATTTTTCATTTGGATAAGCATTATCACGCATAATTTTATAATTTGCAAGCCATCTATTAACTAATTCAGTAATATCCTTTTCTATTTTTTCATTTGCTGCATTTAAATTGTTTATTACTTTTTCAAGTTCAAATTCTTCCATTTTATAATAATTAAATTTTTATTTTTACTTCTTTTAAATGAGTATTGCAAGAACTGTAAGCAGCATAGCACTAGGTGCTTTATCTCCTCTAGGTAACCATACAAATAATACACCAGTTGTAAACAATAATATAACAATTAACAGTAATGAACCTGTCAAGGAATCCACATTTATAGAACCCAACCCATATAATGAAATGGAAAAAGTAAGTATTAACCCTGAATTCATTGACTTATTTAATAAGTTATGTATTAATCTTTTAACTGTTAATGATTATGCATTATTAGCAAATATTATTGACCAAACCAAGAGAATTATATTTACATCTAATGATTTACAATTAATTATTTCCAAATTCTTGGGATGTGATCAAGTAACAATTAATGTTTTACCACCTCAAGTTAATGGTGGTTGTGTATGTAAAATTAAAGAATCTCTATATTTAGATATTGAAAATATTAAAATTAAGAGTAGAGATATGAAATTAATGTATAACACAGCATTTAATACCTTGAAAGATGATTACCATATTTGTTTAGATAAGGTATTAAACACAATTTTAAATGTTTAACACATTTCACTTTGTGAAAAGATGAATCTTTGATTCACATTTTATTTTTAAACTGCAACAGCTTCATTATCTAAATCTTCAATCATATTATCATCTAAAATTTCAGCAAAAGACTGATAATACATTCCAGGATTGTCAACAATCATTTGTTTTATTCTTCTTTCTAAAACATTCTTAAAGTTATGTTGTTTCTCAATCATATCCCTCATTTCCTTTGATCGTGGTATTTCAATTTCTAATTCTTCAAAAATAAATGATTTCAGTTTATTCCAAATAATTTTCTTTACAATGCCATATCCCCGCATTCTTTTAGCTTTTGGCATTGAAAGTTTATAATGATTCCAGAATGGAGCAAGTATTACCTTGGTAAACTTCTGGTATGGTGTTAATGGATTCTTAAGATTTCTCATTTCAGCAACAGCATATTCAACATGACCATCAGGTTGAATATTAAGGGCTCTGTTAGCAGTCTTATAATCACCATATTTTGTAAACTCTCCCAAATTAGTAATATTACCTTCTTCATCTCTTTGTGCTCTCCTGTCTTGACTTCTTGGATTATCTCTTGTGTACATGTGTCTTTCTGGATATTTACTCTTTACGACAGTCCAACCATTAATAATTCTTGGAGTACCTGCACCATCCTCAACTATTGTATCAATATATTTGTCACCATCAAAGTCTTCTTCTTTAACTGTCCAATTCTTAAATCTTTGTTTTTCTTTTTTGTAATTTTCTATTTTTTTCAAATACATGTTCAGCAGACTCTTTACTATTACCCCATTGAACTTGTTTTAAGTCTTTACCTACTTTTTTAATTTCTTTCAATGCTTCCATTGCTTTAATGGTTTTTGCTGCTCTTTTACCACCTGGCGCACTTTCAGGATCTATTTTTCTTAATCTTTCATTAATGTTTTTCCTTAAGTCCTTTAAATTATCGAAATTAGCAGCACCATCATTAATTTCATCAATTAAAGCTTGTAATTCAGCTTGTGACTGTGCATTAATTGCATCTTGTCTATTCATTGTTTAATTAGAAATAAAAAAATTAAAAGAGTAAATTAAAATCAGAGAGAAATAAAAACACATACAGTTTCGGAATCTAAAGTTTCAGTTTCTACACTTGTTACTTTAAGCCTTGGTATTAGGTGAGTCATGGAATCAATTATTTCCATATTATTAGCTTTCTTTGAGTATCCACCTGTAGTTGGAATTAATATATCACCTAATTTATAAGTGTCACTAACACATTTAATTAAGCAATCTCCATGTGTAGCATACTTACAAAATTCTTCATCAATGATTTCAGTACATACACCAATTATATTATTGTTATATTCTGTTGCTTGTTTAACTATACTTATGCAGTCTTCATATGGTGATAATGTTGATTCTTCATCTCTGTATATCTTTCCAGTACTCTCCACAAAACAACCAGGTTTTATATCTCCTTCATATTTTGTATAATGAGTAATTGTTTTGCTTGCATTTTCTACTATTGAACCTTTAACTCTTAGATTACCATTAATTTCATGTTCTGTTTTTGTAGCTCCATACTTACAGGTATAAGCAGTTCTACCAGCAAAATCAATTCTATATTGTGTATTATCTATTGTATCAGTAAATTTGTAGACAAAGCTTATTGCTCTTGTATGTGATTTACCTAATTGAAACATCACTTCTTGACCATCAATTAAATCATCCTTATAAGCTCTAATACCTAAATATGGTTTGTATGTCATACCTGTTAAATTAATATGAAGGTGATTACTTATTACTGTTGCAGTTGTGTAATCTGTTGATTGTAGTAATAAATTATTATTATATGTAATACCTGTAATGTTGGGTGCTGTAATATTTGCTGGGAATTTTGTAATTTTAGTGTCTGTATCAAATGTAATACAGTTTGTTGATGATGTAGATGCTTCTGTTTCAACCCCAATTCTTATTTCTCCCTTTGTTATATCTGTAGTAGGACATACATAATACATTGCACATAAATTTTTTGGCATATTTGTGTCATTACCTCTACCAAACATAAAACCACAAGGAGTATTTTGTGCCAAACCTGTCCTTTGGATTCTTATTGCTCCCCATGTTGAAACTGAAGATACTGAATTTATAGGTAAACTGCTTGTACTATTGGTATGATATCTACCACTATAACATTCTACAGAAGTAATATTATGTGCAAAGTTTGTATTTGCAGGGTTAACAGGTTCAGTAGTAGCAGCTGTATAGGTCATTCCTGTAGTTCTTGTAACAGCATTTAAAGAATTATCCCTTGTAACACTCCACATTTCTAATGAACTAGTGGCATCACATACCCAAGTGTTTACACCAGCATTATTAAACCATAATAAATTACTTGCAGTGTTTGCATATAATTTACAACTTGTAGTTTCTGAGGGTCTTAATGTTATTGTACTTAACTCTAAATTTCCAAATGTTGTACCATTAGTATTTTGTATTGATAATTGATTTAATCCAGTATTAGTAAGGCAAGTGCTGAAATCTCTACTTGTGGAATCATTTAAATGGAAATCCAACCTATTACCTATTTCAGTAGTTCCATTTGCTTTACATACTGGTATATATGGTGTTTCTGCAGTGTATGCAAATGTATCAGGTGCTCCAATTTTATTATTATTTAAGGCACCTGTTATAGTAGTATTATTATTACTTGATGTAATATATTGTGTTTTTGTTTCTAGTGCTGTTATGTTTGTTGATTTAATTATTCCAACAGATTGACCAACAAATTCTAAAGTATCAGGCATTCTATAATCAAGATAAGCATGATTAATTGGATTAAATGGGTCACCTGGGTCACCTGTAATACCTTGAAAATGTATTCTTGTTCCAATAGTCATTTGACTTGTAGATTCTATAATTGGAATACAAGGTGATTGCATTATGTCATTATTTATTTCCATTGATTGAAGTTATATTATTTATAGTAGCACCATCTTCATTAATATTTTGTGTTTTATTGTTTAATTCTTGTAATCTTTCTGGTAATTCAGACTCCAAAACTAATTCTTGAGCTAATAAATTAGTTGGAAATTCTTGGTGCATAGCTTGATAAACTGAAACAGTCATTTAAATATAAATTAAAAATAAATTTAACTATGTGTTTAAAATTCTAATAATAGTTGTAAAACAAAATCACCATCATTAATTGATATGTCAGTTTTAGCATGATCTTTAAACCATACATTAAAAGTTTGTGGATTATTTAAGAGCTCCCATTTAAATCTCTTTGACAAATCCACATTACACCAAGACATAAAACCATTTAAAGTTGGCAGACTTGTAATAAAATCTGTGTGTATAGAAGCATTACCAACCAATATATTATTTACTATTAACCTACAATGTATAAAGTGTATGTATTTTTTATTACTTGAATGTATGAATTCATAAGGTAATACTACATTTTTAGTACTCACATTAAAATATCTTTTAACCATTTTAGATAAGTGTAAAAATATATTTTTGTTATTAATATTTTAACTCACTTGGGAGCTCCCTTATTAACATAATGAACCTCTCCCAAACCTAATACCCAATAGGTATCTTTACATAGCCATACCTGGGGTGCTGGTGGGTGAAGTGCAGTATTTGTGCTATCTGGAATATAATACATATCGTTACTACCACTATATACAGGGTTAAACTGTAACTTAACATTTACAGGATTTGCAGTATTGAAACCATCAAATACACTGCCACCTTGTGATCTTTCTAATGAGAAATTACACATAAAATCAGTGTTATCATGTATAGTATTTGGAAATCTTACACCACTTGTATTATGTCTTGGTTGTGTAATATTATATAACCAACTCTTTGTTGGCTCAATACAACCATCCAAATCACTGGCATTTAATTGATACACTAAGAATTCAGGGGATATTTCTGTGTTTGTACTAATTGCATTTGGTGGGAATAACTTATCATCAATATTCATTTGTAAATTCTGAATATTTGGATTTGTGAATACAGTTAATTGATTTGTACTTGTTGGGAACATTAAAGTGAGACACTCAACATTGTCAAATTTAATTTGCATGCTTGCATTAATTCCAGATAGGTCAGGTGGTGTACTGTATTGGAAATATTCCAATTGTTGAGCTGGTAAGATAATTGGTTGTGATCTTAAATATTCTGCCATAGCTTGGTAAGTTTCTGGTTTAACACCAAATCCCATTAATTGAGCTCTAAAGTGTGTAACTGTAAGATTTGTAACAATTGGAGTAATCTTATTTTGTATATATGCTGGTCCTGTACCTAAATCAACAACATTACCAGAGTCACCAATTTGGTGAAAGAACCTATCAAATACATGAATTGAGGAAGCATATGAACTCAAAAGTGTTAAATTTGTATTATTCATGTAATTATGAGCATCAAGTACAGCTTGAGGAGGTACCTGACACCATACCATAGCCCTAGTACTTGGAATTACTTTTAATGCTAACTCTCCAATTAAATTACTTGGATATAAACTAAAAGCTTGAAGAGCTATTAAATCTGAAATTGGAACTAGTGTTTTAATTGTTACAGTAGTTGACTTATTTGAATTCTTAAAAGCAGTAGCAGGAATATAAACACCACATACTTCGGGTGAATTTGAAATCACTGAATCATATGTTGTGTGAATACCTTTTTTACCAATCTTTTCACTACTTGGCTTTAAATTACTATAGGCAAAACCTTCCCTTATACTTTCTTGACTTAAATATTCTGTGTCAACTCCATTATGTATAATCTTCATTTGTCTGAACATTTGATTTGAAGATTTATAACCAAAGAAGTATACAGGTACACCAGTAACATCAGTAGTTACATAATTTGTTGCATCTAATTGTGGTATTTGAATTGTTACTTGTTCTGTTATTAGTAAAAAGGAGTCATTTATTTGACTTACTTGATGTGTTGGATGTGTAATTTTAATTGTTGTCTCTGTGTTCTCTCCACTTATTGGCATTGGTTGATCATAGGCATCAGTTGATAATTGTATAAATGATCTGGTGCCATCATTTGGAGGTATAATATCATTAAGAGCTTTGAAACTATCAAGAATATTACCATAAGTGGGTAAATTTTTTGCTTGTACATTATTTGTTCTGTGCATTTTATATTGAGATAAAAAATTTATTTAATGATTATAAAAGAAAAGAAATATGGCATGGGGGATTTTTAAAAAGATTTTAAATATCCCATTACAAGGAATTAAGAAATACATTAATTATAAAGACAAGAGTACAACAATCAAAGCAGATTTATTAAATGCAGTTTCTGACTACATACCAAAATTAAAAGTAATAGCACCAGCAATTAAAGTTGTTGATAATTTGAGAAAGAAAATTACAGATCCAATAATTAGAGAAATAAATAAGTTATGAGTTTAAATTTTTTATTTTTATATAAATAGCTTGGGGGATATTAAATAAAATAGGCAGAGGAATTAAAAAGGGTGTTGACTTTGTTAGTAACCCAGTGATGCCAGTAGCAAGAAAGGTAATTGATGCAGCAAAACCAATATTAGAAGGTACTAAATTTGGTAAAATAATTGGAAAATCAGATGATATATTAAGTTATGGAGAGGATATTAAAAATAAATATGGTGGTATGGTAGGTGCAACACGTAATGAAATAATGAATAAGAAAGTACCAGGATTAGACAGGTTAAAAATTTATAATGCTAATAAATTGATGAAACCAGAATTTGAAGATGAGGAAGATGATGATTTTGAATAAACATAAATATGTATGTTCATAAATGAATTTTTATTTTTATTTAAAATACATATGTCTATAAAAGTATTAAAAACACTAAATAGTGTAGAAAGCAGAAATTTTGATAACATTGAAGATTTTAACCAGTACTATAATTTACACAAGGAGGAAATTGATGGTATGACAACACAGGCAATAAATAAATATTATAAGATACATGGCATGCATCTTACCAAGAGAAAAGGAGAATTAAAAGCTGTATTTGTTAATGAAACAACAAATCCAATTGAAGATTTAAGACTTCAACTTGATAATTCTAAAGAAGAAATAAGATTAATGAAAGTAACAATTAAGAAAATGATAAAGGAGATAAACATATTAAAGGGAGTAGAAATTTAATATGTATTAAATGACTTGCAAAGAATATTTAATTATTACATCATGTATTTTAATGGGAATATCTTATTGTTTTTCAGGTGTTATAACATATTTCATTTTTAAAAATTATAATGTTTACATAATCAAAAATAATATAATTTACAGTAATATTATATGGGGTCCATTATTAAATATAATTGTTGTATTCATTGAATTAGCAATATTTAAACTTATGTTAATTGTGATTCAACTATGTTGAAAACAGTTTTATAAAACTGATAGAGCTTTTCTAATATGTGACAAGTCAACAATTTTTACCTCACTACTCTTACTGTTAGCATATAAACACTGATCATTTTTAACAGAATTATATAATCTCTTCAACTCTTGGTAATCTAGACCTTTTATTGATGAGTTATTATAAATTGTTGCTAACTCTCTAGGACTAAAACCATTATAAATACAAATACTTGTTGCCTGGCTTCTTATTGCACTACTTATTGCATCACCTGTAAATTTTTGTGTACCAAAGAAAGTTATAATATTATTGTGTCTATTTTTAGTTATCAGACTTTCAAAATAAGGATCTTTAAATAATTTAGAGTAAGCAAAATCATCAAATATTAAAATTGTGTGTAATCTTGTATTCTTTTGGTCATAATCAGGAAATTCCTTTAAATATAATGCATCTAATAAAACATCTTTTTGTTTTAACTTATGTAATTTTTTAGTATTAAATAATTCATTATACATATTTTTATAATACAATAACCCATTAATTGTTTCTTTAGCTTCATTATGTGATATTGTAATATATGGTGTAGTTAGTGTTTGAGATAAATAAAAGTATCATCAGTAATTTTACCATCACCTGTTATATACAAAATTAAATGTATCATCTTTAATCTATCAAGTTTTAAAATTTCTCTCATGAATAACAGAGTCTTACCTGTACCTTGTTTACCCACTGCAATATTAACGGAGTTGTAAAATATTAAACTCTCAGGGTGTATTTCTTTTATTTCAGTTTGATCACCCTTATCAGTTTTCTCACTTAGTGATGTAATTATGTCAGCATCAATTTCTAAGCTTAACATATTTTAAGTAGTATTAAAAATGGTTCTCATCATTCATGATTTTAGCAATAGAACAATAAGATTTGAAACAGTTGATAAAATAATTTGGAGAGGTTTAGCACATGACTATACTGATGAAATAGCTATTATGATATTAAAAGAATGTGGAAAGACTAATATAAATAATATATGGAATGTTAAATTATGGAAATTGATACAATTATATCATATGTTCATTGAAAAAATAGAAGGTAAAATTGATTTTTATAATGGTATTGCAATAGATTTCAAAAATAAAATTTAATATATTTTGGTTACAGACATGGAGAATATTGAAATTGATAATAATTATTCATGTGTTTTATTATTATATGAGTTAAGTAAAACATTAGAAAATAGATTAATTAAAAGTGACTTAACTTTTCATTTTATAAAGGTATAAATGATAGTAGAAATAAGAAATATGATAAACCTTTATGGTTTAAATTATGTATATAATGAAAGAAATTTTATTCAATCTGCTATAAGTACTTTTTTATTTAGAAATGGATATGATTACACTAAATTTTTCATTGATGAATATAAAAAAGACTCAGTAAAAGCATTAGAGTATGATAATGAATTTATTATTGATAAACTAGAATATCTTTTAAAGGAATTTGTTGACAATATAAATTATGAATATAATAAATTACTCAGACTAAAATTACCACATACAACTATTTCAAATAAATTTAAAAGATTAAAAAACTTGGAAGCTAAATATTATAGAATTTATACAACTAAAAATTTATTCAATGAAGCATGTTGTGGTTACATAACTGATGTACATAAAAAATATAAAAAATTAAAAAAAATTAGAATCTTATAATATATTCTTCAATATTATTGAAAATGAATTATGTAATAGAATTTATAAAGGTATAATTTCATAATCATAATATGTGACAAATTTATCATCTTTTGCTATAAATGATTTTGGAGTTGTATTTAAAATTATATCATGATGTTTATTATTAGTAAATTGTTTTTGGTTTAATTTAGATTTGTCTACTTGTATGAATATTTTACTTGGGAATTTATCTTTTTGATTTATTAAAGTTGCATAGTAACAATAAGGGGTTTCAAATGTGTTTTCTACCTTTAATACTATTTTTGTATTTTGTGGTAACTCTCTAGCTATCTGGTTTATATATTTGAAGGTCATTTAAGTACCGGTAAAAATTACAATTGATAATTAAAAGTCTGTTTTATTTTCTCTTTATCTTCTGCTATTAGCATACACTGGTATAATGGTATTAATTGTGGTTCTTCAATTTCAGGATGTATAAATTTAACTTGTGCATTACCACCCTTATAGCTTATAAATCTTGCCAATCTGTCAAAAGTCCTCTGTTTCTTTTTCAATCTATTATTCTTATCAGTTACTGACACTTGTAATAATTGGTTTGGTTTCAAATTTAATAATCCTTTCATCTTCAAATTTCTTTTTACTTGTAATAATTCTTGTTCTTTTTTACCAATATATTCCCATTCTAAAGCTGGATTATTATGCATCTCCTTTGGTGTGTAATTGGTGGATCTATTAACTCTATTATTCTAAAACTTTCTTAATTGTCTCACTTTATCAAAATCATTAAACAAATCATTATTGATATCCACAACTAAAGCATCCCTAAATGTTTTAATTACTCTATCTACAATTCTATTATGATTACTGTAAGGAGAAGAATTACTATCTATTTCTATTGGTAAATCTAATGCTTTTAATCCTGATTCACCATCAAATTTAATTCCTTTAATTGGTGTCTTTATCTTTTTCATTATGTTTTCAATAGCTTGCAATAATTAATCTTTACTCTTAGTTTCCAAATTAAATATGAAAACATATTTAGTATTAACACTAATCATAAATAAAATGTAACCTGTAGTTTTCTTATTAATGTATTTCAATTGCATTAAATCAACTTCATAATATCCAGGTTCTTTACTAAATGTTGGTTTCTTTAAACCTTTACTATATATCTTTAATTTACCATCTTTAGTTTTGGTACCAAAAGTATTTTCTAATTTAGTAATTTGTTGGGGTTTCTGTTCTTTTTGAGGTTTCTTTTTCAAGAGTTTCAATAAGTATGCTGAGTAAGAATATCTTTTATTATCAATTATGAAATCATTATTAGGTCTTGGTATTCCTTTTATTAAAATATTTGGTAATTAGTTATCTAATTCTTCTTTATTAAATGTAATCTCTCTATCTTTGAAATAATTTAAATCAGATTCAAGATATATATTAACAAGTTCCATATTGGTTTTTTCTGCTAACATATCCAAATATCAACCATAAATACCATTTAATTCATTTGTATTATTAGTATGCTTTGTAAAGAGGTTTAACAATGCATACATTGATAATTTTTGTAAATTTTCTGTTATCAGTTCATTTATTAAATCTCTATAAGGTTCTGCTAATTCTTTTAATTCTTTTTTCACTGGTCCAGTGATTTTAATGAATTCAAGGGGATTATATAAGTGTAAATATTGTTGGTATTCTTCTAAAGGTAAATTATTCTGTATTCTTTCATGTAATATTAACTTAATCTCTTGATCTTTTAATTGTTTTTCCTGTAAATCATCTATAAATTTTTTCTTATCTGGAATTTTTTTCCTAGGGTCATGCTCAATTCTGTGTCTACTTATGTAATTATCATATAATTCCTTAACATTTCTAACCCTGAATTCTGATTTCATCAACCTTGCAAATGGTTCAAAATCAACAATATCAGGGTCAATAACCATTTCATTTATATATTCTTCTATTTCCTTTATAGTATCATCCATTTAATCACCGTTAAAAGTAACATAGTGGATAAAAATTTAAATTTAGTTTTTAAAATCATGAGTAATTTTGTTGAAATAAGATGAAAAAAAGTGCTTGGTTCTGAACCTCATTTTCAAGACTTTTTCAACATTGGAAACTCGTGAGTTTCAAAAATGACTTTTTAAATTTTTTCAATTTTTGGGTTGGTGAGTGACAAGTCTATATTACTGAGATGTATAACAAAAAAAAGGGTCTTCATTAATTCCAACTAACATTAATTCTTGTTGAGAGACAGGAGATATTTCTTAAAGTAGGGCCATAATAAAATTATCCCCTTGAGTGATTTCTTTTGAAGTTAGGAGTTGATTAATATCAATTGATGGATTGAGTCTTGTCGCAGCAAATAAAAGAGGTGTCCAGCAGAATTCGTACTGTTTCCAAATAGAAAACTCTTTTTCTAAATAACTCTCGATCCCTGATTGAAATTTGGAAGGGAGCAAAGTAATTATTCTCCTCAACGAATTAAAAGCTTTTAAAACATAAGAAATTGTCCCAAATTCATCGCTTTCAATTTTTTGGATAGTTTTCCGGAAACAATTGAATAATGGAATCAATGAAGTAATGCTTTCCCATACTTCTTGAGGTATTGATATTGATCGATCATAATTGGAATAGTTATTAATATATTGCTTTAAAACTTCTTGATTCTATTTTTTACATTTAGAATAAAAGAAATGACTACTATTAATTTTTCCATTTACTCCTATTGTTAACCATGTACTTTCATCTTCTTTTTGAATAAACCAGTCAATAATTATAATTTCATTTGGAATTCCATTCTGATAATCTGATGGGGGTAGAATTCTCAAGTCTTTAATCCAGTGGTCAATGAAAGCCATCTTTTGAAAGCTAAAGGGAAATTATTCCCTAACTTAACAAAAACTAATGGTATCGATAACACTTTTTTATAATAAATTATTAAATAATCAACATATCGCTATCATTCCTAAGAATATTTATAAATATATTCTAATTTCTCAATTATGAGTATTTCTTGTTGTCTTTAACAAGTAATTCATCCCCAAATTCATAAGATTTAATTATAAACAATTTTTTACTGAATATTTTTTTATCCAATTGATTCTACAATTCTTTCTATATCTTGGATTTCTTCTGGATATCTCCTTTTTAATTCATTGATCTTGAGACTATTGTTTTGATTTAAAGAATAAATTATTGCTATCTAAATTTTCATTTCATAACTGAACTCGAAGTAACTATGAAGGATTATTGGTAAATATATTTCAAAACTATTGGAAAAATCTTGACTCATAATGGAAATTGTATGAATTTCGCAATAATTAATGAAATCGAATAAAACCGAGTTAAACTCTTCCTTTTTAATTAATTGAATTAAAGAAAATGACTATGTTTCTTTATTGTGATAGAAATCCCATTTTTTAAGGAATTGGTTTTCTTTATAATCCATAATTTTTGTTTTACAAAATTGATTGATTGAGAATTGAATGAAAACGATATACCTCAAGCATGCTGGATACAGGAAAAAAATACAGCACCCTGCATGCTCGAGCAAAAAACAGCAGGCCTACCAACATGCTTGAGAAAATGTCATAATCAAGAGCTTCTTCAGATAATTATGTTTTTATTTAAAAAAATAAACTGGAATTTTAAATTTTTGATCTTTTTGAAATTACTTGGTAGTAGTATGAGGGTGGATCTTATTAGAAGAGTGTGATTCTAGGGAATTGATTTGCCATCTAACAGAAGAGAACAATTGCAAATTTAATGTCATAAAGAATTTTGTGATCCTTCCTCATCCAGATTATCTGAATCAGATCAGGTACTCTTGAACGAGTGTAGATTTTCTCATAAGAGTTCTCAAAAATTGTGAACCAAATTTTTTATGATTTCCAACATGCAATTTTCCTCAATTATGGGTTGTTCTTTCGTTCCAAAAACATTGTTCTGTTTGAAGGGGGTAAGAATCATACTTTTAAACCAATTTAAAATAGTTTGGTTGGAAACAGAATAAGATATAAAGTTTAAATCAATTTTCTATCCTTATATAAAATACATAAAAATCATTTTTTTTAATAATTTGAGAGGTTGCTTTCACTTTTTGAGAGCTCTTATGAAAAAGTCTACACTCTTTTATGAGTACCTCAGATCATTATAGTTTATTTTTTGGCTCTTTGTCGATTTTGTGATTTCAAAAATGTTGTAATCGTTTGGAAAAAATTCCTTCTCTTTATAAACTAAACTGACATGCAAAAATTGAGCACACTATTCTGGGGAAAAATTGTAAATATTCGAATTTTTCTAAATAGCAAAAAATAATCATTCAGAAATAAAAAAGAAATTGAGTTTAGAGTGTGCCCCATTTTTGGGTCCAACGTGCTGGAGGAGCTCATTGATTGAAGGTACTTCAATAATCATTGTTTTAGCTCTAGTTTCCAAATTAATCTTGGTATACCTAAGTTTAATCTCATTTGATGTTCGATTTGGGAAAAAATATACCAGTTTTTTCCAATGTGAGCCAAGTTCATTGACTTTATTTTTTAAAAGTGCATCATCTTCATTGGTCCACAAAACAGGACTATTCTCTTCTTTGCAGCAATAAGACTCTGGAATGCAGTGCATATTGTTTCGAATAAAACACTGAATTGATTCTCCTCCTTTTTCTAAGCACATTCTTACTCTTTCAGGCAAACTTGACACGATCCTGTTTATTGTGTCCATTGGGATTGCATCCCATATTTCGACAACAGTTTTTTTAAACTCTTGAATTGATGAGATTTCTTTCTTTTCAAGGATTTTTTTAATAACACCCCATAATAGTTCGATTGGATTCAAATCTGGACTATTAGGAGGCCATCCTGGAAGAATATTCAATTTTGCTGACAAACTTTCATATGTTTCTTTGCTCTGATGAGAAGGGGCCCCATCTTGTTGAAATAACCAACCATATTTATGATTTTTGATATTAGCATAAGATACAAGATCGCTACCTATAACAATATCAACATACTTCTGGCTATCGATATTTTGATCAATTCACACCAATTCGGATTTATAATCAAGACCAATACATCCCCATACCATAACAGATGGTGAAGACTTACTCAAAGAGAGAAAGCTGCTTTCATTGTACTCTCCATACCTTATCCATCCCCAAGAAGAATCTGAACACTGTTGAATCGTCGCTAAAATATATTGGCATTGTCACAAGGTTAGATTTAAGTGCTTCATGACAAAACTGATATCTCATCGATATTTGAGGTCTTGTAAGGCTTTGCCGAATTCTTGGAGGTCTCCAGTTAAACTTCAATTCTTTCCTAATTCTGTTGACTGAAGTCTCTGAAAACATAATTCCAAGTTTTTGACTAATTAGTTTGCATAAACTTAATGCAGATATGCAAGAATTCTTGAGTGTTTCGATTTCTATTTGATGATTGATCTCTTGTGTATTCTTAACAGGGCGTCCACGTTCATGATTTAGTTGTATCCTATTATTGTATGATTCAATAACATTTTTAATTCTTAAATGACCAACTCTTAAAAAGTCTTTTATATATCTCACTGACTTGTTCTGGTTTATATAGAGATCAACTATAAGATCATCTATCTTATTATATATTTATAAACGGTCTATGAAATTGAATGTGCTCGAATTTTGGGTCTCAGTTTATTACATAAGAATTCAGATGATGGCAATCTGATGGCACTTTCTTAATCAAGACATTTTTCAAAGGATTTGTTTGACATTTTTGAATGAGTAGAGTTATTCATGAATAACTTTAAATTCATGAATAACTCACTTTTTCCTGGACAACTCGTTATTCATGAATAACTTTCTGAACTTTTCTTCTTCTTAAATATTGAAAACTCTTTGAACAATTTCAGAATTACGATGTTTGCTCTTCTAGTTCTAAATGGAGTGTTATCATGTTAAATGTGTGTAAGGAAGCAAATTTTGGTTACTTTGTTGACTCATGGTAATAAGAACTAATATTATGGCTATCAAACGATTAAAAGGTTATTAATATTTCGTATTGACAACTCAAGCTCTGGTGATTTTTTAACATTATTCTCTTCTCA
>Ga0209639_1002144_pt1 | contig 16513 bp, 11 predicted proteins | sample EPASupsiteHSE605_FD_187268 | JGI IMG/M metagenome (GOLD analysis project Ga0209639, IMG submission 187268) | Bioremediated contaminated groundwater from EPA Superfund site, New Mexico - Sample HSE6-05 (SPAdes) (version 2) | ecosystem: Environmental > Aquatic > Deep subsurface > Groundwater >...
TTTTACAGAAGAAACAGTTGGAATCGAAAGCAAGAATTATTCTTAAGAAGTTACAGGAAGCAAAAGAGATCCAGGAAGTAATCGTAAAGAATAAAAAACTTCCCAAGAAATTCAGAGTCAACAATGAGTTGATTGAGATTGATTACTCATTTAGAACTAAGCTCGAAGAGCTTAGTGATCAAGAAGCAATAGAACTCCTAAAAAGCTCGATAATTAATGGAAGAGAAGGATTTTTTTGCCTAAAATCAAATAAGGATTTGACACTTGAAAAGGCATTGGAGATATATCGAGAAAAGGATTCTATTGAGAAAATATTCAACTCGTTAAAAAACGAAATTCAGATTAAGCCATTAAGGGTTTGGTCAGACGATAGCATTTATGGAGCTATTATCCTGGGCTTTATTGCTCAATTATTCATATCGCTAATGCGATATGAATTCAAGGAGATTAAGCATAGATCCACAAAATTCATCAAAAAAAGTTTGAGGAATTTGACACTTACAATCAAGTTCATCAAAAATAGAACCAAAGAATATATTTTTGCTAATTTTGACGGGATAAATAGCTTGATTGTAACAAAAAAGAATGGAGTTACATAGAAGACATAACAAATTTTTATAAATTTAGGTAACTTGTCAAGTTCAGTTAGACCAAAAATGAAGGGAAATATTCAGTACCAATTAGTGGATTCTGTCAAACTAAGGTTAAAGACGCTAATGATGTTGCTCCGGTTCAATTAAGCTCACTAAGTTAGAAAGGACTGCTGCCCAAAAATAAAAGTAAAGTTATAAAACTTCACCAAAAATAAGTCCTCTTGAGCGAAGCAAAGCGGAGCGAAAAGGACCGCGTACTCCCGAGGCGCAATTCGGGCGAGGCGCAATTCGGGGAAGAGGAAATTCCTGTTATGGGATTCTGGCTTGCGCGAGTTGAAGAGGTTTCCTTTTCCCTGCAGAACTCAGGCCAGTTTCCTTGCAAATACGATCCTTGATGCTTCCTTCATGTCAAGTACATGGAAGACTTCAAGCCCGTAATTTCCAAGCATCTCTATATATTCGGAAAAAGGAACGCTGTTCTCAAAACTATAGCCTGACCCTCCTTTTTTCACATCTTCAAAGGTCCAGAGGTTCCAGTCAAGGCTGAGAAGGAGGCTGGACTTCATTTTTTCATCAAGGACCTGCCTGGTTACGAAAATGCCTCCAGGGTTCAATGCCTCGGCAATTTTCGGGAGAAGAGAAGGCACTTTTCCTCCAGGGTTAAAGGAAGAAAATATAAGGTCGTACCCACTTCCGATTTCATCTTTAAAAAAATCTCCAGGAATCACATCCACATTTGATGCTCCATACTTCTCTATAAATTGCTTTGTTTTTTCAGTTACAGGAGGCAGGTCGAAAACAAAAGCCTGAAGATTTTCGTTTAGTTTTGCAAAAGCAATGGTATAGAGCCCATGCCCTCCCCCAAGGTCAAGCATCCTTTTGACGCTCCCGAAGTCAACGTTTTCCATAACAACCCGAACAGTTTCCTGAAGCATTCCACAGCGTGCATTTTCAGCCATGCAATGGATGATTTCCTCAAAAAAGGGGCCTTTCTCGAAGATCTCAGGTCCTTTCCTCATGATCCGGGGAAGACGAGCCCAGAGCTCAATATTCCTGAGCCTTTCGGCAAGATAATGCTGCTGCGAAAACGGCGAGCTTTCCAGAAGATAAATAGCGCTGAGCTCCGAAACCATGTATACGGCACCCCCGTTTTTTGCTCCGTTATTCAGGATCTTGTCTTCGGATCTGTCTTCAGAGACTCCTTTATTTCTTTCCTGCCTCTGTACATTTTCCTTTTCCTCATGTTCTCCTTCTTCAAACCTGTCAAGAAGACCAAGGCTGTGAAGGGCTTCACAGAAGTGAGGCATAAGCACAGGATCGCAACCAAGCTTTTCAGCAAGAGCCCCTGCTGATAAGGGAATTTTAAGAGCTTCAAACACCCCTAGCTCAAACGCAGTAGCGATAAGCCTGCATTCTCTTAAACCCTGAACAGAAGAATCAAGAAGCTTGAAAAGACGGTCGGCTTCTACCTCAGGTTTTTGCATTAAGTCGGTTGCTGTTCCTTTTATATCGTCCGGTTTACGATCCGGCCTGATTTCTTCATTTATTTCTGCTCTGTTTATTTCTTTGTTTTGCAACTTGCTTTCCATATCAGGTTCTATTTTTTCTTGAATTTTGTTTTCCATGCTATCTCTCCTTTTCTATCTCTCCTTTTATTACTTCTTCATATCTTTCTGATTCGACAACGCATTATTCACAATTAAATAATGAAAAACGAATTAAGTAGAAGTGATAATTCTGACTCATGGGTGTAAAAGACTCTCAAGTACTACCTGAAATCAATAATCTTTCCTTCCTCCATGAGAGCAATTTCATCACTCATCCATTCAACCACCTGAGTATCATGGGAGATGAACAGAAAACTAATCCCGTAATCGGTCTGCAATTTTTTTAGAAGGGAAAGGATCTGGGCCTGGACAAGGGGATCGAGCATGGAAGTAGGCTCATCCGCAACTATGAACTCAGGCTTCATCCCAAGGACTCTTGCTATTGCGACCCTCTGAAGCTGTCCTCCACTCAATTCTCCGGGATAACGGAAAAGAAGTTCCTCATTCAGGGAAACAATCTCAATAAGTTCCTGCACCCTCCCCCGTTCTTCATCTCCTGTGCAGAGCCTGTGCAGCCTCAAAGGTTCGGCAATGGCATCATAAACCTTCATCCTGGGGTTCAGACAGGACCCCGGGTCCTGAAAAATAATCTGCATTCTGGTCCCCAGGCCTTTCAGGGAGCTGCCTCTGAGTCCTGATATGTCCTGGCTATCAAAAAGGACTCTTCCAGCTGTCGGCTCCAGCAGCCTCAAAACTGTTCTTCCAAGTGTGGATTTTCCACAGCCGCTTTTTCCGACAAGCCCGAGGGTTTTTCCCCTCGCGATTTCAAAACTGACTCCGTCAACAGCCCTGTGGACCTGCTTTCGGAAAAACCCGGAATAATAGTACTTTTTCAGGTTCTCTACCTTCAACAATGCCATATCTCCTCCGAGAACTCAAGAGCAGACTTTGTGGGAAGGGCAAGCGGCGCTGCAGTTTTATCCATCCTGCCCTTTTCACAGAGCAGGCATCGGGTCAGGCTCTTTTCCTCGAGTTCCAGTAGAGCAGGATGGATCCGGGAGCAGGCGTCGAGACGGAAACTGCAACGTGAATGGTACCTGCAGCCGGAAGGGGGAGAAACAAGACCTGGTGGCTGGCCCGAAACGGTTCTCAGCCCTTTTCGGGGAAGGGAATGCAGCAGGTCAATGGTGTAAGGATGTTTGGGATTGGAAATGACCGTATCTGCCTTCCCGATTTCAACGATTTCTCCGGCGTACATGACTGCAATTCTGTCTGCGAACCTGCCGGCAAACTCCAGGTCGTGTGTAATCAGGAGCATGGAAGAGTTCTCATTTCGGACAAGCCCGACAATCATGTCTGCAATTTGCATTTTTGTCTCAGGGTCAAGTCCTTTTGTAGGCTCGTCTGCGATAAGAAGCCTGGGCCTGAGGGCAAGCCCTATTGCGACCATAACCCTCTGCAGCATCCCACCGCTGAACTGGTGAGGGTACTCGCACCCTCGAAAAGAGCTTATTCCCACAAGTTCAAGCATCTCTGCAGTTTTCTTTTCTGCTTTCTTTTTTCCCATGCCCTCATGGTAGCGGTAGATTTCTGCAATCTGCCTTCCTACCGAAAGGACAGGATTGAGGCAGGCTGAAGGGTTCTGGAATATAATCCCTATTTCTTTTCCTCTAAGGCCTCTCATTTCCTTTTCAGAAAGAGTTAGAAGATCAGTCCCCCTGTAAACTATTTTCCCTTCGAGCCTTGCTTTGCCTGGGAGCAACCTCAAAAGGGCTTTACTAAGGGTGGTTTTTCCACATCCAGTCTCTCCGATAAGCCCCAGAATTTCTCCTTCCCCAATCTCCAGGGAAATATCCTCATTGGCTCTTACAATGCCTTTTGTGGTTCTGAAAGAGACATTCAGGTTTTCTATAGAGAGGAGAGGAGAACTCACCTTGCCAGCACCTCCTGTTCAGCAGACTGGCCTAAGCTGTCTCTTAACCCGTCTCCTGCAAAGTTGAAGGCAAAGACTGTGAATATGATCATAAGACCCGGGAAAAAAGTAAGGTGAGGAGCTGTGCGCAGGTACGGAATCCCGGATTTGAGCATTGAACCCCATTCCGGGTCAGGGGGCTGGATTCCGAGCCCGAGGAAACTCAGAGCAGAGGCAAAGATTATCACATGTGCAATCTCTAAAGTTCCAAGTACGATTACCGGTTCAATGCAGTTTGGAAGAATGTGTTTTCGCATGATGTAGAAACTTGACGGTCTCAGAGCCCTTGCAGCTTCTACAAAATCTCTCTCCCTCAGAGACAGGACCTGCCCGCGTACAAGCCTTGCATAGGCAGGCCACTGAGTAAGGGAAAGGGCAAGGACAACACTTGAAAAACCAGGGCCCAGCAGCCCTGCAATCATAAGGGCAAGAATGATGTTGGGAAAAGCCATCACTATGTCTACCCCTCTCATCAGGATTTCGTCCAGCAAACCTCCTTTATACCCTGAAAGTAACCCGAGGGAAGTGCCTGCAATTGACGTGGCTGCAACTACTAGGATTCCGATGCCCAGAGAAATGCGTGTGCCGTAGATTACCCTTGAAAAAATGCAGCGTCCAAGCTCATCGGTTCCGAAAGGATATTCAGGACATGGACCAAGAAGCCTGCTGTCAAGCCTCTGGGCAAGAGGGTCATTCGGAGCGATCCTGGGGGCAAACAGTACAAAAATGCACAGGACAGCGATAAGCAGGATGCTTGAGACTGCAAGCCTGTTTTTTCCGAAATCTCCGAGACTTGGCTTTCTTTCTGACATGCCTGTCTTTTCAGTCGTCTCAATGTTTTCAATCATGTCTTTCATACCTGATTCTCGGGTCAAGCACTGCGTAGAGAATATCGACTGCAAGGCTGGAAAGGGAAAAGAGCACTGCAATAAAAAGGACACAGCCCTGAATCATGGAAAAGTCCCTTGCAAATATCGAATCAACAAGGAGTTTTCCTACTCCTGGCCAGGAAAAAACTGTTTCCACAATCACAGCCCCTCCAAGAAGGTAGCCGAATTGCATTCCTGCAAATGTGAGAACAGGGAGGAAGGCATTTTTCAGGGCATGCCGGAAAAGGACAGTGAGTTCGTCAAATCCTCTGGCACGTGCCGCTACAATGTATTCCTGATCCAGTACTTTCAGCAGGCTGGCACGGGTAAGCCTGGCTGTAACTGCAGACATCGAGCTTCCAAGCGTAAGTGCAGGAAGTACAAGGTGTTTTGGGCTTCCGTACCCGAAACTTGGGAATATGTGAAGAGTCAGAGCAAAAAGCCAGATAAAGAGAATCCCGAGCCAGAAGTTCGGGATAGAAACACCTATCAGGGAAACAAACATGCAGCCGTTGTCAAGCAGAGTATTTTTCCTGAGCGCGCTCAGGATTCCCGCAGGTAGGGCGATCAAAAGAGAAATCAGCAAGCCAGCAACTGCAAGTTCTGCAGTTGCAGGCAGTTTCAGAAGGATTTCTTCAAGAACATCTTCTGAGGTTACAAGCGACCTGCCAAAGTCCAGATGCAGCAGGTGATCCAGCCATATGAGATACTGGATATGTACAGGGGCATCAAGTCCTTCTGCTTCCCTGAGGGATTCAATCTGGCCTGCACTCAGATCCTGTCCGTATCTTGCAAGAGCTATAAGCTCTGCAGAGTCGCCTGGCGCAAGGTACATCGCAGAAAAAGAGACAAGAGTCACTCCTGCGATCACAAGCGAAACCATGGCCAGACGCTTTGCTACGTATTTCCACATAGATATTCTTCCGATCTGTCCTGTTTTTCTTCCGAGTTGTCTATTTTTTATCTGTCCTGTTTTTCTTCCGAGTTGTCTATTTTTTTATCTGTCCTGTTTTTCTTCCGAGTTGTCTATGTTTTATCTGTTCTGTTTATCTTCCCACCGTCCTGCTTTTTCAGTTTTTTCAGCCTTCCAGTTTCGGAACTTTATTTGAGTTCACTCCTTTTCCAGATAGACTCCAGAAAGGTTCAACCAGGGGTCTTCAGAGCTTATTACATAGCCTTTTACTGAAGGCCCGGTTGCGACTACCTTTTCCTCATGTACAAGGTAAAAAGCCGGGACTTCTTCTATCACAAACGTCTGCAGGGAATGATAGAGTTCCTCCTGTTTTTGCGTATCTACAGTCGTATCTGCTGCATTTACGAGCTGGTCATAGGTCTCATTGTGGTAGTGGGAGTAAGGACTCATGGAATGGTGAACGAAGAAATGCTTCGGGTAAGGACCCCAGACAAAATACCCGGTTCTGAGTATCATACCAAAGTCTCCCGTGCTTTCGAGTTTGTTGATGGCTCCCTCATCCAGCACCTGGATTTCCACATCCATTCCGATTTCCCTGAGGTTTTCCTGCACAACCTGAGCCATAGGGGTGTGCCTTGCTGCCCAGACGCCTTTGCTCACGAGAAGGGTTATGTTCAGGGGGCTTCCGTCTTTTTCTACAATTCTGTCCCCATCGGAATCATTCCATCCTGCCTCTTTAAGGAGAGCTTTTGCCTTATCAAGATCTTGCGTATATGTTTTCAGGTTAGGATCCGAATACATCATAACAGGAGAATAGGGCCTTCCACCCGCTGGCTCTCCAATACCGTCAAGAACTTCGTTTACGAGGGCTTCTGTATCGATTGCATAAGCGACACTCTGCCGTATTTTTGTGTCGTTGAAGGGGTTTTTATCACAGTTGAACTGCAGGAAATCCGTAAAAGTAGTAAGCTTCCTGTGCACCTGGATGCCATCTTCGGCTTCGAGCCTCTTGACATCGTACTCCGGAACCTTGATGATCATGTCCAGTTCCCCGTTTTCAAGAGCCATTACCCGCGTAGATGCATCCGGGATCACTTTAAAAATAATCTTGTCAAGAAGAGACTTATTTCCCCAGTAGGCATCATTTCTTGTGAGTACTATTTCCTGATCTTTTGTCTGTGTGCCAAATTTAAACGGCCCTGTCCCTACAGGTTTGACGAAATTCCCTTCTTTATCAAGACAGCCTGGACCCATTACAGGCCAGGCTACATGGGTCAGGTAGAAAGGCAGAGGCATGGGTTTTGCGAGAACAAATTTCACAGTGTAGGGGTCGAACGCCTCTACACTTTTAATCGGTTTTAATACTGCCTGCCTTACATAGGCCTTTTCGGAGTAGGAAAAAACAACCGAATCCGCATTGAAAGGTGTACCGTCATGGAAGGTCACATTCTTGCGCAGGTGGAAGATCCAGGTCGTCCCGTTGTCAGGGGTTTCCCATGACTCGGCTAGACCGGGAGTAATATTAAGGTCAGAGTCAAGCCTTACAAGGGTTTCATAGACCTGAGCCCAGACAAAACGGGCATCACCATCTGCAAATTTATCAAGATACCAGTTGCTGATATCTGAACTTATACCCACAACAAGCTCCTGGAGGTTTTCTCTGGAACCGGCTCCTTTCGCAGTTCCATCCTTTTCTTCACCTATGCAGGCGCTTGCTCCGATTATGGCAAGAAGTATGCAGGTGAGTAACGTGAACTTGAAATTTTGATTCATAAGATAATCCTCAATTTTTGTTAAACGGACTTTTAAGGGTGATTCTTCTAGAGGAAATCGAAAATTTCGACCTCTCTCCAATTAAAAACCTTGATACAAGTACAACAAAAGCCAGAAGTTTTCAAGTTCCTGCAACTTAGAAATACTCTGACTACTTCGAAACACTTCGACTAATTCGAAATACTCTGACTACTTCGAAATACTCCGACTAGATAAGGCATAAGAATGTAAGAGATAGAATATTTTTTTCAAAAATTTTGGATTTTGAGGAAATTACATATGAATAAATATTAATTTAGTAGAATATTGTAACATTTTATTAGATAAAAGAGTTTTCTTATAATATGAAGAGTAAACACTGTTAATCAAAGGTATTACCTGACCGAAAAGCTCTTTTCCCTTTTCTGTAGCGAAAAAAAGACCTGCATGCTAAAACTGCGGAGAGGAAAGCTCCGGTTCTAAACCAACAGAGAAAAATGAAAACTAGTGTCACGAAAACTTAATTGTGGATCATCAATTTAAGGTCAAAACCATATCAGCTGATGGAAGCTACCAAGTAATATGTTCGATAATTAGGTTTTTACGATACTAGTGCATCGATTCCAAAATATGTCAAAAAATAAGTGTATGAATTTATATCAAGGAGGGATGAATGCATTATACATTTCTCAGCTAGTCTCAAACGAATATTTGAACCACGGAAAGCACGGAAGACACGGAATTAAGAAAGCATGGGCACAGTTCTTCTGTGCTTTCCGTGTTTTCCGTGGTTTTCGTGTCTTGATTGGGTTTTTCCGTGTCCGCCTGTACTTTCTGTGGTAATAGAACGTCTAGTAACTTTGATGTGAACGTTGCGTTCGAAACTGTATTTATTTCCAAATTATGTATCTGTTTTGGAATCGATACACTAGTGTCGCGTCAATCCTCAAGGATTTAACAACTCTGAATAGTTGCAATCGATTTCATACGACATTTTGCTGTTGACGCGACACTAGAAGGGAAAGAAAAAAGCTGAGCATAATGAACTCCTTTTTTCCTGTACTTTACTAATCGACTTCTTTCTTTTCCCTTTAATATACTTCTAAGAAACCAGATGGGCATACACACCTGTTGCAACTATCTCCCTGTTTTATTTCAGTAATGGGTTCCCGAAACCAGAAAATCAGCAATAGATTCAATCTCCGGGAGTTCCACATCCAATTCTTCTCCTGCAAGCCCTGCCCGGAAAACTTCCGTATCCGATGGAACTGAAGCCAGAAAATGAGTTTTATCCACTGTTTCCATCATAAACTGAATCCCGATTTTATCTGCACGGTTAAAAATAAAGAAGAAAGGCTTCCCGGCTTTTTCCGCAAGTTCTTTTATTTTTTCAGAAAGCCGGATGGATTCATAAGACGGATCAAGTACTATTAATACAATGTCACATCCCTCTTCAACCCCTCTTCCAAAATGCTCTATCCCAGCTTCGGTATCCACAAGTACCAGATCTTCGGACGTAGTTTCCATGTTTTTCAGCAAATTTTTTGCAAGTGCTCCCATCGGACAGGCACAACCTTCCCCGAAATCATGGATTTTGCCTATAGCCATCATTTTTATGTTTCCTTTTTCTACAGTATAAGCCTCAGGAATGTCGGATATTTGCCATTTGTCTTCAAAAACACTTATAGGTTTCTTTTTCTGAAGAGCCTCTATCATCTTTTCTCCCAGAGCTTTTTTTCCTCCGAGATAATTCATGAAGTCTTCAGGCATTCCAACGCCAAGCTGCCTGTGAAGCCCGAAGTTTGATTCGTCGCTGTCCACCACAAGTACATTGTAGCCCCTTTTAGCCATGGATTTTGCAAGCATAGCAGTAATCGTACTTTTGCCGCTTCCGCCTTTTCCACATACAAGAACTTTCATCCTTTCACCTCTTCTTTAGATGTGTAATTAAAAATCTCTCGAGTTAATGACATAAAATATTACTATTTTTCAGTTTTTTATGCTATTAGTATACATAAAAGTTAAACATAATAAAACTTTCGAAATTATCACGTATACAAAATCATAGAATCAAAAGGTATTGATTAAGGTTAGAAAACAAAGACTAATAATAAAAATAGTAAGCAATAGAGCTAGGTGGTAAAAGGAATTCCTCATAAGACAAAAATTATACAGAAAGTCGGGAAGAGATCTTCATGTAGATCTTCATGTAGGTGTTTCTGTGGAGAAAGACAACTTTCGAAGAATTCTCATAAAATTCATCAATTTCATGAAATGACAGTACATTAAATTTGTAATTTTAGACCAATATATTTTGAGATTGACTCATATCTGAGACATAGTCTTGACATAACTATATAAGTATAATTATATAGATTATTTGTGCCCAGTGTAGTAATCACCATTATAAAACTATTACATTAATAAAACTATATAAATATAATTATCTTCGGATGGAGAGATGTTTAATCATTTGCTATAAGAATAAAAATTTCATTATAATAACTGTATGTTTATATATACATAGTAATTAATATTATGAAATAAAAAGTCAGGGTTTAGGTTTCAAAATTTCGGCTATTCATGTTTTTGACCAAAAACAGAGATTTCATTTAGTTCTATCCTACATTCGGCAGCAAGCACATCCTCACATATAAATATTTTTTATTGTTCTTTTTTGTAGATACAATTGAAAATCAGTGTCATGCGGACTAAGTATCTAATATAATTTGCCATTTTCCTTATTTACAATAAAAATATATTAATGATTACATGGTTAACATTTAGAAATTTTTGATCTAAATATAGTTCCAAAAGTTTTGAGAAAACCGATATCAATAGAAAAACGAAATGGATTTTAACGTTCACTTGCTGAAAGCAGGTTCTATTGTTCTTGCTGTCTCTACTCCGAAATCTTGATTCAGAGGTATTTGGAGGTAGCGTTGAAGCAAGATTGATGCTTCACTTCGAAAAAAAAGAATTTTATGGGAAGAAGTAAGTTGCCAGATAATTAAACATTGACTAACAGTGACTGCCTTCTGAGGTTTGGCAAATACCCTTCTCTGTGTAAGACTATTTTATAGTCATTTATTATTCTGCATAATTTGTGAGTATAATTTATGCAGTTGGTACCTACTTCTCCTTTAAACAGCAGCTTTTCTGTTTTCTCTAAAAACTCGGAATAGGTAAAGACCAGTTCTTCTTTGGTATGCAGGAACAGAGCTGCAAAGTCCCTATGAATGCCCATGCTTCTTTTAAGTAGTTCGACATTCAGATGGTCGTCAGAAAGATAGGAGGTGAATTTCACAAACGTATAAAAGTCTGCAATATTCTGGTTTAAGGAATTCAGGATCAAATATAGCTCATTATCCGTTTTTGGGTGGGGAATATCCAGAAGATCAAAGCATTCCCCATCTAGGGTTTCATTTTCCTCTATGTTTCTATCTTGGGATTTATCGCTTTTTATTTTATCACCTTAATATGGCATTTTATAAGTTAATGTCCGGTATTCTCTGTTTTTACGACAATTCGATCATTTTACTTTGGAGGTTGCTTGTGGGTACACTTACTTGGCTTAGGGTAGCTGTAAATGTATCTATTGGGTTTATCTCATTGCATGTCCATTACCTCCCGCTTAAAGAGGCTGCAAGCACATGTTTTTGAGTTTTTAGACTCCATTTGTCCTTTATGAATCCAGCATGAGAGTTCTCTGAGAGTTCTAATTCCAGGCGTAGGACAAAGCCTTCAAATACAGATTTATACTCTCAGCTATCAAATTTGGTATGTAGCTCAAGCTGCAGTAGTGTGGCTCAATATGACTCCAATAACTAAATATGGAGGAATACTTGCTGTTTTACGGGAAACACTACTAATTTAGTTTAACACTTAAAATGTTGTATCTCCCAATATATAATATTTTGTCTTAATAAAACTGTGAAAATATAATTATACTTGATTCTTCTTCTGGTTCCATATAATTCACCATTATAAAGTTATGTATTAATAAAACAATATAAATATAATTAAGAATAATTAATAAATTGAACTATATAAAATACAGAAAAAGGAAATACGGAATTGTGAGATAAGCTCATAAAGAAAAAAAGCAAAGTAGGAAACAATAATTAGAAAAAAAGACTTCAGAAGGCTGCATCAACGTAATCAACCGGCCTTTTAAAAACAGCTGCAATCATACCGTTTTCGTCGATCTCGTCTACAAACTTAATAAGTTCCCAGCCTTCAACTCCGAGGTTATTAAGATCTTCTTTTGTCTTTGACCACTCGCTGAACCTTATCTCTTTAACATCGTATTCCCAGACGGTCACTTGCATTCATCTCCAGTAAAGTTGGGTAACATTAATTTATATATTAACTGGGAGTATCTGCTATATTTATCTTTTTAAAAAATAGATTTGTGAATAAATCAATTATAGTTGATTTGGGAGTGGTGGCGCGTGCCTGGAAATCTACTTCGATAGAAACAGGCACCTAAAGTTTGCAAAGGAACAATTTTTCCGCATCCGGAAAAATATTTTTTCGAGAAGTCAACGGCTCTCTGTAGCTCAATATTCCGACTTTCTGTATCCTGGCTTCCTGTACCTTAATTTTCTTTTCTTAACTTTTAGTTTCTTTAACTTTTTTAACTTTTAGTTTCTTTAACTTTTTTAACTTTTAATTTCTTTAACTTTTTTAACTTTTAGTTTCTTTAACTTTTAGTTTCTTTAACTTTTAGTTTCTTTAACTTTTAGTTCTTAATGTGTTTATCTCCAGCCTTTATATTCCCCTATAATCGGAATATCTTCTCCGCATTTCGGACAGACTTTCTCATCAGTTAGGTTATACTCCTGAACTTCAAAAAACCCTCTTTCAATAAGTAGAGTTTCGCATTCAGGACAGTAAGTGTTCTCATGAAGATGACCAGGGACATTTCCTACATAGACAAAACGCATCCCTTCTTCGGACGCAATTGAATATGCCCTATCAAGAGTTTCCACAGGCGTAGGAGGCAAATTTTTCATTTTATAGCCCGGGTGAAAGCGGTTAAAGTGGAGAGGAGTATCCTTTCCGAGATTATCGTAAACCCAGCTTGAAAGTTCCCGGATTTCATCAGGAGAGTCATTATGGGCAGGGATGACGACATTTACAACTTCCACATGGATGCCGAGTTTTTTTGCAAAAAGGGTACTCTCAAGCACCGGAGCAAGTTTTGCGTTGCAAATCTCTCTGTAGAATTCATCCGTAAAAGCCTTGATGTCTGCACTCAGGGCATCCAGAGAAGGGGAGATATGCTCCAGAGCTTCCGGGGCGATGTATCCGTTGGTCATATAAGTTGTCCCCAGACCTGCCTCCCTGGCAAGTTTTGCCCCGTCAAAGATATACTCATACCAGATAGCAGGTTCATTATAGATCCAGGAAATAGACCTGCACCCTGCCATTCTTGCCTGTAAAACCAGCTGGCAAGGGTTGAGAACTGGCAAATACGAATCCTCAGGAGAGGTACTGGAAAGTTCCCAGTTCTGGCAGTGCCTGCACCTGAAATTGCACCCTGCGGTCCCGACGGAATATGCCAGAGACCCGGGAAAGTAATGGTAGAGTGAATTATTTTCGATATTTAATACAGTTTCACCTGCAACTGCTCCATATACAAGTGAAAAAAGGGTACCTTCGTAGTTCTCCCTGACCCCGCAAATTCCCCTCCCGCCAGGTGAGATTTTGCACCTGTGGGCACAAAGATTGCATTTCACTTCATTTTCGGCAAGCTTTTCGTAAAACATTGCCTCTTTAATCATGAAACAAACCCCCATTTCTTTATGCCAGAAGTGCCCGACGCCGGAATACCTGCATAGTATAAAGAAAACTGGAAAATCAGTTAAAGCAGATATCGCGGACATGGAAAGATTTTCTGGTCTCATTTTAAATATCGAAAAGACCGGATGATGAAAACAATAATGAGAAGCCTCGATAATTTATTTCTTACTGAGTTCTACAATAATGAGAAGCCTCGATAATTTATTTCTTACTGAGTTCTACAATAATGAGAAGCCTCGATAATTTATTTCTTACTAGGTTATAAGCAGATAACCCGATATATACAATTGCGCTGTATAATTGCAGTAAAGGTTCTCCAAAAAAAGAGGTTAAAAGTAGATAATAACAGCAAAAGCTAGAAAACAAGCCTGAGAGAACACAAAAATCAAGAGGAAAACCTTAGAGGACAGGTGGCAAGAGAGAAATAATTATAAAAGGAGAAATCCATGAAACCAAAGATAAACTCAACAAGTTTCGGTTCGATTACGGTCAAAAGGAAGACTTTTGAGTATGATATCCTTATCCATATGGACGGAGAGGTGGAAAAGCGCAGGAAAAAGCTTTCGAAAAAAATCTATGGAACCTCCCACAAAATCTCGCTTGCTGAAGCGAAATACATCTATGAAAAGGGAGCGGAGAAAATAATTATCGGAACAGGCCAGACCGGTTATGTTGAACTTTCAAGAAAAGCAAGGAAGTTTTTTGAGGAGAAGAACCTCAAGGCAAAACTCCTTCGCACCCCGAAAGCAATCAAACTCTGGAACAAAAGCAAAGGAAAAGTCATTGCAATGTTCCACGTGACCTGCTGAAATTAAATGCAAAATATTTTCAGGCTGTAGCTCCTTATAATGCATTTGAATTAAAAAAATGTTATGAGGAGTTAATTCATTTGGATTAGCTCAAATCTCAACCAGTTCATAATCCCGGCTTCCAAGTCCTATTTTTTCCCCATACTTAAGCTGGTGAGTCCCATCGACCTTGGGCCATACGCCCCTAAACTTATCAGCCCCCTTTTCGTGGTTGCAGTGCAAAGAGGAGCTGACAAGCCCCTTCTGCCTGTTCACAAGGTCGTAGCTTGCTTGGTCAAGGGCAACAGGGTCTTTTGAGGCAAGGATTCCTATATCAGGCACAATTGGAGCATCACTCCAGGGCACACAATCGCAATCAGGCGTGATCTTGATCAGGAAGTTGATATAACCTACTCTGTCTTCTTTTCCTTTTACTGCACCATATGCATACTCTGTAAGGCACTCCAGAAACTCCGGGATATCATGTTCCCAATCGATATCAATAGCATTTACCGGGCAGACTTCCATACATTGCCCGCAGCTTATGCAGATATTAGGTTCGATCATTGAGACCTCCCCTAAAATGGAAGCAGCTCCCACAGGGCAGACTTCTACGCATTTCCCGCAGGCTATGCACTTTTCTTCAACAACATGAGGGCTTGTCCTGAAATGCTGGTCTTTCTTGCCTGCTGCAGGGGCACAACCCATTGCCAGGTTTTTGATAGCGCCTCCAAAGCCGGCCACAATGTGCCCTTTAAAGTGAGACATTACAACCATAGAATCTGCAGCAACAATGTCTGACCCTATCTTTACGGACTTGAAATGTTTCAGTCCTATCTCAACTTCTGCGATGTTCTGGCTTTTCAGTCCATCCGAGATGATAAGCGGAGCCCTGATAACAGAATAATCAAAACCGTGTTCTATAGCTGTTGTCAGGTGGTCAACTGCATTATGTCGGCTCCCCGAGTACAAGGTGTTAGTATCCGTGACAAATGGCTTTGCTCCGGCTGCCCGGATTTTTTCTACAACCTGCCGGACAAAAACAGGATTAATGTATCCATCGTTTCCGTATTCCCCGAAATGGATCTTGATTGCAGTCAGATCGTCTGCACCCAGAAGCTCAACAAAACCTGTTTCCTCAAAAAGCTTCTGAATCTTGCTGATTGTGTTTTCCTGCGGATTTCTCGCCTTAAGGTCTGCGAAATAGACTTTACTTGCCGTTTAAATGCCTCCTGATGAAAATGAATAAATTAACGCTCTAAATTAACGCTCTGATCCACAAAAACTACATAGTCAAGAAAGGGTTTTTTTATTTTTAGGTATTGCGCTGTCAGATAGGAAATTTCAGAGAAAAACAAGCTGTTCAAACACACCAGTGAACCTGTTTTAATGAAAAAGAATGAGAGTAGCCATTCGGAACTACAGCAAATCGGAAATATTGAGCTCGAAAAAAACCTTTTTGTATTATCGAAAATAACTCTATGAATTTTTTTATATTAGTTGTTTATACATTGAGTTATATATAATATAATGGTGATAAGTTGTCACAATTAGGAGAAGTTTATAAATTAAATGATTTTTACAAAAAGAATAAAATATCTAAACATAACCAAGAAATTATGACCGAGTATATACATTTGGTCGCCCGTAAGGTAAAATCAAAGTCGACGATAAAAAATGTCAAGGCCGGTTGACTTTTTTCCATTTTGGGCGGTCTAGAATTTTCCAACCTTTTTATATAAAGTTTACTCAATTTTCAAAAATTTCTGTAGAATTATGTATGTATAAGTCCCGTTTTTATTCCCTGTCTTTTCCTCTCCTTATTCCCTGTCTTTTCCTCTCCTTAAGCCTGTAACTTTCTCCCTTTATATTAATCGTGGTACAATGGTGAAGCATTCTATCAAGCACAGCTGCTGCTATTACATGATCCTTGAATATAAGGAGGAACCTGACCCAGCGGGTTCAGGTTCTCCTCCTTAAAGCGTTCAAGAGGGATTTGATAGGTTGTTCCGTGGACAGTTGAATTTACCCTTTCAAGCCACTTATGAACTTGGGTGTTCAGGTCTTCGAGAGAGGTAAAGGGTCTTCCAAGGAAGACTCTTGACGTAACCTCTACTGTATTTTCAATTTTACCTTTTGTCTGAGGCCTGTAAGGCCTGCATAACCGGGGAATAAAACCAAAGCATTTGAAGAAATCCTCAAACTGTGAGTTCCATTCAGAATCCGAAGCTTTCAAGGCTCTTTTGATAACAACCTGTTTGTCGAATAACA
>Ga0209639_1002145_pt1 | contig 16508 bp, 9 predicted proteins | sample EPASupsiteHSE605_FD_187268 | JGI IMG/M metagenome (GOLD analysis project Ga0209639, IMG submission 187268) | Bioremediated contaminated groundwater from EPA Superfund site, New Mexico - Sample HSE6-05 (SPAdes) (version 2) | ecosystem: Environmental > Aquatic > Deep subsurface > Groundwater >...
TATATGTCGTGGGAGTTGAGCCACATGTTAACCAGCTTTAAACCTAATATACAGTTAGCGAATGTTCAAAAACGGTATCAAGAAAAATATTATAATTTCTAATGTCGACCTGCCGAGAGTAGGATCTATTTTCTAATTTTTAATTCCTGTTAAATAAGCAAATAAGTAATCAAAAATCCGACTATTATTCCTTCAATATAAGCAATTGAATTTCCTTTTGTGTCATTTGTCATAAATGCCGCTATTAGCGGGATGATTGGGAAGAGTTGAATGATTAGTGATACATATGCAAGTTCTGATATAATTTGTGATTGCAAATTGTAGGATGGATATGTGTTATATGGACTGTTGCCTGTAGCGTTGTTGAGGGCATTGAAAATGGGGGTGACGTAAACTGTCGGATCATCGAGGTTGATTCCTGTTTTTATGTTTATTGCCCAATCGAGTCCGAAACCTATTCCTGTAAAGAAAAACAATCTAAATTTGCTCATTGTTTTCGATATGTGAACACTTGGATTAAATACTTATTTTGTTTTAAGAAGACTATAAACTTCATCATCTTATATCTCGCGCGGACATGGAAGGCCTATCTAAAAAATAAAGCGCAAAGGTTATAATTTAAAGGGAAAGCACGCAGAAGAGGTCGTATTTCAGCTGCGTTCGATCTCTTCCTTATTCCACTGAACTTTTTGTAATAATTTAGGTTAATGCATGGGGTAATCCCTGCGATAAGGGGAGCAAAAATTACAGCCGTCGAACGCATTTTTGAGGTAGTACCATAAAAAGAACGCTAGATGCGTTCTTCAACTGCACTTAGCTCTTTTAGATGGTCTGTAAGTTTGATAAGAGAGACTCCCGCAGCTTCATGATTTTTGTGAACACAACTCGTATGTACTTGATTTTGATCCCCAAATACGTAAGTTCTGATGAAGACAAAATTCCTATGGAAACGATTAAAAATTTTGCGTATGTAATCAGTATTAACATTTTTTAACTGAAAAATAAATAGAAGATAACGAAGGAGAAATAAATGAAAAATAAGGAAAAGTTCTATTCAATAGCATTATCTTCAATAGCTCTAGTTTTATTTTTTTTAATTCCCATTTTGTCTACGGCTTCGGCAGCTTCGGTACAAAATTCTTCGGTCATAGAACCATATGCATATCAAAATTCTTCGGTCATGGGGCCATATGCATATATTACTAGCTCCGATACCGACACTGTCTCTGTAATTGATATCGCCACTCAGTGGCAAAAGTCACTGGGAGGTTCAAATGATGATGAAACATATAGCATTCAGCAGACTTCTGATGGTGGCTATATTGTTGCCGGATACTCCGATTCAAACGACGGAGATGTGACTGGGAATCAGGGGGATTACGATTACTGGGTTGTTAAATTGGATACAAACGGTACAAGCGGCAATATAGTGTGGCAAAAGTCATTAGGAGGTTCAAGTAGCGATCAAGCAAATAGCATTCAACAGACTTTTGACGGTGGCTATATCGTTGCCGGTTTGTCCGTTTCAGATGACAGCGATGTTACTGGAAATCATGGGTATGGGTATTACGATTACTGGGTTGTTAAACTGGATACAAGCGGCAATATACTATGGCAAAAGTGCCTCGGAGGTTCAAGTGGTGATGAAGCGTATAGCATTCAACAGACTTCTGATGGTGGCTATATTGTTGCCGGGAGCTCTTATTCAAACGACGGCAATGTTACTGGGAATCATGGGTATGGTGATTACTGGATCGTTAAACTGGATACAAACGGCAATATAGTGTGGCAAAAGTCACTGGGAGGTTCAAGTTATGATGAAGCACACAGCATTCAACAGACTTCTGATGGTGGCTATATTGTTGCCGGATATTCCTATTCAAACGACGGAGATGTGACCGGGAATCATGGGTATGACGATTACTGGATCGTTAAATTGGATACAGGCGGCGATATACTGTGGCAAAAATCACTGGGAGGTTCAAATGCTGACGAAGCATTCAGCATTCAGCAGACTTCTGATGGTGATTATATTGTCGCCGGATACTCCTATTCAAACGACGGAGATGTGACCGGGAATCATGGGTATTATGATTACTGGATTGTTAAACTGGATACAAGCGGCAATATAGTATGGCAAAAGTCACTGGGAGGTTCAGGGTGGGATTACGCACACAGTATTCAGCAGACGTCTGATGGCGGCTATATTGTTGCCGGTACCTCCGATTCAAACGACGGCAATGTGACTGAGAATCATGGTTTTTGGGATTACTGGGTTGTTAAACTGGATACGGTTGGCAATATAATGTGGCAAAAATCACTGGGAGGTTCAGGGTTTGATGACGCACGATGGATCCAGCAGACTTCTGACAGTGGTTATATCATTGCCGGAAGATCCGAGTCAATCGACGGCAATGTGACTGAAAATCACGGTAGTTATGATTATTGGGTGGTAAAGCTTGCTGCTCAGACCCAAATCCAGATACCTGTTGCGGACTTCTCTGCAACTCCGACCTTTGGAAATATGCCTCTCAATGTCAGTTTCATTGATCAAAGCACAGGTTCGCCTACTTCCTGGTTATGGGACTTTGGGGATGGAAATACTTCAAACGAGCAGAATCCAACGCACACTTATTCTGCAGCAAGAAACTATACCGTTAATCTGACAGTAAGCAATGCAGATGGAACGGCTTCAAAATCTGCCCAAATAACTGTCTCAGAAAAACCTGCACCAGTACTGCCTGTCGCAAACTTCAGCAGCAACGTTACCACGGGTAATGCTCCTCTTTCCGTTCAGTTTACAGACCTATCTGAAAATGCAACAGAATGGAACTGGAGTTTTGGAAGCGGAGCTACTTCGAACGAGCAAAATCCAACGCATACTTACTCTGCAGCAGGAAACTATACCGTCACCTTGACGGCAAATAATTCGGCGGGCAGTAATACGGTAACAAAATATAACTATATAAGTGTTGCAAAGTCGGAAGATGCTATTATTAAGGGCTACGCTCCCCTTTCCGTGCAATTTACAGACTTATCTGCAGATGCAACAGAATGGAACTGGAGTTTTGGAGATGGAAACACTTCAACCGAGCAGAATCCAAAGCATACATACAGTAAAGCAGGACAATATACCGTTACCTTGGCTGTAAGTAATGTTGCTGGCAGTGATGCAGTAACAAAATATAGCTATGTAAGTGTTGCACACTCTTTGGAAGCTCCTAGTAACACGTTTTCGGCATATCCGACTGCAGGAAAAGTGCCGTTAAATGTCAGTTTCACTGACAACAGTACAGGAACGCCCATTTCATGGAACTGGAGTTTTGGAGACGGAACTACTTCAACCGAGCAGAATCCAACACATACATACAGTAAAGCGGGACAATATTCCGTTACCCTGACTACAACTAATGCGGCGGGCAGTAGTACGGTAACAAGATATAGCTATATAAGTGTCGTAAATTCTGTGAAAGCCCCTGTTGCGGACTTCTCAAGTTCCGTAACATCATGAAAAGAGTCTTAGAATGCCTGTTTTACTGACAACAGTACAGAACGCCAAATTCATGGAGACGGTTTTTAAATGATGTTACTAATTCGATAGATGGGAATCCTGTACACACATACAGAAAAGAAGGAAAAACATGTCTAGAATCAACATGTATAGAATCAACATGTATAGAATCAACATGTATAGAATCAACATGTATAGAATCGTCTCCAAAAGAAAAATGGATGTCTTATTGAAAAACAATAAAGAAGGCAAAAAAAGATCAAGGCTAAAGGGCAGTCTGGGTCATTGGTCAAATATAACCAACTAACCTTTCAGCCTTGTTTGTCCAGATTTGAGAGACAATTTTCTGTTTGCGGTTTTTAGGAACGAACCACCTGAGAATGTTTACCTTTTTTTCACTGTTATGTAGCATGCTTTTGTGCTGCTTCCTGTAGCAGTCTTCACAGTTAAAGTAGCCTTGTATGTTCCGGGTTTAGTATATATGTGCGATGGATGCCAGCATGTTCGGCAGGTAGCTCCATCACCGTAGGTCCACAGGTGTGATTTAACACCTGCTGTGCTACCTCCGGTGTACGTAAATGTCACTTTCAGAGGGGCATAGCCAGATGTTGTACTTGGTTTGAAGCTAGCATTCGGTGCACTGGCTGCAAGTGCTGTAGAAGGCAGTACGAGTGCGAGAACAAGACATAGAGCTATTACGTGTTTTATCTTCACCAGATTCACCTATTTCAATTTTGGGTTGGAATTTATGCATTTGACATGAAAAAGCATAGTCAAGTCTATCCTGAACATAATATTTGGATATCTTGATGTCCCATGCTGTTGATTTTTCTCAACTTAACTGTATAAGTCTTACTTTGATCTAACTGTAAGCTTACTCTTACTTTGTTCTAAAACTGTAAGTCTTACTTTGTTCTAATTGTCTTGCCGGCTGTCTGCAGGTTGACAGTCCCAAAGTTAACTGGCTAACATATAAACTTACTTTCGCAATGAAGATTTTAGAAAAGTTTATTTTGAAAAAATAAGCTTTTTTTGGGCTTTAATTTTAGAAATAAACTTGAATAAAGTAATACAATTTCGTCGGTTTTTTAGGCATCAAATCCTTGAACAGAAGGTATGCATAAGTATTTTGGCTCTTCGCTATTTTGTGTGGGTAACTTATATTTCGCCCCTAAATGTTGAAGTAGTATGTATAAAATGTCGGAACAGTTGTTGTTGAAAATCACATTCAGACGTGATGTTTCTTTATTTAATCTGAATACTTTCTAACTAAGCAATTATTTTCAACCAATACAAAACAGCGAAGAGCCTTTATCAGCCTTTTTAGCTGCTTCCTGACTGGTTACTTCCTGACTTCGGCTTATTTTTGACTATATTTCATACCAGCCCGCTAAAAACGATTCTTGAGGCTGCGGTAGAGACTGCAAATATAATGATTGAAATGGGAAGCATGCAGAAGAGGTCGTATTTCAGTTGAGTCCATCATTTTGAAATTGTGCTCTATATCTTCTACCCATAAAAATGAAGACAGACAAATATAGCATTGGTTCCGCTGCCAAATGGCCTTTATAAACTAAGATGCAACGATTTTTACTTTAGCGGAAACTAGAAAGCGTATTAACTTTAAATCTACTTATTTATATATTTACTAGGTTATCTGTTAGTTTAATAATATTTAAACTAGAGAGGAAAGTAGAACAAATTAATTGAAATGTGTTGAAATAAATAGCTAGTTATCATTATTATAGTAAGGTTCTAAGCTATTTGAACTTTATAGATAGCACATTTGGGAATAGATATGTGGGGAAGAGAAATGAAAAGTATCTACTTTTCTATTTTGTTAGCTTTTGTGTTTTTGATTTTGACATCTGCAGTCGCATCAGCTGGGCAAGAGATTCGAATTACGTCAGATGGGGAGAGGGGCTTTTGTCCTGCTATTTATGATAATAAAATAATATGGCTTAGTGAAGAATACGAAGGCACGATTCACATGCGAGATCTGTCTACAGGCAAAGAGATACAGATCACTGTAAATCAATCGTATTCATTTCCCGCTATATATAACGACAAAATAGTGTGGGAATCTGGAGGAGAAAATATCTATTTGTATAATATCTCCACTAATAACAAAACTCGGCTTCCAATTCCCGATTCGAGAAATGAGGGGGCAAAAGATTCTTTAGTTATCTATGGTGACAAAATAGTATGGAGGGATTATGGGAACGGTGAGAATCAGGATATCTATGTGTATGATCTCTCCACTTGTAATAAAACTCGAATTACCACCAATCAATCAACCAAGAATCCTGCTATCTATGGTGACAAGATAGTATGGCAGGACTATCGCAATGGAAACGGGGCATATAGTGATATATACATGTATAATCTATCGACTTCCAGTGAAACTCGAGTTACAACCAACGGATCAGCATCGAGTCCTAAAGTCTACGATGACAGGATCGTATACGTGAAAAATGACAACATATACTTGTATAATCTCTCCACTTCTATGGAGACTCAGATCACCTTCAATGGATCATTGAAGGATATCTATGGTGACAGGAATCTTGCTATCTATAGTGACAGGATAGTGTGGCAGGACCATCGCAATGGAAATTGGGATATATACATGTATGATCTCTCCGCAAATAAAGAAACTCAAATTACCGCTGATGAATTAGACGAATCGAGCCCTGCAATTTATGGCGACAGGATAGTGTGGCAAGATTATCGTAATGATAGGGAGAACATGTACTATTGCAGTGTCTATATGTACGATTTCTCAGCTAAACCTACAATGCCCTTTGCTTCTTTCTCTACCAATATAACATCTAAATCTGGAAATGTGCCACTAACAGTATTATTCACTTATAATAGTAGTGGTGGAACTCCCACATCTTGGTATTGGGAATTTGGAGATGGTGTAAACTCAAAGCATGCTCAAACAGCTACACACACATTCACGAAACTGGGGACATATGACGTTAGTCTTACAGTGACTAATGCCGCGGGCAGTAGTACGTTGAAGAAATCAAATTGTATTACTGTCACCCTCCCACAGGCCCCTGTCGCGGACTTCTTTTCTCCAAAGGTGGATCGAGCATATAGTCATGGAGAGCCAATTCCCACAAATGAAACCGTGTCGTTTATCGATAATAGCACAGGATCGCCTACATCATGGCTTTGGGACTTTGGAGACGGCACCATTGCAACAACCCAAAATCCAACACATATATACAATGAAGACGGTGGATATATTGTTACATTGACTGTAAAGAATGAGATGGGTAGCGATACAGTATCTAAACACGGTTATGTAATTGTTGACATGGGCGGTGATATTATCCATCCTGCTGATCTTTCCTCGAATGTGACATCCGGAATTGCACCTCTTACAGTGCTGTTCCACGATACGACTGTCCCGAATATCACTCAAGATTATGCATATGGCAGGGATTGGTATTTTGGAGATGGAACTGATTCCTTTATGGACGTTGTCCATGATGAGAACGGTATTCTTGATGAGAACAATTTATCATACTTTTATATAATTCACACTTATAAAAAACCAGGAAAATACACTGTTAAGCTTAGATCATACGATGTTGCCGGACAGTCTATGATAACAAAATATAATTATATCACTGTCACTGCTCCTGAAACCAAAGGGTGAATTTCTTTGCTAATGTAACATCTGGCGCAGTGCCTTTAGTTGTATTGTTCACTGATATTAGCTGGCGGAATACCGACTTTCTGGATTGGGATTCTCTCAGCTATATTTCATCTGCTTCCTGAATTTTCGGTGATTTAATTCTCTTTTATACCAGCCCGCTGAATACAATTCTTGAAGCTGCGGTAGAGACTGCAAATATAACAATTGAAATGGGAAGCATGCAGGCGAGGTCGTACTTCAGCTGTGTCCGGTCTCCTCCATATTCCACAGAACCTGCAAAGCGGGTAAGGATTGCGCTGATAAGGACAACGTAAACTCCTATTGCAAGCAGGAAATGGTCAGGGGAAATGGACTGAGAAAAAGCCCCCTGCCCGATTTCGACAGGCATTCCGGAAAGGTCTGCAGGGATCCTATTTACCCTTTCAGCTACCTGGCCCAGGATTTTAGTGATAACTTCGGAAAGGGCAAGGGTAATTCCTGCAATAAGAGGAGCGAAAATTACAGCAGTAGAACGCATGGTTGATGTGACGTCATAAAGCGAACTCTTGATGCGTTCTTCGACTGCACTGAGTTCTTTTAGGTGATCTGCTAGTTTGACAAGGGAGGCTCCTGCAGCTTCATGATTTTTGTGCACGCTTTCCGTAAAGAGGAGCATGGTGTTTCGGATTCTTTCCGAATATATGTGCCTGAAAGCCCCGAAGTCTTCGTCAAAGATCGCATCCCTGAGGTTTGTCCTCATGCTGAGTAGGTTCATGGAAATTTCCTCAAAAACTTTCCCGATTTTTGAGCCTTCCATTGTCCTGGCTGTGTGGGCAAAAGCTTCTTCAGGGGCTTTTCCTTCCGAAATCCTTCTTCCCAGCACAAAGAGGGAGTCTGCAAATTCCTGCTCCATCTGTTTTATCCTGTCTCTTATTTTCTTGTAGGGAACAGACGAAAAGTACAGGTAAATCGAAATCCCGGCAGTTCCTCCCAGAATAAGCGGGAGGGTTGGGGTAAGATATCCTCCGAGGGGTTCAGTTGCTACAATTTCTCCAGGGTTCCCGAACATTAGCAGGAGATACCCTGAAGGAGCTATCAGTAAGAAGACAAGGACTGAAAGCATTATAGCAAAACGCTTCTTCTGCCCTATGTCCGAAAGATCAGGATGAGAATCAGGAATCTGCTTGGGGATGAAGGCAACCGGCCTCTGCATGAGAATGTATTCGGAGTAGAATACTGCAAGAGCCGGAAAAACAAAGTCGTAGAGAAGCACAAGATCGAAAATCTCAGGTTTCATCCCTACGACAGTAACTGCAGGCAGGAGAGCTACAAGAGCAAGCGGGATCAGAATGAAAATCGAGTAGAGGATATAACTTGGGGTCTTCAGTTTTGCCGCAAAAGAGTTCATAAGGCTTTCGGTGCCTTCAAGGCTGATGTCCAGAGCGCGGTTCAGGGTTATAACCCTCTGGGCTTCATCAGGCTCGGCTGTTGAACTTTTGATCAGGTGAAGGGAACGTTTGAAGTATTCGCTGTTTCTGCCCCAGAGATCGGCAAAAGAAAGAAGGGCATCATCCATGCTGCTGTAGATCCTGAGGTTCAGGTCCCATGTTAGTTTTTTTAAATCCTTTGCAAGCGGCCGATCTGAGTTCCGGGCTGCAAAAAGGACGGCATGTTCCAGGTTAGGGACCAGCTTCATGGACATGACTATGTAGCTCAGGATCTCAGGAATATCTCCGAGGGAGGAGATTTTCATAAATCCTGCCCTGATCTTCACGTACTCGCTCAGGTAGCAGAGTACAATGAGGGGAACTATAAAGGTAAATGTTCCCATAATAAAAAGAGTCCTGGAATCAAAACTTCTGGAAAGAAGCAGGAAAAGGTCTATTCCGAGCAACAAAATTAAAGTCGCAAAAGTTCCCACATAAGAAAACAGCACTGTTTCGAAGGCTTCCAGGTCAAAGCCAGTAAATATAAGAGCATCTCTGTACTCCGGACTGACACTTTTTTCGCATTTTTTGCTGAAAGCAACAGGATCCGGAATGGTCCATCTCCATTGCCTTGCTGTGGTTTTGCAGGCTCTCACATACCAGCTGCTTTCTTCTGACATATTCCTCCCCAAGATGACAATTTTCTCCTCTCAGATGACAATTTTTCTCCCCCTCAGAGATTACTCAGATGTTATTTTCATTCCCGCATCTGCCTGGCAAAATTTTCAAACCAGATTTCCCATTGCCTGTAAAGCATTTCCAGATCATCCTCTGAGTTGGATTCTGGGTCCTTCTCATACTCGTTTCCGCATGCTTTGCTTTTCGTCATGGAGTCCGAGAGCAGCCAGAACATGTTGTTTGCCTGGCTGACCGCTTCTGCCTCCAGCAGGGAAGGTTTCTTGCGGCCTTCAACCGCAATTTTTTCTTTTATCCTTGTCCGAAGCTCGATGCTTTTCAAGGCCATGTCTATGGAAATCCCCCATTTCCTTGCAATCTTGCCTATAAGTTCGGACTGTCCCTGTTCGAGGGCCTTTCCTGCAAGCAGGAGATCCTGCGAAGCATCATAATTCATTACATCCGTAAAGATCTCAGAGGGCTCCGGATTTTCGATTGCAGCGCTGGTAACTTCTGCAATGCGGCTCACCCGTTTGAGCTTTCTCATAGTTCCTTCGAGCCTTATGCTTGAGCAAATGATCACTGCATCCGTGGCTTTGAATGAAGCAGGAGGGACGCCAAGGGTGTGCACTATTCTCTCGTATACGTTTTCGATGGAAGAACCATGAATAGTCCCGATAACCGAGTTTCCGGCTTTTCCTACCTGCATGGCTTCGTAGAGCACTTTTACTTCCGAACCCCTGACTTCTCCTAATACCAGGGAAGAACTTCCAAGTCGCAGAGCAGCTCGAAGCGCTGTTTCAGGACTCATTTCCGCCCCTGATTTCAGGACAGAGGAATGGGAACTCATTCCCTGGACCTTCCAGCCCAGATTCTGGAGCTTTTCAATGGGGATTTCGTTAGTGTCTTCTATTGTCAGAATTCTGTATTTCTGGGGAATTTCGAGGAGCATAGCAGAGAGCAGAGACGTTTTTCCGGCTCCGACTTCTCCTGCGACCAGGACTGAAGCCTGCCCGTCCATGAGGAAGCTTAAAAGCCCGGCTCCGAATGGAGAAATCGAGCCTGTGTTGATCAATTTCGGCAGAGTCCAGGGAGAAAGGGAATGTTTTCGGAAGGCATAGGCAAGTCCGCTTGCACTCAACGGGTCTCCTATTACCGAAACCCTTACCCCGAAAGCCTCAAGGTTGAGTTCAAGCACAGGAATTGCTTCCCCAAACGGCCTTCCGCTAATGGTTCTGAATCTGGACACCAGAGCATCCAGATCGTCCTGCGAGAGAAAAACATTGCTTGAACATTCCTCTCCGTCCATGACAACATGAACAGGGTTTGTGTCGGCAGGGGCATTGATGTATACATCGGTAATTCTGGTATCGGAAAGCAGGTCTTCTACAATCCCGAGCCCGTTAGTGTACCTTGCGAGCAGATCGGCATAGCTTTCAAGTTCTTCAGGGCTGCAGGTTTCTCCGCTTGTTAACAGTTCTTCTTCCAGAAGTCCTTTTGCCATACGCCTGAAATATTCCCTGGCGTCTATGGGGTCTGTAAAGGCAAGATCTTTTGGCCTGTGCCGGATCATCCGTCTCCTAACTTTCTCAAGCAGCCTGAGTTCCTCCTGCCGCAGGTTATACTCCGGAGGCCTGATCATGTAAAGCTTTTCCGGCCTGTCAGTGTAGCTGTAAACCGAAACTTCAAGTTTTCTCCCTTCCCTGCCGTTTATATCATAACACTCAAGGAACTCCGTATTTCCAGGTGCTTCGGAATAGATACGGGAACTGGAAAAAGGAGGCCTTACATGAGGTTTGATCCCGCTTTCATAGTCGAAAAATTCGGCTGTAAAACTTTTACCTTCTCTTCCTTTTTCCTGCCAGTATTCAGGTTCAGAAAAGGGAATATACTCAGAGATCTCTGCCAGGGTTGCTTCTCCTGAAGTACCCTTTATCAGATTTCCTGCTTTTCTCTCCTTTATCGGATTTCTTGCTTCTCTCCCTGCAATTTCCTCGCTTCTTTTTCCGGAATTATCTATCGGTTTTGCTGAAGAAGATTGAATTTCTGCTCTTAAAAGAGCAGGAATTTCAGGAAAAGAAGATAATTTTTCTTCAATTTCTTGAATCATGCGATAAAAACATTCGGAACATACAGCGCATGCAGGAAGAGTCCCCGGAACTTTCTTTAACATTTTCCCACGAATGAATCTCTTTATTTCACTTCGGGCCTTCAAAGGGTCAGTTTCTACGGCTTCAGCGAAGGAAGCAATTATCTCTTTCCTCTCAAGTTCACATTCTTTTTTCTCGAACCTGGTACAGGCCTCAGGGACCATTTCCGTACTCCTGTAAGATGTAATAATTCCATTGAAGCCTGCAAGAGCATAGAGTAAAGACAGAGCTTCTCCTTCGTAATCCCGCTCATACAGCCTCGAAAGTACCAGGCAGTTGGCATGAACTTCTTTTCGCAGGATCTCGAGGATATTCTTTCTGCAATGTGTATCATTAAGCGAAGATCCAGAATCACATTCCCTGCAGTTAATAACAATTGTTTTTCGGTTTTTCGTTTGCTTTATCCTGTAAGGGCAGTTTTCTTCTTTCTCTTCCTCTTTATTCTGCCCATAAAAATGACACTGTTTAAGGCTGATAACAGCATCCTGAAATTTTGCCATTATATTCAGAATTTAGCCCCCGTTTCCCAGTTAACTTTATAATTTATCTTTTACTGTATTAAATGTTTTCGAATAAAAAGCAAATTTTTATTTTTATTAGACCAAAGATCCAAAAATTGATGAAATGTCTATAAAATTAATAAAAAAGCCTTCATTTTGTCATAGAACTAATTCCAAAACCAATTTTATTCTCACATCAGTAAGAGTTCGGAATTATTTTTCATGATCCGAAACTCGGTTGAGTATTCAGAATACGAGATTCGGCGGGGCGATTTTTATTTTTGGGATGAGTTTATTTTCTGATTTCTGATTGTTAGAGACTTTGTACACAAAACATTTAAAGAATGATGTAATATTTGGAAAGTTGAAAGGCTATGCAGAGTTTAGTAGAGGTTGAGATCAAAATAGGCCATTAACCACACAGACAGCAGAATACAGAGCAGGAAGGATGATTTCGAAGCCTCTGACTCCAAAGTAAATCCATCAAAAAATTATTCGAGTCCAAACACAAGCAGCCCTTCCTCGTTTTACTAAATGGCTTATACAACAAAAAACAGGATGGATGATAAGACGAAATTTGAAGTCGATGGGACAAAGTTTCCAACTAGAGAAGCAGCAGAAGCGTATGTCAGGAATATACTGAATTCGTATAGTTTCAGCGAATGCATTTCGCCGGAACATCAACAGTTTATCGTCGAATGTCTGAAATTAACACCGCATGGAATAAAAAAGATAGGCTATGGCATTGATAAAATTATTGTTGAACGTAGTCAAGAAGGAAGCAAAGGTTTTACGATACAGAGAAACGATGGTGCACTGGAGGATTTTTCGTACAGGAAATTATTTGGCGAACGCTCAAGCTATTGTCATAAGCGTGATGTCAAAAAAGCTTTTCGGAATGCTGCTAGGGCTATGAAATCAAATCCAGGCCCATCGACACACGTCCATCATGAAGGAATGTCGTTTTCAGAAATATATAACAGCTTTTTAAAAGAACGGTCATTAGATCCGGAAAATATTGAATTATCAGGCTATCGACACGGGAAAAAATTAATAACGGACTCGGCTCTACGCAATGATTTTGTTAAATACCATAACGAAAGAGCAATATTGGTGGAAGTAAGCGAGGCAGATCACCGTTTGATCCATGCAGTGCCGCGCGATCAGATTGTTTGATGTTGATACCGAGCCGAAATCACAGGCGCCTATAAGATCTCTTTTTGTATAAGTGTAACCCCCATTTCTTAGGAAACATTTGAGGCTACATGATACCTTTTTTCACGATTTTGCCAGAGCTTCAAAACCTTCTTTGTTTTCCTTGAGTTTCTGAAATATATCCAAAAACACAGAAAAGCCCGGGAAATGACTTCTCGGTGATGTCCTGAGAGACGTCGCATGTCCTGACCCGGAAGTTCTCGCAGTCATCATCCAGCCTACATATCCTGCGGAATGTATAAAAATACAGACAACACGGGTCTGGACACTGAATAATAATTCGCTATTCGCATAAATCCTGCCAGAATTGTTAGAGGTTCTCGGTGATCTTGCTTCCTGGTGGACGTAAGCTGCCAGCCTGGCGGACGCGAGCTGTCACTAGAGAAACTTTTCAATGATCATATCAAGCTTTACGAAGGGATGTACTCACAGCCATATCTTCGAATATAAAAAGAGTAGTGAATTGAGAGCTATAGCCTGAAAAACCTGCGGAGAAGAAAGAATTTTAGATGAGAGAATCTTAAATATCCGGTTTATTTCGAATATCATGATGTAGAGTGAAGATCAAAAGGAAAAGCATCATTAAGCCAATAATCATTAAAATAATAGCATATTCAAAAGCTACATCCGCAGGAATTTGTCGACTGATAGCCTCAGCATTACCGACCAACGCAGTCATATTATACTATTAATATCGCAAGTATAAATAAATTCCCAAAAAAGGCTTATAATTAAAACAAATGCTCATTTTAGCTTCTTTCTTAGATCATTTTATGAATTTGCAGAATAGAACACATCCTTTCCACCGGACTGAACTTGTTAATACTTAAAAATATCTTCAATTAACGGTCCTGCAAGTTTAATCACTTCTTCTTTAAGGGAAAGTAAATCCTCCGAAACAGCTGAATTTCCACCTCCAAAAAATTCCTGCTTCAGTTTTTTCCCAACAATATCGTCATTTCCCGCTGCCAACCTGAGCACGATAGAACCCGGAAAGATTTCGGTCCGACAGGCCAGGTTATCGCAATCCCCGTCCGTGATCCCGAGAATAGGAATCCCAAGCCTGCAAAGGATGTCACCTGCTATGGCTGTGGTATCGTCTCCTATGGTAACTGCAAGTTCGGCTCCTTCAGCCAGTTCAAAGGCATATTCCGCAGCGTGGTCTATAAGCGCGACTTTTCCTTTTCCGGGCCTGGAAAAGAAATCTGAACGTATGGCACTGGTATTTCGTTTTTGGGCCTGCAGAGGAATGAGATAACTCCTTCTAATGTTTCCACTCTTTATCCAGACTTTTGCAAGGTCAACAGGATCTCTTTTTTCATAATTATGAAGCTTTTCGAGTCCGTGTTCTTTTATTTCTCCCCCTTGGATCGCAACAATAAAACCGTTTTCTGAGACTATACTTATTTCAGAAGATCGGGCTTTTCCAATAACTATTCCGTTTACCAGTATATTTTCCCCGGGAAAAACTCCTGAAAGCTTGCGGATAACTCTCGTTTTGCCTGTAGTGGGGCATTTTTCCACAAAAACCGAATTTTGAAAAATAGAGCTTTGAAGATATAAAGGAACTTCGACAGGGAGCCCTAATATTTTAGAAAGCTTCCCAAGGTACTCTCTGGCTTTTCTATTGAGAGGTATCAATTTTCCATCGGCAGCTTCCGGGCTTTCAATCTGGATAAGCGGTTTCATATCCGGCTCCCTGAGCCGAGCAGCAACCATCGCTCCGAATACTCTCCCGGTTTCAACTGTTTTCCCCCTGTTCAGGAGGCACACAAGGCCTGAACTATCGAGGCCTGAATCCTCAAAAAAAGATTCGATGCAAGCACTTGGCTTCAGGTGCTGACTTATATCTATAATGTATTCGAGTCCGGCATCAAGGACAGCTGTCTTTCCCATGGTCCCTCCAAGTCTGGCCTCTACTGTGCCTATGCAGGAAAGCTTTTCAAGGACTCGTTTCGCTTCTCCCGAATCGATCACTTCGGGTCCATGGATTACCAGGCTGATCTTCATTTTCAACTGGTTTAAAGGGAAGAAAGATATTAATGTAGCCCTTAGTGCGATTCTTTCTCTTTTATATGATCCTTTAATATGACTTTCAATGAACCTGAAGCCGGACATTGGCAATTATTATCCGATTGTTATAGAAAATTAAATTACTGATTGTTACGTTTGGCAAAAATAGAGTAATGACGAGGCAAGAGTAATGACGAGGTAAAAAGTAATGAGGAGGCAAAGAGATGACTGACGTAAAAATTACATGGCTTGGACATGCTGCTTTTTTGTTAGACGCCGAAAAGAAAGTGTTGATCGACCCTTTTATTTCCGGAAACCCAACAGCCCCGTGCAGTCCAGAAGAATTGGATCCTGATATCATAGCCGTAACGCACGGACACCGCGACCACCTTGGTGATGCAATAGAAATAGGAAAAAGGACTGGCTGCCGGATTATTTCCATCCATGAGGTTGCAAACTATATTAAGTCAAAAGGAGTTTTTGCAGAAGGCATGAACAAGGGCGGAACAATAAATGTAGAAGGCATAACTTTAACCATGACTGAAGCACTTCATTCCTCCTCAATTGAAGCCTCCGGTTTTAAGTTCGATGGAGGCTGCCCGGCAGGTTTCGTGATAGGGATTGGAGGACATTCCATTTATCATGCCGGAGATACGGGCGTTTTTGGGGATATGCGGCTTATTGGCGAACTCTATGAACCTGAGCTAGCCTTTCTGCCCATAGGAGATAGATTCACTATGGGAATAAAGGAAGCTATAAAAGCCGTAGAACTCATTCGGCCCAAGCTCGTTGTGCCCATGCATTATAACACCTTTGATGTCATAAAACAGGACCCTGAAGAGTTCAAAAGAGCTGTGGAAGCAAAAGTCGATACAAAAGTTGTTATCATGAAACCCGGAGAATCTATAGAACTTTGATTTCTCAGAAGCTTTGATTTCTCAGAAGCTCTGATTTCTCAGGTTCCGGTTCATTTCGTTTAAAAATGAAAAGTAAAAAAGGTTAAATAAACCCGGATTTTTTAGATCTCTTCCTTTTAGAGCGTGTCTTAAAATTAAACTTAATCCCACAATTGGGATAGGATTCATAAACTTGAACCGAAAAAAAGTAGCATTAAACCCCTAAATATTTAAAATGTTTATTTAAGCCATAACGTCTAATGTACTTGATTTTTGTCTCAAGTGCGTACAGTCTTATGGGATCAAGTGAGGATCAACCTAGATTCGGCAGGTAAACATATAGATTAATATCATTAATTTTATATCTCTTTCTTGGTCTTCCCATGGCAGAGAAAAACAGTAGTAGAAGAGTTGAATCCTCGTTAAAACGTACAAGGTTCTTAGGTCACCTTGGTCTCATAGTTGGAGT
>Ga0209639_1002146_pt1 | contig 16487 bp, 15 predicted proteins | sample EPASupsiteHSE605_FD_187268 | JGI IMG/M metagenome (GOLD analysis project Ga0209639, IMG submission 187268) | Bioremediated contaminated groundwater from EPA Superfund site, New Mexico - Sample HSE6-05 (SPAdes) (version 2) | ecosystem: Environmental > Aquatic > Deep subsurface > Groundwater >...
CCTTTACGAAGCTGTTCAATCTTGTCGGGGTTGTTGTCAACACATATAACGTTATTTCCCATCTCTGCAAGGCAAGTACCTGCAACCAGTCCTACATATCCTGTTCCTACTACCGTTAACTTCATTTTATTGATCCTTTTCTCTCATTTAATAATCTACTGCTCTGTTAAATTAATTTTATGGGTTAAAATTATAATACTTTAAATATTGGCTGACACCTATCACCCCTACCCCTCTTCCCTCAAGGGAAGAGGGGAATAAGGTTTTTTGGTTCGCTCCGCAGCACTATGTGCTGCTCGCTCACCTTTATTTTTGATTGAAAATTTATCTTTTTTCATTGTTATATCCTATTAAATTAACTTAACAATGCACTACTGCCCTGATTCAAAAGCGAGACTGTTGGGTAAATGAAATATGTGAGAGTTGTATTTATTTTACTATCAAGTTTTACCCAACCTACTCCTCTTTTAATTCAAAATATAGATAATTTTAGTTAACTCTAATCTTTTCGAAAACTCTTCCACTTATTTACCTAGTTATACTGCTTAAGTTAAATAGTTGATTTACGGATGTTCAGGTAATTCTTAAGAACTATACTGAATTGAAAATTTTTCTAAAAAAGGTTTATAAATTAATAAAGATGGTCATTTTCATCTGATTTTAACGTTTTTTATTCTTTTTTGCAAGGAACACACAAGATGAATGCGAATTTTAGGCTCTTAATTACTACTGATACATCGAATGATATTTGGAGCTATACAATCAAATTATGTGAATCCCTTATGCTTTATATAAAAGCAGATATTTTGGTAGTTTGCTTTAGAGAAAAGCCGAATAAATTTCAGGAAGAAGAATTAAAGAAATTAAATGTCGAAATTTCATATACTGATTATTATCCTGAAAAATCGGATATATATTCAATGGAAGAAGCAGAAAACTATTTAATTCAGGCAATTAATAAATTTAATCCGCATATTGTACATTTAAATCATCATATGGCTATTTCTGAGAAGATAGAATATCCTGTAATAATAACAAGTCACAAGGATTTAATAAGCTTATCAAAATGGACAAGGACAAATGCAGTCAAAAATATCGACCAGTACAAACAATTTGTTAAAAAAGCTCTTCACAGCGCTGATGCAGTAATAGCAACTTCAAGATTTGCCATTGAATGTTTATTTAGAGAATATAACTTTAAAAATCAATTTAAAGTAATTTATAATGGTGTAAATATTGAGCCAACAGATGTTTTCCCGGAAAATCCATGTATTCTTGCAGAAGGAGATTTACATGACAGGTCAAAGAATTTAATTCTCCTGTCAAAGATTGCTGATAAAATCCCTGATAACATTAAAATTCGAGTAATTGGACATAATAATTTTGATAAAAGTTCTAAAAGGATAGAATGGTTAAATAATCTTTCTTTTGGAGAAAAGCTTGATGTATATAAAAAATCATCTATTTTTCTGGCTTTATCAACTTATGAGACTTCAGGTTTTTCTTCAATGATCTCTGCCTGTTCAAATTGTGCGATATTAGCTAATGATATACCTTTTTACAACGAATTGTGGGGAGATTGCGCCTGCATTTTTGAAAGAAATAATTTAAACTCATTTATTAGAAATTTAAATAATCTTATAGAGAATGAAAAATTACTGGCATTTACGGTAAAAAACTGTCAGGCTAAGGCTCTATCTTCTTTCAGCCTAAAAAGAATGGGACTTGAGTATGTTAATCTTTATAGATATACTCTGCAAAAAACTGTTATTTCTTCCAGAAGCCAGGGAAATTCAAACTTGTACAAAGTTAAATAAATTTGAACCACTTTATTATAGTAGGTAACAAAAAATTTTCACGTCCTATTGGGAATTACGTCCTTACTTGTATGAATACTGTAATTATCAATTATTACACATACAGGTATGGCATTTTTAGGTTTTGTTATGTCAAAAAGACTTATCAATACTTCAGAACCTATCTTGTTTTGAGTATAAGAATAAGTCAGTTCTTCTTTAACATAATCAAATAATCCTAGGGACTCAGCTTTGTATTTATATCAATAAAGAGAGAGCTATTCGGGCTCTCTCTTTATTGAATTTATTAATTTTCTATATATTCTTTTAATCTTCTGCTTCTGTTTGGATGACGGAGTTTTCTTAATGCTTTTGCTTCGATCTGTCTGATTCTTTCTCTGGTTACACCGAAGAGCTGACCCACTTCTTCCAGTGTTCTTTGTCTTCCGTCGTCCATGCCGAATCTTAATCTTAAAACATCTCTTTCTCTGGGTGAAAGGCTGCTTAATACTTCAGCAAGATCTTCTCTTAAAAGTTCGTGAGCAACTGTCATAACAGGAGCGTCGGCTTCTTTGTCTTCAATAAAATCGCCGAGTCTGCTGTCTTCTTCCTTACCGATAGGAGTTTCCAAGGAAAGAGGTTCCTGTGCTACTTTAATTATTTCTCTTAATTTGTTAATTGTGATCCCCATTGCTTCCGACAATTCTTCTTCGGTAGGTTTGCGGCTTAAATCCTGTGCAAGTTTGCGGGTAACTTTCTTGAGCTTGTTAATTGTTTCAACCATGTGGACAGGAATCCTTATTGTTCTTGCCTGATCAGCAATAGCTCTTGTAATAGCCTGTCTGATCCACCATGTTGCATATGTACTGAATTTATAGCCTCTTTCATGATCGAATTTTTCTGCTGCTCTTATTAAGCCAAGATTACCTTCCTGTATAAGGTCAAGGAAGAGCATTCCACGACCGACATATTTTTTAGCAATACTGACAACCAGACGGAGGTTTGCCTGTACCAGTTTTCTTTTTGCTATTTGTCCTTTATTGCCGCCATTTACAATTTGTCTTGCCAGTTCAATTTCTTCATCAGCTGTTAAAAGTTGGATTCTTCCGATTTCTCTAAGGTACATTCTGACCGGATCGTCAATTGTAACACCTTTTGGTGGTGTTAAATCGACAACATCTACATCGGATTCTTCTTCTATATCTTTAACAACAACTTCTTCTTCGTCATCATGGTCCATAATGCTTATAGCAGCAGATCTGCCGAATAAACTGCTAATTTGATCGTTTTCTTCATCATCGCTGCTGGTAAGAATTTCATCAATACCGGAACGACTTTGTTTTGCATATCTTTCCTGCTTATCTATACTGTCCATAAGTGAATCTGCATTATTTTTTCTTACTTTTTTAGTCATTTACTTTCTCCAATCTTACTTGACTCAGCTGAATTAACTCCTTAACCTTGTACTGTAATTGAAGTGAAGATAACTCATCGTTTTTGCTGGCATAGTACTCTGATCTTAGCTCGTCTTGTTCTTTTAGTGCAACATATTTATTTAAACATGCAATATTTTCTTGAATATATTGTATTATTAGCTTGTTATCCAAGCATTTTTTATCATCTAGCGAGAACATTACATCAGCGATTAAAGATTTTATTTCCTCTTTATCTGCAAATTTTACCAGCAGTTTCTCAGTTAGCTCTTCAGCATTATCTTTTGCGCTGTATGCATTCCCGAATTCTTCAGTAAGGTTAATAATTTCTTGTTTTAGTAATTCAAATTCTGGTTCAAAAAATTCTACCTCCTTTAAATAATCATTTATACACAAAGTTGAAACTTTATCATTATTTATAAAGTACAAACCCAAAAGATTTTTTTGCGCTAAAATATGTTTTTCCGAGTTTTTTGTTACATTAGGCTTAAAATCGGCTCTGGGCTTAACTGCTTTTTGTAAAGATTTCTTAACTTCTATAGACAAAGACTCTTCGTTTATGAGTAATCTTTCTGATACAAGCTTAATATATTCATCTCTTACAATTGCATTTTTAATTTCCGAAAGCAGTGGTATAAGCTGTTTTGATACCTGTGCTTTATCCTGTGGACTTTGAATATCACCTTTTGAATTTATTATCCTATTTATTTGATAATCAATCAAAAGAGGAGCTTGATTTACAAATTTTTTATAAGCATCTATGCCATCACTTCTTATGAATTCATCAGGATCTTTTCCTGTGTTTGTTGCAACAACTCTTATTTCACATGAAGATCTATCATTAATGCCACTTGTTGGGATAAAATTTTCATCAAACTGTTTTACATCTCCAAGCCCTGAAAATACTGATTTTATAATTTCAGCTCCCCTGTTTGTTGCATTAACGCCTGCTTCATCAGTATCAAAACTAAGATAAATACGCCTTGAACTTGTATATTTAGCTAGTATCTTAATATGCTGCTCTGTTAATGCTGTTCCCAGCGTTGCAACCACATTGGTTAAGCCATGTGCGTGAGCAGTAATTACGTCAAAATAGCCTTCCATGATAATTACACTGTCCTGGCTTTTAATGCTTTCTTTCGCCTGCGCAAGCGCAAACAGGCATTTGCTTTTGTTGAATACAACAGTATCAGGAGAATTTAAGTATTTTGGATGCTGGTCATTATCAAGTGCTCTTGCTCCAAAAGCAATAATATTACCTTTATCATCCTGAATAGGAATCATTACCCTATTTCTAAACCTGTCTACAAAGCCATTTCCATTTGTTTTAGCTGAAACAAGTCCTGCTTTTTCCAGCAAATCGTAACTTGCATGACAGTTGCTAATTAAATGATTTATTAATCCATCAGATTGTTTCAAGGAATAACCGAGATTAAATCTTTCAATTACCGCATTGTCAATATTTCTTTTTGCTAAATATTCTTTTGCATGAATCCCTTCAGTCATTTCAAGAAGTATTTTACTAAAATACTTTGCAGCATGCTGATTTATCTCGTAAATTTTGTTCTTTAGCTCTGTTTTTTCTGCTGTCTGACCGTAAGAAGGGAGCTCTATTCCAAATTTGGCTGCAAGATCAGAAATAACCTCAAAAAATGTGCTGTTGTTAATTTTCATAAGAAAACTGATAGCGTCTCCACCTGCACCGCATCCAAAACATTTAAATATTCCCTTATCAGGGTTTACAGAAAAAGAAGGTGTTTTTTCATTGTGAAAAGGACAAATACCCCAGTAATTTCTGCCAGATTTTTTTAGTATTACGTGTTCTGAAACTACATCAACAATATCAAGCCTGCTCTTGATTTCTGATGTGACATCGCTGTTATTTGTATTTGCCAGTTTATAAGCCATTAATTACATATTTCCTTCTATTTATGTAAGTATTAAAACAAAAGCCTTGAAAAAGTTGCGCTTTATTTTTTTGTATCTATATAGTTAGAGTCTTTGCTGAACATGTCGGTTAAAATAAATTATATTTACTGCCATTCCAGGGTAATGGGACAAATTTCTCTATATATTGCTGAATAGCATACCTGTCAGTCATACCGGCAATATAATCGGCAACAGACCTTTCTAAAGGATCATCATTGTGTCTCACAATAATTTTCGATGATTCAGGATTTTTCATATAATAATTATAAAGTGCTGAAACAATTCCTCTTGCCTTATGTTCTTCTACTTTTGCGGGAGAATCAATGTAAACATTTTTAAACATCCATTCTCTCAGTTTATTCATTGATTTCAGCACTGTGTCAGATACCAGTATTTCGTTTTTATCAAAACTGTTTGTTACTATATCCAGCACCATCAGGTTTATTCTTTCATTAGTGCTATTACCCAGTGATTTTGTGCATTCTTTTATATCATCAGGCTTAATTATTTCTGCTCTTATTGCATCATCTATGTCATGATTTAAATAAGCGATTCTATCAGAAATTTTAACTATTTGTCCTTCCAGCGTAAACGGTTTTACTTTTCCTGTATGGTTTGCAATACCATCTAACGTTTCTGAAGTAAGATTAAGGTCTTCAATGATACTTACAACCCTGACGCTTTGTTCATTATGTCTAAATCCGTCCGGCATTAATTCGTTTAATACTTCCTCGCCTGTATGTCCAAACGGGGTATGTCCTAAATCATGCCCCAGCGCAATAGCTTCCGTCAGATCTTCATTAAGCCTGAGCGCACGAGCAATAGTTCTTGAAATTTGTGAAACCTCAAGAGTATGAGTAATTCTTGTCCTGTAATGATCCCCTCTTGGTGATATAAACACCTGGGTTTTATGTTTTAAACGTCTAAATGCTTTACTATGCAGAATTCTGTCCCTGTCACGCTGAAATTCTGTTCTGATGGAACATGGCGATTCTTCCCTTTTTCTGCCTCGTGACTTAGCACTCTTTGCTGAAAAAGAGCTTAAATAAGTTTCTTCGAACTTTAACTGCTGTAATTTAATATCAGTTAAATCACTTATCATCTCAACAGCCAACCCCTTTTTATATATGAAATCATATATATTGAGATACCGCCTCCACTGTTTAGCGCAATTTTCCTGATTGTGAAAGTTATTGAAAGTTTAATCCCAAGTTTCATTTTAGGAATTATTGTAATAAACAAATATACTTAGTATAAGGTTACATATTATATCAGACTTGTACAAATAATTCATTATTTGCATAAGCTTAAAATTTCTTAACATTTCTTATTTGTAAATCCTGTCTTTGTTTTGGGATAATTTAAAATAAATTTATAAAAATTTCTTTAAATTTATCAAAGTTTTTTTAAAATCATCCGATATAAATAATAAGTGATTAAAATTGGGTAATGAACAGACTATTATAAAATTCATCCCTATAGTGAAAGGAACAGGTTCAGCAAGTCTAATCGAAAACTCATCACTCCCGCTCTGCATCACTTATCGTCAAATTAAGGAAGTTTAAGTTAAGGAAGTAATATGGCAATCGAAGGAAGTACCGGAGGAAGATCGTTGATAAACGATACACCTGCTATGATAGAAAATGATCCGCTTGAAGCTATTTTTGCATTAAATCTAGGTGACTTTTTAACAGAAAGTCTGATTTCAAAGGATTTAATGTCAAAAATCAACACTTCTGTCCATGACAAAATGACAAGATTAAAGAATCAGTTAAAAGAGCTGATTTCAATTTATTCACTTGACAAAACCCTTACAATATTGGGTTTTGACAGTGAAGACGATTTTATTATCTACAATTCAATAGCCAAAACAGTTACTCAGATGCTTGAAGTAAGTGCATGCCATATATATTTAAATCCAGAATATGTTCATGGAATGAAAAAATCAGAAAATCATGATCTGGTTTTAATGGGCAGTTCACTTAAAAATCTTGATAAAAAATTATTAAAAAACCTGAGTTACTCTTTAAAAGATTCAAAAAATCCGCCAGTAAAATCCTTTTTAACAGGTAAAACAAACTATTTAAAGAATGCGGCAAAATCAAAAAGTTTTATTCCCTTTAAAGAACTTAGCGCAGAAAAGGTTGCAACACTTCTTACAGTTCCTATGGCAAATAACTATGATAATGTAGGTGTCATTTGTATTGAAAATTACACACACAAAGAAATTGCACAGGAACAGATTCAATTAATAGAAATAACCGCAAGACTTTTTGTAACTTCAATGAGACTTCAGAAGCTGATGGATGAAGCAGAAATTCTTATAAATGATAATTCTGCCACACCGTCAGAATTAATGCATCTTAGAACAGAATTAACAGCCAGCATTGGCGATCTTGGAGATGAACAGCAGCTTTTTGTTGAATCACTTGCACAGGCAGTAGATCTCAAGAGTTCATATACAAGTGAACATTCAAAGAAAGTTGCTAATCTGGCAAAGGAAATAGCTGAATATTTTAAATTAAATGAAAAAACAACAGATCTTATCTACTATGCAGGCTTACTGCAAAATATAGGTAAAATTACATTACCTGAAGAAATTTTTTCAAAAAAAGGCAAACTATCAGAAAATGACTGGAATAAGCTCCAGAACCATCCAAATGTCGGTGTAAGCCTGCTAATGAAAATAAACTTTCTGTCCGAAGTTGTACCTTATATCCATTATCATAAGGAAAGATGGAATGGGCAGGGTGAACCTGAAGGATTATCAGGAATGAGCATACCTCTTGGATCAAGAATTATTGCTGTTGCTGATGCATATCAGGCAATGATCTCAGAAAGAGCCTACAGAAAACCTATGCCGAGAGAAAAAGCATTGGAAATCCTAAAATCTGAGGCAGGAATAAAATGGGATCCCATAATAGTCGATGCCTTGTTTGAGATTAAATAAAGAACCCTAATCGTTGAGTGTTTTTTGCTAAAATTTTGTACGCAAAAGAGGCTGCTAAATTATTTTTAGACAGCCTCTTTTTGTTAGTTAAAAAACTATTTACTCTTTGGTCTCCTTGTTTTCCTGAGATTTAGGTTTTCTACCTCTTTTTGACAATTTTAATTTGTTTTCTTCCTGTATTTCAAGAGTAATATTTACCTGTTTAGCAACTTCCTGAACATATTCCAATATTTTAGAAGTTTCTATTTTTTGTTGTTCAAGCAAATGGAAGATAATTTTTACTCCTGCAAGGTTGATACCTAATTCTCTTGTTAGATATTGAATAATTTTGCCTCTTTCAATATCGTTAAAAGAGTAAACCCTTCTGTTTTTGGGGGATCTTGTCGGTGTTAACAGATTCATTTCATCGTAGATACGTAATGTTCTTTGATGAACTTTCAGAATTCCGGCAATAACACTAATTGGAAACATAGCTTTTTCCGGACTTAACTCAAGTTTGTTTTTGTCTTGTGAAAAATAAATCATTTCTACTTCCTTATAACACTTGCCAGCTAAATGAAATTTTAATTAATTCATTCAAATTTTCATAATTATTAGAATAAATTAATTTTGTATTTATTATTAATTTAAATAATATCAATAGAAATTTTCTAAAAAATAAATAAATTGTTTCATAAATGTAAATTTTTTTATAAATGATATAACAAAGAATAAATCGTTTTTTTACGAGTTATTTTTTATGTAACGCTGACAACATAACAAATTTTGATAAAATGTTTTTTTATTAAAATGGCATAAAGAATAAAAATAATTATCTAAATTTTAATAAAATTTTTTGAAAAAGTAAAAATGTAAAGCAAAATTAACATTAATGTTTTATATACTAGACAAAACCATTTTTGTATAGTATATTTTACGACAGAAAAATACCAAAAAGATTATACAGAAAAAAACTTTTAACCGGAAAAATCAAAAAACCGGTTTACTGGTACTGTCAGCCTGTAAAAATCTACGTATATTAGGAGAGCAAGAGGTTAATTATGATGATAAGTAAAATTCATAAGGTAGTTATTCAGGAATTAGAAGACAAAAAGCCGAGATACCGTATTTTAAATGACTTGATTGTTTCTTTCTGTGCACTGGTTCTAAACGAATTAAAGCACTCTGATGAATCCATCAGAAAAGCAATGTTAAAATTTGCCTCGAAACGATTAGAGTTTACATTCAGACTATTACAGAATTATCAGGATTTTTTTGACGGCAAAAATTTTGAACAATTTTTTCCCGATTATCCAGAAGATTTTAATAATACAAAGTGATTAGTATACTATACAAAATTAAAAACTATAAAAACATAAAAGGAGAAATTAAATGTCACAATTAAACCTGCCCCATAAATTTTCAAGTGGCGCAAAAGCACTTGCCAGCGAAGTTAATGATAATTTTGACGCACTGAAAAATGTGCATAATGAGCTGGATGTTATAGTAACAGATTACACATCAGAAATTGAATATTTAAAAGATCTTTCTGTAAATATAAAAAAATATGGCGCAAAGATGGATGGAGTAACCGACGATACAGAGGCAATTAAAATTGCCATAAATGCAGCAAGGTCTGCCGGAACAGGAATCTTTATCCCTGGCAGCACTTTTGTTTCAGATACTCTTATACTTGCTAGCGAAACATTGTCCTTTGTGCCTATATATGGTTCAGGAATGACCAATTCAAGCATAAAAGCAAATATGAACAAGCCAGTTATTAGCTGTTCGGGTACATCGACAAAATTTTCAAACTGTGGACTGATTTCCGATATATGTATAGAAAACCAAAGCACTGACAGCAGCAGTGTTTGTATACAGGCCGATTATTCAAACTTTTTATCTTTAAGGGATACGGAGCTTAAAACAGGAAAAAATGGCTTGTCGGGTTACCAGTGTTGCTTTTTAATGTTAAATAACGTATTTATCATAGGCGAAGGCAGTGGTAGTCTATCAGGTTTAACCGGAAAATTTATAAATCTGAAATATTTCGGAGGCAAAATAGGCTCTTTTAGCTATGGTATTGATGTTGATGGTGAATCCTTAACATTTTCAGGAGTTAATATCAGTACATGCCGTGTAGCTTTCAGACATTCAGGAATATCTGGTGCTCTTTTTAACGGCTGCCATGTTGAATCCTGCGATATGCTCCTTACCAATGCCGTAACTGTACCTATTCAAGATACAGGCACTATCTGGACAGATAATTCAAGTGAAGGAATCGGTGTAGCGACAGAAGTGGCATTTGTCGGGTGTATTATAAGAACTACCGGCACAGATACCAATTTTATAGTTTTGAAAACACAGACAAGCTTTGTATATAGACTCAGGTTGCAGGGATGTATGCTTGATTATGGCAGTAATTACATAATAAGCTCATCTTTTGCTTACAATGATATACAGAACATACCTGCAGGAACAGCATTGGAACTTATAAACAACTGTGTTCAGCCTGTATATGCATATACCAGTGATATATATACAAGGGTATCGTGTACGGATAATTATTCATACAATTTTTCAACTATAAGTAACAAGTGTATACAAATATCAGAAAGCGACTTTCAGGCAGGTGTACAGATAAATAAGGACGGTACAAAATCACACTTGAAGCTGAATCCTGCAGATGACCTGCCTGATACTTGGCATCAGGGAGAAGGCTGCTTTTGCTTTCATTCAACAAGAGGATTAGTAAATTACAGTGCTGACAACTGGTTCACAGTACCGTCAAAAAGAATGTCAGCTGTGCCGACTTCAGGAACATGGATTAAAGGAGATATTATTTTAAACAGCAATACTTCGGCCGCCAGCTATATCGGCTGGGTTGCAGTTCAGAGCGGTACAATAGGAACTTTATCGGGAGTAACAGGAACTATATCATCAGGATCAAATTTGTTGGCCGTTAATAATGTAACAAATCTGCTCGTTGGAAATTATATTACAATTACCGGACTTAGCGGGGCAAGAAAAATAACTGCAATAGATTCAACAACAAAAATTGTTACAATAAGCAGTAATGCTGAAAATAATGTAACTAATGCTGCTATTAGTTACTACCCGGCAGTGTTTAAGACTTGGGGAGCTATTTCCTCTTAATTAAATGCTGCTTTCTCCCTCCTCTGTCGACCCGAATAAATTTCGGGTCTTTCTTTTGAAACATCAGTAAGAAAAACACAAAGATCACCTGAAAAAACAGACAAAGATGAATATAATTCACCAGGCTTTTTTATTATTTCTATATTCTATCCTTTAATCTTCTCAAAAGCAATTCGGGCTTCTTCTCTGTCGTCGAAGTGAATTGTTTTGTCTTTTAAAATCTGGTAATCTTCATGCCCTTTGCCTGCAATGACAATAACATCTTTTGAATTAGAATTTTTTATTGCAAGTTCAATTGCAGATCTTCTGTCTATTTCTACAGAAATTTTTTCGGAATTTAATGATTTAATGCCTGTTAAAATATCTGTAATAATTTGCTGGGGATCTTCTGATCTTGGATTATCAGAAGTAATAATTACTTTATTAGCTAAATCTTCTGCTATTTTGCCCATTTTGGGACGTTTTGTGGCATCCCTGTCGCCGCCGCAGCCAAAGACACAAATTAAATTTCCCCCGGCAGGAACAACTTTCCTTGCTGCGTTAAGCACATTTGAAAGACCGTCCGGTGTGTGGGCATAGTCTACAATGATTAAAGGTTCTCTTTCAACAACTTCAAACCTGCCTGCCACACTTTTTGTATCCTCAAGGGCTTTTATGCAGGTATCAAGCTCTATATTTTCCCCAATTCCAATGGCCAGAGCGGCAAGTGCATTGTAAATGCTAAAGAGTCCTGTCATCTGAAGATTGACTGTTCTTTCGCCAGAAGGGGTTTTGCAATTAAAAGTTGCGCCTTTAACAGAAAAATCAATATTTTTTGCGCTTATATCTGCCTGCTTGTTAATTCCATATGTTAAAATTCTTATACCATCAGGTACAGCACTGATAAATCTCTCTGCGCTCGGGTCATCAACATTTATTACTGCATAATTGTTGCCGTTTTCTTCATATTTTAACGACTTAAATAGCTTGCTCTTTGCCTTAAAATAATTGTCCATTGTTATATGATAGTCCAGATGATCCTGAGTTAAATTTGTCATTGCGGCAGCAGAAAATTTTGAACAGCCGACTCTGTGCTGTTCAAGCGCATGTGAACTGACTTCCATAACTACCCTGTCAATTCCATTATCCAGCATTTTTTTGAAAGATTGTTGAAGTTCTGGAGCCTGTGGGGTTGTGTGTTTTGCATCTTTATATCCTTCGGTTGACGAGAATCTCTGGCCGAGTGTACCGATAAGACCACATTTAATTCCGGCATGTTCAAAGATATTTTCTACCAGATGGGTAACAGTAGTTTTTCCGTTTGTGCCGGTTACACCTATTAATCTGAGTTTTTCGGTTGGAAAATCATTAAATACACAGGATATCTGAGCCAGTGCATATTGAGTATCATCTACAATAATTACAGGAACATCCTTAATATCAATATTTCTCTGGGCAACTATTGCAGCAGCACCTTTTTCTGCAGCTCCTGCTGCGTAATTATGGCCATCGGTGTGCTCACCTACAAGGCAAACAAAAATATCTCCATTTTTAACTGTCTTTGAGTTATATGATATTCCGCTAATATCTATTGATTCCATATTAGAAGAATTAATAATTTGTTTCGGGCTGACGTAGTCCGTGATCTTTTGTAAATTCAATTCAACTCTCCTTACTTTTGCAATTTAAACCGGGTGCATCCGGTTTTATATTTAATATCCTTGCTGTTTCTATAGCAACATTGTTAAATATAGGACCTGCAACTGTGCTTCCCCAAATTTCAACGCCTTTAGGGTTATCAACTGTAACCATTATTAACACTTGAGGATTGTATGCGGGGAAATAACCGGCAAAAGACGTAAATACCTGCCCTGTAAGGTAACCGCTTCCATTTGGATTGGGTTTTCTGGATGTGCCTGTTTTTCCTGCAACGGTATAGTTTGGAATTTTTCCGGCTTTTGACTCAGAACCCCTTATGCTGCTTTCCAGCAATCTTGTCATAGATGCAGCAGTATCTGGAGATAAAACCCTTCTGGATTTTAATCTTTTTATAGCTTCTTCTTTACTGTACTTTATCACATGAGGTGTTATCCAGATTCCATTATTTGCTATAGAAGCTACAGCGGAGGCCATTTGTATGGGGGTTGAAGCTATACTGTAACCAAATCCAATTGTAGCATGCTTAACCTTGTCCCATTCATTCGGTGGAGGTATAATTCCGGCTGATTCACCCGGCAGGTCTATGCCTGTTTTTGCCCCTATACCGAACAACTTTAACATTTTATAGTGTTCAACAGGCGGGATTTTTAACGCAACTTTCAGGCTGCCCACATTACTGCTGTGCATGAAAAGATATTTCAGGTCTATCATTCCAGGAGCGCCTCTTTTTGCATAATCATAGTTTGAAATTGTCCATCCGGCAATTTTTGCCTCGCCTGTGTCCATTATTTTTTCGTATTCTGTAATTGAACCTGTTTCCAATGCTGATGCAATAGTTAAAATTTTAAAAGTTGATCCCGGTGGATAAACATCACTTAATACCCAATTTTTAAGGACAGATTGTCTGGTCTTATTATATTTATTCGGATTATAAGTTGGCAAAACCGCAAAGGCATATATTTCACCATTATGAGGATTCATAACGATAACAGTTCCCCTGTCTGCCTTTGTTTTACCCATCATTTTTGAAAGTTCAGTTTCAGCAACATGCTGAATAGATGCATCTATGGTAAGAACAAGCTTTTTACCGGTCAAGGGCATAGCTGCGTAGGCCGGATCTGTATTGAAATCATAAATAACATTTCCGTTTCCGTCGTATTCGACAGGCTGAACATGGGGAAATGCTTCAAGTTCTTTTGATCCGACTTTTTCAACACCGGCAAACAAATTAGCTTCAGGATTAACGTATCCCAAAATATGAGATGCCAGATTACCCTGAGGGTAAACTCTTTCACTTATCCTGACAAGATCCAGTCCTCTTATTTTAAGTTTTCTAATTTTTATTCCTGTTTCACGGTCTATACCTTTTGCCAGTGTAATAGTTGAAGCATCAAGCTTATTTAGCTTTTCCAACAAAACATCACTGGGTTTTCTGAGTAATGGCGACAGTAATGTTGCAATTTTATCAGGTTTTTCATTGTAGTATTTGGGATGTGCATAAATATCATATGTGGTGGTATCTGCTGCAAGTCTGAGTCCATTCCTGTCAGTAATTTCTCCCCTGAAAGTAAAAGACCTTAAAGGTTGCCTCATTTGTCTTGCTTTTTCTTTTAATTTGCCGCTTTCAAATACTTGCAGGTGTATTAGCTGTAAAACAAGTATTATTGCAAAGAACAGGAAAAAAGATTGCATAATAACTGCAAAAAAGCTGTACTTTTTTGGATTAATGTTTAAGAGGAATATCATACTAGTATCCTGAAATTGCTTGAATTTCTACCTTATCTGAATTACTGACAATCACAGGAGTCGGAGGTACTGCCTTAACTTCCAGCACTTTATCCGGTTTTTTAAGAAAATTTATTTTAGCAATTTTTTCATTAACGTTATAGAAAGATCTTGCATAATCTACTTTGTTCTGAAGCTCGATATTATCATAATTAACATCGTTAGCTTTATTGTGATATGCAATTAAAGAATTTTCCTTTGCTATAACAAATGAATAACTGACTACAGAAACAAGAATTGATACACCAAGTAAACACGACAAAAAGCGGTTAAATTTAAAAACCGGTAACTGTTTTACATCTTCATATATAGGAAAATCAGCCCTTATTATTGGATTCTGCATCGGGCTTTGTTTATGTTTTTCATACGTAGCAGCTTTTATTGACAATACCATTATTCACTCCATTAGTTAATTTTTTTAGCTATTCTTAATTTCGCACTCCTGGATGGAGGATTATCCCTAATTTCTTCTTTTGTTGCTATTATTGGTTTCTTTGTCAGAATCTCAATCTGACCGGGCTCGCATTTACAAATTAATTGATTGGGGAGACATCTACAATTAGAACTGTAATACTTAAATAAATTTTTTACAAGTCTATCTTCTAAAGAATGAAAACTTATTACAGCTATTCTAGCATCTTTTGCCAATAAAGGAATCACCTCTTTGAATGTATTTTCAAAATTTTGTAACTCATTATTAACGGCTATTCTTATTGCCTGAAAAACTCTTGTAGCAGGGTGTATTTTAGACTTGTATGGAGGTACAGCTGATTTAACTGTATCTGCAAGTTCAGTAGTCGTTTTAATTGGATTATTACTACGTTTTTCCAAAATCTTTTTTGCTATTCGTTTTGAATATCTTTCTTCTCCATATTCACTAAATATTCTGACAAGATCAGCTTCAGGCCAGTTATTAACAATGTCATAAGCTGTTATCGGATTGTCAGGATCAAATCTCATATCAAGAAAAGATTCTTTAGAAAAACTAAACCCTCTTTCTTTGTTTGTAAGCTGATAATAAGACGCCCCAAGGTCAAATAGGATTCCACCGGTAATTTTTTTTATATTAAGATCTTGTAATATTTGGGGTAACTGTGAATAATTAGCTTTTACAATTGTAACAATGCTGCTATAGGCTGCAAGATTCTTTGTCGCAGCTTCTATTGCAACCGGATCAGCATCAAGGGCAATAAGCTTTCCGTCAGGATAAATCCTGGCAGCAATCTCTCTGGAATGTCCTGCCCCTCCGGCAGTTGCATCAACATAAATTAAACCATGCTTAAGGTCTAATCCTTGCAGAGTTTCTTCCAACATTACAGGTTTATGAGAAAATGCCGTCACCTTACCTCAAAATCCTTCTATAAAAATTAATTCCGTAATCACTGGATTATAAAAATTCAAGCTTTTTGCTTCAATTTTTGAAAAGTATAAACGTAATAAAAACCATACTAAAGTATGAGTCGTAATTCTTTCTACGTCTACCATTCCAGTTTATATATCATGATGAATTTTTGAAAAAAAATCAACGTTTTTTTAAAAAAAAATACAAAATTTATCAAAAAATTTTTTATCAATAAATAAATTTAATAAACATTAACAAATACTATACAAATTCAAACAACACAAAAAGGTAGGGAAAGGAATAATTTCGGCAGCAATTATTTAAGTGGAAACGGAAGGAAAAGTTGTTATAGAGGCAGCATTAGCTAGTGTCCTGACCTTAAAATAATATGATATTATCTGGTCAAAACTTTTCCTGTATATGTCCATTTGAAAGGATGTGCTTTTTTATCATTGTAATATTTTATGTATTTCATTATG
>Ga0209639_1002151_pt1 | contig 16477 bp, 9 predicted proteins | sample EPASupsiteHSE605_FD_187268 | JGI IMG/M metagenome (GOLD analysis project Ga0209639, IMG submission 187268) | Bioremediated contaminated groundwater from EPA Superfund site, New Mexico - Sample HSE6-05 (SPAdes) (version 2) | ecosystem: Environmental > Aquatic > Deep subsurface > Groundwater >...
TGTTTTAATGACTCCAGCTCATTTGGAACAAGAGATAAATGCCTACGAGTTTTCGCGTCTCAACTTAGGGATAGTATCAAAGGAGGTAAATCCCATCTTGCTAATAGAGCATATTAAAAAGACCCGAAGTCCATTAAATGATAATCTGACTCTAAGAAACAGAGTACTAAGTGCAGAAAAAATATTGCTCGACGCAATCCATTATGTTGGATATTCTAAGAAATAAGCCCTATGCTTTCATGGCATATCTTTTAGCCATGAAAGCATAGGGCTGGACTTGCCGTTTAGATTTCTGCAGCCCGCTTCTGCGCGATATTGATCACATTATCGAACAGGAGATCGATGTTATTATCTGTCAGATATCTTATCCCGGCCTCTGTGGTGCCACCCTTACTGGCAATATTATCGATAAGACAGTCTATGCTCAAACTATCGCAATACTCCCGATAATAGTCAGTTGTTCCGGCTAAGAGTCCAATCAGCATTCTGTTTACATCATGTTCCTTAAACCCAATCTCCATAATTTTTGTCTTCTGGACATCCAGAAGCTTTAATAAAAATGCCGGACCGCTTCCAAAAATTGCTGTGAAAATATCGAAATCCTTTTCCGGCATCTCAATTAAAACGCCAAGCCCCTCCAATAACTGTCTGATACTGTTTCTATAAGGGTTTTCCACGTCGTTGGACGCATAAGCCGTGACAGAGCTCCCGAACTCAATTGCAAGATTTGTCATGATCCTTGTAATTGAGATGTCGGAACCTATGTTTTCTTCAATAAAACCTATGCTTTTACCCGCAACGACAGAAATAATCAGTTTGTCCTTTAAATCTTCCTTTTTAAGAATATCCAAAACGCTGAGTATGTTTTGAGGTTTTATTCCAAGCCATATTACATCTGAATTGATTGTCAGTTCAGATATTGAAGAGAATGCCCTTAACTCTTTGTGGGAATTTGTTTTTGAATAATAACCGAATGTGTTGTCATCACTGTTTTTCACAGCCTTGTGGATAGCCCGTATTACATTACCGTATCCTATAAATCCATGTCTCATAATGTTTAAATGTTTGGATTAAACCGCCATTAATTAATGGCAGATTAAATAATAAATAATAAATTTATTTGGCGGGGAATTCTATTGATGAACAAACTCCCCTTTAAGAAAGAGAAAGATAATTAACCCCGAAGGGGGATGGAGTATGATTCACCAGGAACATTTAAACTAATTTGAATGCAAATATAAAAACTTATCCTAAAAGAGATACATCTTTATTATTTACAACTGCAGTAATTGTTCAATATTACCATATAAATTGAATTTCCCGTCCTAATCCCGATTGATTGTTGTCGGGAAGAGAATAACCGATAAGTATTAATAATAAAAATCAATTTATATAAACGTTTATTCATTATATGCCTCTATATTTCATATATTTGTAAGAGAGTTTCTGTTAGTCAGCATAAATAAAATGAATTAGAGTAATTTTTGTAATAGCCATGCAATCCATATTTTCCAAGATTGAGCGAACCGATTCTTTAGGGAATGTTTTCTGGAAATCCAGAGAGTTATCTACTATTATGGGTTATTCTGAATACAGCAAATTCAAACGAATAATTGAGCTTGCTAAGCAAATTTGTAAAGAGAATGGTTACGAAATCGCCGATAACTTTACCATCGTGGGCGAAATGGTCAAGCTGGGTTCAGGAGCTTCTCGTGAAGTTGAAAATATACATCTTTCTCGTTACGCTTGTTTGCTAATTGCAACAAAAGCAGATGTCAGAAAAGAACAAGTAAAACAGGCAAGAGAATACTTTTCAGGGAAGTTGTATAATGCACAAGAGCTTGATATTCGAGAGAATGCAGATATTATTTTTTATTCAAATCCTGAAGGCAATCTGCGGGTAGAACTCACTTTTGATGGTGAGACTTTTTGGACCACACAGAAAAGAATGGCAGAAATATTCAATGTTGATGTTCGTACGATTAGTTACCATTTACAACAGATTTTCGATTCAGGAGAGCTAAACAAATATTCAGTTATCCAAAAAATTAAGATAACTGCCAATGACGAAAAACTGTACGATACAAAATTCTATAACCTGGATGCAATAATTGCTGTGGGCTATCGTGTAAATTCAACAAAAGCTACTCAATTTCGAATATGGGCAACTCAGGTTTTAAGCGAATTTATCCGTAAGGGCTTTGTTATGGACGATGAACGTTTCAAGAAAGGAGATAAATGGAGTGATGAACATTTTGAACTTGTATTGGAGCGCATCCGTGAAGTAAGGGCTTCGGAGCGAATGCTATATCAGAAGATTACCGATATTTATGCTACCGCTGATGATTACCAGACAGATTCTCTTATCACAAAAGAGTTCTATTCAAAGGTGCAGAATAAGCTTCATTGGGCAATATCCGGACAAACAGCAGCTGAGATAATATATTCAAATGCAGATTCAGAAAAGCCCAACATGGGATTAACGACTTGGAAACTTGCCCCTGATGGAAAGGTTTTAAAATCGGATGTATTAGTTGCAAAAAAACTATTTGCCAGAAAGTCATATAAAGGAGTTAAATCAGATTGTATCTGCATATCTGGATCTTGCAGAAAATAGGGCAAAAAGAAAAATCACCACTACAATGGAAGATTGGGCAAAATTTTTAGATGGTTTTCTGGAATTATCTGCATACCCGATTCTCTTGGGTAAAGGGAAAATAAGTGCAGAACAAGCAAAAATAAAAGCATTCGAGGAATACAATAAATTCAGAATAATACAGGACAGAGATTATCTCTCCGATTTTGACAGAGAACGGAAGCAGGTTGAGAAAATCAAAAATTGTGTGCAATAAAAGGATAAGGTGCAAAATTTGAAGATGCTTATCTTGAGGATTTGGGTACCCACTCAAGGAGCGGTGCGTAAAGAAAAACAACAAGCAGCAACCGTTTTTTATCTGTATTAGCATTATCTCGATTGCTGCCTTTGTTTTTTAGCAAAGCGACTGCGAAGTGGGTAAATCCGGGATACGCATCGGAGAATTCTGCACCTTACCAACAACAAAGCACACAGTCTATTTGACCACCTTCACATACTTTTCGCCGTTCATCACAAGGTCCTTTCCCTCTAACCGATATTCGATAACCGCAGGAAATGAGTTGTTGATGAATATCCACATACGGCCATCTCTAAGCTCGTATGAATTATATCCGGCTCCGTCGGGAATCCATTGTGTGGTAGAGGTTTTCATTGCCTTGCTATATGTCCAGTCCTTATTCAATACAACCCTTGTGGTGTAAGTTACACCTTCATGTTTGAAATACTTTTCCCATATTCCCACGAGACCTTCGGTAACATTTGATTTGTCTGCGGCCTTGTCGTAACTTTTGGCAGGGTTGGCTCCCTTAGCAAGCAACAGGTCAACCGATTTTGTGCGATTGTATCGCTTTGCCCAATACAATGCAGTATGTCCCTCCTTGTCTTCAACCTCAAGCTTTGCTCCTTTTTTTATAAGGAGCTCCAGGATATCTGTGTACGTGCCATATTTGTTTCCTAATGCATTCACTCCGCCTGCGGCATGCATCAGGGCAGTTTTGCCCCATTTGTCCTGAAACTCTATGTCGGCACCTTTGCTTAACAGTAATTTCACTGCATCCACAGAACCGCCAACAACAGGCATCACACCCAGTACAACCTTAAGTAAACCGCCCTTAACGGCATACATCAGAACGCTTTCACCGTTCTTGTTCTGCATATTTATATTAGCCCCTTTGGCAATCAGTGTTTTAAAAGGGCCTATTTTTTGTACTGAATAAATCAATGGAGTATTTCCATTACCATCCTGTGCATCTATCTTTGCACCCTTTTCTATAAGCAAGTTGAGTATCTTGTCGCAATTTTTTTCATTAGGATCGGCAACCATGTAGTTGCTCACTGCTTTATGTAAAGGGGTGTAATCGAATTTGTTTCTGGCATTTACATTGGCTCCGCGGGAAACGAGCATCTCTACCATTTCCAGCATAGAGGTCTCCATAAGAGGAGTATATCCGCCAAGATCATCGTTCCCCTCAATATTCGCCCCCTCGTCCAGTAGATATTTTGCCATCTCCAATTGATTGGATATGACCGCCCAGTGCAATGCACTATATATCATTTCGCTCTTCACACCAAGGCTGACGGCCCTTGCCATCAGTAATTTTGCTGCCTCTATGTTCCCTTTCATTGCAGCATAGTCCATTGCATTGGGCGAAACTTTGTAGGTCGATTGTCTGATTAGGATATTCGCTCCTTTATCTATAAGCATTTTTACAACATCGGTATATTTTCCGGCAGCAAGCATTAAAGCGGTCTCTCCCCCTTTTGTCTGAAGATCAAGCTTTGCGCCCTTGTCAATAAGAATCTTTGAAATTTCAGTATTATGCACCCCCAGCATTAACGCCGTATAACCTAGCTTATTCTGGATATCTATCTTTGCCCCCTTGCCAATCAGGAGCTTTGCCGACTCTGTGTAAGTAAAATTAGGCGCGCCTACAGCAAACATAAGAGCAGTATAACCACCGCTTTCATGAAGCTTTCCGTCCCATGCTATCTTGTCGTCCTGTAGATCAAGCATGGCACCCTTATCTATAAGCAGCTTTACAATTTCCGGAAACTCGATATGCTTCATAAGAACCTGATATTTCCACGAAAGCTCGGGCATCGACTCTATGTTCCACTCGTTGAGTTTTATGCCTTTGGCATTAATCAGCAGCTTAGTCATCTCAGGAAACTTATCTGTGGGAGATAGTGCTAAAACACTCTCCTTTCTCAGTTTTGTGTTGGGACTCACCCCTTTTGCCAGCAAGGCCTTTACTTCATCAATTTTTCCATTTGTTACACTGGATACGATATCCTGACAAAACAGACTGTTGCTGCTCAGCATGAGCATGGCCGACAAGATGATTCCGGCAAAAAGAGTTTTCTTCATATGTTAAATTATAGCTAGAGCGCTAAGGTAGTCAATTTACCTGAAACGGTAAAAGAGCCTTTTTGCGTTCCGCCGGAATATGTACCCCCTATGTTCAACCCGTTTGTAACGGTAGAGCCACTGCATGTACCACCTGTGAAAACCTTATATGTTGAACCACTTGTAAGACCAGGCGAAGAGAAGACAAAATAGTAGGCATTTCTTACTGGAGCAAAGGTAACGAGACTGGTACCCGACGCATTTTGAATATTGAAAAGCTTGCCTGCTGCAACATTTCCGTTGATCTTCACCAATACTGCATATTGCGAAGAGGTGCTGCTAGTAGCCTCAATCATGTTTCCGGCATTCGGGCCGGATGCTATAAGCAATCCTCCTGAAATATTGAAAGATCCATTCACGTCAATAGCAACCTCCGGTGCAGAAGAGGGACCATGAACAATAACGGTTCCCCCAGACATTACAGTACTACCATTACTGTCAATTGAGTCGCCATTAGAAGAGTTGAGAGAGACCGTACCACCGGCAAATGTTAGCAGACTGCCGTCGTTTGCCTCTCCACCGTTTCCTTTTGTTGCATTTACACAGTCATCGGATGATACTATGCTTGTTGTGCCATTATTAAATGTAATCTTGGGTGCCTCAACTCCCTCTGTAGATTTAATAATGTTTACAACTCCGCTGTTGACAGTTATTGAAACTTCAGATTTCATACCATCATCGGCAGATGAAATGCTAATATTACCTCCGTTTACGGTAATTGCCCCGTCACTTTTAATCCCTTTTGCCTCGCTGGAATTTGATCCATAGGTAAATGCACTGCCGCTGGTTGTAATATTGACAACGCCGCCATCTATGGTTAATGTACCATCTACTGAGATACCCTTGCCGCCCTTCCCTGAGCTGGAAATTGTTATAGTACCTAGAGTCAATGTCATATTTCCGTCGCAGTTGATACCCGATGCAGCTGCTATGTCCGAATCAGTTGTGTCGTAAAAAGCAGTCCCGGATGTTGTTATATTTATATTGCCAGCAAGCATAGTAAAGTCTCCACCGCATTTAATACCTTTAGATGCTCTGCCAGATACCTTTAAAGTTACGGTGTTATTGCTGTTGACGGTTGTGTATCCGGCACTTGATATGGCATTTCCTTTCTCTCCGGTAGTAGTGACATCAATCACTCCGCCGTTGATTGCAACATAGCCTTCTTCGCAGTCGATACCATCACCTGTAGACGTAATTGTAACAGTACCGCCACCGATTGTGAAATAATCATTGGCATGAATACCGTCTGATGCTGCCTTCGTAACTATTATACTCCCTTCAATAATATTTATGTAATCATCGCTGCAGATTCCGTGTTTATAATTTCCTGTTACAGAAAGCGAACCTGTTCCACTGAAGTTTAGTTGTCCTTCACTAAAGAAAGCAGCTTTCTGGTCCTCTGTACTTGAAGAATAAGTAGCCCCATCAACAAGTTTGTTTGTTGTCCCGTTCATGAGAATTACTGATACCTTTTTGCCGGACTGAATATTTATTGCAGGACCATCATCGTTGGTTATACTTATCCCGTTCAGTACCAGGTTAAACTTGTAATCGCTGTAAAGTTTGAAGGAGCCCTCGGTGGTAGTTCCGGACAAAATATAGTTTATTTCTGTTGCGCTCACGGTAGATGTAACAACAACATTGCCATTTGTCACTACAACTTTGACCCCTGTGTTTTCGTAGGGATTGTTTACAGTTGCAGATGTCCCAGAATAAGTTATTACGACAGCATTTGAGAGGTTAAGAACGGAGAAATTATTTACTGTAGTTGCAGATGTTGTGCCTGAGGTAACAGTAATGGGCCCTGTTGTCGCTCCCGATGGTACAGTTACTGTAAGTTGCGTAGGAGTTGCAGCTGTGACAACAGCCTCTGTTCCGTTAAACTTGACAGAGTTATTTGCTGCTGTTGCACTGAAATTTGCTCCTGTAATGATTATTGTACTTCCTACTATCGCACTTGCAGGAGAAAACCCGGTAATGGTTGTAGAAGTTGAAGTTATAATAGTAAAATTGCCGGATGATTCCGATGTGTCTGAGCCGATTGTAACAGTTATTGTTCCGGTAGAGGCTCCGGTAGGTACGGTTACAGTAAGTTGTGTCGATGTTGCTGAGGTGACAGTGGCCACTGTTCCGTTAAACTTTACGATATTATTTGCTGCAGTTATACTGAAATTTGTACCGGAGATGATGACTGTTGCACCTGCAATTCCACTGGCAGGAGTAAAACTTGAAATAACCGGATTTGTGTTTATTTCGGGGTCCGGTTCTGTTGTGATGTTTGCTTTCTGACAGCCGGAAAAAGATGCGCAAATTGCTGAAAGTAATACCAGGCAAAAGATCTTGTTCATTTCAATAAATTTAATGAATCAAATATAGCCCGATAGCAAAGGAAGTTAAAAAATATTCAACGAACGCCTGAAATCTATCTGTGAAAACTCTGTTAAAGTAGTCCGAGAGTTTTGCTCCGCGCGAGCATGCAGGCACCCATTATGCCACACTTGTCGCCTAGCTTGGAAATTTTGACTTTAGTATCTTTGCTCACCAGAATGAGTGAATACTTGTTGATAGCACTTTTTATAGGTAGCAGAATATAGTCTTTGGCACTTGACAGGGTACCGCCAATAACAATAAGTTCTGGATTGAAAAGGTTTATCAGACCTGAAATGGCCTTGCCTAGCTCATTACCTACAGATTCCATTATCTCTATTGCAAGCACATCTTCCTTAAGAACAGCATCCATGATATCTTCCAGAGTAATCTGTTCGCCACGGCCATACTTGTTTGAGAGCATCGATACCCTTCCCTCCTTTAACCTCTCCATGAAAATGCGGTGCACTGCAGAACCTGATGCTCCTGTCTCGAGACAGCCACGTTTGCCGCACCTGCAGATTATCTCATTGTCGAAAAAGGGGAAGTGTCCGTACTCGCCTGAAAATCCTGATTTGCCATAGTATAGCTTGCCATCAATAATGATTCCTATTCCCAATCCCCAGCTTGCATTTATGAAGAGCATGTTCTTTGGACTGTTGTTCTCGCCAAGCATATACTCGCCATAGGTCATGGAACGAGAGTCGTTCTCTATGAATACACTGCAGTCAATTCTCTCTTCAATGAGCATAGAGAGAGGCTTTTCGTCGAGATAGTAAAAGCTGTAGCTGTAACCCGACTCTGAGTTTACCCGTCCCGATATATTTACTCCTACTGCAAGGATTTTGTCCTTAGGTATAGAAAGCTTTGATACATACGATTTTATTAGCGAACAGAGCTTGTCGAGCGACTGCATGGTATTCTCAAGAATGAATGTCTTGTCTTCATGTTCTATCAGTTGTCCCTTGAATGTTATAAGGCCAAGGGAGAGGCTGTCCTTTTTGATATCGACCCCTACAAAGTAGCCGGCCTCAGGATTAAGTCCATACATATTGGGTCTGCGACCCCCGCTTGTGCCTTGCTTTCCAAAGTCCAGTACAAATCCTTCGTTTATAAGTTCCCCTATGAGCTTTGTAATTGTAGGGGCACTTATATTGACCTCCTTGCTAAGATCTGTTATGCTGAAGTTCCCATTTACAACAAAGAGTCTTATGAGCTCCTTTTTTAAAGAGGCACTCTTGTTTCCGTCGTAGGATTGTTGTAAAAATGAGGTATTCATGGTTGAAAATGATTTATTCTCCGAACAAATGTATTACTAATTATTGGTTTTCGAAACCCTTGTCGGCATTCACAAGCTTGTCGTACCAGTTGAACTTTAGAAAAGTCATTGTCACTGCAATCACCGCCAGAGTTATCCATATTGCATTGGTTTTGTGTATTATGATATAGATAGGAAGCACAACCAGCGACATCTGCCATATTATTCCGACAACAACATTTGCCATATCCCTTCCAAAATCTTTATTTGCTTCAAATTCAGGATGTTCTTTAGCTACTTTTTCGTAGATTGGTTTCCAGAATCCCCAAGGACGTACATTTTTGTAAAACTTCATCAGAATTTCGTCGGTGTCGGGTTTGGTAAGCAGACTGCCGGCAAAACAGCCGATAAATGAGAACCCGAGTATGATTGGAAAGAAGTATATATCGGTAAAATCGGGGAAAACAACCAGCTTAACTGTAGAAGCAATCAGCCCTGCGAGCATTCCCCAGAAGTAACCGTAACCATTGAACCTCCACCATATCCATTTAAGAACGTTAGCGGCTGCATAGCCACCGTAAAGCGAAGATGTTATCCATAGAGTAAGCGAATTGAGCGATTTTGCATAGAATCCAAAAGCAACGCCTATCACCACCAGAACTATTGATGCAAGATAACTGAAACGAACATATGTCTTGGGAGCAGCATCGGGCTTGATGTATTTTTTATAGAGGTCATTGACGATATATGCGGGCGCTGAGTTGACAAATGCTGCCAGTGTGCCCACAAATGCTGCAAGCAAACCTGCTAGAAGAAGACCTTTCAGACCTATGGGAACAAACCGGGTTATCGCTACAGGTAATATGGTTTCAAAATCCATTGCAGATCCAAGGCCGGCCAGCTCCGGAGACAAATAGACCAATGATAAAGCTGCCAGACCTGCAACCATCAGGTATCTAGGAGCAAAAAGTAAAAGAATTGTAAGTCCGCTCATCTTGGCTGCTTCCGATGGTTTCTTGGTCGAAAGTATACGTTGCATATCGTAGCTGGGAACCGGCCCGGCAAGACTGGCGAATATACCTTTAAATATCATCATCAGAACCAACGCACCAAACAGGTCATACCCATCGGACGATATCTTGTCGTTGAGGGCAGGCATGAGTCCGTCCCAGTTCATGTTAAGGTGCCACCCAAAAAAGAGGTTGTCCCAGCCATCAGGCGTAAGTGCTGCTATCTGTTCTCCGGTAACGGATGTGTAGGCAATGTAACCAACAATAAGACAAGAGATTGTCATTATTATAAATTGAAAGATATCGGCTGCTACAACACTCATCATTCCACCTGTAAGAGTATAAAGAGTAGTTATACCTATTATAATAAGAGCATAGGACTGTGCAGAGGTAAGAGTCATGAAACCTAGATTGGCTGTGAGGTCCCAAGGGAGAATTTGTATTGCAAACTTGCCGATTCCTTCGAAGAAGTAAGCCATGAAACCAATAACACTAATTATGGCAAAACAGATTACAACTATATGAGAGAGCTTGCCGCCTCTACCTCCGAATCGGGTGAGTATCCACTCTGCACCTGTCATTACGTTTGAACGGCGCATCCAGATTGCAAGGAAGACCATTACGAACACCTGGTTCCACACCGGCCACAACCATGGTAACCAGACACTTTTAATCCCATACACAAACAATATGGCCACTGTCCACATTGTTCCCGATATGTCGAACATGCCGGAGGCGTTTGAGAGTCCAAGAAAGTACCATTTGATTTTTTTCCCTCCAAGAAAATAGGAGTCTAAGTTTTTAGAAGCTCTTTTGGACAAGAAAAAGCCGATGGCCAGAATTGTCACAATATAGCAACAGATTACCAAAATGTCTATCCACGAAAGGCTCATAGAGTTTAAGTTTAATTAGTGTATAACCTCGCAAAAATAATAAAATTTTCTAACGATGCAAAAATGGTAATAAAATTTAAGAAGATTGCTATTGTTATTAAAAATATTTAATAATAGTTGTGTTTATAAAAAATATATTTATTATGTTTGTGGTAAATTAATCGATAAAACTCAAGACATAATTATGAAGCGTTTCTTACTCCTGATTACTCTCTTTTTTATTGTCAGCTTTTCATTTGGACAGGTAAAACCAAAATATATGTGGTTCGACTGTGAAGCAAATTATGAAAGACTGAGCAGCAAGGATTCAATCGTTTTTTATCTAAAGAAGGTAAAAAGTATAGGTTTCACAGATGTGGTTATAGATGTAAAGTCAATAATGGGAGAGGTTCTCTATAAAAGCAAGATCGCTCCCTATATGGGTGAATGGGAGGGCCACTACAGAAGTGAAGACTTTGACATGCTTAAGATCTTCATTGAACAGGGACACAAACTTGGGCTTAAGGTGCATGCCTCTCTTAATGTATTTGCCGGAGGTCATAACTTCTTCAACAGAGGAATCATCTACAAGCAGCATCCGGAATGGCAGTCTCAGGTTTACTGGCAGGGAAAGATAATGCCAATTGGAGAGATGAAGTGGAACTACAATGGTATGATGAATCCGGCTAACCCGGAAGTCCGTAACTATCAGCTCGAAATTCTAAAGGAGTGTGTGACAAAATACAAAAATCTTGACGGTTTGATACTGGACAGAATGAGGTTCGATAATATAACTTCTGATTTCAGCCCTCAGTCAAAGGTTCAGTTTGAAGAGTATTCGGGATTGAAGCTCGAGAAATATCCAGATGACATTCTTTATTGGGAAACTGTTAATGGAAAGATGGAGTGGAAGTTGGGAAAACACTTTAACAAATGGGCAGAATGGCGTGCTATGATTATAAAGTCGTTTGCAGAGGATGTTCACAGGGAGCTGAAAAAGATAAACAGTAAGTTGGCACTAGGAGACTATACAGGTGGCTGGTATCCGACTTATTATCATGTAGGTGTGAACTGGGCAAGCAAGACCTATGATCCGTCCAAGGAGTTCAAATGGGCCACCCCTGAGTACAAGAACAGCGGCTATGCAGAACTTCTGGACATATATATGACCGGTCTCTATTACACAAACGTGACCAAGGACGATGTTGACAAAGCAAACGGAGTTGTTGGAAAAAGGACAGAGGCAGGTATGGACAACAGCAGGTCGTACTGGTACTCTGTTGAGGGAGGAGCTGCATTGGTCAAGGAGATAACAGCCGGAGTGGTTCCCGTAACCGGGTCTCTCTATGTGGAACAGTATGAGGGGAATGAACAGTTGTTTAAAAAAGCAATAAAACAGGCTCTTATAAGTTCAGACGGTCTTATGATTTTCGACATTAGCCATATTATAAAAAGGAACTGGTGGAACATCCTTGATGAAGGCATAAACAAAACTAACTAACTATATTAACTATTAACTTACCTTAAATCTTTATGAAAAGGTTAATTTCTTCTCTGATTTTTTTATTTGTCTGCGTCGGTATGATATCGGCTCAGACAACCTTAAGAGGGAGAGTGACCGATAACACTGGCAATCCTTTGCCCGGAGTATCGGTTGTAATTCAAGGTGCATCTGTACAGACATTTACCGAATCTGATGGTTCGTATACTCTGGCAGTCTCTGCGGCAAACATGAAGGATGCCGTTATCGAATTTATCTATATGGGTTTCAAGACAGAACGGATCCCACTGGCAGGTAAATCTACTATTAACATTATGCTGGCAGAAGATGCAGCAAAGCTCGATGAGATAATTGTTGTCGGTTACGGAACACAAAAAAGGGCCAGTGTAACCGGCTCTGTTTCGCAAATCAGCGGCAAGGAACTTCTGAAGGCTCCTGTAGGTAACATCACCAATTTGCTTGGTGGCAGGATCACAGGTGTAACCTCTCTTCAACAGTCCGGACAACCCGGAGCAGATGCGGCTAGCATTATTGTCCGTGGTTCAGGCGCGAAATACATTGTTGACGGTGTACAAAGGAGTCTCGCAGAGCTAGATCCTAACGAAATCGAGACAATCTCCGTTTTGAAGGATGCAGCATCGGCAGCAGTTTACGGACTTGATGCAAATGCTGTTATAATCATTACAACCAAAAGGGGGGGGAGCAAAGATTCAAAGATCTCTTATTCGGGAAATTATGGTATAAGCTCAAATGCAGTGATGCTGCAATTGCTAGACGGGCCAGGTTATGCATACTGGTACAACAAAGCAAGGGTAATGGACGGTGACACACCTGTATTTACATCGAATCATATTGCCATGATGCAGAACAACGACCCTACTGACGGATGGGGAAATACAAACTGGTACAAGGAAACTTTTGGAGTTGGTACAAGTATGTCCCACAATGTAAACTCAAGTGGCGGAAATGACAGAATCAAATATTTTACATCGCTAGGTATTTATGACCAGTCTGGTAACGTAAGAGGATTCAACTACAAAAGATACAATGTAAGGTCTAACATCGATGCTAAAATCGCAAAGAACCTGAACCTTACATTTGACTTGTCTGCACGTATGGAGGACAGACTGACTCCGGGATACGGTTCCAATCCCGACGACTGGAACAATATTCCTCAACAGGCAATGAGGGCTCACCCTTATGTGCCTATGTATATCGACGGAATTCCTGTATCTACAAGAACTGCAAGTTCGTATGTAAGCCCCATAGCAGCTTCCGATCTGACCGGTTACAAAAAATCAAAGACTACAACACTTCAGTCGAACTTTACATTAAAGTACGATGTTCCCGGAATCAAAGGGCTAAATGTTAAGTTTCTTGGAGCCTATGACTTATCTTACTACACCTCAAAAGGTTTCTCTACACCATATCAGACTTATGTTGCAACTGCTCCTACAGCAGCTACAACCAACATTGCTTATTCTCTGGTTACAGATGCAAGAGGCACAACAGCTAGTCTGGTAGAAGGACTGACTCTCAACTCTAACATTACCACCAATACAAGTATCAATTATGCAAACACCTTTGGGAGCCACAATGTTTCTGCACTGGTTCTTGCTGAGACTTATAAAGGAGCGGGCAACAATTTTGGAGCTTATGGTTACGGATTCGACTTCTATGAGCTTGATGAACTTAATTATGCCAACATAGCTGAGAAGAACAACATTTCTGGCGGAAGCAGCGAATCGAGGAAAGCTGGTTTTCTGGCCCGTGTTAACTACGATTATAAAGACAAGTATCTGGTTGAGGCATCATGCAGATATGACGGAAGTTATCTTTTTGGTGGAATGGTTCCCGGTAAAAGATGGAGTCCATTCCCTGCAGCATCTATTGGATGGAGAATCTCAAATGAAGAGTGGTTCCACAAAGCTCTTCCATTCGTAAGCAACCTTAAGCTGAGAGCCAGTGTCGGCCTTACCGGTACATCGGGAATCTCTCCTTATCAATTCCTGAACACTCTTTCAATTCTTGAGAAGGCAGCAATCATAGGTGGTACAACAGTCAACGGACTGATTACTTCAAGCCCTGCAAATATCAACCTTACATGGTCTAAATCACTGCAATACAATGCCGGCTTTGAGGCAACGCTCTGGGACGGCATGCTGAATGCAGAATTTGATGTATTCTACAAATATATGTATGACATCCTGAGTTCAGTATCTGCAACCTTCCCGGACTCTTTCGGAGGTTTCTACTACTCTCTGGAGAACAACAACAAACAGGATTACAAAGGATTTGAGCTCTCGCTTAGCCATTCTGCAAAGATTGGCGATTTCAAATACACAATTGGTGCAAACGGAAGTTATACAAAACGCAGATGGTTAAGGTATTCAGATTCTGAAAACACTCCTGACCACCTTAAGCTTACCGGAAAAGAGGTTGGTGCACAAGTTGGTTTCATTGCTTTAGGACTGTTCCAGAGCGAGGCAGAAATTGCAAACTCAGCACTTATCCCGGGCAAACCTGTTAAAGTCGGAGATATAAAATATCTCGACAGAAACGGCGACGGTAAGATCACTTACGAGCAAGACCGCGGTTATACAGGAAAATCTGCATATCCTAAGTTTATTGCCGGTATGACATTCAACGGCGAATGGAGAGGCATAGACCTGTCACTTCTTGTACAGGCAGGCTTCGGAAGGGATGTGGCGTTAACAGGAGTATATTCGACCGGAATCATGGATAACACATCAATGACCCGTCCATTCTACCATGGAGGAAACACTCCACAATATCTTGTAGAGAATTCGTGGAGAGAAGACAACACAAATGCAGAATTTCCTCGTCTTTCACTTGTTCCTGCCAGCAGCAACAACGCATTCTCATCTACTTACTGGTACAGAAGTGGAGACTACGTTAGATTAAAGAGCACTCAGATTGGTTACTCTCTTCCTGCAAGTTTGGTTAAAAAAGCAGGTCTGGAGAAGATCAGGATATACGCAGAAGGTCAGAACCTGCTTACAATAAGCAAGCTGACAAAATACAACATAGACCCGGAACAGCCAGGAGTTTCCAACGGATACTATCCTCAACAAAGGGTGATTTCACTTGGTGTCAATTTAACTTTCTAATTGATTGATAATTATGAAAAAATATATTACAAAATCAATATTGATGCTTGCGGTATTAGTTCTGGCAACTTCTTGTGACAAGTTCCTGGAAACAACACCTACCAGCAGTATTTCCGACAAAATTGTCTGGAAAGACATTAAAAGCGTAGAACTTTACGTTAATGGATTCTATCCGTATCTGGACCGATACGGAAGCTTCGGAGATGAACAATTCTCGGGCAGCCTTACTGAGGGACTTACTGAGACACTAAAATATGGCTCGTATGCTCCCGGTACAATGGCCGGAGATGCAAACAACTATGCAATGATCCCTGAGGTTCTCACTCCTACAGGAAACCTCCTGGGGACATGGTCAGATACATATACCAGAATAAGACGTGTAAACGAATTTCTGGTTTCACTAGAAAAGTTCTCTGAACTCACAGCTGAGCAGAACAAGAAGCTGGAGGGACAAGTAAGGTTTTTCCGTGCGTTTCTATACTTCCAGCTTGCCAAAAGACATGGTGGGGTTATTCTTTACGAAGACATGAACCTTGAGAAAAACAAAGCAAGAAGCACAGCTGCTGAGACATGGAACCTTATTGAGAAAGACCTTGATTATGCAGCATCGGTACTTCCAAAGGCATGGCCCGCTGAGAGTTCAGGAAGAATCACCAAAGGAGCAGCTTTTGCATTAAAATCAAGAGCAATGCTCTATGCAGAGAGATGGCAAAGTGCGGTAAGTGCAGCAGATTCAGTTCTTGCAACAGGTCTGTATGCTCTTGTAAGTGATTATAAAAATTCATGGAAAGGCGACAACAATGAGTCAATCCTTCAGTACAAGTATATAACAACCGGTCCTAACCATACATTCGACAGGAACTATGCTCCTTACGGAGATATCGAAAATGAAGGTGGTAAAGGCTCTCCTACACAGGAAATGGTTGAAGCCTATGAAAAGGCCGATGGTACTAAAATTGACTGGACCCCATGGCATGGCACAACAACAACTCCTCCTCCATACAGTCAGCTGGAGCCGCGTTTTCAGGCAACTGTAATATATAACGGCTCAACATGGAAAGGCCACACAATGCAAAACAGCGTTGGCGGAAACTGGGGCAGATTCATGGGTTATAGAGAGGATGTATATGCCAAAGGCAGAACAACAACCGGTTACTATCTCAGGAAGATGATGAACGAAACTCATACCGACCTGCTTACTTACAAGAGTACACAGACATGGGTAGAGATAAGACTTGCAGAGGTTTACCTTAACAGGGCAGAGGCTTACTACCGTCTTAGCAAAGAGGGTCTGGCTCTTGCTGACATCAACACTGTAAGGGCACGTCCGGG
>Ga0209639_1002152_pt1 | contig 16469 bp, 15 predicted proteins | sample EPASupsiteHSE605_FD_187268 | JGI IMG/M metagenome (GOLD analysis project Ga0209639, IMG submission 187268) | Bioremediated contaminated groundwater from EPA Superfund site, New Mexico - Sample HSE6-05 (SPAdes) (version 2) | ecosystem: Environmental > Aquatic > Deep subsurface > Groundwater >...
ATAAAAACACTTCCCCGTGACTCACTCTCACACCCTGGCCGTTTTCACCGGAATGGCGGCTTTTTTCACAGCATAACGGCGGCCGCTTTCGCGGCAGAGCCACTGGCCGTTTTCGCCGGAATACCCATCTCATCTTTTAGAAAAGCTTCAAGCTGAAGCCTGCCATATGATTCTTCATCGTTTTTTGAAAACCATTCTGAAAGTGTACCTTCCAGAGCAAACGCAAAATCAATTGAAGTTGCCGCCTTGCGAACCGCAACCTTGTTGTTTTCGCTCATAACTTTTCGGCTATTTAGATTCATTTTCAAGACCGGCACCAGTCAACATAAACAGTAGTAGTGTTAACTTCTGATGATTCTGAGTAATTTCAGCCTTTGACGTGGCAATACTAACGTGAAGCTGCAGCACCAGCGTGAGTCAATTACCAATAGCCGGTTTTTGATAGATTTCCAGAACTTCGACTATGGGTTCCCTCAGCTAATTACCGGTCCACCTGAACCCCATTCATATTCTTTATTAATAATTTAATACAGTTAAATCATTTCCGTGTAAAATATTGTGTAAAACTTCATCTACTGAAATACCTAAATTTTGCAGCCTTATTCGAGGTGATAAGCTAGGCGCGGGCGCCCCCGATTGTTCGCACCGTCCCCCGAATTCTGGCCGATTAAACTTCTCGACTTGTTCGCTGCAATGCTTTCTTGGCTGAAATATCTTTAAAACCACCAGAAACATATTTGTGCAGCACGCTGGATACAAGCGACTGGTAGGGCAAACCCTCTTCCATCGCTCGACGTTGCAGTGCTTCCAGGTCACGACTCGAAATGCGGATATTGATACGTTTATCTTTTCTGATCGTTTCCTCTGCCAATTTAGCTAGTTGAACTCGTCGTTCGTTCTTTAAGTCAGATTCAAATTCTCCTGACTCAAACGCTTCCAGTAATTCTTGGTCTTCTCGATTCAATTTTTTCTTATTCATAAGGCCCCCTCAAATAATGCTTTGTCGCCTTTCGGCTGGGGATAACGCTTTTTAGAAAGATTTCGTCTTCATTCTCAACGTAAGGAACGAGCCAAGCGTACCCATCAACTTCGACGACAAAAATGCGCTGGTTCGGATACTTGTTATTATTTGGATGAACCAAGTCGTCGAGTAGCTTTCCAGATTGGAGTGCAAATAACACATCCTCGAAAGATATGCCTCGTTCGCTCATCAAATGCTGATTCTTTTCAGCATTCCAGTTGATTTGCTTCATGAGATAAAAATAACGCAATGTGTGCCTATTGTCATTATTTTTTACTTTCCCGTCCAGCGGCCCTAGGACACTAGTCGATAAGAATACTAACGCGGGCCAGATGGGTATTCCGATGAAAACGACAAGGTCGAACTGCCGCGAAAACGGTCACCGTTGTGCTGTGAAAACAGCCACTATTCCGGTGAAAACGGCCAGGGTGTGGTGAGAGCGAGTCACGAGTAAGTGTTTTTGCCCTTCAAGTTTCTGTTTTGGGTGCTGGAATTGTCAGGTCGTTCAAGTTTTGGCTGACTTCTGTTTGGCTGGCTGCAAGCACGGGTGCGTCTTGTGCGTTGAGCCTAGTATTGCCGCCGAGGTAGAGACGGCCCCCTGTCCAGAAGGTCAACAAAGCAGAGAAAAGACATTGACACACTAGACCGATCAGTCTAGTATATAAATTATGAAACGAATTCACAATAAAGAAGACATCATCCAGGTTGGGCTCGACATCGTATTGAGCAGAGGCTTCACTGCTACCGGTGTCGAGGCAATCTTGAAGCAGGCAAATGTGCCAAAGGGTTCATTTTACAACTTTTTCTCAAGCAAGGAAGAGTTTGCTCTTGCCATAATCGATAGGTTTGTTGCCGAGAGGCAAGAAGTTTTTTCCCCCATCTTCAGGAATGATTCCTTGCCACCGCTCAGACGTATCAGAGAAAGTTTCGAAACATTAATTACGATATTTGAAAGCGATGACTGCAGCAAGGGATGCCTGCTTGGCAACTTGGGCCAGGAAATGTCCGATCAATCCGAGAACCTTCGTCAGCGCCTTGAGCAATCTCTGCAAATGTGGGTCAGGGAGTTGGCTACTTTGCTAGTTGAAGCGCAGGAGGAAAAGACGATCCCTGCAGATATGGACGCAGAAATGCTAGCAGAAAACCTGATCTCATCCTTTCAGGGAGCACTGCTTCGTTCCAAGGTGAAGAAATCATCAGAACCATTGAATAATTTCATCTACTTGTACTTCGACAGGTTTCTTGCTCGAGAAGATGGGCGATAAGGCATTTTTTTGATATTTAATAGACAGACTGGTCTAATTAATAACCAGAAAGCCTCAGCAAAAGGTGTGTAATCCATGGGACTCAATAATCATCCGGCAGTAAAGCGTTATAACGAAAGAAAAGCATCGGCAACACTTCATTCGACTCCGCTGAAGCTGAGCGCCCGAGAGCTGCGCACGATGTGTCTTGAAGCAGGGGGTGATGACGTTGGTTTTGTGGAGATTACACGTCCGTCGCTTGCCGATCACAAGGCGGCCATTCTGAATGTATTCCCTTGGACCAGGACGATTGTCAGTCTTGCGGGACGGATTAACAGGGAAAACCTGCGAAGTCCCGCACGTTCCATTGCGAGCCTCGAATTGCACCAAGTGGAAGAACGGCTTATCCATGCCGCCAGGACACTGGCATCGGCTCTCGAACGCAAGGGAATTCGCGCATCGACCCCGGCGCCCGGATTTCCCATGGAAGCTGACCATTGGGGCAACGGTACGATGCACGTGGTATCGCACAAACCTATAGCGGTTGCGGCTGGGCTCGGAAAAATGGGTCTCCACCGCAGTGTCATTCACCCCGTGTTCGGGAGTTTCGTGTTGCTCAATACCGTGCTGATCGATGCCGAACTGGACGAATACAGCACACCCCTTGACTATAACCCTTGCCTTGACTGCAAGCTCTGCACGGCTGCCTGCCCAACGGGCGCCATTGGTCCTGACGGATTTTTTAATCCGGTAAATTGTCTCACCCACACCTATCGGGAACTTATAGGCGGCTTCACTGACTGGGTTGAAAATATCGCGGACAGCAAAAGCTCCAGCGATTACCGGACGAGAACCAGCGATGCCGAAACCGTATCCATGTGGCAGAGCCTGACGTGTGGACCGGGCTACAAGTCGGTGTATTGCATGGCAGTCTGCCCGGCGGGAGACGATGTGATCTCGCAGTTCATGGAGGACAGAAAGGCATTTGTCAAGGATGTGGTCAAACCACTCCAACAGAAGACGGAAACGGTATATGTCCTACCCGGTTCAGATGCCGAGAATCATGTTGCGCACACTTTCCCACACAAAAAGGTGAAACGTGTAGGGAACGGTATCAGGCCGCAGTCCGTGGCAGTTTTCCTCGCCTCCATGCCCATTGCTTTTCAGCGACACCAGTCCGAAGGGCTGAACGCGACCTATCATTTCACGTTCAGCGGCTGTGAAGAGGTCGAAGCAACGGTCGTCATCAAAGACAAAACGATTAAAATCGAGCAAGGACATGTGGGCGTTCCGGACGTTAGCGTACGTGCTGATGCTAAGACTTGGCTGCGCGTGCTTCACAAGGAAACCTCAATGCTCAAGCAAATCGTACTGCGGAGGATTCGTGTCAAAGGCCCGTTGAATCTGTTCAAGGCATTCGGGAAATGTTTTGCTTAAAGTGCCCTGAAATATCAAATGAAAAAGGAGTTAAACATGATCGTCGTAACAGGAGCTACTGGACAATTGGGTCGTTTGGTTATAGCAGCGCTGCTGAAAAAAGTGCCCGCCGCAAAAATCGTTGCTGCAGTGCGCAATCCGGAGAAAGCGAAAGACCTTGCAGAAACAGGCATTCAGGTGCGTTACGCAGACTACAGCCTGCCTGAGTCGTGGAATGAAGCACTCAAAGGAGCTGACAAGGTGCTGCTGATCTCTTCCAGCGAGATCGGGCAGCGTGCAATCCAGCACCGCAGCGTCATCGACGCGGCTAAACGCAGCGGAGTAAAGCTGCTGGCGTACACCAGCGTACTGCATGCCGGGACATCGCCGCTTGGACTTGCTGCCGAGCATAGAGAAACCGAAGCATTACTCAGCGCTTCCGGAGTTCCTTTCGTGTTGTTGCGCAATGGCTGGTATACCGAGAATTACACCGCCGGGGTACCTGCCGCACTGGTTCACGGTAGCGTGTATGGCTGTGCCGGCGATGGCCGCATCTCATCTGCTACCCGTGCCGACTACGCAGAAGCTGCGGCGGCGGTATTGACCTCGGACAACCAGGCTGGCCGTGTTTATGAGCTGGCTGGCGACACCTCCTACACATTGACGGAGCTGGCCGCAGAGATCTCACGCCAGTCCGGCAAGAACATAGGTTATGTGAACCTGCCGGAAGCCGAGTACAAAAGCGTTCTTATCAAGGTGGGGCTGCCGGAAGTTGTCGCCGAATTACTTGCCAATTCAGACACGGGAGCTTCCAAAAACGCTTTGTTTGATGATAGCCGTCAGCTCAACAAACTGATCGGTAGGCCCTCGACATCATTGTCAAAAGCAATTACGGCGATTCTGGAGAATGGAAACCAGAAATAATATCTCCATCGACTTACGAGAAGCGAAAGATGGGTAATTTGAAGTGGAAAGATGTCCCAACCCGCACAATCGACGTTGGCGGGCTGCGTTTCGCCTATCAGATGAAAATGAAAGGCCAAAGATGAAAAGTCAAGCTATGAAAGCACTCACCTTCAAACGTTATGGCAAGTCACCCGAGATCGGCCTAACCGACGTCCATGGGCATTCCAAGGGAAAAGTTGTCCTTGAGATGTGATGAATTTTGCCCTGTCTCCCAACTTCGAGCAAGGCAGGGCAAGTTACTTTCAGGACAACTACTTAAGAGTTTATGGGGCGCGAATCGTAGCCAATTCGGCAGTAACCCTACAGGTGAGGATTGTATATGAAAACAACCGTATTAAAGAAGTTAGGCAGCTTGTCACGCAGGTATCGCATAGCGCTCATCATGGGAGCATTGGCTGTCATTGCCATCGGCATTGTATTTGGAAAAGACAAGAAGCCGTTGCCTGCTGATGCGACCAATCCCCGCATGGTACGCACCTTTACGGTAGGATTCGCCGGGAGTGACTTAATGGAATACACCGGTGTAATTCACGCCCGTACGGAAAGTGATCTTGGCTTTCGTGTGCCCGGCAAAATAATAGAGAAACTGGTCAAAGACGGAGACCACGTCAAACGCGAACAGGCCTTGATGCGGCTTGATCCGACAGACCTGAAACTTGCCGCCACTGCCGCCAGGGCGGGCGTGGAAGCGGCCCGCGCTCAGAACAAACGCGCTCTGGCCGATGAACTGCGCCTGCGCAAACTGGTCGCTATGAAAGCTGTATCCGTGCAGGAATATGACCAGGCAAAATCAGCAGCAGACGCCACGACCGCACAGCTTAATTCCGCCGTTGCCTACTCGGTGCAACTGGAAAACCAGGTGGGGTATGCGGTTCTCAAGGCTGAAGCTGATGGCGTCATTATGGAAACACCTGCAGACGTCGGCCAGGTTGTAGGTGCGGGTACCGTGGTGATTCGTCTCGCCCATGACGGCCCACGGGAAGCGGTTATCAACCTTCCCGAGGGGGAGGAAATGATTGCAAAAAAATCCACGGCCGTCGCCAACCTTTATGCTGATCCTGGTCAAAACTTCCCGGCGCAACTGCGGGAATTATCGGCAATGGCCGACCCTCTTACCCGGTCCTATCAGGCACGTTACACCCTGAGTGGTGCAGGGGAAAACGCTCCTCTTGGCGCAACAGTGACGGTTCTTCTGGATGGAGAGAACACCAATGCGAAGCCACTCTACGAAATTCCCATCGGGGCGCTGTACGACGGTGGCGCAGGCCCCAGCGTGTGGGTGATCAATCCTGCCACCTCAATCTTATCGCGCCAACCAGTCGAAATCGCAAAGCTCGGCAGTGAGACCGCCCTGATCAGCAAAGGCCTCAAGTCGGGAGAACAAGTTGTGGCGTTGGGGGCTCACCTTGTCAAGGAAGGGGAACACGTAAAGATCCTTCCCGATCCAGCGCAGGAGCGGAAATCATGAGCCGTTTCAACTTTTCAGCTTTTGCGGTACGTGAACGCGCTATCACCCTGTTTACGATTATTGCGATCATGGTTGCCGGGGGATTTGCCTTCCTGCATCTGGGAAGAGCAGAAGACCCTGCATTTACCGTTAAAATCTTGACCGTGTCGGCTGTATGGCCGGGTGCAACCGCAAAGGAAATGCAGGATCAGGTGGGCGACCGACTGGAAAAACGTCTCCAGGAACTTGCATTTTACGACCGGGCAGAAACATCCGCATACCCCGGAATGCTGACGATGAAGCTTTATCTGAAAGATTCCACGCCACCTAAAGACGTGCCGGAGGAATTCTACCAGGCGAGAAAAAAACTCTCGGATGAAAAAATACACCTGCCGCAAGGGGTGATCGGTCCGATCGTCAATGACGAGTATTCCGATGTCTATTTCGCTATGTATGCCTTGTCAGCAATAGGTCTTCCCCACCGTCAGCTGGTACTGGAAGCGGAAGCGCTTCGTCAGCGGCTTTCCCGGATAGCCGGCGTGGAGAAAGTCACTCTTCTCGGCGAACAGGACCCCAAAATCTATGTAGAGATTTCCTACAAACGGTTGGCAACTCTTGGCGTTAAAGCGACCGACTTGTTCCAAGCACTGGGAACCCAAAACGATATGACCCCCTCGGGTTTTGTGGATACAGCCGGGCCGCGTGTCTATCTGCGGCTGGACGGAGCCATTAACGGCGTTGAAGCAGTCAAGGCGATCCCTGTGGCAAGCGGAGAGAAATTACTGAAAATAGGTGATGTGGCCGAGGTCACCCGCGGCTACGAGGATCCGGCTACCAAGAAGATATGTCACCAGGGAGAGCCTTCGATTGTTCTCGCCCTCGTCATGAAAAAAGGCTTCAACGGCCTGACCCTGGGCACCTTGCTGAAGGCCGAAGAGGCGGCGATGTATCAGGAACTTCCTCTTGGCCTTACGTTGTCCAAGGTGTCGGATCAGTCCCAGGTCATTGCCGAGGCAATTGATGAATTCATGATCAAATTCGTAGTCGCGCTTGCTGTTGTCATCGTGGTGAGTCTTGCTACGCTGGGTTTTCGTGTCGGGATTGTTGTGGCTGCGGCTGTCCCGCTTACTCTTGCCGCCGTGTTCGTCATCATGCTGTTTACCGGAAGGGATTTCGACCGGATCACTCTCGGGGCGCTGATTCTTTCCTTGGGGCTGCTGGTCGACGATGCGATCATCGCCATCGAGATGATGGTGGTCAAAATGGAAGAGGGCCTGGATCGAATCCAGGCGGCTACCTTTGCCTGGACATCCACGGCCAGCCCCATGCTTTTCGGCACGCTGGTTACCATCGCCGGTTTTTTGCCGGTCGGTTTTGCCAGGTCAACGGCGGGTGAATATGCCGGAAACATATTCTGGGTCGTGGCATTCTCACTCATCACCTCGTGGTTTGTCGCGGTGCTCTTTACCCCCTACCTGGGAGTCAAGCTCCTGCCCGACATCAAACCGATCGCCGGAGGGCACGATGCCATCTATGCAACGCCAAATTATCAACGGTTTCGCGGCATGGTGCGGAGAGTCGTCGATCATAAATGGATTGCAGCCGGTGTGACGATTGCTCTTTTTATCTTGTCTGTTGTCGGCATGGGATCGGTGGAAAAACAGTTTTTTCCCAACTCGGATCGCGCCGAATTAACAATAGAGGTGAACCTTCCCCCCGGCAGTTCGTTTGCAGCGACCGAGAGATCAGTCAAAAACATTGAAAAAACCATTAGGGCCGAACCGGAGACTGGGGCCGTCACCAGCTATATCGGCCAAGGCATGCCCCGCTTCATCTTGTCGCTCAATACCGAACTTCCCAACCCGGCCTATGCCCAAATCGTCGTGGTAACTGATGGCCCGGCAGCACGAGATGCGCTCAAGAAAAAACTGCGCAATATCATTGCCCAAGGGGCGTTCCCGGAAGCACGTGTCCGGGTGAAACAGTTTGTCTTCGGCCCGCCTGTAACCTATCCGGTGCTCTTCCGGGTCATGGGACCGGACGAAAACGAGTTGCGCCAGATCGCCGATAAAACCCGAGCCATCATGGCTGGGAACCCGAATCTGCGTGATGTGCATCTGGATTGGGGCGAACGGACGCCAAGCCAGCGCCTGATCGTAGATCAGGATCGTCTTCGCCTGCTCGGCCTCACTCCGCAAGAAACCGGGCTGCAGTTACAGGCGATTTTGAATGGTGTTTCCACAACGCAGATGCGCGAGGGCATCCGTTCGGTCGACGTGGTGGTTCGTGCTCCAGGTTCCGAGCGCCACAGTCTGGAAGACATCGAAAATATTGCCTTGACCACCAGGGAGGGGCGCTCGATCCCGCTGTCGCAGCTCGCCCATCTCGAATCCCGCATGGAAAATGCGCTGCTGAAACGCTACAACCGTGAATCGTATATTGCCGTTCAGGGGGATGTTGTCGATGGGGTCCAGCCTCCGGATGTAACGGCACAGATTCTCCCTAAACTGGCAAGTCTCAAGGCCACCCTTCCCACAGGATATCGTATAGAGACGGGCGGTTCCGTGGAAGAGAGCAGGAAAGCCAATACGGCGCTGGGGAAACTTTTTCCGCCGATGGCGCTCTTGATGCTCATCTTCATTATGCTGCAGGTCCGCTCATTCGCCACGATGTTCATGGTGTTTGCCACGGCGCCTCTTGGTTTGGTCGGAGCCGTGCCCACCCTGCTCCTCTTCCACCAACCGTTCGGCTTCAACGCCATTCTCGGATTGATAGGATTAGCAGGGATCATCATGCGCAACACCCTGATTCTCGTCGATCAGATTCGCCACGATCAGGCAGCGGGACTCAGTGACTACGAGGCCATCGTGGAATCCACCGTCCGTCGAGCACGCCCGGTAGTCCTGACCGCTGTGGCTGCGATGCTGGCCTTTATTCCCCTGACTTTTTCCAGTTTTTGGGGCTCACTGGCCTATGTTCTGATCGGCGGAGTTGGGGTCGGAACGATTCTGACGTTGCTCTTTTTGCCAGCCCTCTATGCGATCTGGTTCAAAGTGAAGTATCCCACTGAAGAAGGAGCCTGGACATGTTCCACAGAATTGCAATCCTGAGTATCGCCATTAGTTGCCTGATTTTTGTGGCCGCCTGCAGTATGGCACCCCACTATAGCCAGCCTGACGCGCCGGTTTCCGCGACCTGGCCCACCGGCCCGGCTTACAGGGATGTAATGGATAAACCTGCTGATAAGGCAGTTGCAGATACGCCATGGCAGGAGTTTTTTGTTAACCCGCAACTGCAAAAGCTGATCAACCTCGCTTTGGCCAACAATCGCGATCTGCGGGTGGCGGCGTTGAACATCGAGAGGTCTCGGGCGCAGTACCGGATACAGCGCTCGGATCTTTTTCCGAAGATCGATGCCAACACCTCGGCCAACTATCAGCGCCAGGCTAAAGACTTTTCGGAAACGGGACATCCGGTGGATCTCCGTCAGTACACGATCGGTCTCGGCGTCAGCTCGTATGAGCTCGACCTGTTCGGTCGGGTGCAGAGCCTGAAGGACCAAGCCCTGCAGCGTTTTTTTGCGACCGGAGAGGCCCGGAGGAGCGTACAGATCAGTCTGGTTGCCGAGGTTGCGGCAAACTATTTAAGGTTGGCAGCCGACCGCGAACTGCTCAACCTAGCCAAGGACACCCAGGCGAGCCAGCAGGCATCCTATCAGCTCATCAGCAGACGCTGCGAGTCGGGGATGTCGTCCGCTCTTGATCTCCACCAAGCCCAGATCAGCGTAGACATAGCGCGGGTGGACGTAAGCCGCTTCACCACTTTTGTTGCCCAGGATGAAAACGCTCTAAACCTGTTGGTCGGGTCCACTGTGCCGTCCGACCTTCTGCCCAACGCGCTTTCCGAAACACTCACTGCCGTAAAGGACCTGCAGCCCGGTCTGCCGTCCGATGTCCTGCTGAGCCGTCCCGACATTGGCGAGGCCGAGGCGCTCCTCAAGGCGGCTAACGCCAACATCGGCGCTGCGAGGGCAGCATTTTTCCCTCGCATTACCCTGGTATCGTCGGTCGGTTTCGGCAGCGACGACCTGAGCGGGCTCTTCGCAGATGGCTCCTCTGTCTGGCAATTTGCTCCGCGGATTTCCCTCCCCATCTTTAACGCCGGCAGCAACCAGGCCAATCTGAAGGTGGCTGAGGTGAACCGGGACATAGCGGTGGCCCAATACGACAAGGCCATCCAGACAGCCTTCAGTGAAGTGGCCGATGCCCTTGCCCTGCGAGGTACTATCGAAGACCAGGTGGCGGCGCAGCAGTCACTTTCCAGCGCGGCCGGCGAACGCTACCGTCTGTCTCAGGCACGCTACGAAGAAGGGAACGACAGTTACCTGAATGTTCTCGACTCCCAGCGTTCCCTTTACGGCTCCGAACAAAATTTGATCAGCGTCCGCCTTGCCCGCCTCACCAATATGGTAACGCTCTACAAGGTTCTGGGCGGAGGGAGTGCGTAACAAGAAGGATATGTATATACATTTAAAATGGATCAATCTATGGCTGACGTATCCCGTCTGAAGGCCTCAACGGCCTCATCACCCGTGCGTAAAGTACTGCCCGGCATCCTCGCTGGCCCAATCACACCGGTCATGCTTAGCCTTGCATTGCCAACGATTGTTGTGCTCGTTATCCAAACGCTTGTTGGAGTAGCTGAGACCTATTTTGTCAGTTTTCTTGGAACGGACGCGCTCGCCGGAGTCGCTCTGGTCTTCCCGGTTCTCATGCTCATGCAGATGATGTCGAACGGTGGCATCGGTGGAGGTGTCTCCTCGGCTGTTGCACGTGCTTTAGGGGCCAATCGCCGCGCCGATGCCGACGCCCTGATCTGGCATGCGATTATCCTCGCCTGTGCATTCGGCTTCATCTTCATGGCAGCGGCTCTTCTAGGTGGACCAACACTCTATCGAGCAATGGGCGGAACGGGGCCAACGTTGACGGCAGCACTCACCTATTCAGACGTCGTGTTCCTGGGTTCCGTTCCGATTTGGATCACCGCTTTGTTGTCATCAGCCCTTCGCGGCGCCGGGAATGCAAAGGTGCCGGCACTCGTAATCTTTTCCGGCACCGTTATCCTTGTCCCCTTATCGCCGGCCTTGATCTTTGGCTGGGGCCCCTTTCCCCGGCTCGGCGTTGCCGGCGGCGGGATGGCAGTGGTCATCTACTACGTGTTCGCCGGGCTCGCGCTGATGTTATATCTACGGTCGCCACGGAGCCTCCTGAAGCTCAGGACCGTCCCTCTGCATGGTCGCCTATTCAAAGACATCATGAGCGTCGGCCTCCTGTCCGCGATCGGCACGGTCCAAGTCAATCTCACGGTCACCTTCGTCACTGCCGCAGTCGGCCGATTCGGTGTTGATGCGATTGCCGGGTACGGCATCGCGTCGCGTCTCGACTACATCCAGATTCCACTGCTCTTCGGTCTCGGAACCGCTGTGGTTACCATGGTTGGCATCAATATCGGGGCCGGTCAGATGGCGCGAGCGCGCCGCGTTGCCTGGATCGGCGCCGCCCTTGCCTTTGGAATGACTGAGTTCATCGGCCTTGCCGCCGCGATCTTTCCGCATGCCTGGCTTGGTCTTTTCAGCGATGAGCCTCAAGTCCTGGCACTGGGCACGCTCTATTTGCGGAACGTCGCACCAGTCTACGGGGCGGTCGGATTAGCCATGGCGCTCTACTTTGCAAGCCAAGGGGCGAAGCGCGTCCTGTTGCCCGTCCTAGCCGGCACCGTACGCATGATCATTGCAGCCTTCATCGGCTGGTCGGTGGTCATTTGGTTCGGCGCCAGCCTTACGACCCTGTTCCAAATCGTCGCGTTGGCGGCAATCTCTTATGGCCTTCTAACGATAGCAGCCGTGTTCGATGGCGCCTGGAGCCGGAGCCCCGCAGACCAGTCATCCGCCCAAATCGGCCACGCGCCAACTTTATCAGCAACCAGAAAGACGGAAAAATGAGGGCAGTTGCAACCTTCGTATTAATCAGTTCATAAATTGGCGTACACTCGAAAACAGTAAAACGTATTCAATAATAGCAAGTTACATATTGGATTTATGTTCGGCGATCAATGAACTGATTAATAAATAGGGGAAACAATATAGCATGAACGATCATCGCTGGCGGACGAGGGGGTGATTGCCGATGAGAAGTGCCCCCGGTTTACCGGACAAAATTGAGGAACAATTAATATAAACACTTGTAGTTTCATTCTTTACGTAGGCACGGTTTAAGGTTAATCTGATTAGAACAGGTGAGCTCGAAAAATAAAAGTTCGTTTTCTTTACCGTGATCAGCCAAGTTCTCAAAAGCTGGCTTTTCTTTCTGTTTTTCGGTCAATAATCTCGTCAATAAATCAAAGTAACGATTCAACGCCCTGAAATGAGTTTATTTACTCAGCCAATACAGATTCAATGAAGATTTGAGCCGGATCTTCTTAAATGATCTATCCTTGTGGGCTGGACAGGAGAGTGGGGATTTTTCTGGATCGAATCAGGGAATGATGAAGGTGGATACTGGTAGTCTCAATCTGCCTTACGCTGGCAGCGTTTGAGGTTATTCCTGATTATCTCTGGCTTATCGGGTAAACATACTTCAGATATATGTTGATTCATAACGCCGTGCTCTGCGGAAAATTTGGAGCGTAGCGTAAAATTCGCCCGACAGCAGCGCCTTGTTAGACGCCCCCCTCACGATGTTTTTTATTCCGCAAACACTTTGCTCCAATTAAGTGCAGGTCCGGTTCAGTTTGCATTCCTTAATCTAACCCCTGTGGCCGGCCATCCATTGTTGAGGGCGCACTGACCACAACACAGCCGTTGATCCCGTCGATCTTCAGGACGCCTTCCTTAAATTTTGCGTGTTCCTGTGTCCCACGCGTGCAGTCCCATAGGAAGTTGACGATCAGCGCATCCTTGTATTTCGCGTCGACACGATAGAGAGACGCATCTTCGGCTATCTCACCAATGAGTGCCGGGAAGGACTTCTTCACGTCTTTGCGGTACTTGACCTCGATGATCGTATGCAGCGAGGGCAGGTAGAGATCAATGCGTGGATTTTTCTGCCCTACGGGCTGGAGATTCACTTCGTCCGCGATGTCGTTGAAGATCGGGGCGAGTAGGACATATAGAAGGTTCTGGACATGGTATTCGTTCTTCACGGGCCACTTGACGGGTTTCGCGCCTCTCGTGCGACCAGCTTCCTCCCATGTCCACCGCTTGAGGCCGACGGGGATATGCTCAAGGAATCCCAGGAGATCGTCGAGGCTCCAGCCTTTGGGCGGCACCACGGCCAAATCCTAATTGACCTGGTCGAAGACGTAGACCATCAGGCTCAGGAGTGCTGTCGAAACATCTCTTTGCGCCTGAGACTGGAACTCGCCCATGAAACGGCCGATTAGGGAAAGGCGCATTTGATGATCGTCAGTCCGCCGTATCTGCAGGTAATGAAGGAAGAGCGGCACGCACGCGCTCGCATAAATAGCGGATTCGCCGCTGCGGACATACGCCGCGATATCCTTTTCGAAGAGATTGAGATGGTCGCCGCCCACCTGCTGCGCAAGGAAACCTGATATCCAGTTCTCGAACTCGCGGGCGATGCGCGCTTCGGTCATTTTTTCAGCGAGCCATTTTACGGCCATGACCCCGAATATATCGGAGACCCACGGGAGCGGCGTGGAGTCGATCTTGGCGGCTTGCCCGAGCAGGCGTGAAACATCCTGGCTTGAAACGATTTCATCCAGAACACCGAGGCCCGCAATCGCGCATCGCTGATACAAGGATAGCGCCGCAAAGTCGAATGACGGGACGCCGCCCATCGACAATCCCAGGAAATGCAGAAAGCAATACTTGAAAGGGTCGGCCTTCGCGCCTTCGATCACCTTGTCGTGAAGGTGTTCGCGCAGTTGGTAGGCGTTCTCTTTCTCTACAGGAACCATTGGGACTGCCCGATCTTTCCGATCATCACAGAGTCGTTCCAGCCCGGAAGCTGGTTCAGCCAACCGAGATTCCGCGCGATCAGGTCGGAATAGCTGATCGTCACAGGAAGAGGATTGGGGAAGTAACTGCGCCAGGAATGCGAGGCGAAGTTATGAAGCTGCGCGCTCAGATATTTGATGTCCTTGAACGTCGAATCCTTATGAACATCGAGAATTAGGCCGCGCGGGTGACCGTCGGTGTCGTTACGCAACTCTCGCTGGCCGATAAGATAGACGAGCATTTCATGTTTGGAGAACTTGAACGTCTTTCCTCGCTGCGGCGCGAGTTTTCCCTTCTGCGCGCCGGCCGTCGCGGAGTCGAACATATGCAGACCGTGATCTTCCGAGATTTTCAGGAACGCATACTCAATCTGATACTCGCGGTACTTATCTATAACGGCCCGGACGGCTGCAATCTCTTCCTTGTTGAACTTCTTGACCTGCGCGTGGAAGATCAGGCGGATCGTGTCGCCTTTCTGCCAGTTCATCCGCTTCTGAATTTTCTGGATGGTTTCACCGAGAACCGAAGTCAAAGCCTCGCAGTAGGCTTCCAGCACAACCGCCTTCGAAGTATTCGAGACGATATAGCTGCCATCCCCGGAGAAAACGGTGGTGATGCCCATGATCCGTTGATTGTCAGCACCGCGTTCCTGTCCGATATTCGCGCTGCCGATCCCGATCACAAGTTCATGGGAAAGGGTCGGAGAGGATTTGAGAAGCCACGGTACGCCGCCCATCTTCGCGTAGCAAGCCAGCGCCATATTGTTAAGCGAGTATCCGAGCGCGTAATCGGATTGCCCCAGAAGCTCTATCGTGAAATCCTGTACCGGCACCTGATGCAGGAAGAAGAGGCTTTTGCCAAGATAGTAAGGATTCTCCGTGACCTTGAGCTTCTTGAAGGACTGCCGGACCTGAACGAGCGCCAGGTCCCAACACCCGCCGTCATCGGCTTTCTTTCGGATCGCGGCCTCGATGGCGTTCTTGTATGCGTCCAAACTGTCGGTGGTGGTCGTGAATACTTCAACGCGGCTGGTTCCGAGCGCGAACTTTCCTTCAAGACCGCTGCTGAAATACTTGCTGTTGGAAATGCCTTTCAGGAGCTTTCGGACGAACTGCTCGACGCGCCCCTTGTCATGCTGGGCGCAGATCACGCAGATCGACGGGTCGTTCCTATCGAAGGTGCGTTTCGTATAGGGGCCGTACTTCGTTAGGCCCTTCTCAGCCCAATCGGCCTCGCCGTTGTCGTTGAAGACGAACACCGACTTTTGCATCTGCCCGCACTCGCACTGAATGTCCGGTGAGTCCTCGATCTCAATGCGCGTTCCGTTGATCAGCGCAATGGTCCTCGACTGAATGTAATTCTTAAGCATGTCGATGCGGGCCTTCTTGTTCTCGCCGCCATTGAATGTGGAGACAGCTTGTCGGATGCGCTCGACGATGGCGTCTTTTTTCCCACCATGCGTATGCAGGATGTAATCGTCGAAGTTTGCCCGGTTGGCTTCAAGGTACACGTCTTTCGCGTCGACCTGCACGATCTGCCCGTCAGGTCGCGTGACATTGAGCGTTTCGTCGTTACATGCGCTCACTGATCCCAGGAGTTTGCGGTATCCGTCGTCCTGCTCAGTGACAACGTAGCGTCCCATGAGATCGAATCCAGCGTTCAGAAAGTGTAGGCCGTTCTCCTTGAGCACCCGGCGCGTTGTGCAATCAATGACGAGGCACGGATGGCCTTGAACGGTGCGCGTGTCGATTGTGTATTTGGCACAGACCTTAAACGGGTAAGCATCGCCGAGAATCGGAACCAGAAGATTATCTTCCGGCTTTGCGCTCACCAGTTGGATGGGCGTGAAGCCGGAGGGATTGCGGCCCAGTCCGGAGAAATGCCTTGTCAGACCGTCCTTCACCAGTGAGCAAAAGATGCCAAAATTATCCTTGAACGAGATGCTCTGCGGCGTGCCGGATATGGGGAACGTGCCATCCCCCGAAAAGATCAGGATGTTGTCGCCTTGACGACGAAAGGAATGCGTTGATCCGTATTGTGCGCGAAGGCTATCCAGCGTCTCCTTTTCATAGGGGTTTTGGAGAGCCTTAAGCTCCACATCGGGGATTTTCAGCGGAAATGCGTTCAAGAAGATTGACAAAACTCGATCCTTTTTGGGGTCAATGCTCGCGCTTCCCTGAGCGTCTATCGATAAAAATAACCGGCCGGCGCGATAACTGCCCTTGAAAAACCGCCTCGTCCGCAGAATCTGTGGGTAGCTCTTTGAAAATGAGCCCCAGAACCTGAGCCCCGCCGGAGGTGAAGGTGTGGGGCGCCTGCCGCCCCGTCACCCTTGCCACCTTCAGGTGGAGCAGGGAG